>ENA-ORXU01000197-ORXU01000197.1-marine-metagenome-genome-assembly--contig:-NODE-197-length-78118-cov-6.929691_pt1 | contig 78118 bp, 63 predicted proteins | sample MGYA00237869_ERZ511484 | MGnify/ENA metagenome assembly ERZ511484 | reverse complement strand
TAGTCCTCGAACGCCTTTCGCGCGTCGTCCAAGTCCTGCCCGTAGTGCTCCAGCACCTTCGCGCCCAACTCGCCGCGCTCCTCGATAAACGCGGCTATCTCCGCCACGCTCTCGAAGCTCGTATATTCCTCGATGCGCGCGCCCTCGAATCCGGCGTAATCGTGGATGGCCCATTCCTCGGCGTCGGGTATCGGGCTCCGCGCCAGCATGGCGCGTGTGTCGCGGCGCATGTCGTCCGCGTCCTCGGCCCGAATGGTCTCGCCGTGCAGAATGCCGTTATTGTAGGCCGCGAGGCAGGCCACATAAATTGCAGGATGGTCGCCCGACAGGTCGGCGCGGGCTGGCGCGCTCCGGTCTCTCGTCTGCGCCTGCGTAGCGGCCCTCCCCTGTCCTGCGCGGGTCGCCGCGCACGGGGCGCTAGCCCCGTTCTCGGTCTCTCGTCTGGGTGTCGGGGTCTGGGTGGTCATGCTCGCTCTCCATTGCTCCGCCGCCCCGCAAAGTTTCCCTCGGCAGGAGGGGTGGGCGGCTAGGAAGGACGGGTCGGCACGGGGTGATAGGGCGCGCGGGAAGGGCAAAGGTAGGAGAGCACAAACACACAGACGACAAGCGGCCCCGCCGCCCTTCCGGCGCGACCGCCCCGTGCCATCCCGGCCTGCCGCCCACTCCGGATGCCGTGGGAAACGAACGATCCTGACGCCGCCCTTGCTTCAGCGGCTGCGGACTACGCCGCTGTTTTCAGACAGCTTCTTGACGATGTCTTCACAAAGAGGGTGCGCGTCATCGCGTGCCAGCGGACCGACCCGCGAAGCGTGTCGCAAGCCGTTGGCGATCCCGCCTCTGCCAAGGCCCTCGCGAAGCGAGAGACACGGCAGACCGGATAGGAAGAAGACGACGCGCGGCCTCGCACCTCCGGCCCGCGCAGCGTCGTCGGGGGTGCAGGCCGCAATGATACGTAACCACCTTAAAAATCCCTATTCGGATTGCCCGGAGCGAAGCGAAGGGGGCGGGTCATATCTGCGCCGCGCCAGCGGCTCCGCATCACCTTTCGCGCGGATGCGCGTTAACTACGCCCGATCGTTCCCCGATAGGGACGAGACCCCTTTTCGGGGGCTTGGGTCGCGCAGCGACGAGAGCGGGTTGCCCGCCAGATATATGTGCGCGCCAGCGCACTTTGGAAAGGCGGGTCGTCCAACCATTGCATTCGTTCACAAAGCAGGCTTACTTTTGAAAATCGCATTGTATGCGCCAGCTTGTTTGAATCCAGGTCGCTACGCAAACAATGTCTATATGCTTGTCTGAATTGCTACACCTTCATAAAATATAGGACGTGGTATAATTAAATGTTGCCACTCACAGAAACCAGCTTTTTGATCCGAACTTCAAAACTCCTGCCGTAAGGCGTTATCGAAGCGCATCATTTTAACGGGTTTTGCGTCCGTTTCCCTGATCTGTACGTCTTATTCCGCGACTCCAGAAGTGCTCGATAGTGCACTTAGGCAGCCACAGCCTGCGCGAGGCCTGCTCTTTCCAAGATCCTTCCAATTGCCCCATGGAACTCCTCCGTATGCGAAATTCGCACCAGTGGTAGGCCGATATGTTGGAATAGCCCGTCCTTGAACGCATCCGCGTCTGCCTCGCTCTTTCTTCTGTGTGTTGGACCGTCATATTCAACAGCGCAGACTATGCGACCGCTAAAGTCGTGGATCACGAAATCGACGTGACGCGACTTGATGCGGCCGAACAGGGACATACGCTGTCGGTTGTCTTTGCCGGTCGCTTTGGCGATGTCGGCCAGGCGTACCTTAGTCGAGACGTGATACCGCCCCCAAAGCGGGCGTTGAAGCTCATGAACGACCTTGGTCTCGGAGCCGTTCATGAGGCTGTCTTGCATAACATAGCCCTCATATGTCAGTGTACGCATCGAGACTGCCACCGGCTTCGGGCGTCCAGATGACATCGGCTTTTTGGCCGAGCCAGTTTTGAGCAGTGAAGCCAACGCAGCCATGTCGGCCACAGTCCGCATTGCGTGTCTTACATAGCCCGTACGGTTCGATCGTCGATGAAGGGGCACCTGTCATTATATATGCCCACTGAACCCTATCGCAGAAGATCCATCGTCCGACATGTTCGATGTCGATCCCGGCGCCGTCGCATAGGATGTCTATGTTCCATGCTCGACAGGCGGGTAGGATCTGGAGGCACAACACGACCCTCTCGCTCACCTTCAGTTGTCCGACCCACTCATTTGTATCGACCATGATCTCACGAGCGGCAACCGAAAGCGTCCTAGTCTCGACCAGGCGCTCGTGGCCGTCCGCCACCGCCTAACAAATTCAAGGCTTTCACCAACTCTTTAAGCGCACTCGGCAATATGCGCCCAAGGTCTCCAATGTCTATCCCAAGCTCCTTGAGAGCTTTCCCCAGACGACCACGGGGCTCTAGGCCTACGCCGCGCGGTCGCCCCGCGCCATCCCGGCCTGCAGCCGGCTCCGAAGGCCGTGGGAAACGAACGATCCAGACTGGCAAAGGATCTCTGGAGCCCCGGTCAGGTTCGGGTTAGGGTCGGACTATGTTGCCCATCCCTATCTCAGTCCTGACGGGCGGGCTTGCAATCGCTTGGTTCGGTCGCCTCATTACCTGGACGTTCCATGTCGAGGCGGTGATAGAAACGCGGCAACAGGACGCCGTGGCACGCGGTGAGCAACCCCCGAATATTACGGGCGTCTCGAACTATAAACGCGCGGAACTGATGGAGGCAGCTCATAGGCGGTTGATGAGGACAAGGAGCGAGCATCTCTGGACGCTTTTTGTCACTTTCGGGATACCGCTCATTGGCGGAACGATGGTGCTTGCAAAACTCTGACGGCGCGCCTCGCGTGAGCCAATGGGCCGACCCGCGAAGTGTGTCGCAAGCGGCTGGCGGTCACGTCTCCGCCAACACCCTCGCGTCAGCGAGAGCAGCGACAGAGCGAACAGGGACTGGACGATGCACGTTCCCCCACCTTCGGCCCGCGAAGCGTCGTCGGGGTGCAGGGCGCTGTGACATCCCGGCTCCTTACAGATCCTTGTCCGAACGGCCCGGAGCGTCAGCGGAAGGAGCGTGCCATATTTGCGCTACGTAGACGGCTTTGCGGCGGCTCTGCATTCGACTGTCCTGATCATGCCCTGACCGACACTGCCAGCTTGCAACGGTACCTATTCGCCGAAACCATCTTCAAGAGCTTGAGCGTATCTCGCAGCCGCACGTGACAGACGCTCTTCGGCGATCGGCTGTGCAAAGGCGACATAGCCATGCGTGACGGTCATGGAGCGGGCACCGTTATAGCGGGCATCATCGTCCCTGATGTATTCGTTTTGGGTCTCACTATACGCGCAGAAGCCTGTGTCCGCGCGAAGTATGCAATACTGGATTGGTGCATCTCTTGCGATGTGGAGGCTTTCCTGCGCCCAATCCGAGACGGAGGCTTCAAGCCATTCGGATCGACTTTCATCGGAATGCAGTGAGTTGATTCTGTAAGCGTGAGCCGACACATCAAGACGACGCGCGAAGCCTAGTGCGGACCTTTGCGTCGGAGCCCCGGTCTCTACGACGCAACTATCCCAGACGGAGTGAAGATTGTAGCTTCCCACCTTGCAGGGTTTGTCGGGCCGCCCCTGCTTGGGTCCGCGTTTCACGTGAATGCTGTTACGTCCCCGGTCATCGGAAAACCCGACATGCATAGGCTGGTGAATATCGCCGATCCAGTGACCCAACAGGATCATGGCTTCGGCGCGTTCCGTATCAGGCCTGCCGAGATCTGCCATTCGCAAGGCGTCGTCACGCAGGGCCGTGAAAATGCAGCGGTCGGCTTTGCCGCAGTTCTGGTTTTCGACCTCAACCTGATCGCGTGGAAAATTGACGTAGTGCTGCCGTGGTTTCTTGCGCGGCTGACGGTCGGCCCAGGCGCAGGCAGTATCGAGCCTGTCGTCATCGGGATGAACGGCCATGAGCCTGTCGACTTCCGCGCGCGTCCGCGTAGTGAGCTGGTCGTAGGCCATTTCGCAAATGACCGCGTGACCATGTGCGCCCCATGCCTGCGCTCGTTCTACTGGAGTTAGAATACAGCCAAGCAGAAACACTACACTCCACATTCTAAAAATCGATATAGTCATCAATGCACAACTCTTCTGAAGTTTCTGATAATCCAGCCCATGCCATTCTAAAGTGAGGCTCGCAGCTATCACATCTTTTTTTCGAGGCTCTCCAAAGCTTGCTCGGATGCTTGTCAGCGTCGCCCGATCATTTCCCGACAGGAACGAGTTCCCTCTTCGGGGGCTCGGGTCGCGCAGCGACGAGAGCGCGGTTGCCCTCCAAACAAACTGGCGCGATAGCACTGAGAGACGGCGGGTCGTCCAAGACGCAAGTCCTCAATTTTAAATGTTCTTGTATATGTCCTAGGTTGTAACCGGGTTAGTTTGCAATCCGAATAGAGGCGTGTATGACAAAATTATGTCTAACAAGGTAAATCAGGTTGACGCTGTAATAGGTCGTAACGTCAAGATGCACAGACTTTCGGCTGGGTATTCTCTTGCCGACATTTCCACTTCTTTGAACATGACGGAAGCTGAGCTGCATCTTGCGGAGAAGGGGTTACGCCGGTTAAGCGCGATTGAGATACAGACGTTCTGCACGAAAACAGGCGCACGGCCGCAAAACCTGTTTTCATAAGTCATGTAAGAAACTTGGCGTTTAACTTCTCTCTGCTAACAGAGCTTGGCTTTCTTAAGATCGGAACTTTCTCTGTGCACATACTCGGCAGTACGCTGCAATCTATTATCGGGACAAATCTGGCCCTTGCAAGAATATCCAAGGGATTGTCAGTGAACGTCGCCGCGGAAATGATCGGTGTTGCACCTGCGACTTGGCAATCTTGGGAAACAGGCCAGTCGCCGATTGACAATGACTGCTTGGCAGCTCTCAAGGTTGATCTTGGAATAGATCCCTCGACACTCATTCGAGGGCTTGTCGAAGCTTAGGTAACGGTACCGTTCGGACTTCGCTATTTTCGTACACCTGCCTTGCTTTCCCCAATGAGGTGCATAGTTTATCTTGCCAACACGTGAGGCGGGAGCTGACTCATGAGTGATATGCGACAGTTGTGGCACGATGCCATTGCGACTATCGATAGCCTGAATGATGCCGAGTCCGCAATTGATGTATTTGCAGCGTGTCGGACGTATACGCAGCGCATTGGTGGATCATCACTTCTAATAGGTCGCATAGCCAATCCTGTCATTACGGGCAGAACGATTTCGTCATATGGGTTTTCGGACTGGCCTGATGCTTTTGCCAAGGAATGGGTCGCAAACGACTATGTCGTCCACGATCCCATCACCCAGTATGCCTTGAACTCCCGTGCGACGTTCGACTGGGAGACCGCACGCGAACAAGGCAGTGATTACGGCAAAAAGATATTCGATGGCGCCTCGGAGATTGGAATGGACAAGGGTGTTGCCATCCCAGTGAGCGCAGGCCTGGTCCCATTGGGCATCGTATCGGTGGGTCTCGAAGAGCCATTGGCGCCAGACATACTTGCACGTCTCGAAATGGTCGCGATCCATGCCTATACGCGCATGCTCGACTTTATAGGTGGGGAAGATGCCCCGCCACCCATCAAGCTATCCAAGCGCGAGGTGGATGTGCTGAACTTTACCGCAATAGGTAAGACCGCTTGGGATATCTCCCGTATCTACAACATTAGCGAGTCCACGGTGCGCACCCATCTCCGCAATATCATCGTGAAGCTCAATGCTTCTAATAAGACGCATGCGGTGGTTAAGGCGCTTCGGGATGGCCAGATCGTTCCCTGACACCGAGCCGTGATGTGGCAGGTCAATCCTCAATTCTGAGGATGGCGCACTCGATCATCTTAATTCAGACAGGCCTTCATACACAGATTGAAGGAGGCCGACGTGACCATACAGATCAAGATTGTAGACCAGAACAACCGGCATCATTTTACCGATGCTCTTCACGATATGCATCGCATGCGCTATCGCGCGGCCGTCCAGGAAATGGGGTGGTGCATTCCCGGTATCGCGGACGGTTACGACCGGGACGCTTTCGACTACCCAGACACGGTCTATATACTTTACTTCAATGCGGACGGTTCCGTTGGAGCTTGCGCACGGCTTAACCCCACAACGCGCCCTCACCTCTTATCGGATGTATTTTCCGACATTTGCGAAGACGGTGTGCCCAAAAGTTCCAGTATCTACCATTACTCCCGTTATCTGATCGAACGCCGGGGCAAAACGCAGATGGAATTCATGCGGGCGTGGATGTTCATCTCACAGGCCGTAAATGAATGGTGCGTCGCCAATAACGTCCGGCAGGTTAGCTGGCTCGCAGTCGAGCGTATGTATAAAACCGGAATAACGCTTTGGAAAACCGTGCCACTCGGTCTGCCGAAATTTTACGAAGACGACCAGAAGACCTATATCGCCGCGCTCTCCACAATGGACGCCGAGAGCCTTCGCAAGGTTCAACGATACACTCGAACTGAAAGCCCAATCGCCGATCGGTTCGCTCCGATGGTTTCAGACATCCGAATGAGCGTATCTGCATGAGCATCGCAGCGTCCGCCAGCAATCGATCTGTTTCCACAGCATCCACTCCCACCCAGCAAAATCTCGATGAGATTGAAGCGATGAGAGCACGCTTTGAAAAGAAATTCGCTTTCGCGCCAGAGATCGTGAAGGAGAAACCTCTCTCCAGATCCGCGGAAAACCTCCTCGACGATGTCGCATTTGTGCTCAGATATTTGGATCGCCATCCCAGCATCGAGGACAATATCCGCGATGCGCTCACCGCTTCGGCTGGTGAAATCATCAATGCACAAAACCGCAATATCAAAGAGTTGGAGATATAATAATGGATTATCCGGAACCTATCTTAGTCAAAGCCAAGTCGGCGCATCGACACTCTTATGAAGAAGACGGAGTCGTCCACATAAAGGGGGCGGTAGATCCACATGACGTCGAAAGGCTCCGTGAGGCTGTTGCAGAACAGCAAGCCGGTCTTGGCGTGTCCCGTGCATCATATGATTTCGAGGAAATGCAGAAGCAGGCATTTTCCGGCGAGAGCTCAGATTATGATTTCGGAAATGCCGAGCGCTTCGATACGGATCTATTGCGCTTCATAGTCGAGACCGACTCTGGCGCGCGCCCTCTTAGGGACACTTTACCTGAGGGTATCGAAGAAAAAGGACAGTTTTTCCACTCCGCAGCCGCTTGGCGTTGGCAGGCCGCAGTGCGCGATGTCGCGCTGAAGTCGGGTCTACCCGCAATTGTCACCGATGTCATGGATACAGAATTTACCCATTTCTGGGAGGACACGACGTTCGTCAAAGAACCCGCAACACCGCAACGGACGGCCTTTCATCAGGACTGGTCATATTTCCAGATCGACGGTGAAAAATGCTGCATTGTGTGGATCGCTCTCGACCCAACGGACGCGGAAAATGGCAGAATGGAGTATGTCCGGGGCTCCCACAGATGGGGGCAAATCTATGCTCCAAACATTTTCTTCGCGCAGTCGGCAAGTCCGATCAGCCCGTATGAGACACTCCCGGACATAGAAGGCCATCGGGACGATTACGATATCGTGGCATTTGATTGCGAACCTGGCGATGTCATCATTCATCACGTCATGACCGTCCATGGTTCAGGCGGCAATATCAGTGCGGATCGCCAGAGGCGCGCCGTTTCCCTGCGTTACTGCGGCGATGATATTCGGTACTTTGACAAACCCGGAGCGATCGAGCAGCAATTCACGACGGCGCCACACGTCAACGGAGACCGACTCAACCCGTTGGATTACCCTATTGTCTGGCCGAAGAACAAGGCGACTGTGCCAGCCTAGACTTACCGCTCGGGTTCTTCTGAACACGTGGTCGCTCCTGTGAAAGTCAATGTCGGTCACACCCGCCTTTCAGGATATTCGAATGCAAGCAGATGCACTTCTTTTCGATCTTGGCGGTGTCGTCGTTCCCTGGGTTGGGATCAAGGAGATGGCAAAGATGACTGGTAAGCCGGAAGGCGTCGTACTGGAAACCTTGCACCAAGACACACCCTATCTGGCTTTCGAGACAGGAGAGATTTCAAGCGAAGTATTTTTACCCACTCTTATGGCATATCTTCAGGTCGATCTTACGATCGACGAAGTAACATCGCTCTGGAAGAGCTGGGTGCTTGCACCTTATGATAGCGTTCTAGAGGCAATGAACCGCTTGACGAGCACTCATGTTCTAGGATGTCTCTCGAATACCAATACTCCCCACTGGGAGAGGCTCACTAGTTTCTTTTGTCCGGATCAGTTATTCGACTATGCATTCGCATCTCATCATATTGGCGCTGCAAAACCAGACGAGCAGGCTTATGCGATAGCTCTCGATAGGCTGGGAATGCATGCCAACCAGGTTCTTTTCTTCGACGACAGTCACCAGAACATCGAACAGGCGAGAGCTCTTGGGTTTCAGACGTGTCATGTTGATTCTTGCAAAGGGGTCTTAGGAGACTTGAAGCGCCTTCAACTCATCTGATTGGTGCTTCTACCGGTCGCCAACAAACCAACCGTTTTCAAATTACAAGCATGTCGAAGATACCGAATTTCAAAAAGCCTGCTCGGCCATGATTGGATGGAGTGCCACGCTGTGCCCATAAAAAGCCGTAAAGGATTTCTGACCCTTCAAGCAGTCCGCATTGCTGCCATTTGTAGGCATAAGCAATTCGGAACATACGAGGTGTTTTGATTGCATGGATTAAGGACGACTAATTTGTCGGGTTCCGCACATAGACAGCGTAGCTACGACCGAGATATATAGCTTTATCTTCGTGCCCAAGTCATCCTCTGCTCATTACAATAACAAGTCCTAAATTTCAGGAAATGAACGGATGTCTTGCGATAATATCGTTACGCGACCGGGCGCCTATCTAAAGACTTTCAAAGCCTCGTATCATGACGTGTTAAAAGCCCGAAAGAATTGCACCGAAAAATATGCTCGGGTGGGTGTCCATCCGCTTGACGTATAAAATGCCAGCGCGGCAAAAACAGTATAATGCCAAGTGTAACTGGCTCATTAAGCCCTCCAAGGTTTTCAGCTTCAAGAGACTTTCACGCCACAATTCTGGACTTTTGAGCTAGCCGCTTGACTGCGTACGCTCAACTTACCCACAAAGCCTATAGGACTAAATTCCTGTTTTCCTTGACACCACCTTGATAAGGAGAACAAACACAGAACTTATGTCAACCCTATCGGATATAGGCCACACACCCGGAGTCGTATCAGGCTCGCATTTTCAGACTCGGGCTTCCGGACTCCGTTTGGCGTCGATGGAGCCCCTGGCTCGGCACAGGGTACATGAAGCGGAAGGGCATTCAGCACGCGCCATGGCCCTCCTGCTTATTGAGCAGAGCAAAGCGATGTCCTTCTGGATCGCGATGGGAAGCAAAGCTCGCTCTATCCGAGCACGTGCTCTCGACGCTTTCTTTGACCCCGCGCATCTTGTCTGCGTTGAGGTCGCAAACCGGCAGGAGAGCCTTTGGGCGGCTGAAGAAGCCCTACGCTGCCCTGGAGCCGGGCTTATTATCCTGCACATCGATACAGGTCCCGATCTCTTCGAGAGTCGGAGATTGCAAATTGCGGCACAAGCCGGCGGGACGACGGGCTTCATTATTGTCGAGCGGCGCGCCCAATCGTCGGCTGCACAAACACGATGGCAGTGCAAATCCCGCTTTGACCCCTCATCAGACGCGCCGACTGACTGGCAATGGGGCCTGACGAAAAACAAGCAGGGGCGTATAGGACACTGGTCCGTCCGGGGAGACCCGGACCCGGTCAAATTCACACCCCCCGACCTTCTTCCTCAATCCCTCGAACCGCGACCCGAAAATGATCACTTCCGTCTCACGACGTTGCCTTTCACTCTGGTTCCCCCAGCTGCCCCTCGACCGATGGCGCCGGCGTGACGACCCGCGTTTGTGGGGCGCCTTCGCCGTGACGGGGCGCACAGGCAGCACGGACAGGATCCTCTGCATGAACGCGGCTGCACATGAGGCGGGTGTGCGGCCCAGCATGACCTTGACGCACGCGCAGTCGATAGCCCCAGACTTGTTGACGGAGCCGCAGAACACGCTCCTCGAAGGTAAGCTGCTCTCCGCGCTGCACATCTGGGCGGACAAGTTCTCGCCCCGCATATCGCTCGACCCGCCGGACGGACTCGTGCTGGACGTAACCGGCTGCGCGCATCTGTTTGAGGGCGAGCGCGAGATGGCGGAATTGATCATCCGCGAGGCGTCGGAGTTGAATATGACAGCCCGCATCGGTGTCGCCAACACCCGCCGCGCAGCGCGAGGCTTCGCGCGGCAAGGCGAGAGCGACATCACCATCAGCGATGCCGAACGCGAGCACGCGCAAGTCGATGTGCTGAGCGTCGCGGCGCTCGAGCTCGACGGCTCAGTCGCCGATGATCTTCGCAAGCTCGGCGCGATGACCATTGGTGATCTGCGACGGTTCAAGTCGGCCGAACTCGCACGGCGATTCTCTGTGCGGCTGCCTGTTGTCTTGGACGAGCTACGCGGACATCATGCTGACCCTATCGTCCCCCACGCCGCACCGCCAACATTCGCGGCACGGATGACCCTGCCCGAACCCGTTACGCGGACCGAAGGCGTCGCCGCCATCCTTGCAAGGCTTGCAGAGCGCGTTTGCGGACGGCTTGATGAGAAAGGCTACGCCGCACGCGGCTTCGAGTTGACGGTGCGCTGTGTCGACACGGGCGAGCATTACAGGTCCATCGGCTTTGCGACACCGTCACGAGACGTTGCCCCCATCCTGCGCCAGTTCGAGCGTCCGATTGAGACCATCAAGCTGGAGTTCGGCGCGGACCAATTCCGGCTGGATGCGCTGAATACCGAGATCTTCTGCCATACCCAACTTAAAGCCGGAGACGCCATGGAAGCGCAGCAGGATGCCGTCGATCAGACGCTGACCACTCTCGGCAATCGGCTTGGCTTTGATCGGCTCTACTCGCCGCGACCGGGATCCGGCCACACACCAGAGCGCGAAACGATTTTGGTTCCCGTCGTCGATCAAACTCCGCCCCAATGCCCGCCGGACATCACCGCCTATCCCCGCCCGGAAACCGTCTTTCACCCACAGTATATTCGAATCGAACAGCCCGGCGTGCCGCCTGCCCGGTTCACATGGCGCGGCACGACCTATGATGTTTCGCGCGCCAAGGGCCGCGAACGGATCAGCCCTGTGCCTTGGGACGAGCCCCAAACCATCTTCGAAGCACGGACTCGCGACTACTGGCGGGCGAAGACAGTGTGCGGACGCCTGTTCTGGCTGATGACCTTTGCGAAGCCGAGCGAGCTGGACTGGTTCATCTGTGGCGAGTTTCTGCGCGAACCGCGCCTCATTCTGCTGCGCGCCTGATGCCCTATGCCGAACTCGACATCACGAGCAATTTCACCTTCCTGAAGGGCGCAAGCCACCCGGACGAACTCGTCTGCCGTGCCAAGGAACTGGGTCTCGACACGGTTGGTATAGCCGACACTAACACCCTTTCGGGTGTTGTCCGTTCCTTCGCGTCTGCACGCGATAACGGCGTCGACTTCCGTGTCGGAACGCGGCTCATCCTCACAGACGGCACGACGCTCCTCGCCTACCCAAAGACCCGCGCCGCCTATGCCAAACTCACCCGTCTGCTGACGGTAGGAAAACGACGCGCTGAGAAAGGCGAGTGTGAGCTTCATATGGACGACGTACTGTGCGGCCTCAAAGATACCGTTCTCATCCTTAAACACTCGGTTCGCGCTCAGGCGCATATCCCGCACCTCAAAGATACCTTTGGGTCTGATCTCTATTTCGGTCTCGCCCCGTCCTACGACGGAATGGACGATGACCGCTTTGCCATCGTTGCCGAGCTCGCAGGCATACAGGCACTCCCCTGCGTCACCCTCGGCAACGTCCTTATGCACACATCCCAGCGCCGCGCACTGGCCGATGTGCAGTCGGCCATCCGGCTGAAATGCACAGTCGATGATCTGGGCCAACACGCCCTGCTTAACGCCGAACGGCGGCTCCGATCCGAGTTCGAGATGCGCAAGATGTTTCGGGACTACCCCGACGCTATCCGCAACACGTTGCGCATCGCGCGAGACTGCACGTTCCGGCTGGACGAGCTGACCTATGAATATCCCGACGAAGTCCTGAACGGCGTCGACCCCGACACGCGCCTGCGCCAGCTGACCGAGAAGGGCCTGCGATGGCGCTACCCTGGCGGGGTCCCGATCAAAGTGCGCGCCCTGGTCGAGAAGGAACTCGCCCTCGTCGCCAAGCTCGACTACGCGCCTTACTTCCTGACGGTCCAGGACATCGTCGGCTTTGCCCGCGACGGGGGCATCCTTTGCCAGGGCCGCGGCTCGGCGGCAAACTCCGTCGTCTGCTACGCGCTCGGCATAACCGAAGCTGGGCCGGAGATGATCAACATGGTCTTCGAGCGGTTCATCTCCGAAGTTCGCGGCGAGCCGCCCGACATCGATGTCGATTTCGAGCACGAGCGGCGCGAAGAAGTCATTCAACAGCTCTTCCGCAAATATGGTCGCGAGCGCGCGGCCATTTGCTCGACCGTGCGCCACTTCCGGTCTCGTTCTGCCCTCGGCGAAGTCGGCAAGGCGCTGGGCTTGTCCGAAGACAGCATTACCGCCTTTACCTCGAAGATCTGGGGCTGGCGCGACGGAGGACTAACGCCGGAGCGCGCGGCCTATGCCGGGCTCAACCCGAACGCGCGCCGCATCGCCCTCACCTTGCGCATCGCCAACGACCTCATCGGCTTCCCGCGCCACCTCTCCCAGCACACGGGCGGGTTCGTCATCACAAATGGCCGTCTCGACGAGCTCTGCCCCATCGAGAACTGCGCGATGGAAGACCGCACCATCATCGAGTGGGACAAGAACGACATCGACGTCATGGGCATGATGAAAATCGATGTACTCGCGCTCGGTATGCTGACCTGCGTGCGCAAGGCCTTCGACCTCCTGCGCACGCACAAGGGCATCGACCTGACCATGGCCAACTGCCCGCAAGAAGACGCCGCTGTTTACGACATGATCTGCGTGGCCGACACGCTCGGCGTGTTCCAGATCGAGAGCCGCGCGCAGATGCAGTTCCTGCCGCGCATGCGCCCGCGCACCTTCTACGACCTCATTATCGAAGTCGCCATCATCCGCCCCGGCCCTATCCAGGGCGATATGGTGCACCCCTACCTCAAGCGCAGGCGCGGCGAGGAGCCGGTCCACTATCCGAATGACGCCCTCAAGCCCGCGCTGGAAAAGACGCTCGGCATCCCGCTATTCCAAGAACAGGCTATGGAGATCGCTTCTATCGCCGCCGGGTTCAGTGCGAGTGAGGCCGACCACCTGCGCCGCTCCTTGGCCAGCTCATCCGGTCCGGGTCGTATCCAGGTCCACAAGGAGCGCTTCGTTCAAGGCTGTCTCGATAACGGCTATGAACGCGATTTCGCGGAGTCGACCTTCCGCATGCTGGAAGGCTTTTCCGGCTACGGGTTCCCACAATCCCACGCGGCCAGTTTTGCGCTTATCGTCTACGTGTCCTGCTTCCTCAAATGCCACCACCCGGAAGTCTTCTGCGTCGCCCTGCTCAACAGCCAACCCATGGGCTTCTACGCGCCCGCGCAAATCATTCAGGACGCGCAGCGCCACAACATCGAGATCCGTCCCGTCTGCATCGAGCACAGCTATTGGGACAGCACGCTGGAGCGCGACGGCAACGGCGCGCTCGCCGTGCGTCTGGGCTTCCGTCAGATCAAAGGCATGCCGGAAGAGGACGCCAACTGGATCACATCCGCGCGCGCCAATGGCTACCGCTCCATCGACCGCCTCTGGCGTCGTGCAGGCATATCTAGCCGCGGGCTTACCAAGCTCGCTTATGCGGACGCGTTTCACGCCTTCGGCCTGAACCGACGAGAAGCACTTTGGCAGGTCAAGGCGCTTCCTCGCGGCGGCCCCCTACCCCTTTTCGACGGCCTTGGAGAAGGATTACCAGAGTCGCTACCAGACCTCGCAGCATATACCGAAGCGCAAGAGGTCTATGCCGACTACGTAAGCCAGCGCCTTACCCTGCGGACACATCCAATCGAGATAATGTCGGACCAGCTTGGACAGCGCGTAAAAGCATCTGACCTTCGAAACTATCCCGACGGCAAGCCCATCACGGTCTGCGGCCTTGTTGTCTGCCGCCAGAGGCCAGGCACGGCATCAGGTGTCGTCTTCCTGACTCTCGAAGATGAGGGCGGATGCTCAAATATCATCATTTGGGGCGAGAGCGTCTTTCCAAAGTTTAGGGGCGAAGTCATGGCTGGACGCCTGCTCAAGATCCGGGGGAAATTTCAGCGCGAAGGCATCGTCACCAATGTCATCGCCGAACACATCGAAGACATGTCCTGCCTGCTTGATCAGATGGGCGACGGCGACGAAGTCATCTACCCCGCTCAAGACAACGCCGACCACGTCCGCTCACCCGTGCAAAGCTCGACGTCGATCGCGCGCAATCAGAAAAATAGCCACGTCCCTAAACGAGACCGGCTGGGCTCCGACCCAAAGACAGACCGCCGGAAAGACAAGAAGACAGTCACGGCCTACTACGCCCACGGTACAGCGCGTCACCCTCGTAGTCAGGCGGCTAAGTTGTTTCCGAGCCGGGACTTTCATTGAGAGACGGCTCAATCATAATGTCGATCATCGGCTCGACTTCTTGCCACTGTTAGCTCGTCTATACAGGGCAGGCCCCTAGTTCGACGCGCTTCCCCACTCATCAAATCTTAGGAAACATAATAGAGTTTATGTTTCTCGCTCAGAGATCTGCCACTCTCCGAGGGTGCAACTGTATCCTCGTACACAATCATCTAATTAGCCTTTGGTGAACTGCGGCAAGCAGATTAGTTTCGATGCTGCTCTTGAACGCGTCCAATCGGTATACTAAGCACTTGTCCGGCGAAAACCTGTTCAGGGTCTGGCACCATAATTTTGTTGATAGCCTGAAGATTTTGGTAGTTCGCTTTACTGTCCGGATGCTTTGCAGCAATGCCGGACAGGGTATCACCTACTTTGACTGTATAAAGCTCATAATGCCAACCTGACTCCACGTAACTGTCGCGCAGCGTTTCCCACTGACTGTCGATGTATCCGTTGTAATGGCTGAATGACTCCTGATCGTACGCAGCTGCCTCAGCTTCGACCATTGCTTCTACAGCTTGTAGAGCATCAGGCCGATAACGCTCGCCCGCCTTCCGCTCTTCTTCCGCAGGTAGAACCGACGGTGGTGCAGCGTACCTAACGATGGCCGCGAGTGATACTCCGCTAATATGCCGTGGTCCAACCCGCGTGAAAGCACCAGGAAGCGCTTTTCTTGCTTCGGCATATTGCTCCATAACTCCATCTTCCTTGGTGTTATCGACATACGCAATGGGAGTTGGCTGGAGCTTGAACACTTTGGACTCTGCGTCTGTGTTGAGGGTTAGACCTTGTTGCCGGGCGCCCTCCAACACCCATAGCAAGGCGTTGTCGGAAAGACCTCGGCGCTCGCCACCCCCACCGACCGCACCATGCGAGCCAGGGAACCAGACTTCCTGAAACAGGCGGTTCTCGGAGAGGAGATAATCTTCCTCAGTCCCATCAACACCGAGCGTGCGAAAAACACGTCGATTCGCGTCGTTGATGTTGCGCCATGGTGTATAGTCAAATGTCTTTCGGTGCTCGTCGAGCGCAACGGCGTGGCGACCCGCGAATGCGGTTTCAGGTATGTCTTCGTCATGAAATTCTATGCTGGGATCGAAGATGCCAAGTAGTTTCTTCGCCGACAATATTGATTTTACAGTGTCCCAAAGGCCAATGTAGCGGATATCAACAGGTTGGTGGGCATGAGATTTGAGATCTGTGCGACTAGACTTCCAAGCGGCCTCGGCCTGACCTGTCGTAATCGGTTGTCCGTAGCGTTGGATGTGCGTGAACAATCGGTCTTGTAGTGTCTGCTTCTCTGTCTCCGACTTTGCTTTCGCGCGGGCCTTATACAGCTCGGCAGCATGGATGACCTTCTCGATGTGCTCACTTCTCATTATGCCGCAGTTGCCGATTAAGCCTGCAAAAGAACGAGCCGTGTAAGCTCCACGCGAAAAACCAAACATGTAGAGTTCGTCGCCCGGTTCGTAATTGAGGCAGAGAAAAAGGTAAGCCTCTTTGACGTTCGCAAATAGGCCTTTGCCGAACATGCCTCCGCCGTACTTGTCCTTTCGATTGGTTCCTACGCCTTCGTCATAGTGCACAATTTGAGGGATCTTTGTGCCAACTTCCAGGCCGCGCGCCTTAAGGTCCTCGTCACCATCCTCGACAGTGTAAGACCGGCTAATCGCTGCAGCCGTAAGGGCGACGTTCGTTAGCGAGCCTTCATTGATCAGGTTCCAGCTACCATCAAAGCAAAACACTAGTCTCTTCATAGGCTTTAATACTGAATGACTTTGCCCGGGCAGTCAAAGTCTCCATCCGGTAGAATGGAGTTTTATAGCTCAGCTGTCATATGGACAGCCTCCCAATCTCCACGCTCTTCACCACATCGGCTGTGCGGTCGTAGAGCTTGGTCGTCGTCGCGCTGGAGTGGTTGGCCATGACGCGCGCGTCTTCAAGATTGCCGCCTGCGTTGAGATAGGCCGTGATCCCTGTCGCGCGGAAGGTGTGATTGCCAATGTCGCGTGTGATCCCAGCGGCGCGCGCCCGGTGGCGCACCATGCGCCAGGCCGCTGTGCGGTCGAGGCGTCGTCACGTGAGCTTCCCCCCGCGGGGAGTAGACGACTGAAAGAGGGGCGTGTCGAGATCAGCTTCAGATTCGGCCAAGTCCATGACCTCGATAAGGTCGTCAACGAGCGCGCGCAGGTCAGGGTGCACAGGCATCTCATGGCGCTTACCACCTTTCTCGTTGCCAATGATCCATCGCTCGTCGCCGCGCAGATCGTAGTCGCGCAGGTCCAGACCAAGGGCGGCAGACACGCGGAAGAAGGAAAAGGTCATTAGACCAATAAGGGCCCGATCGCAGTAGTTGGCTGGCGATGTGAGGGGAATGCTGTCGAGGATTTGCCGGACTTGTTTTGGCACGACCACGGGTGTCTTGCCCGTCTGTGCACTCTGCCGAGGCATCCGCACGGATGTCGCCGGATTGACGGACAGGAGGCCGTCCACGACGCAGGCATCAAGGAACATCCGCACAGACGACAGGTAAAGCCGTACGGTTGCCGTTTCGAAACCGTCCGCCTGCATGGTTTGCAGGAACGCGGCGATATGCTTGGGCTCCGCGTCGAGGAGGTCCACCAATCCTGCGCGCGACAGGAACTGAAAGAACAAGTCAATCCCGTTGGCATAAGTAGCACGCGTGCTGTTGTTGAGGTGGCTGGCCAGAAACGCTTCGTGCACCTCAGCCAGGCGCATGTCGTCAAGCAGAGCTTAGCTGACGCCGTATGCGGAGGCTTTGGTGTACGAGATAGGCAAATTCAGAACCCGCAAAATGTGAACGGCGGGCAAGCTATGGCCCTTTACACAACATAATCTGCATTATGTTGTGTAAAGGACGAGTTAAACAACGTGCCGTATTTGTGCCCGTCTAACGGATGAGCTCAATCTTCAGGTCGAGCGCGGAGGCGAGCTCAGCCCAAGCCCTGTCGTCGGTCAGCACATGTTCGTTCTTTAGCCGTCCGAGCGCCAGGCACACCGATCGCCAAGCGACAGCCCGTGGCTCTTCGTCAACGGGCGGAGCAGACCGGCGGCCAGCGCCATCTCGCCATCTCGCCATCTCGCCATCGAAGGGTATGACTGCGAGCGGAAGGTCTGCAAGCAACGCATCAAGGTCACTATCCGACGCGCCGCGGGCGGCCAGCAAGCTTGCCACTTCCGCGAGGTTGACGGCACTGATGCTTCCCTCGCCAAGGTGCCGACTTGCGACGTCGGAGCCGGGCTCATCGAAGATCAGCGCAAGAAGGGCCGACGCATCGTAGATCACGCGGGGGGTGTTTCTGACTTTGCCTCGAGAGCGGCCGCGACCCGTCGCGTGCGCTTCAGTTCGTCTGCAGCGGACTCATCTCTGCGGAGAGGCTTGAAGCGGGACTGCAGGTCCCTCACCTGATCGAGCTCGGTTCGGATGACGCCCTGTCCTTCCACAATATCGAGCAGCAGTTGATGGCGACGGCCCTTTTCCAGCCCGAGCGCCTTACGGAAGGCCGCGGGCAGCACGACTCGGCCGTTTTCTTGAACTGTGACGCGATGTGTCATGGAGGCTACATTTGCCAATCACGGTAAAGTGTCAAATCTACGAAACTGTCGTAGCACACGTTATCGGACTCTCTAATGCTTAGTCCTGAGCCCTTTTCCGCGCAACTTCAGGTGTCCTACGCAACTCCGCTTCGAAGGATGTCGCGGTCAGGTGTAGTTGGTTCACCAAGGGAGGTCGTAACACGAATGCTCTAGGCCGTCGGGCGATATCCCATACGCGCACGAGCCGCCAGCTCGACGCATCCCTTTCGGCTACTTCCCTTTCGTTGCGACTTAAATGGAAAGGTGTCGTGGCCCAGCCGGGCGTGGTTTTGATTTCCAACTGTCGAGGTTCGCCACTTACCTCGAAGGTAGAGATGTCGTAACCGAGACCATCCCCCACCATCTTCGAGGACCATTCCACGCGTTCGGCGAGATCCGGTCTGCCTGCGTCAGAGAGCTTGGCCCTTTCGTGGTCTAAGACCAACGCCTCCCCTCTTTCGCCTATGGACCGATTGCGCGCGTCGCGTGCGGCCGGATCGAAGAAACCAGCGACCCTTTTCCGGCTCTCCGAAGCGGTCCGGTTTAGTTCCGAGACGCTTGGAACATCGACGATAGAGAGCCGACGCTCCTCCGCAGGCTTTGGATGCGGCCAGGCATAGCGTTCGGCCTCCTGCCGGAGCTGCAAAGGTTCACCCGCCGACGTGTCTGACGCGACCGAACTCTTCGGGTCGGCCGAGAACGATAGTAGACTATGCGAGCGTGTGGCCCTGACTACGGCATCCACGAGACTGCCTTGGAAGTTAGCCTTGGGCTTGTAGCCTGTTATCCAAGGAAGTCCCATTCCCAGAAGAACCGCGCTTACGTTCTGCCACTTGAACTCCACGGACGCATGACTTCGCGAGAGCGTGGTCCTTACCTGTCGGTTGTGCTCCCTCTTGACATAAGTTGTTCCAGCCAGCTCCAGCGAAAGCATCCGAAGGTAAGTCTCTACGATCAAGTCGTTCTCGGTGTCGGTCCAGTCGGCCATAGTCTCTCGTTAGAGGCTCCTTGAAAGAACTCCAAGGAGGCCCGTAGAATGCACTTCGAGAGACGCTACGCGATCGGCTTAAGATCGACGCTCTGCCCGTCGCCCTAACCCTTGGCCAAAAATTATGTGGTGGCGGTCGCCCGACACAGACTGCCAAAATTTACACGATTGATGTCTCTGAGCCTAGAACTGGTCCTCACGAGGGTCGGCAGCACCCTCGACGTCAACCATCGGCTCGGATTCATCCGGCGCGTCTTGAGCGGACAGAGCAACGGCAACGCTGGGGGTCTGAACACTGGCTACACCCCCTTCGTGCAAAACAATAGACGTGACCAAAACAGCACTCACGATGAACGCGATGACCATTGTGGCCAACACCCAAGACGGTTTCGGGTCGTCGTTTTCATATTCGATGGACAGCCTCATGCCTTCGCCAGCTTGCGCCGAAGCGTGTGCCCTTTGGTGCGAACATCCTTGTCCGTCTTCTTTTTCGCGTTCTTAGCCTCGGTGAACTCGGGCTCCAGCTCCTTGAGCTTCTTTTCCAGACCGTGAAGGTGATACTTGTTGGACAACATGCCGCCATTCCCGCCGTGGTGCCGCTCCTCGCGTTTGATGTAGCCCATGGTCTCCAGCTCCCGCAAAGTCCGCTGGATGGTCTTCGTGCTCACGTTGCAAAGGTCCGCGAGCGTCGCCTTGGTCGGATAGGGCGATCGCCCTTTCTCCCAGTAATAGGACATGAGCTGCATGAGAACGCCGACGTGGCGCGGCTGTAGCCCAAGCCGCTTCTGGGCTTTGAGCAGCAGGTTCGGCATGATGGTGAAGCCCAGCTCTATGACGGGCTTGCCCCACAGTTTCTCCGATGCTTTCAACGTCGTCTTCTTCGGAAGAGGAACGACGTTGCTTGTGTTTTTCTTGTCGTTTGCCATAGTGGCCTCCTTGGTTGAGGCCTATATCTCCAGGGTTGGCCAGGTTTTCAAGACCATCCCCATGGACAAAGGCGTCCAAGGCCCCCACCCATGAGTGTCCCACCCGCCGGGTCACGAACGTCCAGAAAGAACAGGACGTATCACATTCAGACATACCGATACGGTCAGTACGAAATTACACGTATTAGCCCCCCTGACAAAGTGACCTGGGGGGAACGCCTCTTTTTTTTCATGCGTCTGGCTTGAATGGACACGCTGACCCCTGCGCAGCGCTCAGAACGCATGTTTCGCGTGAAGGGCAAGAACACGAAGCCCGAGCTCTTGGTGCGCTCCGCGCTTCATGGGGCGGGTCTTCGCTTCCGTTTGCATCGCAAGGGCCTGCCAGGCCGCCCGGACATCGTGTTCCCAACGGAGAAGGTCGCCATTTTCGTCCACGAGTGCTTCTGGCATAGGCACGGGGGATGTCCGCGGACAAGAACGCCCGAAAGCCGCGTCGAGTTTGGGAAGCAAAATTTGCTCGCACCGTCCAACGCGATCGAACAGTCCAAGCGGCGCTAGCGGCCCTCGGGTGGCACGTTCATGTCATATGGGAGTGCAGCCTACCCTAGGATCTTGAACGCCACGTGGAGACAATCACGGCCCTCGTGCGGGATCGCTGCAGTCGGGGCTAGCTGTTGCCGATGACGCGGCCCGATGGGAAGCTCTTGTCGTTCTTATACATGATGACGTAGCCGGGCAGATTGATGGCCTGCCACCCGGCGGGAAGGCGCGATAGCGCCAAGACTATCGCGTCTTCGACATTGGCGGCCTTGCCGTCCACTCCGACGACGTGGTCGTTCAAATCCTTGTGCTTCGCTTGAAAGCGGAACGTGTAGTCCAACTCAGCCTTCACTCGCTTTAGAAACTCTCCCACGGTGTCTGCGGCCGCGTGGTCGAACGGCGTGGGCTCCGACGTGTCGATCGGGTGTAGGGAGTCGAAGTGGTCGGCCTCGAACACGGTTTCATCACGCCGCTTCCCAGGGTCGTTGGATCCAAACCCTGAGTTCTGCCACTCCATGGGCGCATCGCCGGTATCGAGCGCCTGGTAATGCTTGATCAGCATCGCTTCCAATTCGACGGCCGTGAACACCAAGACCTGCACGGCTTTGAACGTGACGCGGCCGCCGCGGAGATTTGGGCGCGCGTTTGTCTTATTCAGGTGCTTGGTCAGTCTTTTGCGCAAGCCGGCGTCGCGGTCGGTCTTGCCGACATACTGCAGCCGACCGTCCAGATAGAGTTGATAGACGCCTTGCTCGTTTGGGAGCTTCGCCAAGCTCTCCGCAGTTAACGTCGCGACGTCCATGTTGTCCAGGCAGATGATAAGCTGCTGGATCAAGGCGTCGGTCAGCGCGAACTCAAACTGCGTGAAGCCAGGAACCTTGGGTGCGTTCTCAGGCTCTAAGTCTTCCGGGGAGGGCGTCATCATGCCGAGATAAGCGCGGAGCGCAGCTCCTTGGCGACGACATGGGCAAGCTCGACCGGTACGGCATTGCCCAACTGACGCATGGCTTCGCTCCAAGAGCCCGTCAGCTCGTAGTCGTCTGGGAAGGTCTGAATGCGCGCGCTTTCGCGCACCGTGAAGTATCGCACGCGCTCGTTGGCATGTCGCATCATGTTCTCGCCACCTGGAACACCGTGGACACCTGCTTTTAGGGCCTTCGCCGGATAATCCATGTCGGACCCCGTATGACCTGGGTAGGCCTTGGCCCCGCGACGGCGGAGATGGTTCAACCATCCCTCCACGCCATCGAACTTTGGAGCGGGAACATCGGCCAACGCCTCGCGAACCGTCTTCCAAGGTAGGGCGCCTGACTCGGCGGCAAATGACATGTCTTTCTTGGCCTTCGCGACCGTACGCTTCATTTGTGGAGGCAGGGCAAGCGTCGAGTTGGAAACACCCATGCGGTCTTCATAAAGTCCACTGGCGATTTCCGCGGCCAGCGCCGCCCGCGAGTGCGTGGGCTTCGGAAAAGCGTAGCTCCGGCCAAGGTCTGCGCGGATCCCAACGAAGAACACGCGGTGTCGCTGTTGCGGCACGCCATAGTCCGCCGCGTTCATCACTTGGGTCACGACGCGGTAATCATCCGCAGTGTCCCGCGTGCTCGTATGGTGCTTCTCAAGGCGCGCGAGGTGCTCCGACCAGTCTTCTTCAACGCGCGCCATGAGGTGCGGATGCGCGAGCTGGAGCCGGATATACTCGAAGTAAGCCGCGAAGCTGGCGCGCGTCAGACCCTTCACGTTCTCAAACAGGAACGCCTTGGGACGGCTCTCCCGGACAGCGCGAACTGCCTCTGGAAACATGTCTCGGCGGTCGGCCTGCGCGTTGTGACGACCACCCATGGAAAACGGTTGGCATGGGGGTCCACCGCTTACCAAATCCACTTTACCTTCGTGGGCGGTATAGTCCTGCTGCTGCACGTCCATGCCCAACTCGTCCGGCCAACCCTGCATGGGGCCGTTCGCCCGCTTCATGTTAAGCTTCAACGTGGCGCGGCAATGCTTGTTATATTCCACGACTTTGACGGGCTTAAACCCTGCGCGGCCCGCGCCAAGTGCAAGACCACCTGCTCCTGCAAATAACTCTATTGAAGAGGCGTTCATCACATTCGCGCGTTACCCTGAAAGGCGATACCAAGGCAAGGTGACCAGACGTCTCGTCTATGGATGATCCGCGCCACTAATCAAAATGCATGGGTCCAACCAAATTTGGAGGTCTACTAGCCTCCGTTGTTCCAAAACGTCGCGTAGGCCGACAGCGTGGCTTCGAAGTCGTCAGGATCCCAACACACGTTGGCCTTCCTGCTTAGAAAATGGATGCTATTGGCGCACATGAGTTTGTCTCGGTCAGCTTGCCGAAGCCAATTCCACGCGTCCTCAAAGGTGCTCTGCCGCGAATGGGTGAACTTCGCCGCAGGGACGTTACTCAGCATACCCTCGATGAAGTAAGAGGGTGCGCGGCCCTTAGCCAGATAGCCCTTCTGCTGCATGGCATTGCGCATGTTCTTGAAAACGCGAACCGTTGGCTTGAACCGTGAAGTGGTAGCCGAGTGCTTGGCGATGCAATTCTGTTTGTGCTGCTTAGGGAAGTTCACCACCTGCGAGCCGCCCTTGGGCCAGAACGTTATACCGGATTCATAGTTGTTGAAGTAGGGTCCGCCATAGCTCCGGTAAAGACGGTGTTCGGCGCAGGGAAGGACATCCGCGTCCCGGCGGCCATTTCCAGCGTTTACTCTAATCGCCTTGGTTCCATCGTCCACGCTACTGCCGTAGTTGGTTTTCAGCCATTGCAGCACCTCGTCACGGAACTCCGTAATCCCGTACTGCGCGGGTGAGCGGTTTTTATTGTACGCCTGCTTCTGATCGTCGTTCAACCAATTAAGGTCCGAGTAGTATGTACTCGTCAACGCTATGACGACATCGACATCGCTCTCGGCGTAGATGTTGGTGTTGTTGCCATAAGAGCCTTGAAGAAAGATGTCGAAATTTCGTGAGGCATAGGGGGCGTCTGGGGAAGCCAGCACGCGCTTGATAGTCTCATATGTGGCGGCGGACTGTTTGACCGAGCCTTGATGTGACCAAGTCTCCAATTGGCTCTCGGAAATTGTCATGCCCGATTCCCTTCCAAAGCCATCAATTTGTATATTTGCGACTCGTAGTCTCCGAAAGACTCGCGGCCTCTCTGGCGTAGGAGGTTGAGCTTCGTCAGATCGTGCTCGAACATGTCCGTTGCCATGTCTGGGGTTGTATAGGCATTACTGATCCTCACGGTGGGAACATCCTTGAAGAGAATCCTGCGGAGAACATCCATGGACATGGTGTTGACGTCCAATGTCTTCTGCAAGAGTTCCACCGTCATCAAGCTTTGGGCAAACCGTTTCACCGCGCCTTTCATGTTCATTTTGGGCTTTGGGTCCGGGTAGTGACCTACGCCAATAGATAGGACTCTGCATTGAGTTTTCTCGAAGCCAAGCGGCCCCGTAGCGTCCGCCAAGGCATACAGGGTCGGATTGTTGGCGCAGAAGCCACCGTCGATTAGCTCCACGTCGTCGCCGGATGATGTCGTAAGGGTTTTTCTCTCGAAGAAAGGATAGGCTGAGCATGAAGCCTCGACGGCCTCGCGGATGGGAACTCCGAAGCCAGGCCTGAAAGAAGCCCGGCGTCCGTGAGCTTGTATCTTGAGACTTTTAAACACCATGGGTGTTTCCGTGCGCCATTTAACGCTGACGATGCCGAGACCAGTTTTACAGTCCTCAAAACTGGCATCACCTAACACAGCCCTGCCCACATCCGCTAAAGCGCGTGATTTCTGCGACCGCCGCTTGGCCTGCATTATGGAAGGGACATGAGACCTGTAGTGTTGACGAATCTCCTCAACCTCGCGCCCTAGCGAAAGGAGAGACGCAATGATGGACCCGGTGCTCGTTCCATAAATGAGGTCGAAGTGATCAGAGAGAGGTGCCTTCAAAAGCGCTTCGACCTCTGCCAGCACGCCCAGGGTATAGAACCCTTTGGCACCGCCTCCGTCCAAGCTCAGGATGTTACATGTCGTTCGGTCAGCCATTTTATAGGCTTTATCACGTTCGCGTATTGTTCTCCACCAGCTGTGCAACCGATATTGGGGATAGTGCCTTCACGACGGGCACTCTAAAATGGTCGCTCGGCGAACAAGCCAACGCTGTCCAAGAGCTCAGAGGCTTGCAGTAAGCTTGCTAAGCTACAAAACACTATCCACTTCGCCCTTTTTGGAACACCATTTTTGCAACGGGTTTTGCAACGCTTTCCTTGACCTTCTGGCCCTGATCCATGAATCTCTCACAAACGGTCGATTGTGCTAAGTCCTACGCCCGCAAGTGTCCGATAGCCGAGGGTCATACGGACACCTCCGCTATGAGCTTAACCACAGGCAAATCTTGGCTTGATATATGCATGTTAGTGCATTCAGGAGATCGCCATGGCCAACACAATTTCTAGTCTGCCTGGGTTCGGCAGAGAAACCTCGGATGCCATAGACCCGGCGATCAGCCCGCGAGCTGTGTATGAGTATATTCCCGGCCTCAACGGCATCAGGGCGCTAGCGGTGCTAATCGTTCTCGTGGCACACTTCGAGATTTCCGGACTCGTGCCCGGTGGATTTGGCGTGACCGTTTTCTTCTTCATCTCGGGCTTCCTCATCACCCGCCTTCTCCTGGCCGAGGTGGCATCCAAGGGGCAGGTCCACCTCAAGGATTTCTACGTACGCAGGTTGATACGCCTCTATCCGGCACTCGTATTCATGATTGTCGGCACGATCACGATATCCGCCCTCGTCGGCTCAGGTCTGCCCAGTCTGATGGAAACGGTGTCCGGCCTTTTCTACGGTTATAATATCTTCCATGTGTCCTCTGTCGCGGCTGGTAACGCGCCTGTAATGTCATGGACCCACCTCTGGTCGCTTGCCGTGGAAGAGCACTTCTACCTCATCTTTCCCCTGTTGCTCGTTGTCGCCAAGGCGAAGCCCAAGCTTCTCCTGGGAACGCTTTTCGGGGTGATACTCCTCGCCCCCTTCTGGCGACTTCTGATTTCCTCGACGCTAGCCGGAGATCTTGGCGCCTCCTATATCTACATGATGTCCGATAGCCGGGCCGACAGTATCGTTTGGGGATGTCTGCTTGCGGTCATCTTAAACAGGGTCGGAACAAAAGCGGACCTTGATCCTGTCCGACCGAGGGTCCGTGCGCTATCGCCCCTTGTCGGCTGGGCCGCAACGACAGTCGCGATGATCGGGCTTTTGGTTTCGTTTCTTTACCGGGACCCACTATTTCGCGATGTGTTTAGATTTTCGCTCCAAGGACTCTGCCTGTTTGTCCTCGTGCTGAATCTCTACGTGTTTCGAAGACTGCGCTTTGGCTTGAAGGCGTTGGAATTCACTCCAATGTCTTGGATTGGGAAGGTCTCGTATCCGCTATATCTCTGGCACTTTCCGATTTGGGGCTATTCGGCTCTCCTATTCGAGTCGGGTCCTTTACGGATCGCCTTCGCAGGGTGTGCATCGTTCTTGGCCGCAGCCATCTCGTACTACTTCGTCGAGAAAAAGTTCTTGCAACTCCGAAAACGGTTCGGGTCCGTGGCCGTGCTGCCTCGCAGCGCTCCCTCATGAGGTTGGCCATCGTTGCAGGCCTCGTGGTCGCTACGGCCTGTGTTGGCATCGCCACGCATATTTACGCGCAGGATAGCTACAACCGTCACGTACGGGCCTGGCCTTCGGAGTCTGTAAACCTGTTTGCATTCGCCGGCCAGTCGAATGCCGAAGGGCACTTTTACAGAAGCGCCAAGCGGGGCGATAAGCGGACGGGTGCCGAAGTTTTCGCTGACGAGGTTGAAACCCGGACGGGCGTTAGACCTAAGGTTCTCAATATTGCGGTCGGCGGCAGCGTCTCCAGCAATCAAGTTCATGAAGATGCCACGAGCTATTGGTGGGATGCCCAACGAGACCGCCCCGGCCCGGCGTTGGCGCGTGCCGTTCGCGAGATTCAGTCTGTCGCCCAAGACGGTAGAACTCTGGACGCGATTATCTGGGCTCAAGGCGAAACTGACGCCTACTCGGTCTTCTACAATGACGCGGCTCGAACCGACGACTTGGTTTCAGCGCACCAGCATGCGCTCGAGCAGATCTTCGCGCACTTGCGGCAAATGTTTGGCCCTGACCTTCCAATACTCATCCAGGAGCTCGGATACTATCCCGTACCTCAACACGCCCTTTCCGAGGGCAATGCGTTCCATGAGATCCGCTCTGTTCAATCGCGTTTGATACAGTCTCAACCACACATCCATCTCGGCGCGAGATCGAATGGACTTCCTCACCGCGATGAGCTGCATTTTGCGCACGAGTCGTATCAAAAATTAGCTCAAAGCTTAGCCGAAACTGCCGTTACTGTCGCTTGGCAGAAGGAATAGAAAAACCGGTCGTGCTGCGAAGCACGACCGGCATATTCTTTTCGCTGATGCTCTCTTTCAAGCTGGACCTGTTAGATAATCTAGCGGGGTTTAGCGGACGATTGAATTACTGTCGGTAACAGCTTGTTGGCTTATTCTGGATGCAGGCCTCGATCGCGGTCTTGTCGATTTGAGGAGAATAGGCACTAGCGGCATCAATTGCGGCACTGATGTCTGAAAAGTCTCCATCTCGCGTTAGAAGAGTAGAGAGGGACCATGGCCAGGCTCCCGCATATCCGTTGTCCAAGATCGTTACTAAAGTATCGGTTTGGTTAGCTGCAGGAAACTGATAATCATCAAGAGCATACTCTCCGATCGTCACAGGCTTGTCCGCATTGTAGCTATCGGCCGACTTGGAGAAAGGGTCGTCCGTCCAACCTGTGTCGTACCAGTGTAACGAATAGAAATCGACCGTTCCAGAGGGGTCGCTACCCGGCGTTGACAAGATAGACGCATTCGAGAACTCGTCATAGAGTTCTGTATGGCTACTCGATGTGACTTTCACGTTCTTATCGAGAGCATGGATTCGCGTGGCCACTCTGTTTATGAATAGGCGTATCGTATCGTAAGACACGCTCTCACTCGCTCCTGAACAGAAGATGTAGTCTGTTGTCATGCCTTCAGCCTCATTGAAGACCTCCCAGGCAAAAAGACCAGGATGATCTTTCAGACCAACGACCATCGGCTCCAGGGCATTGTCGAGGTAGGAGGCAGTCTGAGTTTCCAGGACCGCTTTCTTTGGTGCCAGCGGTGTGTCGCACAACATGTCAAAAGAGAAGAGGCTGAACGTGACGACTACACCTCTTTCCCAAGCCGCATCGAGGATGTCTTCCATCTGGCCAACAACCTGCGCATCGGTAAGCTCTCGCGATAGGCCGGAAACGAAGCCGGGTTGCGATCCATAGAAATCAATGTTCGGCGTTTGGTCGGCATAAGTGTGCAGCCAAACCCTCGCCGAGTTGCCTCCTGCATCTTCAATCGCGTCAAAGTAAGCTTCCCACGCGGTGATATTTGTTCGAGGCGTACCATCAGGGTTAGCGTCTCCAATATCTTTGCCATACCAATCATTGCCATCGTCACTCCACGCAACGTTGGCACCAACCAGTGTTATAGGCTCGCCAAAATGAGTAAGTTGAGCGGCTATCGTAGGCTGAGCGTCGTATAGCTCATCGAACTCATAAAAGCGTTCTTCCGCGATAAACCATGCTCCGTCGACGGAGGTTAGCTCATCTGTTTCGCCATTGGGTTTGGTGACAATGACAGTTCCATCCGTTCGAACGGAAAACTCGTAATCCGTGGAGTTGCCCTCGTAATCTACAGTGTCATATCCACCTCTGGCGAAAACATCATACTCACCTGAAAGGTACCCGAAGTAGGCATCTGTGGCTTCAGTGCCCTCATAAACGGTGACATTCGTATTGCTCCCGGAAAGAGCGAGGATGTCTCCAAACTCGTAGAACTTGGCTTGATCTATGAACCAAGCACCCTCCATGTTGTCCAGAAGGTCGTAACCCCCATCATCTTTGTAGACACGCAACCTTCCATTGGTCTGTGGTTTGAAGCCGTAATCTGAAACCACACCTTCATAATCTATCGTATCGTAACCGGCTCCGCCATTATAGTTTGCCTCTCCGGTTTTGCTTCCTGGAAAGCTGTCGTTTTGCGCCGTACCGTTGTAGGTTTGAGTTTGCCCGTAAGCTGTGCCGGCCGCGGAAAGCAATAGTGCTGCGATGAGTGCATGCGTAGAGCGCAGCTTATTAGCTTTCAAAAGTTCCAACATTTTTACGGGTTCCTCCAACAACAATGGAGACTTGCCAAGTGCCACTACTCTTATCGTGAAGGATTAGAGTGAGTACAAGGATTGCCTCCGCCAGCGCAGGAAAGATAAAACCTTAAATTTTGACCCCTGCGACAATAGAACACATAGGTACAATACTCGTTCCCAAAGTTCCCAAGGTTTTGCTCGGTTGGCCTTAAATTGAGAACACTCATGTGACCGAAAGCCGGTCGTTCACCGGACACTCCGGCCGAGCCGTCGCCAAGACGGCCGCACTGCATATCGCGCGTCTCATATAGCCCGTACGGTTTGATTATCGGTGAAGGGGCGTCTGTTGTTACACATGGCCATCGACCCTACCGCCGAGAGCCCGACCTCCGACATGTTCGACGCCGAGCCCGCCGCAAGCGCGCGGATCGGCTATGCTCGTTGCTCGACGGATGAGCAGGATCTGGAATCGCAACGCAACGCGCTTGCTCGCCTACAGGTCGCTGACCAGCTCATCTATACCGACCATGGCCTCACAGGCCGCAACCGAACACGCCCTGTCCTCGACCAAGCGCTCGCGGCCGTCCGCAAGGGCGACACACTCGTCGTCGCGAAACTTGATCGGCTGGCCCGTTCCGTGCCGTACTCCCGCGCGATCGCGGACGAGTTGCAGGCCAAGGGCGTGAAGCTACAGATTGGCTCCTCAGTCCATGACCCGGACGATCCTATGGGTCGGATGTTCTTCAACATCCTCGCGACGTTTGCGGAGTTCGAGTCAGACCTCATCCTCCTGCGCACAAAGGAGGGCATGGCCGTGGCCCGCGCCAAAGAAAAATTGCGCGGCCGACAGCCGAAGCTCTCGGATAAGCAAGCCCGCAAAATGCGCAGGATGCACGACACAGGCGAATACTCGAAGGCGAAACTGGGGGAGCTATTCTCGGTATCACGACCAACAGTTTATCGAACCTTGGGAGGGAGCTTAATCGTTACTGCTCAATAGATAGCGTAAAAGTTCTAAAACGAAAAAGATCTGGAGATACCGGCCAAATTTCCGTGGTTATTGATAGCTTTTCGTTAAAGCTAGAACTTAAATATCTTAGCTATACATCTAGATAGCGCGCTTGGAAGTCGCTTCTTATTATTTTCATTTTGGCCAAGTATTCAGGTTCCCCATCAACTAGCTTTTCATAGAACAAACTATCACTGCACCACTCTTTTGGTAGTAATTTGAAACGATGAGAGCCGTACTGCGGTTCAGAAACGTAAACCCAAGAAGAGTCTACCTCCCCTCTCAAAATATCGAAATAGTGATGAGGACGAGGTATAGGATAGGTGTCTGATTCTTCTTCGTACACATAGAACCAGGGATGGCCATCCCAGAAGGTGATGCCGAACACAACATAATCCATGCCTACAGTTAAGTAAGATTGATTTTTGTCGGAGCGCATAAACTTAGAAAGGTGCTTTACAGCATCTTCCGGCAGACTTTGAGAATTGTTGCGAATACAGCGAAGAATCATTCATCACTTCTTTTCTTAAATTTGTAATCTGTTCCAGAGTCTGATCCAGGTTTGCGCATGTAATTTACAACACTGTCCTTACCCTGATCACTCTTTGTTTTATATTGGGCTTTCTCCATGCCTTTATCTTTAAACTTAGGGTCTTTAATTTCATCGGCAGGAATTATTGTGTCGCCTTTACCAGACTTCGCCGCATCAAGCGTCATCTTATCTTGAATAGATTTTGGATCTCTACAATCAGAAAATTTGTCCTTCGCTTTTTTCCCAATGCTACCAATAGCTTTTTGGTCTTTTTTGTCGAGTCCTGTAACCAGTGAGACAACGGTTTCAACGTCCTCTAAGTTAAGCTGTCCATCGGCAAGTGTGCCTATATCGTCGCCAATGCCTGATATAGTTTCGGCAGCTCCCTTTATAGGATTGCCCTTATGTTTAATGGTATTACGCACAAATTTTATTGCCTTGCCTATAGCCTCTCCATCTGGATCAAGATTTGTGACAGGGTCATTGCCAGCATAGGCAAAACGATTGACGTACCTTGGATCGTTGCCGCTAGTGAAGAAATCTTGGGGATCAACACTCAAGAACAGGTTCCCCTAACGTGGGTCGTCGTAAGCAACTGCAAAAACTCTAAGTGCTTTAATATGTTAGCTTGCACTCTCTGGTCGGCAGTCCTCCTTCTCTAAAAAAATCGCATATATACGGTTTCGAGATTGCAAGATTCTCGCGCGATTGAACAGGGTTTTCTTTATTTAGCCGGTTGGGAAGAAGGCCAGATTCCGTCTTAGACCTCTTGCCAAGCCCTCCCTAGAGCGGGCTGGACGGGTCAAGGGCTTGCCCCTTTACGCGGCCAGAACGCGTCAGGAGAATGGGCGTCAGAGGTCGCCGAGCACATCCATATCCTCACGCGAGAGCCGCTTATTGAACTTCGCGCCGGGATGGGTGGCGTTGTGGATTTCCGCGAGTTTGGTGATTGAGACCTGCGTATAGATTTGGGTTGTCTCTAAGCTCGCATGACCGAGAAGCGCTTGGATGAAGCGGATATCGGCCCCGTTCTCCAGCATCAAGGTCGCCGCCGTATGCCTGAACAGATGACACGCACCTTGCTTTTTAATGCCCGCCGCGCGGACATATTTTCCGATGTTCTTGGTCAGCCTCTTGTCCTCGATCGGCTGACCAAAGCGGTTGATGAACAGTGTGCTCACATCCGTGCTCACGCTAAAGCGGGGCCGCGCCTCATCTCTGTATTTGATAAGCCATGCCTCAAGCCGTTCCGAGAGCGGCACAATGCGGTCTTTGTGACCCTTGCCCTCGCGTATCGTTATCGCCTTGCGCCCATAATCCACGTCCCACAGTTTCAGGCCTGCAGCTTCTGCGCGGCGCATGGCGGTTGCGTATAATAACTCCATGATGGCGCGGTCGCGCACCCCTGCAGGCGTCTCGATATCAGCTTGCAACAGCACCCGCTCAACTTCATCCGTGGAGAGTATCGCTTTGGGCAAGCGCTGTTCTGGGCGCGGCATATCCAGCTCGCCTGCGGGATTATAGAGGATGTGGTTCTCTCTCGCGAGCCACTTAAAGAAGGCCCGTATCGGCGTGAGCCGCGAGGCCTGCGTTCTGAACGATAACGGGTTGCCGTCTTTCTTGCGGTAAAAATACAGATGCCGTTGATAGCGCTGCAGGATGGGCCGCGTCACATCTTTGGGATGGGTCAGGCTGCGCATCTCGGCCCATTTAAATAAGCCCCGCAAAGCCCGCTCCCGCGTCTCGACCGTCTTGGGCGAGTAATTATGCACGAGCTGCCATTCGCTGAACCGCAGGAGATAGGCCTCAAAGTCGCTGACACCATCCACCATTATCAGGCGCGGGCCTGTATGTATGACGCATCCGCGATTGCAGGCTCTATATTACCTTTCTCGGCGGGTTTCATATCTAAGGCGACGATTTCCCCGCTATCATCCTTGTTTTTGGGGGCTTTAACGCCGTTTTTAGAGGCCCGACTATGGCCCGACTTCCCCCCGACTTGGGGCCGACCATGCCCCGCCAACTCGCCATTTACCCCCGCCTTCTTCTCGTCATAGGGATGGTTTTTAAGCGATTCCACGTCAATCAGCCCCATCAAGAACGGCGCGCCATCCGTGCCTTCATTGCTGTAAGCCAGTTCATAAACGTAAGAACGGCCACGGCCTCCCATATGGGTAATCAGATATTCCAGCTCCTCCAACCTACGCAGATGCACCTTTAATTGGGTCAGGCCCCAGCCTGTGGCCTCTCTCACATCACGGCGGGTAAAGCGGTAATTGCGCATCTCAACCTTGCCCGCTTCGCACTGGGCTGTGACCATCCGCAAGATGAGGTCCAGCAAGCGCCGTGTCTGCGGGGCCAGCTCATCAAGCGTTCGGCCCAGAACATCAGCAGCTAAGAGATTAGCACTGGCAATGTCATCAAGCGTGGCTTCCACATATTCAATGATTTCGCCGTCCTCGGTCGTGATAGATTTCACAGCTCGCTGATATTGATGCAGCAGCGCAATGGCGCGGATGAGTCCCAGATACTTCCTATGGTCGCGGCGCGTCCTTGTTTTGTCAGAGAGGAAGGTCAGCTCTCCCGCATAAGGATTGACCACATGCAGCGGCTTTAAAAGTCTCTGCGCGTTTTGGTGACGGGTCAGCACAGCAGACTTTTGCTCCCGCGCGATTAAGCCTTCGAGCGTTTCTTCAAAGCGCTGCCGCTCATGGATGGCGCGGGTTTGCTCTTGTCCTTCATTGACGGATAACACCAAGCAGCGGTTCTTGAGTTCCTCATCGAGGTCTATGGCGGTCGTCGTCATCATCAAAGCCACTGGCCCCTCGACGCGGTATTTCTGCGTGACCAGCTTGCCCGTCACAGGGTCTTTGCCCGTAGACGCTATCGATAGATCTCCTTGGGACTGCAGGAGCTTCAAAGCATAGGCCGCATCTCTCGCGCCTTCTTCCTCGGCAATGGCGAGCACTTTGCGTTTGAGCGCCGTCTCGCCCAGATAGAACAAAGCCTGTCCCGTCATGGCCGCATAGGAGACTTGTTCTTCCTCTGGGATGAACGCCAGCACGGCGTCCATAAGCGCAGATTTACCCGCCGCCGATGTAGACTGTATCAACACGGCGAGCGGCTTGGACAGCTTGCGGCTGATAGACGCCAGATAGGCCGTGACCAGATTTGCGCTCTCGCCGACAACGCCGCAGATTTCCGCGTCATCTGATATTCTCTGTAATATGTCGGGGGATTTCAGCAAGCTTAGCGCGTCCTGCTTTTCCTCCGCGCTCATCTCGTAAGCCGTCACGGTCAGGGTGAGCGCCGCCTCGATTTGCTGCTCCTGCAGGGCTTCGAGCTTTAAGAGGATTCGGGCCATATCGCCTTTGACCATCTCCTTAGACAAGCCCAGCTCTGATGAGGCCTGCGCCGTGAAGCTCGATCTCTGCCGCGCCGCATAAAGGTCAAGCGTGTCCACATGGAACACGGCCACGCCGCTGACTTCGCGGCTGACCAGCAGATTGATACGCAAAGCCTCATAGGACGTGTTTCGCGCGAGGACTCTAATGCGCCAGTGACGGTCACCGAAGGCCATGAGGATTTCATGCTCATGGATGATGGCCTGCGTCTCCTCTGCCGCGTCTGGCAGAACCGTCGATAACGGCGTCTCTGATTTTGGAGGTTGGGGTGCTTGCGGTTCGGGCGTTATTTCAGGGGGCGCGGGTTTGGCGATTGCCTGTGCCTGCGTAACAGGAGCGGCTAAAGAAGATGGCCTTGCGGTCGGAGCCGCGCCTTTGCCCAGCCATTTCGCGCCCTGTATCAACGCGCCAAAGCTCTCGCGGGCGGGCGTCACCTGCAGGGCGTATTCATTGGCATCCATGCCCTTGGGCAGCATCAGGCGGTATGTGGATAGCCCCTTGGCCGTCAGCTTCTCACTGGCGTCCTCGGCTCCCGTTTCCCCGCCTGCATCGAGGTCATAGGCGATTAGAACGCGCTTGATATTATGCGCGGAGAGCGCGTCTATAATCTCCTCGGTCAGCCCGTTAATGCCGTAGCTGCAAGTGACGTTTCGATAGCCTGCGCACCAGAACGTCATGGCATCAATCAGACTCTCGCAGAGTATCATCTCATCGGAAGGCTTAAACGCGCCCAGATTCCACACGCCCGCCATTGGCCCCGCTAAGTAGAGATGTTTGGGCGTTCCCTTTCGCAGATTGTCCAGTATCTTACGGCCATAGAGCTAGCGCACATTTTGGGTGGGATTGCCGCCCGGGTCATGCGCCATAATCGGCACAACAAGCGAGCCTGCCAGATGCTCATGGCCGCTCTTGCGGTAAACACCCAGTTTTTGAAGCTGGCTCCGCACTTCGGCTCCCGCCTTGCGGTTCTTGGCAGGCAGGCGGTAGCCGAGCGTCCTATTCGACAAGCCCAGCTTGAACGTCTCCACGAGTTCGGGATGATTGAGGCCGCGCTTTTCGAGATAAGCCAAGCCTTCGGGGGCTTCTTTTAGGATGTTGTGATAATAATTGGTCACGCGCGTCAGCATGGCCGCATCGCTCTCGTCCCGCTCAAAGGCGTCCAGCTTCTGCACCGTGGCCTTTTTGACAACCGTGCCTGTCGCATTTGGGGCATAGCCATCCCGCAGCAGCTCAACCGCATGACGGAAGGACACCCCTTCGACCTTGCGCACAAAGCTGATGACGTCCCCGCCTTCGCCGCAGGCGCCCAAGCAGTTCCAAAGGTTCTTATCAGCCGTGATGATAAAGCTCGGCGTCTTGTCATCATGGAACGGACAACACCCGCGATAGTCCTTGCCGCGCTTTGCCAGCTTCACGCCTGCGACCTCGGCCAAGCGAACCAAGCTCACCTCGGACTTAATGCGCTCGATCTCTGATTCGGGGATACGGGGCATAAAACATCCTCCAGTGTAAAAACGATAAGTCTTGCAGAATCAGTCAAGACCGTATTAATGGTGTTTTAATTACACCACATATGGTATATTGCAAAAACCAAGTTTTTAGGAGGGGTATATGAGCGGATTAGATAAAACACATTTATGGTATTCTATGTCCTTCTCTCAACGCCTGCAGGCTCTCCGCAAAGAACGCGGCGTCACTCAAAAAACATTGGGTGAGATGGTCGGTGTCCACACCACACAGATACAGCGCTATGAGAGCGGAGAGACACAACCATCCCTGACGGCCCTGCGTAAGCTGGCTATAGCGCTCAACGTCTCTGCGGACGCTCTGGTGTTCGATTCAGATGAACGTGACCCGCCTGATGACTGGCGCTTACAGTTTGAAGCCCTCGCACAGTTTGACGATAAAGAGCGCGAGGTCGCCAAGGCTGTTATCGACGGCCTTATCCTGCGCCACACAGCGAACCGCTTTTCTAAGGCAGGGTGATAATTCGGGTCGGCTTCTTCTTTAGCCCGCCCATTACATTGCTGGATATTTCCACACTGCTCCCCTTGAGCGGTGATGGGTAAGCGCTTCTCTACTACTCTTTAAACAATCCGCTCAAAGATTATCGCCCTAGGCCGCGCCCTTTCCCTCGGCCGAACGACCAGCTCACAGATTTGCCGCGCATCGTGCCTGTAATGCTGCGGCCGCGCTCCTGCTCCATCACGCTGCGCCACGGCACCAGATAGAAGGCTCTCTGCGATTGCACGAGCGCATGGGGGCCGCTCATTAGCTCCAGCCGCTCCGTATACGTGCCTTCAACTCGCATCCCTTTCTCAAGGGCGCGATACGTCTTGCCCGTCGCTTTCGCTATCTTCGCGGCCTCCGTATTGACCTCGCGGTCGATCAACGTCTACACATAGCCGCGCTCATAGCTTATCATCTTATCGCCCGTCCGTGACGCCAGACCTTGCTCCACAAGCCAAGCCTGACGCTTGCCGACCGCGCGGTGCAGCTCGGCCCCATATCCGCTCCGTCCAAAGCTACCCGCCTCATAGGGGATTTGAACGCGGTCTAGCCAGGTCGCGCCGCGCGACCCTAGCTGGGCCTCTAAGGAATGAACCGAGAGAAGTTTCAGGCCCGTCTTGCGTCCGCTCTGCCTGTCCAGCTCCAGAACCTTTGTCTCAAAGTCATCTGCCAGCACCCATGAGTAAGGCTTGTCCTGCGCGTCCCGCATGTAAGGCCGCGCTAAGCCGGCTTTCACAAGCGTCTGGAGCCTGCGCTCGTGCATTTGGATTTGAGACTCGACCTTGCCTGACAGCAAAGCCTCAACAGATTGCCCTTTCTCAAGCTCCATAGCGTGGAAGGTCTTGTCATAGATGGGGAGCTCCATGCCAAGCGCATTGGCCCGCTCCAGCAATGTCCTATCAATGGGGCCAAGCTTTGCAGGGCCGACTTCGACCACTGACCCGATACGGGCCTCTGATGCCCGCGTCTCCGGGCCTGTCTCAACCGCATGCACATACCCATCATCCCCATCGATGATCAGCCGCAGCTTTCCGCTGCTCTCATCCTCGGCCAGACCTTTGCCGATAACGCGGCCCGTGATTTTACGGTGCGGGGCTTCGCTGCCGTGCAGCCGCATCATGCGGTTGATGCCCGCTCGCTTCATCGCCGCGCCCATATCGCGGGTGATGGTCTCGCGTTTGTGCATATCGCCCAAAGTCTCGAAGGTATGCCGCTCTAGCTGCCATCTGCCTTTGTCCGTTGCTTGCGCGAGGCCAAGGGTTTCAAGATGCTTCATCCGCCCGATTAAAAGATGGCGGTTCAAAGCCGAGTCAGGATGCACTCTAAAACTGCCCGCCCGTAAATCGATGACAGAGCTGGCCGCATCGATGCGCGGGATGATGGCTCGGTCTAAAGTCGTGACCCTGTTCAGCTTCGTCTCCCGCGCCAAGTCATCAAGGATATCCATCTCGCATTTAAGGCCCAGCTCATGGGTGATAATCTCCTCATAACGCCCCCTGATGCCTTCCGCGATATAATCGCCTGCAATGTTCAAAGCTTTGCCGTCATGGGTCACGCCGCGCAGCACAACATGGGTATGCGGGTGCGCCGTATCAAAGTGATCTACGGCTACCCAGTCGAGGCGCGTGCCTAAGTCCTCGGAGAGTTGCTCCATCAGCTTTCTGGTTTCGCGCTGCAGGCTCGGCGCGCCGCCATACACATCACGCGCCAGCTCAACCCCGTCCTCTGGCGAGATGATTAAACGGAACTGATGCGGGTCGCCGCGGCCATTAAAGCTCTGCTCGCTCCGCTCTAGAAAGTCCTTATCGTCATACTCCGCAAAGCGGTCGGGGCCGTATAGCTCGCCTCTGGTTTCCGTCAGCTTCAGCTCATTGTCATGCTCCGTCTTTTCGACGCCTGCGCCCTCGCGCTGCAGATATTTTAGATGGGAGTATGCGGCGCGGGCCTTGCCGCCTCGGAGTTTCATCACGCGGACTTTCACGACCGCTCTCCGAGATCGGTAACGGATGCTGCTGCCGTCGAAGGTCTGCCATGAACGGTTCGGGCCGATGCCAGCCGCTAAGGCAGAACGGCCTCGGCCTCTCGCATTAAAGCGGCCCGTTCTGGGCTTGCTCGGCTTGGCATATGTGCGCCGCCCTGATGAGCGTTTGGCTATCGCCATGTCCTTCGCCAAGCGCTTCGTGAAGGACATAGACCCGCCAGAGAGATTACCTAATTTAATTGCAGATTGATGGCTGCCGCCGCCCTTAGATGTGCTCGGTCTAGGGGAACCTTGCGAGCCAGATTTTCGGGTCTTCCGACCGCCGATTGTGAAGTCATCATCCTGCGCCATGCAATGAACATAGCAGATTTTGGCTCAAGAGTCCCGATTGGAAAGGGGTAGTAAAATACAGGATTCTACAGGGTTCTGGGATGGGGGCACCTCTGGCCCAAGGTGATGTAAATATGGGGGCACTTTGGCCCATTAAATAAGTCGCAAAAACAGAGCTCTAGCGTCGAAGTGGGCCACAAGGGCCGCTTCGCTTTATCTTGCTCTACACACTTTCTGACCCTTTTTACTCAGCAACCTCATCAACCACCAAAGCAAACTCATGAGTAGAATCCGTGCATATTAAATCTTTTCCACAACCACGGTTATAAATTTTTCCCCTCAAACAAGTATATTTTCCATCCAATTTTTTGAGCTTATCTACCGACACTTTTCCGTTAGTAATGCCTAGCCCCATTTCTCTTTCTCGCCTCTCTTTTTTATTGGGGTAAAAATTATGGTCTTCAGACCCATATACCAACAATCCACATATTTCAGTTACAGAACCAAGATGTCTTTCAGGATTTTCGAATATAATATCCTGAGAACCATGTGTATTAATTCCAGTGCAGGCACACAAAATTGAAAACACAAAATAAATAGATATATTTTTTAGACTATTCATCTCGTCTTACCTCTTCTTTGGAACTCGTTCAATCTTGACTTAAGCCCCCTTCTATCATCCGAGCCTATCTTTCCTGAAACGACTCTTCCGCGAACTTGGCCACCACTAATTTCAACTGCTATAACGGAGGTGCCGTGTGCGATATAATTTGGAATACCCATTTCAGGCACTGCACTGTCACCCGCACCTGGAACGATTGTATTGGCGTCGGTAGGGTGCGTATGTATTACACCATCTGCACCAGCTACTTCAGAGGGCTTAAATGCTGCATGGGAGGGTCCAGAGTCCGTCAAAGGAACATTTGAGGTTGATGATGTGCCATCAGGGTTAGTATCAATTCGTGAGACTTGTTCATTTCCAGTAGTTTGATTTGTAGAATTGGCAAAATCCGACGCGGCGGCATCCGTTGAAGCTGTACCGACAGCGTCATTACTAAAATCATTTGCTTTCTTCGTACCCAAAAATCCTTTTTTGTCCTCAGTTCTAAAATTTGATGAATCATAACAAGTGCCTGATAGACCTTGGCTTCCAGTATCAGAGCACCCAGCCATTCCTGTAGGGTCAATTACGTTTATTGGGTCATTAAATGCATAGGTATAACGATTAAAGAAATTCGGGTCTCCCGTATCCATGAAAGTGACGGGATCAATGCTCAAGAACCGCCCTATCAACGGACTCTGGAACCGAGCCTGCATGTAGTTCAGGCCCGTGTCAGTGTCGCGCAGGTGCCCCGTATACCCAGGACGGTCCTTCGAGCACGTCGAGGGTCGGCTGATTTCGCCAAACGGCGTGTAAATCTCCTCGCACATTTTCACGCCGGAGCCCGCACCGCTCGTCTGGTTGTTGTGCCCTGTGCCTTTTGACTGCGCCACGGAAGTACCGAGTTGGTCAGGGTGCTGGTAGGTGAATACGCGCGGAGTCTGTTGCGTTGTTCCTGGGACCAGATCGTTTTCCCGCTCAATGCGCACCAGAGCCTGACCGCCCAGTTTGACGTAGTCGATGATCGTCGAGTGCAGTCTCTGGTTCTTGGGATCCGTGAATTCGGATGTCGCCCCAAAACCGCCATCCAGGATTAGCCCGCCTTGAAAGTCGCCTAGAGGCGACAGGCCGGACTTCTGCGTTGTTTTGAAGTTGAAGGCATGGCCGCGAATATGGTGCGCGCCCAATAGAGATCCGTCCAGACCGTAGAAGTTGAACTTTGCATCCCCCTCACCAGAGCTTGCGCCACTCCATGTCGACACCGTCTGGTGGGACCGAAGACGTTTACGGTTGCCGTCATAAGCATAGTTCGACGTGCCCTGCCCACTTCCCGTCACGCGGACAGGCTGGTTGGCGAGGTCGTAAGTAAAGCCGAGACGGCGTTTCGTGCCGCCACTGTCGAGCGTATCGAGGAGCGTGACGTTGCCGCGCGCGTCCGTGCTGACCTCGTAGCGCGCATTGTCGACGGTGTAGTAGTCGAGCTTGTTACGGCTGTCATACGTGTAGGCGAGGTTGCGGCCCAACATACGCTTGGTCATCAGATTGCCGATGCCGTCATAGGTATAGGCACCCTGCCCCCACTCGGGCGGACCCGAGGCGGTCAGGAGTTCTCCTAGCGGCGAGTAGGTATAGTTCTGAGTCGCGTCGGGGTTCACGCCGTCCGTAATGCGACTGATCTGGCCGAGCTTCGTGTAGGCATAGCTCCGGTCGAGCATCTGGTTCTGGGACTTTCTGACAATGTCCCGCTCGGTAAGCTGGCGCGCATTTAGCGTCCGCGTTCGTGTCAGACCGTTTCCATAGGTCATCGAGGCGATCGAGCCGTCAGGGTGATAGGCGATGTTGGATGCGAGCGTGACAGGCACGGTCGTGTACTGATCGACCGTTTCGAACACGGCGCTCCGCGTGCGACCGCGGCCATCGACGTTGTAGCGCACCTTGCTGCCGTTCGGGTATTTCATGAAGTCCAGATAACCTTCCGGGCTGTATTCCCGGTCGATCGTCTTGACGTGATGGTCCAGCCCAGCAACCCCGCCAAAGGCAAAGTTCGACACTTCCTTGGTAAGGTTTCCAACCGCGTCATAGGCGTAGTCCCAGCGGTTGGCACCGCGAGTGACCCATTTAAGGTTGCCGTCAGCATCGAAGTCGCGATCGATGCGGGGTGTCGCGCTGCCGGCGAAAAGTTCTCCCGTAACCTGACCGACTTGGTCGAGCGAAAGGCTGACGCGCGCTGAGGCTGGCAGCGATGTAGGACAACTCGATCCTGTCGCCTGCCCCTGTGCATATGCAGTAAGACGATCTGCCGCATCATATTGGTAGAGAGTGTCGCCACCTTCTGGTGTGCGTGAGCGGCAGAGGCGACCGCGGTCGTCATAGATGAACCAGTGGTTTACGCGGTTTTCATAACCGTGCGATCCATACTTTCCCAACTGGTACACTCGCGTGATCTCGTCCCATTCGTTCGGGTACATGAGTGTGTAACGGATCCCGACTGTGTCCGGCTCTTGGATGCGGATGACCATGCCTTGTCCTGGACCATCGAACCCGCGTCGCGAGGTGAGAGTACGGACATTGTTGGCATCATAGACGCCTGTGCGGTTGCGGTTATAGAAACGGGTCTTGACCGTGGCAAAAGGCGAGACGTTCTCGCGCCGTTGGGTTTCACGGCCAAGGGCATCATAGGTGAAGTCGGTGCCGGACGGAGCGTTGGAGCTGCCGGACGGCTGCGACACGAACGCCTTGCGCCCAAGCTTGTCATAGGCGGTCTTGACGTAGCTCGGCTCGCCCCAGGACGTGTCGCGTTGCTCCACGAGCGTCGGGCGTAGCATTGCATCATATGTTACGATCGTTTTTGCCGTGCCGCGGGTGGTTGTTTGGACGGCTCCGTTTCCGAAGGTAAAACCTATGTTCGTATTGCTGTAATGGCCCGGAGGGTTAACCTGCGTGAGCCGGCCCATCTTGTCGTGCCTGTAAGACGTTGTGTTACTGCGCGCGTCGGTGACGGACTTCTGCCAACCCCTACCGTCGATGGACTGATATAGATTGCTGCCGTCCGCACGCCGGATGCGCTGAGGCACTCCGCGCTTCCAGCTATAGGCGTAGGTTCTTTGGCCGAGCGGGTCCGTGATGTACTGCACCGCTCCACGGTATCCGGTCGAGGTATAGTACCGGAACCGTCCCCAGAGGTGTCCGAACTTGCGGACCTCCGTCGGAAGCCCCGCTGCCGTGTAGTCCGTGCTCCACATCTCGCGACCGTTTTGCGTAACGGTTTTGGGAAGCGACAGCACCCATGATGCTTTCTTGTGGTCATATACCGTCGTGGTGACGCGGTTTGTGCTTTCGAAACTGGCTGCCTTGGTCGTGGTGGTCGGAGACCCATAAGAATACGTGTTTGACGACGTGTTGAAGTCATAGACGTGGCTTGTCGTGTACACGTCTCTTTCCTGCGTGACCGTGACGCGTTTTTCCGCATGAGCATGATCCTGAATTTTTGAGCGGGGACCGAGACTCGATACGGCCCCGCCGAGCCGGGGGCCGAGGACATGTTCGGTCCCAATTGTTCTCAGTAGCTTCGATCCTTGGTAGGTCTTCGCCTCGACCATGAGACCTCCCAGGTCTCCATCCTGCCAAGCATGCTTGTAGACTATCCGAAGACCTTCCGGGCCCGTGACCGTCGTGGTGTTGGTGGGGTCGGACGAACTCGTGCCTGCTGCCCCGAGATCACTTTCATAATCGTATGACCAAGCGGAACCGGTCGTACCCATGCCGGATAGCGTCTTATTTGTCACGGCTATGGTGGATGTCGTAGACGTTACGAGAGGAGGCCAGTTGGGGTCTGTGATGCCGAAAGGAGTCGGATTGGGAGGCGGTCCAGCGCCTTCCGGTCGAGGGCAGTCCTTCATATACCGCGTCTGAGCATTCAAGCTCATCCTGTGCCGCATGTCCTTGAGCTTGAAGGTTCCTTTCATGCCGTAAGGGTGGGTCAGGGTAACGGGTGATGGCGTTCCATCGCAATACTCACCAGGTGAAGGCGTACCATGCATGCCACCCATGTCCAAAGACCAGCTTTTACCGTCAGGCTGGCGCACTGAAACCAGGTCCATGTGATCCTCGCGAGTCTCCAGACCTTCCCATTGGGGCTTGTGGTAGTCAGTCTGCGCGTAGCCATATGTCCAAGTACGGTTCTCCGAGGTGTTATCGCCTTTGGCGGTGACCGTCTGAATAAGTTCCGTCCCGGATTTATAAGTGAGATCGATCCGGCGCCCGTCGCTCGCCAAAATGCGCGTGAGTTTTTGGCCGCTATAGGTATAGACAACCGTGTTGCCATGAACGTCAGTCGCGCGTGTAGCGGCGAGGATGATGACATCCCGAGGTGTCGGTCGAGAACCCGGTGTCATGAATCCGAGAGGTTCGGCTTCTCGCTTGATGTACTTGTTGAGCGTATAAACGGTGCCGTCCGGGCTATGGACTTTGAAGCCCTGGCCGCCATCTGTCGCGTTTACGCCGCACGATACATACCAATGATCAGTGCTAACAAACTTGGCTGTCGAGGGGAAGACCTTAGGCAGCTGGCTTCCGCCATATAGAATTTCACGGGAGCCTGCCCCAGGTGCCTCGAACGTAATGCCGTTGGAGTATTCATGGGCGTACAAACGTGTACTATCTAGCCGACCGATCTGAAGGTCGGGAAAACTTTCGTAATAACTTGAAGTGCACCGGGCGAACCCTGTTTTGCCCCAACCCGCTCCACGGGCAGCAGTAGTCACTTTCATGCGCGGCGCGACTAGTTCCCAGTCCCCGAATTCCGCGTACTCGTTCTCATGATAGACGGATCCCGGGGCGCGCTTGCGCGAGACCGATACGGGAAGGGCAAAGTTGCCCGGAATCGACACGTCCGTGTGCTGGAACGACAGCGAACCGGTGTGGGGATCGATCGCATCACCCATGATATCGTCGCCATAGGCTGTCAGGCGGCCCTCGGCGCTCTGGCGCTTGTACCAGTCCTCCATCGGGATGAGCTCGCGCTCATTGCTTTTTTCCGCGAGTTCACGGTCGAGAGGACTTAGTTCTGATCCCGGTGGCAACGGAACGGGATTGGCTGTCGAGGGAATCGAGTCCTGCGGTGCTTGCGCCGACGCCACAGCTGGCAAGGCCAAGCTGACAGCGGCCACCAAAGTCATGCTAATGGTGCGACCACACACTGTGCCGCGCTTTGTCCAAATCCCCACCGTAAACCTCCCCATGCTGCGTCGTTAATTTTTATTAACGAAGCGGGACGCCCCTTCAAGCAGATTTTACCCCCGATCTGCAGTTGGGCTGATTCAAGACCCATCATGGCCCCGCAGAGATCGCGAACCTTTGTCAATAATCGTCCGTCAGTTTTCACTGATCCTACTATCCCAAAATGACCATATTGTCCGCCAGCGGCCTTTGCAGGTCCAGGCTCTCCTCGCCTCCGCCCATCCAACGCTCGCACTCCTCTGGCGTCGTGAGAATGACCGGCATGGCTTTGGGATGGATGGGTGCGACCACGGCATTCGGCTCTGTCGTCAGGAAGGCGTAGAGGTTCCAGTCATGGACCTGGCGCTGCCGACGCTTCTTGCCCGCAACCTCGGTCAGGCGCTCCCCGTTCCACGGTCGCCACACGCCCGCAAACATGGGCGCGTCCGAGTTCACCTCGAACCAGGCGTTGCCCTTCTCCTCGCGGTGAAAGGCCGCGAACGGCACGAGGCAGCGATACTCCGGCTCGCGGATGTATTCGCCGTTCGCGCCCTTCCACCACGAGGATTCGAGATTGCGGATGTTGGTGATGGGCTTGGCCCCGTCGCGGATCGCCGGAAAACCCCAGCGCTTGGTCACGATGTCGAGCCTGCCGTCGCCCGCATTGACGAGGACCGGGCCGTCCTGATCGGCTCCGACATAGCCGGCTTCCACATTGCGCCCCCTCGCATTCTCGGACAAACGAAGCTGCGACGGCTCAAGAAAGCTCGTGATCTTGGATTGAGACACGTCTTGGCGGTAGAGGTTGCACATCAGTCTATCCCTGTTTCGGAAAATCAAGTTCGCCGCTCACGACAAACCCGATCACTCTACACTTCGACGCAGTTATCGAGAAGCCGACCGAAGACGACCGGATGTCTCGTCGTGCCGTATATGGCTGTCATCTCCGGTGAAGTTTCCATCAAAGCCTCGCATATGCGCAAGGAGGCACCGTTCTCTTCTGCTACTCTGGCAACAATCAACTTAGGTCTGAGAAGCTCCTCGATCGTTGCAAACTTCAAAGCGGCTAAGGCCATGCGACACCCCAATCCGCGGCGGTAGTGTTCAGCCTTGACGGCGAAGGTCAGCTCTAACACTGGGGTCGTGTAATCTTCCAATAGTGCAATGAGCGTCAAAGAAGACAACGCGATCGGATGGCGGTCCTCGTCGTAGAGGGCAAGCGTCCACTTTCTGGTTTCGCTCCAGGTCTGAGTGCCGTCGTCCTCGTCTTCGACTGTGTGCCAAGGATACTCCCAGACTCGAATATCTCGGTCGAAGGGTATTGTCCGGGCATCATCCCAATCGATGTATTTGAGTTTCTTGAAGTCGTCGCCGGGGTGACTTGCCTCGGTCGTATGTCCCATGGGTTTCATAGCCCGACCTCCACGACCTTGCCGCCGTCGAAAGCCTGGTTCTTATAGGTCGAGCGTCCGCCATTGGGTCCATACCCCTTCGGGTTGCACACAACCCGCGTCTCGCCCGCCACATAGTCGAAACTGTCATGCATATGGAGTTGGATCCAAAGCTCCGCGCAGACCTGTTCCACCAGCTCGGACAAATCCGACGCGAATGCGGGCGTCAGCGGGCTTTTCCGATACTTCTCAGCCACGCTGCGCGGGTGCAGCAGGTGGTGCGTGACCACGACCGTCGTGGACCACTCCCCCTCCCCGGACTTCGGCATCTCGGTTTCAAGCCAGGCCCGGCTCGTCCTGTGCCACTCCCGGCTCTCGGCCGGACTCATGCGATTGCCGAGGCTACCGGTGTAGATGACCCTGTGGTCGTTCATGCCGACCGCCGCATAGGCCATTGCGCCCTCTGCACTCCCGCCGATCGCGAAATCCGTCCAGAGCGTCGAGCCGAGAAACCGCACGCCGTCGATCACGACGGCCTTGTCCATAAGGACGTGGACGTTCGTATCCCGGGCCTCGATGTGGAGCTGTTCGATACCCTGCTCGACCGTCATGGGCGCGCGGTGCGCATACCATTCGTGGTTGCCGGGAACGTAGATCACGGGCTTGCTGCCAGAGACCTTCTGCAGCCACTCCACGGCAAGATAGGCCGGGTCTTGGATGTCGCCCGCCGCGACCAGCACGTCGAACTCCGGAGGCGCCTTCGGCTTCCAGTCGCACCCTTCCAGGTGCAGGTCGGACATCACCCAGATTTTCATGACGCCCTGCTGTCTTTTGTCAGCTCGCGGTAGCGCGCAATCTTGTCCTTGCAGCTCACAAGAGCCTCGTATTCGTCCGTCAGGCGCTCGAAGATCGGGTAGGGAGCGTCGCCATAGAGATCCATGACGTTGATGAGCGTGGCAATCGACCGCTTTAACTCGTCCAAAGTGACCTCGCCTTTGGGTCGGAAGCAATGCGCTTTGGTTGCTTCCTGCGCCTGGCCTCGGCCTTGCGCATGTTCTCTTCCAATTTGGGCGGGCTCCAGGTCACACCGCCTACCCTTTCACCACGAACGGATAAATTACCAGACATGCGGTCACGACCGGAATGGCGATGACTATTCCGCGACCGACCCACCTCTCCCAGACGTGGGCCTGCGCCTCTCGGTGTATCTTCTCGCCAATGTCGGCGGCAGCGTAGTTGGACAGTCCCTTGATCTTCTCCGGCACTTCGCCGCGCGCGAGCGCCGCCTGTCGGCGCGCTTCCAGCCGGGGTTCCAACCATACCGACCAGGAGTGCATCAGCATCAGCCATGCGAAGCCTGCTCTCACCAAAAGCGCTATCTGGAAGCCGCTCACCGCCCGGCACCACTCCGACCGGCCCGCGCGCACCAGTCAGGTTTCGGGCTCTGCGCCCTGCCCTTCCTGTGCGGCCACGCGCCGTAATGCCCCGCCTCGATGCCAAGGGCGTCCAGCGGCTCGCCGTCCACGCTCAAGCCCAGCACCTGCCGACCGTAGCGGTCCACGTTCGCCGTGTCGGTCACGACCACCACGGCGTCCCCTGCCCTGCCGGTGCGTGTCAGCTCGACAACGAACGCCTTGGCCGCGAACCCTAGCTCCCGCTCGGCCTCGCATTCGGCTCCGCCGCGCGCGCCCACGCCACCCGTCTCCGGCGCGTCGATGTCAGCCAACCGGAACTTCAATCCGTTCGCGCGCCCGCTGTCGCCGTCGCTCCAATACAGGTCCGTCACCACGTCACCGACAGACAGCGTGTAAACGCCCTCCGTGTCATCCGTGCCCCTATCCTCCGCAAGGCTCGCAGACGGCGCACAGGAGGCTAGCAGGAGCGCTCCAGCGCCTAGGGCGAGGGTCTGCCGCCACGGGAGGCTCGCAGCGCTCATGGCGCGTCTCCTGCGGTGTCTTCCATATAGCGCACCTTGAAGTGCGTGAGTGTGCCCAACCGGCTCGCCGGTGTGGCTCCCAGCCGCTGCAACACCTTGTCGAGCGCGACGGCCAGGTCCGACCCGGATAGCGCCTCGTAGATCTTCGCGGACACGGCGTCCGTGTAGGTCATGTCCGTGTCCCGGATGTCGGCGTGAACGCTCTCCCGCATCCGCAGGAAGCTGGCGAGGGCGGAGTCTGCGGCCTCGTTGCTAAGCGAGGCCTCCCCGTGTCGGGCCAGAACGTCGGCGTCGGTCTCGGACGGCGCGCGGAAGATCATGCGGACGTTTTCGCGCCGGTCGGTGAACGCGCTGCCCTGCTCGTCCAGGATCACCCCCTCCGGCAGCTCGAACCTTTCCAGCACGTCCGCAAGTCGAACGTCGCCCTCCACATGGCACTTGGCGGGGTCGGTCATGCGACCGCCACGAAACGGATCCGCCAGCCACGAACCTTCAAGCCGCGCGCCCTGCTCCAGGCACCACTCGATGATGGGCAGGTAGCGCTTCGGGCCGGGGCCCTCGCGGGAGTATGTCGTGTCGATTACGTGCTTGCCTCTCATATATGTTATGCTCAATCCTCCTGTTCTAAAATTACGCTTAGATACCAAGTAATGTACAATGTGACGTTCCCGGTGGTATTGTGAACTGCAGTTGTTGGGCAAACCTTAGGCCACCATAAATCCGGAGAAAACGTAGAACGGCCTTATAGTTCTGATAACGGAAGCGGTCCTTTGGCTGTCATGGATGGTGCTCCGGCGTACATATTGGATCAAAAGCTACTGCGCCCGCCCGCGTAAGGCGGTCGACGGTCAGCATCATCTTACCAGTACCAAGCATCTGCATAATTCTGCCTGACACGTTGTTTGGCTGGCAGTCCTCTACGAGGCAGACTTCGAGGCGTTGGCACACCACTTTTTGAACGTAACCATGGCTACTTCGAAACCATGGCTACTTCGAAGTCGCGCGAGTTTTGTGGGTACTGGTATGATTCCACAGTCTACACACAGATGTGTGATACTCGGTCAGCTTTCAAAATTACCGGCTCAAAATGACGAACGGACGAGGTGTGTGAAGACCCCGTCCGTTACTTAAACCACCCAAAAGAGAGGCGCGTCATGACCCCTAAAGCCTCGCATATGTAAGGTAAGGGCGCAATTCTTTTCAGCAATCGATGTGAAGGAAATGGCATGGTCATGAAGAGCGTGAGGATGTCGGTCGAAATTCACGCAACGACGCTTCAAGACTAGAAAAGAATGATTGAAGGAATGTTGTGTAACAACTGACTACTTCCACTTTCAGGATCGCAGCGTTGACTGCCGTTTATTCAGTCCAAGACTGTGTTCCGCAGATGTCATTGCCGATCATCCACTGTCCTCATAAAATCTAAATGCGCAGTTTTTAGTCAAACTGGATATGCGAGAATCCATTGCACGACAGAAGACCCAAATATCGAGACGCGTGTCACACGGTCGGTCATTGGTGCTCGAAGACTCAGAGTGGCACAGTCTGCCTCCTCAGCACGATTCGCAATCCAGTCTTTCGCATAGGTTTCCAAAAACGTGTCTCCGAACCGCATGTGCGCTTGTGGCCGAAAGCCGCCAAACCAGTCTTGCAACAGCTGATCGCTATTTGGCAGAAAGTCGCGGTCATAACATAGACCAATTACGGAAGTTCTCAAAATTCTTGGCGTTATACTGGCGTTGCCTGGCGCAAGGCTTCGCTTACAGACCTCTCACAGAGATCATAGCTGATGGATCCGCCCAAGATATTCTTTCCCGGTTGCAAGCTATATCAGGTTTGGCAAAGACTAATGATGCGAGCTTTGCGATTGACGCACTACTTGGTGATCCTGTCTTTCCAAAACTAAGGATCCGTCAGGCACTGAACTGGCACTTCTATCAAAATAGGGCAAAACTTACACGCTTATCAACCCCTCAACGAAAGATCTGGAAGTATGTTCGCCAACGAGCCGTGCGGACATTTATCGATCTGCACGGTGATATGGAAGTCGACCAGATCAAGCGTATCCATGCACAGGATCACTTCAGCTCATGGAGCCGCAAAATTGCTTCAGGCGGAAAAGCCGCAAAATCGGTTGCAACAGTAAACAGTGAAATGCGGGCCATGAGTCAGATTCTGTCTTCGGCAGGTCAGATATCAGGTGCGATTGGTCTGGACGACCCGTATAGGAGCCTTCGTTTTGAAAGGAGACGATTGCTCAGACGTGAACCTCTATCCGTCCATAAAATCCATACAAAAATGTTGGGGAAGGGTTGCTTGTCAAGTTTGAATCTGGAGGCACGGTGTGCGCTTTACGTGTTAATCGAAACGGGCTGTCACCTTTCTGAGGTCGCGACGCTTCGGGCCGATGACGTTTGTTTGAATGCAAATCCACCATTTCTGCGCATCCGAGTGAAGCCAGGCACTCAAGGTGTATGTCCGGACGCAACCTCGCGGGTCGTCCCGCTCGTCGGCATCGCCCTGCGCGCTATGAAGACACGACCTTCAGGGTTTGATCGTTACAGGCACCGTCCAGCGGTCCTGTCGAGCACACTGCTGGCAGGATTGCGCAGAGAAGGCGCACTCACTGGCAAGAATGAGCACGTATCATCTCTGCGCCTTAGTTATGCAGATAGGTTGCGTCACGGGGGCGTTGAAAAAGATCTCGCCAGTCGAATTCTCGGAAAAGTTGCTGACCATTGGCTCTATGCGAGAAACGATAATATCGCAAAGATGCACGAACACATGCTGCGAATTGCCCTGCCTTTCGACCGGGGCTTGGTCCCCGAAAATTAATTACTGACGCGGCAGGAAGTTATAACGAAAAGTTTCAGAAAATGTTTTCAAAATCCACCGAACAGCTCCTCACATATGCTATGTCCAACGGTTTCGAGTTAAAACCTTTGGACGAGCTATTGATAACGGAACCAACACGCGGTTTACTTCAGCGCTTACATGTCATCGATGGAGAAGAGGATGCGCAGAAGGCCGTCGCTGTCAGTGCACTATTCGGTTTACTTGTTCAACAGCACCACACCGTTAGGGAGGCCTTCAAACTTTACTGCGACGTTATTGCCGTAAAACGGCTTGTGGGAAAATCGGAGTCCCAGAAAGAGAACTGGCTGTACAGACGCAATCGTGGAGTCGAACAGTTTGTCGATGTGTTCGGCGATCTTCAAATGGCCGACATATCAAGCTATCATGGACAAGCTTTCTTTGACTGGTGGAAAGAACGAGTGTCGCCGGGCTCTCGGGAGAAATCCTACCATCCCATTACCGCCAATCATGCAATCAGCGACATGTCGATATTGTATCGCGCCTACTGGCGATACCAAGGTCGTTCTGACATCGCAGATCCCTTTAAAGGATTCCAGTTCCGCAACTTGACCTACAAAGCCATACCGGCGTTTTCGAAGACACACCTTCTCGAAAGACTATTGGTCCCCGGAAGCTTCGGAAAACTCAATTTCGAAGCGCGGTCAATCTTTTACGCAATGGTGGAGACCGGATGCCGTGCATCCGAGCTCTGCAACCTGCAAGCCGACAATATCCAACTTATTCATGACATTCCGCATATACGCTTGCGACCCAGACAAGACAGGGCCCTGAAAACTTTGAGTTCGGAAAGAGATATACCTTTGGTCGGCCTAGCGCTCGATGTGTTTCGTGAGTTTCCAAAAGGTTTTCCGCGCTACAGTGAACGCGAATCCTCTTGGAATGCTTTAATGCGACAAACTTTGCACTACCATGATCTGATGCCAACGCCTCATCACCGCACATATTCGCTACGACACAGCTTTGAAGCGAGGATGATAGACGCAGGTATCGATTACGACATACGGTGCCGCCTCATGGGCCATAAGATCGACCGATATCGATATGGATGGGGCGCAATGCTCGAGGCCTCCAAAAAGGCACTCGCCCGTATCGTTCTCCCCGTCGGGCTCGATGATCTTAGATGATAGAGCGCGTCATATCGATCCCACGAATGCCACACCGTATCAGCGATATTTTGCAAGTCTTTCGGCCTTGGAGTCATGTGCCTCCAGTTCCCGTTCCAGTCTCTCAAATAGCGGCCAAAGGCTTTCGTGGCCGTCATCAATCAGCCCCGCCGCAATGCGTAAGCCCTCTTTGATCTCTGCTGAACTGACACTGGATAGGCTACGCATATGCCGAGATTTTGCCAAAAAGATGAAGATTTGCTCTACGCATTTGCGATACCGAGGCTGCTTCCTCTACTAAGCAGGCAAAAGAAGGATGAGGTAAAGGCCGCCCTTAGAAACTGCTCTTCGCAAATTCCGATGATCTCGACCCATCGGCTAGCATTTGCCAATTTGGTAAGCTCGTCCGCTCAGGAATCAATTTGTAAGCGAGCTGCGTCCATGCAAGACTCGCACCCTCGTCTTCAAAGTTGACCAGTGTGCAAGATACCGCGATATACCGAGAGTGTGAGAGTGTGAGAGTGTGAGAGTGCGGCAGTAAGGACAGGTGTGGCAAAATCCAACCCAGGACTCGCAGAAGCGTTTGAAAATTCCGGCGAAGCGCGCGCGATCGAGCTTTCCTTTCTGCTTGCCGTCGCACTTCGCGAGGCCCCCTATCGCAAGATGCGGGCAGATGCGCTTATGGCGGCACTGGCAAAGCCTCTCTTCGAAAATCGATGCCACCTTTCCGCGTTCGTTCCCAAAAACAATTCTGCCCAGCGCACACTCAGCGCTGCGCTATGCAGTCCCGTAGACAAATCGGTTCTTATATGGGCCAATGTGTCGGAGCAGGTTGATGCGAAGATCAAAGCGTCGATATCGGAAAATATTTTCCCGGTTACTTTGAAGGCTCCAGAATACGCTAGTGGTCACATTATCTGGGTACTGGACTATTTAGGACCGCCGAGTCGTCTCACTGAAAGCCTCCATGCCTTAAACCAGTCACTGCGGACGAGAAAAATCAGTGCCGATGAATTGGTGTCAATGCATCCAATTGTGAGAAAGCGATACGGGATTAACAAAATGCCAGGGGTAAGGTCACAGTTTGTTCCCTTTGGAGAAGAAGGTTCGTCTTTACAAAACGCTAGGGAGAAAACCGTTAAAATTCTCCGGGAAGCGCCTAAAAGAACTTAGATTAGGCATATCAACCCTCATTGGTATAGTCCTCAAACGTGATTCCATAGTAACGCTTGAGCAGGTAATTACTGAAAAATTGTTATGGAGATGCCTTATAATAACTCAGATCGTTTCTAAATTTATGACTTCAGAATAAGTTTCCTGCTATTTGGATTTGACCGCATGACCTTACTATTCCTTAGATAGAGCTTTTAATATTCTATGCGGAGAAATGATCGGGGCCTTTTGCTTCATCAAGACGACTCTGTAAGTTAAACGGGAATTTGCCTGATATAGTAATAATAAATTTGCCTGCATAATCAGACAGCACTTACCTCTACCATTATTTCTCATCTATCCCCCAAACTCCTCAAACAGCTAACGACGGACTTTTTTCTCCATGTACGTTACAAGGTTCGTTATGTAGCTTCCAAAATCACCACATACTTGATGGCAGTACTGGGGTTGCTTAGCTTTCGGTATTTGCCATTTAGGCGTGTCGGTAACTCCCAAGCATTTGAGGTTAGTATGATAAATGTAACAGTCGCGGTCATGGGCTGCGGTCATTGGGGGAAAAACCTCGCCCGCAACTTCGCCGAACTCGGCGCGCTCAAGGCCCTGGTCGATCCTAATCCCGACACCGCCGCTAAGCATGCCGACATGCACGGTGTTGCCTCTATGGCATCCGACGAAGTACTTGCCTCCGACGTTGACGGAGTCGTCATCGCCGCCCCTGCCGAACTGCACGCCGACCTCGCGCTCAAGGCCATCGCGGCGGGCAAGCACGTCTATGTTGAAAAGCCTCTCGCGCTGTCCGTCGCCGACGGCGAGAAAATGCGCGACGCCGCAAACGACGCCGACCGCATCCTTATGGTCGGGCACCTCCTGCAATACCATCCGGTCTTTGTCGCGCTTCGCGACCGCGTCCGCGCAGGCGAGCTCGGCAAGCTTCGATATGCTTATTCCAACCGCCTCTCCACGGGCAAGTTTCGAGTCGAAGAAGACGCCTTTTGGAGCCTTGCCCCGCATGACGTCTCCATGCTCCTCGCCCTCTTTGACGAAGCCCCCTCCGAGGTCCGCCTCTCCGGTCTCGACTTCATCACGCCGGGCATCGCCGACGAGTCCCGCCTCGACATGGTCTTCCCGTCGGGTGGTCGCGCCCATGTGTTCGCTAGCTGGCTCCACCCCTTCAAGGAACAGCGCTTGGTTGTGGTTGGCGAAGACGCCATGGCCGTTTTCGACGACGTAAAACCCTGGGACGAAAAACTCACCTTCTATCGTCACGTTATCGACACGTCCGGCCCCGTGCCCATACCACACAAAGCGGAACCCGAATTCATTGCCGTGCCGCAGGGCGAACCGCTAAAGAGCGAGTGTCAGCACTTCCTCGATTCCATCGCCAACGGCACGCAACCTTTCACCGACGCCGAAGAAGCCCTGCGCGTCCTGCGCGTCCTCGACGCCCACACCCTCCCGAAAGCGTAACCCATGCAATTTATCGATCTTCACGCCCAGCAGCGCCGCCTCAAAGCCGACATCGACGCCGGCATCGCCAGCGTGCTGGAGTCCGGCCGCTATATCATGGGTCCACAAGTCAAGGAGCTGGAAGGCAAGCTCGCCGATTTCGGACAAGCCAAACACGCGCTCGGCTGCGCCAATGGCACGGACGCCATCTCGCTGCCCCTCATGGCGTGGAAGATTGGCCCCGGCGACGCCGTGTTCTGCCCGTCTTTCACCTATTGCGCGACCGCCGAGGTCATCGCCCTGACAGGTGCCACCCCCGTCTTCATCGACATCGACCGCGAGACCTATAACATGGATGCGGACTCGCTCCGCACCGCCATCGCGCAGGTCAAGGCGGACGGCGAGCTCAACCCCCGCGCCGTGATCGTGGTCGATCTGTTCGGCCAGAGCGCCGACTACCCCACACTCGCCCCCATCGCGCGGGACGCGGGTCTGCACATCATCTCCGACTCCGCGCAAGGCTTCGGTACGACCTTGAACGGCAAGCATCCGCTCGAATGGTCGGACGTCCAGACCACCAGCTTCTTTCCGGCCAAGCCGCTCGGCTGCTACGGTGATGGCGGCGCGGTCATGTGCAATGACGACGACCTCACCAATGCGATGGACAGCTTGCGCATCCACGGCAAAGGCACGGACAAATACGATAATGTCCGCGTCGGCATGAACTCCCGCCTCGACACCCTCCAGGCCGCCATCCTTCTGCCCAAGCTCGCCGTGTTTTCTGATGAAATCGAAAAGCGCAACGCGGTCGCCGCCCGCTATACCGACGGCCTGAAAGACCACGCTATCAGTGTCCCAAAGGTCATGGACGGCGTCACCTCGACCTGGGCGCAATACACCATCGAGGTCGCCGACCCGCACGGTTTTGCTGCCCACCTCAAGGAGCAGGGCATCCCGACCGCGCGCTATTACCCCAAGCCCGTCCACGTCCAGACGGCCTATGAGCATTACCCCGTTTCCGGAAACGGCCTGCCCAACACCATGGCCTGCATAGATCACATCATCAGCCTGCCCATGCACCCCTATCTGGAAGAATCCGATCAGGATCGCGTCATCGCCGCCGCCCGCGAAGCGCTAGCATAATGGGCAAGGTCCACGACAGCGCAACGCTCGGCAAGGGCGCCTTCGTCCACGAATCCGCCTATGTGGACACCAACGCCTCCATCGGGGCGAACACCAAGCTCTGGCATTTCGTCCATGTCCTGTCTGGCACCACCATCGGCGAAAACTGCTCGCTCGGACAAAATGTCATGGCCGGGCCGGACGTCACCATCGGCAATGGCTGCAAGATCCAGAACAATGTCGCGCTCTACAAAGGCGTCGTACTTGAAGACGGAGTCTTCTGCGGCCCGTCCATGGTATTTACCAACGTCACCACACCGCGTTCAGAGGTAAACCGCCGCGAAGAATACGCTGAGACCATCGTGCGCAAAGGTGCGACTATCGGGGCCAACGCAACAATCGTTTGCGGGAATGAGCTTGGCGAGTACTGTTTTATTGCCGCAGGTGCTGTTATCACCAAGCCCGTTATTTCTCACGCCGTCATGGCAGGTGTTCCCGCCAAGCGCATTGGCTGGGCCTCCCATGCGGGCGAAATGCTCCGTGCAGATACCTCCGGTGATATGGTCTGCCCCCGCACAGGCGACCGGTACAAAGAGCGCGACGGACACCTCCACAGGATAACTTAACCCCTGCCTAACTCCGTTTCTTCCAACTGCAGTTACGGTCTGGCTTTAGTCACAATTGGGCCCTAACTTGGTTTGGGGGAGCCGAAGGGGATTAAGACATGTACCGACTGACTGACGTGTTTGCTCGCGCGAACGGCCTCGAAATCGACTTCGACTTCGAAATCGACTATCCCATTCCAGACCATCTCTGCGGCCCCGCTTGTGATTGCGACGACGAAGGCCACGACCACGGTGATGGCCACATCCATCTCTATCCACATGACGATCCCATGGATGACAAAGCGGACCCCGGCCTTGTTCTTATCCAGCCCTTTGACGCCAACGGCCTGTCGGATACCCCTGCTGGCCCCACCACGACACTTACGCTGACCAATGGCGTCGCCCAGACCGGCGAGCTCGAAATTAGCGGCGACCGTGACTGGTTCGAAGTCACATTGGAAGGTGGCCGGAACTACACCATCAGGCTCGACGGCACAGATGTTACCCGCGCCGATGGCACCACCGCCACGGCCTTGGAAGATCCCTATCTCTATCTTGTCACGGCGGACGGAACGGTTGTCGCCTCGAACGATGATGGCGGCGGCGGTCAAAACTCCCTGCTGAACTACGCCTCCGACGCCGATCAAACGCTTTACATCGTCGCCGCAGCCTATGCTGAAAACTATACAGGCGGGTACTCCGTCGAGATTGACGTCAATGATGGGTCGCTCCCCACTTTCACCATCGACGAGATTGCGAACTACCTCCTGCCGGCCAATTCAGGCCGCGTCTGGGGCACTACGACAATCAGCTATAATTACGAGTCCATCCCGGCGGATGTCCGGCCAATGATCGAGGTGGCGCTCCAATACTTCGAAGATGTCAGCGACTTGACCTTTAATCGTGTGACCTCAGGCGGGGACATTACCTTCATAGATACACAAAACGGCGCCTACGCCCAGACCAGCACGAACGGTTCCGGGAACATTGTGGCCTCGACCATCAACATCTCGCAGACGCAATGGATCGACAATTACGGCACAGACTTCAATACCTACAGCTTGCAAACCTACATCCACGAGATCGGTCACGCCCTCGGCCTCGGCCATAGCGGGCCCTATAATGGCAGTGCGACTTACGGCGTTGACAATGTCTACACCAACGACACATGGGGCACGACCGTCATGTCCTATTTTAACCAGTCCGAGGCGGGCTGGGGCACACGCACCTATACGCTTGGTTTGCAGGCCGCCGACGTCGTGGCTATCCAGAATGCCTATGGCGTGGATACGACCACGCGGAATGGTGACACCGTTTACGGCTTCAATGCCACCGAGAGCGACTGGCTCTTCGATTTTGCAAACCTCAAAGCCGAGGGCATTCGCATCCCCTCCTTTGCTATCTTCGATACGGGCGGCATCGACACCTTCGATCTGTCCGGCTTTACCTCGGATCAAGTTGTCAGCCTCGTCATCGACACCTGGTCGAGCATTGGTGAGCGCTTTGAGTATGCCAACGGAACGACAGGCGGCCCGGCTATCCTGAACGGTGTGTCCATTGCACGTGGGACCGTCATCGAAAATGCTATAGGCGGCTCAGGAAATGATGTTTTCACGGGCAATACTGCAGACAACGTGCTGACCGGTAATGCCGGTGATGACATTTTTACGGGCGGCACTGGAAACGACACCCTTATCGGCGGCAGCGGAATCGATATCGCCGTTTTCTCCGGCAACCGCTCCGACTACACGGTTACGGATAATGGCAATGGCACATTCACTGTGAGCGGCGCAGACGGCACCGACACTCTCGAAAATGTTGAGCGCGTCCGCTTCGACGATGAGGAACTTCTCGTTGCCGATGCGGCCACCGGGCCTGGTTCCACGACGATCGATGGTACGTCCGGCGACGACATCCTGCGTGGCACGGTCGATGTGGACATCATCAACGGCTTTGATGGCAATGACCGTCTTTACGGTGACGCGGGAGCCGACACCCTCGACGGCGGTGATGGCGACGACTACCTTTTTACCGACGGCCTCGACACCCTCATCGGCGGAGAAGGCTTTGACCGCGTGCGTCTCGAAAACAACTATATTGCGCTCAATATTACTCTAGATATCTTTTCGGGCTTAGAAAATTTCGTCCTCGGCAGCGGCGATGATGTTGTAGACGCCACGCTTTCTTCCAATGCTGTTACAATTAGCTCAGAGTCTGGTGATGATACGCTCATCGGCTCTGTCTTCGCCGACAACCTTATCGGCGGCGCGGGCAATGACAACATCGTTGGCGGTGACGGCAATGACCGCATCGACGGATTAAGGGGTACTGACACGCTCGATGGCGGCTATGGTAACGACATCTTCTTTGTCGACGATCTAGACACCATCGATGGCGGCGCGGGCTATGACCGCATCTTTATCCGTGGTTATGCGGCGGACGGAAGCTATATCGTTGGATCAAACGGCATCGAGTTTGCCAATGGCAATATCGCCAATGACTCGTTCGACGGTTCGTTGTCCCTCATCTCTCTCGATGTCCGTGGACAAAGTGGCAATGACAACCTTCTAGGTGGCACTGTGGGCGACTTCCTCTATGGCGGCCCGGGTAGTGACACCGTGAATGGCCGGGAAGGCAACGACTTCCTCTATGGTGGCACGGGCAGGGACTTACTGGCCGGTGGTGATGGCAATGATTACCTGTTCTTCGACGATGAGGATAAGTTTGTTCTCGGTGGTGACGGCTACGACCGCGCTTACGTCTCCAGCTATTCCGCAGGCGTGACCCTAGATATGACCTCAAGCAATATCGAGTTCGCATCTGGCGGAACCGGTGACGACACCTTCAATGCCGAATTCTCGACAGTGTCCGTGAAACTCCTCGGACGCGCCGGTAACGATACTCTAATCTCCGGTAGTGCTGACGACCTTCTCTATGGCGGCGACGGTGATGATATGATTATCTTCGCCGGTGGCTCCGATCTTGGCTTCGGTCAGGCCGGTACGGACATGTTCAAGTTCCGGAGTAACTGGGGCGATGCCCGCATTGTCGACTTCGAAGACGGCACTGAAATCCTCGATCTGGACGGAACGGGCATTGTCGACTTCAGCGAGCTGACGATCAACGATCTTGGCGCACGTGGCGTGGAAATCGTCTCGCAGTTTGGCGATACGATCCTTCTGGACGGTGTCGACATCGCCGATATCATGTCAGACGATTTTATCTTCGACGTCATCTAGACCTCACCGGTCGCGAAACTCGGGCCTATAGTATGGCCGTACCGATATCGCCGTCAGCCTCGGCGATATCGGTGCCCATCACCGTTGACAGAAGCGAGCGGTCGCCAAACCTGGAAATGCCACCCGCCCCCAATACAGCGAAATTCTCGCCCAGAGCGGGAGGCACGTTTGTGTCCCGCGTTAGGAAGATGCGATAACTTTCTGGCGCCCAGTCGAAAATACGCTCCAGCAGTCTCGGATTGAGATTACGCACCGCGCCCACATTAATGATCAACAATCTCGGCGTCTCCAGAGCAAGGACGGGAACGAGGCGCAGTGCTGTCCGTGCGGTTCCTGTCAACTTCGCATAGACAGCTTCCGTCACCACGGTTCCAAGACCGTGTGACAAGGCATCGAATTCTTCGGCGACCCCCATATCCGCAATGATCGCAAGTGCACGCTCCATGACTTCGGGTCGCCCGCCAGTAAGGTTCTCGACCACGGTCGTATCCGGCTGAAACCGGTAGTAGTCCGATAGGAAACCAATATGGGTGACAAGGTTCTCCACAGGCCCACTCCCCTCTCGCGAAGCTGCCGCGCCGAGCAAGGCACGGATCGTCTCCAATGCACTAAAGACATCGTTTCCGACAGGTGCCGACACGATCATCGCCTCGCCGCGCAACAGTTCCAGGCTCGCCTCGTTTGCGGAAAGGCCCGGCGTGGCAGCGTTGAACACCAAACGCTCGGCAAGCACTGACCCGACATCCTTCGTCTCTCGGTGCCCAGAAAGCGCGGGTCCCGTGAATGCCAGGATATTCCGGACTTGCGGAAAGAAGCGCACCTGATTGGTCAACTGACTCGCCACATTCCGTGCGGCGGCGATGAGATATATGAAGCTCCCTGCGATCGCCACGATACCCGCAATATCGACCTGGCCAGTCTCCGCGAGCCACGCATTCACGGCCACGACAAAGCCGATGAAGAGGGCTCCGATCAGTCCGACCAATAGTCCGATCCTTTCATTGGCGAGAATGTTGCTGTCGAGGCCGTTGAGAAAGACATGCATAGGCGTGTTACCGGGAAAGGCGCTCGTCGGGACGTCCTTGCCATACACTCCGACCTGCGTGGTGATGCGGTTGACCATGCGGGAGACATCCTGACCCATGACCGTGGCATCATCGGCATAGAAGGCGTTTGCCGTGCGCTGCGTCTTGATGAACTGCGCGACAAAAACGGGGAGGAACAAACCGGCGAACACAACGATACCCAGACCCAATATCGGCGACTGCCAAACGACCACGATCCAGGCGAGCCCGAACAGCAAAACGGGATTCGCCATGCGCATGGCGGTTTCGGTCATCATGCCCACATGGATCGCATTTTGCGTCAGCATCCTGTTGAAGTTCGGGCCGGAGGAAGACGCGACGGGCAGCGACAGCAAGGTCGCCATGTCGGATTTTATTCCCTCGAGCACGCGCGTAATCTGACGCTCCGTCATCCACCGGGCCAAACGCCGCGCTAGCCATACCGCGACCCATTGCATCAAAGCGGAGACGAAGAACAGGCCACCAATGGCCCCTGCCGCGATCAGGCCGAGAGTGAGGACATCGGGCGGAAGGGCGATGTCGACGCCCATCGGGCGGATGACCCCCTCGTTTCCGGCCGCGACCGCAATCAGTGACAGGACGAGCACGGCTCCGACCCGGCACATCACCGCAAACGCATCCGCTGCGAGAATAGCGATCGTCAATCGTGGCCGACCGCGCAGGGCCGTTTTCACGAGGCTGCCGAATACCTTGGCAAACACCAACGCGTTCTGGACACCATTGTTTAGACGCTGCTTCAATCTCCCACCCCGTCAGGCCGCCATTGGGTCATCTCCACCGACATCAGTGAAAGAGCTTCCACTCCGGATTGATGCCCGAGCGCGACCACATAACATCTTGCAATGCGCGGGTCGCAAGATCCGCCGCCATGTAGTGCGCCTGATAGGCCCACTCGCCCGTGCTCCCGAAATAGAGATCGCCCTGGCCCTGATAGGACGCAAAGGAATCGTAAGGATCGATTATCTGGAAGCTGCACCGACGTCGCAGCCCTGCGGCAATCTCCGCATGCTCGCGCATGGCCTCTTCTTGCGTGCTTCCCGAACACTCTACCACGCCAAGCACATAGGCCGCACGCCGGCGCACGCGGTTTAAGAAATCGACCGCGCACCCACGCGAAGTGTCTTCGAGATCCTCGCGGCTCAACCCTACCATGATGGCATGCGGGCCGAGCTCGGAATCGAGCGCATTCAGGTGCTTGCGGATATCCGTATGCGATAGGTTGGGCGCACAGAAAGACGTGCCCAGCACCTGCTTCTGTTGATACAGACGCGAGCGCAGGAGACGACAAGTCAGCTGGGAAATCTTGGAATCGACATTGATCCCGCGACCTTGAAAATTACTTCGCCCGAATGTCAGCAGGCGCAGATCGCCATCCGCCATCTGCGCAACGGGCCGATCTTCCTGGCCCTCCTCGTTCTTGCAGGTCATGGCGATGAATTCGGCCTCGCCCTCATGCACGCCCCAGCGCACGGTCACGTCTTCACGGCCTTCGGCCTCGACCACGGTCTCGAACACGCCATCTTGCGCGATCGGCTTCAGTCCGGAGATGATATCCAACGTGTCCTCGCCAAATGCCCGCTCATGAGATGCAGAGGGTGCCTCGTAATCCGCGCGCAGTCCCAGACTAAGGGGGTGATAGACCATATTGACGTAAATCGGCCCTCTCAGCTCGTTGATGGCGTCGATGACGTCATCCGTGCTCATGCCGAACTGGTTGTGGAAACCGTAAGGCCGCTTCGTCTTGTCCACGAGCTGGTTGTGGTATTCTTCCCGCACAAACCAGAGCGACTGGTTCATCAGGGCGCAGTAGAACAGTGGCGTGTGGTCCTGCCAGAAGACGTCATTGCCCTCATAGGTCAGGCCCATCTCGACCTCGTCCAGCTGCTGGAGCGGAGACCAGTTCCCGTTATGCTCCACGGCCATCGGACCTGAGGGCTGGGAAATATTGTGCGGGCGTAACTTGAACTGAGCATGGTTGTTCACGCCGTAAATGCTCTGGTGATTGTGGGCCAATGTGCCCTCGACCTTGATGCCGTTCTCGCGCAGCCAGCCGATCTCGGTCGTCAGGGCCTCATCACCCCGAATGCCCTCGAACTGAAACAGCGTCAGCGAGTCGGTATGGACACCGACCTCTTGGCCCAGCTCCTGCAGCCGCCGGTAATATGGCAGGGCGGCATCGTTGCGCTTATAGGTCTTGTCTTCTCTGACCGCGTAATAGGGCGCATTATGCAGCAGATAGTAGGATGTCGCTACACCGAGACGGTTTTCTATCTCGGCCATGTCGATTGCCGCAAACAAATCACCGTCGAGATCATGGCGGATCAGCACGCAAATCTCATCGCCCTGTGGCGGATTGTTAAGGCTATCGGCAAAGGTGCGGAACTTGATACGCGGATTGCGCTTGAGGCGGCGCAGGACATCGGCATAGCGCAGCAGGGGATCCATCTGGATATGCTTGTGTGTCTTGTCGGCATAAGCCGGGCCATAGGCCTGAAACATGTTCAGGTTCACGGCGAGCTTCAAGTAGTCATCATCCCAGGTCGAGGGCTCGACAGTATATGGCGCCATCTCTGCCATGCGCGCCGGATCGACCTCGTCGAAGAACTTGGTCGTCGCGGTGTCTTCCAAACTCCGGGGCTTGGCATCCGGAAGAGAGCGGAAATAGGCAACGGCATCCGCATGACCCTTCAACCCCTCGGACGTCGCGGCCTGCGGAGCGGCCTCTTCGGCGGAGGCGATATCCTCTTCCGCGAGCGCCGCGACTACCGAAGGCGTCTCGACAGGAGTTTCGGACATATTCGGTTCGGCCATATCCGCTTTGAGGGGAGCAGTTTCGACAGGAGCAGCCGCCAGACGCGCAGCCGCTGCATTATAGCGCCGCTGGCCCTCGAACATCGCCGTATCTGGCAGGGCTTTTCGCTCGCCTACATGCGCCTCATAGCCATAGCGCTCCCAAATCTCCTTGATCTCGGCATCGGTGAAGATGTCCCGCTCATAGCCGAGTTTCGCATTCTTTTCGCCCATCAGCAGGTCAAAGTGGAACAGGTCCTCTCGGCTGAGATGGCGTTTCCAGCGCTCGTCGAAGTATGTGTCATCAGGATTGGCCACAAGCTTCGCATATTGCGCCTCATAGACGTCCTTGGACTCGAAGTTCGGCATGTTCAGACCCTGATCGAGCCGCACCATATTGATGGGTCCTGCATTACCCGAAGTGATATGATGATCCGCCGCCCAGAAGCGTGTGCTCTGTCCGGAATAGTTGAGACCGATATGCGCTCCGACCTTGGCGAGTGTGCCCTTGATGTCGCGTGCGGCATCCTCGTAGCGGATGTAGAGCGTGTCCGGCGTTTCGACGGGAATGGCCATGAACGAGTGATAAAACCATCCATTGGGCTGGATTGAGTCATAGAAATTTACATCCGCCATCTTGCGCACGAAACTAGCAGTAATTGCCCGCGCATCCCGTACATAGCGCACGCGCTTCACCTCGACCGCATCTTCACGCATATGCGTCTCGACGAAGTCCGGCGGTGGATTGTCAAAGAAAAAATGCGTTTTTCCAGAGAAAGCCTTCAGAGCCACAAACAGGTTTACTGACATATCCCATTGCGCCCCGAACCCTTCCCAGAAGTCGCAATCCTCACCGTGAACCAGACATAACCCTTTGAAGGAGCCTTCATCGATCTTTGCCTGCAAACGGTGCGGCGGCCCGATCGCGAAGCCGTTTTCATGTGTGCCGAGGCACAGGTTCAACCAAGTTGTGCCTGAATAGGACAGCGCATCACAGTGCACGACGACGGGTTTAGTTTGGTTGCTCATGTCGAAAAATCCTTGCACGAAACCCTCGCAAGGGTCGAAACCGTATGGACATAGTCCAACCCCTTTCCCCTGACCACCCTTTGCATCGTCCATGTCTGCAGACCCGCTTTATCCACGACCACTGCCTCAGCCCATACCTAGAGATGACTTGAGGTGGCCCACCCATATGCTAGTGCGGAAATGCCTCAGATATTGGCAATTGACGGGAAATTACATGACTTCGACAACGTCCACGCCCAAGTTTTCAGCGACTTCGACTGACCCTACGCAAACGCGCCGTTCATTTCGCGAGAAATGGGCGAACTCGCCCGATGCGGCGTTCGCTTCGACCTTGACAGAAGGATCTACGATCCAAAACTGGATTCTCAACCGCAACGGGTTCAACACACTTGCCGACCTCGAAGCCTATCTTGCCGACAAGACGGCGATCCTTGATGGTGGCTGCGGGAATGGTCGTGTCACAGCCCTTCTCAGCTCCGTGGCCGCCTCCGGCGCTGTCGTGACGGGTATCGACCTTAATGCCGATCAGGTGGCCGCAGCCAATCTGTCAGAGGCCGATAACGTCCGCGTCCAGAACGCAGATCTTCTTGGCGACCTCTCCGGTCTTGGGCCATTCGATTTCATCTATTGCCAGGAAGTCCTCCATCATACCGAAAACCCACAGGGCGGCTTTGACAATCTCGTCTCCCGTCTCGCGCCCGGCGGCGAGATCGCCATATATGTGTACCGCAAGAAAGCCCCGATCCGCGAATATACCGATGATTTCGTGCGGGATGCCATCAAGGACATGTCTTATGAAGACGGCATGGAGGTCAGCGCCCAGATCACCGAACTCGGCAAGCGCCTGTCGGAAGTCGATGCCACCGTGACCGTTCCGGACATTCCCGTCCTCGGCATCAAAGCCGGGGAGCACCATGTGCAACGCTTTCTCTACCACTTCTTCATGAAAGCCTTCTGGAATCCGGAGCTGTCCTATCATGACAATGTCGTCGTCAATTTCGACTGGTACCATCCCAGCACATGCTCGCGGCATACCTTTGAGGAAGTCGAGGGCTGGTTTACCTCCGCCGGGCTGGAAATCCTCCACGGCTTCGAAGACGAATACGGCATCACCATGCGAGGCGGCAAGCCCGCTTAAGCTAGTTAAACGCAGCCCGTCGGACTTTTGGCAGACTGCGCGATAGTTGCTACTGACCATGACACGGACGCCTGATACCGATTTTAAGCTAGTGACTCCTGACTGGCTGGCCGCCTTCGAGGCGCGCGAAGGCCGGGCCCTGCGCGTGCTGCATCTCGGCAACATTGCCAATAATGGCTACCAGAATGCCAAAATCATGCGCCGGGCCGGCATTGCTGCCGACTGCGTAGCTTATGATTACTACCACGCCATGGGGACAGCTGAGTGGGAAGATGCGACGTTCTCCGGCGAAATAGGCGACAGCTTTTATCCCGACTGGTGGCGCGTAAAGCTAGGCGGCTTCACACGTCCGCGCTGGTTTGTGCAAGGTCCCAAATCGCGCTGCATTGACTATCTTCACGCCTATAATCGCGCTCGTTTTGGCGAGCGCGTCGAGTCCGCGACCGCAGAAATGCAAGACCCTCCCGACTTGCCGGAAGGGCGAGCGCTGCGGAACGAAGACGATGCGTGGGACGACCTGACTGTCGACACCTATCACTATACGTTCCAAGCATCCGAGGTTAATAAGCTGTCGGGGTCTCCCGCTAAGCTATGGCGACGCTTTCGCCGCTGGCTAAGCTTTCGTACGTTTATGATAGCCTACTACCTCTCCCACCCGGGCGTCACTCAACGCCGTTTCCGTAGTCAGTGGGACGCGACCGTGCGCGTCATCTCAATACTGGGCGCTGTCATTGCGGCGCCTCTTGTTTTGACTGGCTTGCTCTTTCAGAAAATCGGTGAAGGCCTGATCGGACTCTTCCCGCCGCGCTCGAAGACACGTCGACTGGACTGGCTCGAAAAACGACGCGCACGACGCCGTATGCGGGTGATACTTGTCAAACAGAGCATTTTACCTTTCACCATGGGGTTGGCAGGTATCATCGCCAAAACGATACGAATCGTGACTGGAAAGCGCTTTGGCGAGCTTTTTAACGATGACGTCGCGAACAAGCTCACTAGCGCCATTGGTATTCGCAACCTCAAGGCTTGGGATCAGTCCGACATGGACATCGAGGAGGTGCAAAGACGTCGGGCCGAGCGTATCCGTCGCAAGCGCGAAGCTCGCTTGAGCGGAGAGGTCGCGGCGGCCGAACAGGACATGGAAGAGACCATTAGCGATGCCCTCAACGCTCTCGAAGAACAGGAAGACAAGGCCACGCAATTAGAAATCCTCGTTTCCGCAGCCTTGTTTTATCTCGATCTTGCTAATCCAAATGTCGATTGGGTAAAGATGCACACGACACGGTTTGCCGCCACCGATCCTCAGGATCTACGACAAGACATTATGGTCGCTCGCGCACTTACCAAGGAATGGGCTGGTGTATTCGACTATTACGATGTTGTGATTGGATATTCGACGGATGGTGTCCTCGCGATGAATGGTTCCTCGGCCCCTTTCTTCTGTTACGAGCACGGCACGCTTCGGTCGATACCCTTTCAGGATAATGTCATGGGCCGCCTTTGCGCGACCAGCTATCGTGTGTGCGAAGGTCTAATGCTCACCAATCTCGACAGTATCGACAAGCCTTATGACCTCGGCATGCGCCCAAGCCAGGTCGTGCATTTGCCGCATGCCGTGGACGACAAAAAGCTATTGGGTTTCCAGCGCAAGCACCCGGAAGAAGTCCCGTCCAACCACGACCGCCCATTGCTGTTTCATCCGGCACGCCATGACTGGGGCGACGGCGATCCAAGCTTGACCAAGGGCAACGACAAACTCCTGCGCGCGGTGAAAATTCTTGCAAATGAGGGCTTCGATATGCGCCTCCTTCTGCTCGACTGGGGTCGTCATGCTGCAAAATCCAAGGCCCTCATCCGGGAGCTCGGGATCGAGCGCTTTTGCGAGTGGCAGCCACCCATGCAAAAGTCTGAACTCTGGAAAACCTATTTTCGCAGTCACGCCGTGCTGGATCAGTTTTCACTTCCCGCTTTCGGTGGCATCACCTTCGAGGCTCTCACCTTCGCAAAACGTGTCGTTACCTGGGTAAATGTCAGCCAGTCTCGGCGCTTTTTCGGTGTAGAACCACCTGTGCTAAACGGCTCCTCCCCGGAAACCATCGCCAACGCCTTACGTCTGATACTTGTCGACCCGGAAGACCGCATGGGCCTTGGCAAAGAGGCCGGAGAATGGGCCAAACGCTATCATTCATCGCAATACATTCTCGACAAGCAACTCGCCGCGTTCCGGCCTTTCCTCATGTCTCCCGAAGAACGCGACGCTGCGGCCCGGCCCATTTGGCGTGTGCGCCGCACGGAAGAGAGCGCTAAAACAAAGACCATGGTGCCGAGCCATTAAACGCGCGGCGCACAGCCTCGTCGTCATCTACTGCGCACTATGGATTCCCGTCCTTGCGGCTTTCGCGCTGATCTCGCGATACGTTCGAAAGCATAACCCGAAAAGTTGGCGCCTGCTTTGGTGTGGAGCCCCACTCCCCAGCCTTGCCACAACCAGTCGTGCTATGACGCAGGCAGGCTATGACAGCCAGAGTCTTGCAACCCATGCGACAACAAACACGACCGCCGACCTATTTGACGTCCGCCTCGACCGTGACACTCCAGTTCCCGCCGGACTGAATGCCACTGCCTATTGCACAAGGGCAGCCCTGGCTTTTATCCATCAGCTCTTTCGCGCCGATGCAGTACATATGTTCTTCTCAGGCGGTGTGCTCAATCAGACACCCTTGAGAGACTGGGAGCCGCAGCTCTGGAAGCTCGCCGGAGTCCGGATAATCCTCATGCCCTATGGCTCGGACGCATTCGTGTACCGAGAACTTCCCGACACGATCTGGGCCGACGAACTCAAGAGAACTTATCCACGGACTTCCGAATTGGACGATCAGATTGCAAATCGCATCTTGCGGTTTTCAAAGGCCGCCGACGCTGTGGTTGGCAGTATCGTGCATACGGCTACCCTACCCCGCGTCGATGCATGGCCGGTTTTGTGGTATCCTGCCGGTAGTATTCTCGCAGGTAAAGCTTCTGGATCGAGGAGCGATCACGTTCATATTGCACACCCCACTAATCACCGCGCCATCAAGGGCACAGAATTTTTGATCAGTGCCGTCGAAGCACTCAGCGCAGAAGGACATGACATCACGCTCGATATCATTGAGGGAGTCGATATGGAGGCTTCGAGAAAGCGTCTTGCCAATGCCGATATCGTTTTTGACCAACTGCATATGGGTTATGCCATGACCGCAATCGAAGGCATGGCGCTCGGAAAACCTGTCCTCTCCGGCATTGGTGATGATGACCTCTACGCTCCTTTTGTGTCGCGCAGCTATCTTTCCGAGTGCCCTATCATCCGTGTAACCCCGGAAACGCTAACGCAGGAACTCCGCAAATTGATCGTTGATGCTAAACTCAGAGATGATCTTGGCCGTCGCGGCGCGGATTATGTCGCCCACCGGCATAGTGATGACGCGAGCGTGGACTTGTTTGAAAACGTCTACGCCGCCATCGTGGCACGAGACGTCAAAGGGCTTCAGTCACTCTTCTCGACGTAGGCTTTAACGGTTGCTGAAATACCGTCCGAAAGTGACGTAAATTCTGTGTCCGGCAACAGTGTCTTCATTAGCGAGAGATCGGGCACAATCGGTCGCGCCGGTGCATCGCCTGCGCGCTTGACCGCAAGTGGTTTGCCAGCAACCTCGGATATTGTTTCGAGAAGCGCTTGAAACGACACGGCCTCTGGGCTTGCCACATTTACTGGGCCGCTCCAGTTATCCTCGACCGCGCAAACAAATGCCCGGGCGACATCCTCGACATAGGTCGGCACGAACACCAGACCTTCGCCTATTTCTGGCAAGCCGACTTCACAACTTTCGCAGACAGACTCCACCAATCGCGCGATCAGCATACCCGTCTGGTGTGGCCCATAGACAAAGAACAAGCGCATATGCGCAACCTTGAAACGGTCGCGGTAAGCATCGGCGAGCACTTCCGCGGCGAGCTTGGATGCACCGTAATAGCCTGTTGGTCGGGTATGAACATCCTCACGCATGGCATTGTCGAAAGGCTCATAAACCGTGCCCGTGGAAGCGGTCACGAACTGCGTGACTCCTGCACCTTCCGCCCAGCGCAAAATCGCCGAGAGCATTACGATATTGACTGCCAGCACAGCCTCTTCGCCGTCCGCCCCTTTTCGGTAGGCAGGGCTTTGCGCCAAATGGATGACGGCATCCACTGATACAGGCAGAACATCCGCATCAAACGCTCGATCAGGATCGATCTGCACCCAATCATTCGCGTCAACCGTGTTGTCGCTCACATCGACACCGGTCACATGATGACCGCGCTTGCGAAGCTGGCGAACAAGCGAGCGACCGACAAAGCCGCCGGCTCCGGTGACGAGGACGTGCACGGTCTCTACGTATCGTCGGGCATCTGCATGGCCGCGCGCCGCGCATCGACCTCGGCCTTGTGTGCATTGCGCCATTCGATCAACCGGGTCAGTCCTTCATCCAGACTGACTTCCGCCGTATAGTTCAAGTCCTTGGTTGCCTTCTTCGGACAACCCACACGTGAGGTCACAAGCGTGGCCTGGCTGCGCGGCACATAATTGATCTTCTGCTTCGATCCGGTAATTTTCAACAGCTTCTCTGCAATCGTCTGCAGTGACGTGCGTGTGCCTGTGCCGACATTGTAGAACTCGCCACCATTATCGGCTTGCATGGCCCGCACATTGGCCAGCGCGCAGTCCCCGACATAAACAAAGTCGAAGGCTTCCGAGCCGTCACCCATGATTGTCGGGCCTTCGCCGCGGTCGATTGCGTCCAGCATCTTCATTATTACGGCGATATACGCACCGCGATAATCCTGTCGCGGCCCATAGACGTTCATGTACCGCAGGCCAACTACAGGCAGATCATAACGGTGATAAAAGGCCGTCGCCATGGCTTCGCCCGCAATCTTGGTGGCACCGTAGAAATTCTTGTTCAGAAACGGGTGATCCTCCGTCATCGGCTCCTCTATGGCGTTGCCATAGACAGACGCGGAGGACGACCACACCAGACGCTTGACGTTATGTTCGACGCAGGCCTCGAGCACATTGAACACACCGCGAACATTTACATCGAACGCTGAGCGCGGGTACTCATGGCATTGCAGCAGCCACAGCGCTGCGAAGTGGAACACGCCATCCGCTCCTTCAAACGCCTTGCCGAGAATATCGGATTGAAGAATGTCACCACCGATATCGAAAATTTTCACCCGTGGGTCGCGGAGGGCATCTGCAAGGTTTTCGCGCGTTCCGCGTGCAAAGTTGTCGTAGATGACGATCTCGCCAACATCCGTTTTTGTAAGGTGATCCACCGTATGTGAGCCGATGAGTCCGGCCCCTCCGACGAGAACTACCTTCTTACCTGACAGATCCATGTTTTCTCTCTCAATGTGTAATTTGAATGGTGAAATGTCCGGGCTAGCGGCGGAACCAGCCTCGCCCCTTGGCCCTGGCGGCACCCTTACCACGCCCGGGACGCCCGATCGCTTTCAGGACCGCAAGCGCATTTTGTTGAAGAAGAACAGAGCTGTCTTCCTCCATGGCGGCGTTCAGATGCTCGATGGAGGGCTCGCCAATTTCACGCAACGCCCGCATGGTGTTCTGTTGAACAATCGGATTGGGATGATCAAGCTCGTCAACGAGTTCGGGCACGGCCAACTCGCCAAGTTCGATCAGGGCATTCGTCGCATTCTGCTGCGCAAAAGGATCGGATGTACCAATCATCTCTATCAGCAGACCGATAAGGCGGTCACCCACGCTCAACACAGCATCAATAGCAAAACGTGATTTTAACTGGTCGGAGGACCTCAGCGCATCGCTAATGAAACCTTCGAGATTTTTGACGGCATCGGGATCAAGTTTTGCCAGCAACAAGATGGCTGAGCCCCCTGCATCGTCGCTTTTGCAGACCTCACGCAAGGCGGGCAGCGCGTCCTTACCCATCCGTTCAACCGCTTCCTTGGCACGAAGCGCCCCGGTTGGGTGCCTGCTATCCATGACTTCGATGAGATAGGGAACTGACTTTTCACCGATATATCCTAACGCTTCCTGGGCGCGTTGCGCGACGATAGGATCATCATGGCGCAAGAGTGCGACCACCCTCTCTAAATCTGCATCGTCGAGTTCCTTTAAGAGCCCTCCCATATCGGACGGTCGCAAAGGGGACGTGTTATCGGCAAGCCACCCGACGACTTCTCCCAGACCATGGCGGTAGAGATCGAGAATTTCCGTCGTCATCTTTTCACGGGCCGAACGACGCGCGAGATTCTGTCGGACGAGTTCCGGAATCACCGAATCCGTTAGAGCCTGTTCATTTTTGAGAGGTGTCTGCGCGTTCAATGAAATAGCTCTGTTTCCGGGCGCGAAGCCCTCGGTTTCATCCAATCAACTACAACATCGGCCAACTTACTGGTCATATGTCGGAAGACTCTCGAATTGAGGGCTGACAATAAGGGGCCAGTCCTGCACTCGGGTGGTGTGAGGAAGATATACCATCTACCGGCGAACCACGGAAGTCTCTTAAACGGACTCATACTTGGTGCAAGAGGACTCGGCTGTGAAGCGAGCGCATATGCCCCTCGCTCTGAATACGCACAGGGTCACGGAAGCAGTCGCGCTCGGGCTCTTCTGGCGGCTATGCGATCGGACCTCGTCGTTTGCGCGTTTGGATCGAGCCTGCTTGATCCGCCTTGGCGAAAGCATTTCCTGCTCGACCTTCCCCTTTACGGGCACAAGGCCGCCATCGTCTTCCAAGGCTCGGATGCCCGGCTGACTTACCCTGAGGAGGTCGCTCGGTTTCGCAGGTCGGAGACTCCGATGGGGCAGACCCTTCCCGAACTTACACCTTTTGGAGCAATCGGGCCGGACGAGCGCGCGCGGAAAGAGGCAAAAATTGCCAAGGCTGCACGCCACAGCAAACGGATCATTGCAGTCAATCCGGATCTTCTATCAGGACTACCCGAGGATGCGCGATACATGCCCTATCCTTATTCCGGAAAAACTTTCGGCACTGCCGCACGTCGTCAAGGACGCCTTCGCGTCCTGCATCTTGCAACCAACCGCATTCTCAAAGGTACTCCTGCTATCGAGGCGGCGTGCGCAAAACTATCCGACATCGACACTCGCATCCTCGTAAAGGTCAGCCGCAAGACGGCACTTGAGGCTCTCGACTGGTGCGACTTGTTGATCGACCAGGTCGGGCTTGGATGGTATGGATATCAGGCTGTCGAGGCGCTCGCTCGCGGAAAGCCGGTGCTGTGCAGGATCGACAGCCAAGACTGGGATCGGCATGTGGGTGTGCCGCCGGAGAGGTGCGGACTGATCCACGTGGAAACAGGAACCATCATGGACGCGCTGACACGATTGGCCGAAAACCCAAAACTTGCCCAAGCCCTAGGTTGCGCGGGCCAAAGCTTTGTCGCTCGCGTGCACGACCCGGTGACGGTTGTGCGGAATGCTTATGGAGATCTGATGTGACCGAGTCCATCGACTGCATTGTCGTCGGGGCAGGTGTCGTGGGCTTGGCCTGCGCGCGGACACTCGCACTGGCCGGACGCGACGTTATTGTTTTGGAGGCCGGCCCATCCATTGGCTGGGAAACCAGCTCAAGAAATAGCGAAGTGGTGCATTCCGGCATTTATTATTCCGCAGGCTCTCGCAAAGCTACCGCCTGCGTCGAGGGTCGCCGCAAGCTCTATGACTATTGCGCCGCGCGAAGCGTGCCCTACGCAAAGCTCGGCAAGCTCATCGTTGCCACCAATGAGGCCGAAGAAGTCGAAATCCACGCGCTTTGGAAACGCGGACGCGCCAATGGCGTGGATGACCTGGAGCTAATCGACCAAAGCGGTGTCGCCCACCGGGAACCTGAATTAACGACAAGGGGTGCACTTTGGTCGCCGTCAACCGGGATTATCGACAGCCACGCGCTCATGCTGTCGCTGCAAGGTGAACTGGAAGACGCTGGCGCCATGATCGTCTTCAAGACGCCGGTAACAGGCGGACATATCGAGGCCGACGGCATTTATATAACGACAGGGGGCGACGCCCCCATGACCCTCTCAAGCCGTCTGGTTATAAATGCAGGTGGACTACACGCGCAGGAGTTTGCGCGCTCGCTGGACGGCTTCGAGAAGTCCTATATCCCGCCCCGTCATCTGGCACGCGGGGTGTATTTCTCGCTTTCAGGGCGCTCTCCCTTTTCTCACCTTATCTATCCGGCACCCGAATCCGGCGGACTCGGTGTCCATGCGACGCTCGATCTCGCTGGGCAGTGCCGTTTCGGCCCCGATGTCGAATGGGTGGACTCGATCGATTACACAGTCGCGCCGGAACGTGGCGACGTTTTCTACGAGCGCATCCGCAGATACTGGCCGGGGCTAAAAAACGGAGCCCTCACGCCAAGCTATGCCGGTATCCGCCCTAAAATCGTAGGCCCCGACGAGGCGGCAGGCGATTTCGTGATTCAGGGCCCTGAGACCCATGGCTGCGGGCCACTGATCAATCTTTTTGGAATAGAAAGCCCGGGTCTGACAAGTTCTCTCGCCCTAGCTGACGAAGTCGCAAAACTGGCTCAGCAGGTCTAAAGCCCAAAGTTATCCAAGGCCTCTGCCAGGTTGAGGAATGCCCATATTTTGTGCCGTCCATCCATACGTGTACCGTCGCGATGCCCTTCAAGCACAGCCCTAATTTCCTTTGGGTCAATAACGTCGTGTAGCCTGCGCGACTTTCCCAAGAGTCGTTCTTCAACGAAGCCATATGACCGTCCCGCCCACCAAGAGCCGTCCGGAGCGGAAAATCCCTGTTTAGCACGGTTGGTGATTTCGTCCGGCACAAGGCGGCTCATCATATGGCGTAGGATCGCCTTGCCGTCCATCCGACGCGAGCGGCTCTCGACCTCAAGACCTTTTACCTCGCGGAGTCTGCGCTCCAACTCTCCGCCGATTCCGGCAAGCTTTGCCTGAATCGGCACAGTCTGCGCCAGATCGACCAGATCATTATCAAGAAACGGCACACGGGTTTCCAGACCATGCGCCATCGCCACCTTGTCCTCGACCAAAAGCAGGCCTTCGAGAAACGTCTTGGCTTCAAAATAGAGCGCCCAGTTTAAAAGTTCCGGCGCGGCTGTGGCCACTTTCGCCTCCGCTGGGAAAACGCTTTCCATAACGGCGCGCCCATCAAAGTCATTCGGACCGATCAAGCTTTCCAGTTCCGCATCCGTTTTCGCGAGACGTCGCCAGTAGGCGTAATAACCATCGATATACCCTTGAAAATCCTCTGCCGGAAACCCTTGATAATAACGCCAAGGATAGCCTGCAAACAGTTCGTCACCACCCGCACCTGATAGCACGACTTTCTCATGCGACCTCGCGAGTTCAGACACGATATAGTTCGGATAGCTTTGCCCCACGCGCGGCTCATCCAGCGCTCGACACAGATCGGAAAAAACGCGCTCGAAATCTTCGGGCCCGATACGCGTCTCAAAATGTGAAGTGCCGAAGCTGTCAGCCATGAGCTGCGCCGCCGCGCGCTCGTCAAATGCAAGCTCTCTATCCGTAGCGCCTTGATAGTCGAAATGTGCGGTAAAGGTGCGTAGGGCGTCCACGCTCGCTGCGGACACTGCCGTGATAGAGCCGGAGTCCACACCGCCTGACAGATAGGAAGACACCCCTACGTCGGACACGAGTTGGCGCTGCACAGCCTGTGTAAAACTTGCATGAATTTCGTCGGCGAGTGCGTCGCCGTCAAAATCCTCGCGGTTACCCGTAAAGCGGTAATCCCAGAACTGCACGGGGCGCAGCGGTTCAGGCGGAACGGTCGTATCGATCTCGACCCAGTGTCCGGCCGGGAATAGGCGCACACCCTTGAACAATGTCGCGCCAGAGATAAAATTCATGAAGGTCAGATATTCAGCCAAACCGTCCTCATCGAGCTTCATGCGGAGATCCGGATGATGCCGGAAAGCCTTGGCCTCGCTTGCAAATGCCGTCACCGGCCCTTGCTGCACGACATAAAGCGGCTTCACTCCAAAGCGATCACGCGCGAGCAGGAGTCTTTTTGTATGACGGTCATAAAACGCCAACGCGAACATGCCATTGAAGCGCGCGATGGCTTCCGGCCCGTCCAGCATGAGCGAGCGCAGCACCACTTCTGTGTCCCCCGTCGTCGCAAAGACTTCACCGCGGGCTTCGAGATCGCGACGCAACTCCCGGAAGTTATAAACCTCCCCGTTGAAAGCGATGGCGAAGCGATTCTCGGTTCCGCCAAACATGGGCTGGTTCGCTTCATCCCGAAGATCCAGGATGGAAAGTCGGCGATGACCCAGCGCAACATTGCGCTCAGCGAACGTCCCCGACCCGTCCGGCCCACGGTGGGAGAGACTATCATTCATCGCTATTAGAGGCGCCGCCTCCCGCACGCCGCGGCTATCGATATATCCAACAAAACCGCACATAATCTGCCTGTCCCATAACAAATACTTTCCACCGCAAAACCCGTGCTTCCCAAGCACTTGCAGTATTGCGCCCTCCATAGGCGTGCCTCTGGCGAGGTCAATATATCCACCTCCGGCAATACGCCCCCATTGTCACTGAACCCGTTATCGCCACGCTTTCCGTGCACACAGGAGTTCCGACATGACACCCGACACCGCCGACATCACACCCCGCCTTCAGCTTCCACTTATCGAGGGCGGGCAGGCACTCAAGCACATCACGCATAACGAAGCCCTTCTCGATCTCGACACCCTGCTGTTCATCGTATTGGACAGTCTAGACGTGACCACACCGCCTGCCGGCTCAGATCGTCTTACCGTCATCGTTGGCGTCGGGGGGGCCGATGACTTCGAAGGTCAGGATGGCAAAATTGCCAGCCGGGTCGATGGGAGTTGGCGCTTTTATACACCGTTGACCGGACTGACAGCCTGGCTGACATCCGATTCCACTCAGCGTGTTTTCGACGGCCAGACGTGGAAAGTGACTTCAGGAGAAATCAGTACTCTGGCAAAGCTTGGCATAGGTACGGACGCCGACAACACGAACCGTCTCGCCGTAAAATCGCCCGCAGCTTTATTCACCCATGACGATCAAGCTGCCACGCCAACAGGGGATATGCGCGTTATCGTCAATAGAAACAGCGATTCAGATACCGCCTCCATTACGTTTCAAACATCGCATCAAGGTTCCGCAGAATTTGGCCTGACGGGAGATACGAATTTTAGCCTCAAGACCAGTGCTGACGGCCTGTACTTTGGTACAGCCGTCCTCGTGAACACGGAGAATGGCAATATCGGGATGGGCACAAGGGATCCTCGCTATAACCTCGACATCAATGACGAGGAGGAAGACAAAGTCATCCGCGCGGCCGTTACAAATACGGCGCTTTCTGAAGATACCGGGGCGGCAATCTCGGTACATTCCGGAGCAAGCGAAAACACGGCGCTAATCCAGTATAACAGCGAGAAAGCTTATCTCATCACGACAGCGGCCATAATGACTTACCGCGCACGTGGCACGAATGGCTGGCACAGGTTTTTTTCAAACAACCAGGAATTGATGCGTGTCCGTCCAACACAGATCGATTGTCACGTACCGCTTGAATTGGCCAAGGTGACGGTCGAAACACTCCCCAGCCCCATCATCGGGCAAATGATATTTGTTCTCGACGACAGCCTGGGTGCAGGCCCGGCCTATGCGGATGGTGTGTCATGGCGGCGAATGAGCGACCGAACTGTTGTAAACTAGATTGGCGAGATGAAATACCTTGCAACCTCTGCATGATATTTAGGGTCTGACTGCACTTGCCTGCATCTTGGGCGCTCTCTATGAGGCAAACTCGTCACGGGAAATCGTGACACGCTACGGATCGAACCAATGGATAATCGCCACGGTGAATTTGCCGAGAGCCCGAAAACTCTCGTGATCAAGGATGAAAGCCTGGAACCGAAAATGGCGCAGATCGCCAACCGTTTCCTCGCCAAATCCGAAAGCGGGGAGCTCGTCATTGCCGTGCTCGGTCTGGGCTATGTCGGCTTGCCGCTATCGGAAGCCTATGTTCGATCGGGCACCCGCGTCGTCGGATTCGACGTCAACGAAGCGCGTGTGGAGCAGCTCAATGCGGGTTCTTCGGGCATGCGCCACATCGACGACGAGCGTGTCGGCAGAATGGTCGAATCCGGGTTATTCGAGGCGACCACGAAAGAAGGAGCCCTCAAGGATGCCGACGCCATTCTAATCTGCGTCCCGACCCCGCTCGATCGCTATCATCACCCCGATCTCTCTTTTGTCGAGGCGACCTGTCACATGCTCAAGGGTCACCTTCGCGAAGGTCATGTCATTATCCTGGAGTCCACCACCTATCCCGGCACGACTCAGGACGTCATGCGACCCATTCTCGAAACCTCGGGCCTAAAGGCGGGCGAGGATTTTGCCCTCGCCTACAGTCCAGAGCGCGAAGATCCTGGCAATATCGATTTCGAGACGTCCACAATCCCCAAACTTGTGGGTGCGGATAGTGAGCCCGAACGTCAGATGGCCAAAGCCGTCTATGACAAGATCGTCAAAACCGTGATGGTGCCCAACACCCGCACAGCGGAAGCAGCGAAGCTGACGGAGAACATCTTTCGCTGGGTCAATATCGGTCTGGTAAACGAACTTAAGGTCATCTTCGAAGCTATGGACATCGATGTCTGGGATGTGGTCGAGGCCGCGTCTTCCAAGCCCTTCGGCTTTATGCCGTTCTATCCCGGCCCGGGCGTGGGCGGGCACTGCATCCGTGTCGATCCCTATTATCTGACCTGGAAAGCACGTGAGCATGGTCTTTCCACCCGCTTCATCGAGCTCGCAGGTGAAGTGAACATCTATATGCCACGTCGCGTCGTAAATCGTCTTATGGAAGAATTGAATGCCCGCCACAAAAAGGCGCTCAGTTCCTGCCGCATCCTGCTTTGCGGTGTCGCCTACAAGAAGAACATCGACGA
>ENA-ORXU01000196-ORXU01000196.1-marine-metagenome-genome-assembly--contig:-NODE-196-length-78297-cov-9.265802_pt1 | contig 78297 bp, 62 predicted proteins | sample MGYA00237869_ERZ511484 | MGnify/ENA metagenome assembly ERZ511484 | reverse complement strand
GACTATGAGAACCAGAGCTGCGCTCTCTGACAGAAGGAGAAGCGAAATAATGAGAATATGATGCGTCAGCCCTGGGGAAGGGGGGGGAAGCTTCTGACAATTTTGATTAAAATTGCTGAATAAACCCATAAAACAAGGTGTACCTACACGCTGTGGAGCTTCAATTTCTTTCCCCCACCCCTTACCCAATTACTTTCCTACCTTCACGCCAGCCAAACCATCCGCCCATCAAGACTTTTGCCATAACCACTTTCGAGGGATTCGAAGAGATACTCGCCGCTGAACTAACTACCCTCGGAGCCAGCGACGTCGAACCCGGCCGCCGCGTCGTGATGTGCAAGGGCGACCAGGCGTTCATGTACAAAGCAAATCTACACCTGCGCACGGGCATCCGCGTGCTGACCGAACTGGCCAGTTTCACGGCGAACAACGAGCAGCAGCTGTACGACCAGCTAAAGGCCATCGACTGGCGCCCCTATCTCAAAAAAGACGGGCTCCTGTGGATCGACGCGAACACCCAGTCGGAGTACCATCGCAATGCCGTCTACCTCAGCCAGTTGTTCAAAGACGCCATCGTTGATCAGTTCCGCGACCGCACCGGCGAACGGCCCAGCGTAGACAAAGAAAACGCTGACCTGACGCTCAACCTCCACGTCACCCGCGACAATAAGGTCAGCGTCAGTCTCAACAGCTCGGGAGAAAGCCTGCACCGCCGCGGGTATCGCAAGCGCACGGGAGGGGCGCCGATCAATGAGGTACTCGCCGCCGGCCTGGTCGTGCTCTCCGGGTACGACGGGGAGGTGCCGTTCACCGACCCGATGTGCGGCTCGGGAACCATCGTTTGCGAGGCGGCCATGATCGCCGCCAATATGCCCCCGGGGTTGAACCGCAGTTTCGGCTTCGAGCGGTGGCCGGATTTCGACGCGGGCCTCTGGGCCGGTATTCGCCAGGAGGGACGCGACAATATGCGCACCCCACCCCAACCCATCCTGGCCAACGACATCGATGAGCTCACCCTGCGGCTGGCAAAAGTTTCGCTCGAACGCGCCGGAGTGATCAGGTGGGTGGATTTCGAATCCCACCCCTTCAACCAACTCTGCGCACCCGCGCCCGCGCCCGAAAAAGGGGCCATCCTGGTTACCAACCCGCCCTACGAAATTCGCCTGACTACCGGCAACATCACCGATTTTTACCAGATGATCGGCGATACCCTGAAGCAAAATTGGGAAGGCTACAGCGCCTGGCTCATCACCGGTAGCCCGGAGGGTCTTAAATCCGTCGGTTTAAAAACCAGCCGCCGCATTCCCCTCATGAACGGACCGATTGAGGTGCGGTACGTGAAGTACGAGTTGTACGCGGGAACGCGGAAGGGTTAGAAAAACATAACCAGATCACCTAATCTTCCATGATCTCCTTCCGCCGGTAATACTCCATAATCTTCTTGGCCGTACTGAGGTTGGTGACCTCCGCGATCTCCGAAGCCAGCGCATTCTTTACTTTCTTCGGGCTGCCGAAATGCGCCATCAGTTTCTGCACCGTCTTATCCCCAATGCCGGGTATTTCGTGCAGTTCCGTACCCACCATGCCGCTGCTCCGCTTATTGCGGTGATGACGGAGACTGAAGCGGTGGGCCTCGTCGCGGCACTGCTGAATCAGCCGCAATGACTCGGATTTCTTGTTGATGTGAAGCGGGACGGAGTCGTCCGGAAAATAGATCTCTTCCAGCCGCTTGGCGATGCCGACGACCACCATTTTACCCCGCAAACCGAGTTCGTCGATCGCTTCCATGGAATGGCTGAGTTGCCCCTTACCGCCGTCGATGATGACCAGTTGGGGAAAAGGCTCATTCTCGTCGCGTAAACGTCGGTAGCGGCGGAAGACGACTTCCTTCATGCTGGCAAAATCATCGGGCCCGACGACCGTTTTAATGTTGTAATGCCGGTAGTCTTTCTTGCTCGGCTTGGCGTTTTTAAACACCACGCAGGCACTGGCCGGGTTGGTTCCCTGGATGTTGGAGTTGTCGAAACATTCGATGTGCATCGGTAATTCGTCCATCTGAAGATCGGACTTCAGGGTCCGGAGTATGCGCTCGGCGGGGGTCTGCTTGTTCGCATTGTTCATGCGCTGTTTTTTGCGTTGCAGCAGCATGTATTTGGCGTTCTTTTCGGAAAGCTCGAGGAGGCGTTTTTTATCGCCGATCTTAGGTACGACGACGGTAGCTTCCACGCCCGGAATCTCCAGTTCCCGGTCGAGGATGATCTCGGAGCTGATGGAGTTGTACCGGTCGCGCAGTTCAGGAATGGCAAAGGTGAGCAGGCTCTCGGCGTCGTCGTCGAGGTTCATCGTCATCTCCTGGGTGGTGGTGTGAATGATGGCTCCGTCGATGATCTTGATGTAGTTGAGAAAAGCCTCTTTCTCGTCGATGGCGAGGCCGAAAACGTCGACATCACGGACGGCCACGCTTACGATCTGGCTCTTGGCCTGGTAGTTTTTAAACGACTTCAGTTTGTCCTTGATCTGCTGGGCGCGTTCGAATTCCATCTCCCCGGCCAGGCGCTCCATTTCGGCTTCGAAGTGCCGCTTCACCTCGCCAAAATTGCCCTTCAGGATGTTTTTGACCTGGTCGATCTTTTGGTTATAGTTCGCTTCGGTTTCCTCCCCGACGCAGGGCCCCTCACAGTTCTTGATGTGGTATTCAAGGCAGACCTTGAACTTACCGGCTTCGATGTCGGGCTGGTTCAGGTTCAGGTGGCAGGTGCGGAGGGGAAAGAGTTGTTTGATGAGATCGAGGATCACCTTCAGGCGGCTCTTGCTGGTGTACGGGCCGAAGTAGTAACTGCCGTCGCGCACCACCTTGCGGGTGATGTAAACGCGGGGAAAGCGCTCCTTGCGGATCACGATGTAGCTGTAGTTCTTGTCGTCCTTGAGGTTGACGTTGTAGCGCGGCTGGTGGGTTTTGATCAGGGCGTTTTCCAGCAGCAGGGCGTCGGCTTCGGTTTCGACGATGGTGAACTCGATGCGGGCGGCATTGCGGACCATTATCCGGGTGCGGTGCAAGCGGTCCTTCCGTTCGCCGAAATAGCTGGCAACGCGGTTGCGCAGCAATTTCGCTTTGCCGACGTAGAGAATGGTATCGTCGGACCCGATAAAACGGTAAACGCCGGGCTGCTTCGGCACGGTGTCGGCGATGGCTTTGAAGTCTTTGGTGGTCATCGTTGGGGTAACGCGATCACTAACAAATCGTTTGGTAGCCGGATTGCTTTTTTGGGCGCGGACGCGGGATGCAGAGAAGGTTTTTTTTAAAAGCACGAACAGAGAAAACCGCTCGGATACAACTGAATCAGTTCTGCACCTTGACGTGCGCATCGTTCACGTTCGCGTCCCAGAAACTTCCTATTTTCTCCACGCCGACCCGGTGCGTCAGGCTGTCCAGCTGGGCGTAGCTCTCGAATTCGATCGTAAAAACGGGATTGTGCACTTTCGGATTCTTTGCGCTGTAGGTCAGAATATAGCTTTTGCCCCGTTCGATCCAATTGGCGTTTTCTTTGCGCTTGGTGTACTCATAGGTAATTCCGTTCACCTCATACTCGTACGTTAAACGGCTGTATCAGAATTTGTTCGGGCTGAATTCGGAGACTACGCAAAAAGTAACCGTATCCTGGGAATCGATCTTTACGTAGCTATACACGAGAAATACGAGAAACATCACCACAACTATTAGACTCGGCAGATTATGCTCTTTTAAAACCGACATTTTAAACATAATAATTTTGTTGCGCGATCCCTGATCACGGTCACCTGCGGAAAACCGCAACTTCAGGACGCCGTAATTTTTCGCCGGCTACAAATGTAGCATTTTGATAAGCAACGATTGAAATGACAAACAAACCCACCACCGCCCACGCACGACCCGTGCTCCCCTTTTAGTATTGGTCAGGCGCTGCAAACACTGCCGTTGCAAAACCAAACGGCTCCTGCGCCGTTAAGCCAAAAAAAAGACCGGATGCCCACCCTACGCCTCATTCTCGGAGATCAGCTCAACCAGAACCACTCCTGGTTCTCCAAGCCGGACAAGGACGTCACTTATTGTCTCTTCGAAACCTGGTCGGAAACGAACTACACCCGCCACCACCTCCAGAAGATCACCGGTTTTTTCCTCGCCATGCGCCACTTCGCCAAACACCTCAAGGAGCAGGGCCACCGGGTCATCTACCGGGATCTCGACGCCACCCGCCATCTCCAGCTCGAGTCGATCACCGACAATCTTCTCCACGCCGCCAAAGAGATCAAAGCCGACCTCATCGGGTATCAACTTCCGGACGAATACCGTTTGGACCAGGAATTAAAATCTCTATCAAAAAGATTCGCAGGCGTGATCGAGGTGGTCGATTCCGAGCACTTCCTCAGCACCCGCGACGACCTCGCCGAACTCTTCGATGGTAAGAAGACCTACCTGATGGAAACCTTCTACCGCATGATGCGCAAGCGTCACCGGGTGATGATGGAACCCAACAACGAGGAGCCCCTGACCGGTAAATGGAACTACGATCACGACAACCGCGGCAGCCTGCCGAAAGACATCGCTTTCCCCGCAGCCAGCACTTTTCCCCGCGACGCTACGCCCATCGTGGACCTGCTGAACCGTAACGGCGTTGAAACCATGGGCCGGATGAAAGACAATCAGTTCACCTACCCCGTCACCTACGAGGAGTGTCGGGAAGCCCTCCGCGACTTTGTTCAGAACCGTCTCCCCCTCTTCGGTACTTACCAGGACGCGATGACCGTGAAGCACCCCCTGCTCTACCACGCCAACCTGAGTTTTGCCATGAACACCAAGATGCTCTCCCCCAAAGAAGTTATCGATGCGGCGGTGGCGGAGTGGGAAAGCCGTCCGGATGAGATCACCGTCAACCAGGTCGAAGGCTTTATACGCCAGATCCTCGGCTGGCGAGAATATATGCGCGGGGTCTACTGGGCAAAGATGCCGCAGTTCGCCCTGAAGAATGACCTCGATCACCAGGCCAAGCTCCCCGCCTGGTACTGGACCGGCGACACCAAGATGAACTGCCTGAGTCACGCCGTCAACCAGAGTCTCGACCTGGCCTACGCTCACCACATCCAGCGGCTGATGATCACCGGCAACTTCGCCCTCATCCTCGGCGTTCATCCGGACGAGGTGGACGCCTGGTACCTGGGGGTATACATCGACGCGATCGAGTGGGTAGAGATCACCAATACCCGGGGCATGAGTCAGCGGGCCGACGGCGGTCAGATAGCCACCAAACCCTACTGCAGCAGCGCCAATTACGTAAATAAAATGAGCGATTACTGCAAGGGCTGCCACTATAAATACAAAGAGAAAACCGGCGATAAAGCTTGCCCGTTCAATAGCTTGTACTGGGATTTCCTAGACCGGCACCGGGAAAAATTCGGCAACAATTTCCGCATGGCCTTTATGTACAGAACCTGGGACAAGAGGAACGGTGATGACAAAGCGGCGATTTTGGAGAGAGCGGCCTGGGTAAAAGAAAATGTAGATAAGTTGTAGCCCCGCCGGACGATTCGCTTTCCGGGTGAACCACGTAAGCGGCGCTCCGCGAGCGCAGGATCGGGCGCTACAATTCCGCCAGCGTCTCGAACAACTCCCCGTCGTCGATAAGCGCCCCTTCTTCCATGATGACAAAGATGTCCTGGTCCCGCCCGATCGGAATATAGGCCCGCTCGGCGGCGTAGAGTTTAGCCTTTACGTTCTCCTCCTTCAGGCGCGCAAACATTTCGGCCGGTGAGAACTCATTTTTGGTAAAGTCGATACTCGTTTCCCCGTCGAGGAGAATACCCCGCATATAGATTTTGTCGGCGTCGGTTTTGTACGTCCGCAGGTCATTGGGCTTCCGATGTACCAGGTACTTCACTTTTTCGATCACTCCCGAGTACACGATCTGCGAAAACTGCAAGATCAGTCCGTCGGCGCGGCCGGGATCATTCTCTTTCATTCTTTGCCAGCTACCGGCATCGATCCCGTTGACGGCGAGAAACTTGACGAACTGATCTTTTACCTCTTCAAGTTCGTCGCGACGCAGGCGACGGAATTTTGTTTCTTTCATGTTTTTCCAAACATCCGGCCGGGTGCGTAGTTTTACCCCTTGTAAAGAATTACCCACAAGGATACCCCCAGCTTATGTTTTTATTCGACATTCCAGATTTCGCCAGCGGAGCCGTTTGGCTCTCCCTCCTGACCCTGACCTTCCTGGAGATCGTTCTCGGCATCGACAACATCATTTTCATCTCGATCGCCTCCGGCAAACTGGATAACGAAGCCGACAAGAAAAAAGCCACCAACATCGGCCTGATCCTGGCGATGGTGCTGCGCATCGTGCTCCTTTTCGGCGTTTCTATCCTGGTGGCGATGAACGATCCGTGGTTTTCCTTCGATCTTGGCTGGACCTCGGGCGGGTTCAGCGGCCAAAGCCTTATCCTGATCGCCGGTGGCATCTTCCTGCTGTACAAATCCACTTCGGAGATACACCATAAACTGGAAGGCGACCAACACACCGATGGCGACCCCGGCGTGGCCAAAAAAGCCGGCGCCTCGCTCCAGTCCGTCATCGTCCAGATCACGATCATCAACATCGTATTCTCTTTCGACTCTATTCTGACGGCGGTTGGGATGACGAACGGGATCTACGGAGCGCTGGTGGTGATGATCATTGCGGTGGTCGTATCCGTAGGAATCATGATGGCCTTTGCCGTCCCCGTCGGCAATTTCGTGAACAAAAACCCCACCATCCAGATGCTGGGGCTGGCCTTCCTGATCCTGATCGGTTTTATGCTGATTGTGGAGGGCGCGCACCTGGCACACTTCAAACTGTTTGGTGCCGAAGTCGGCATCGTTCCCAAAGGCTACCTCTATTTCGCCATCGCTTTCTCCCTGCTCGTAGAATTCCTTAACATGAAGATACGCCCGGGCAAAAAGGAAAATCAGGTGAAGCTGAACACTTACGCCGAAGAGGCGGCTGCGCCAACGACGGAGTAATTGCTCGTTAGGATAACAAGTTTGATTTTTCAGTGCGGACGATGATCACGTCATTTCCCCGCTACTGCATCCCCGACCTGAAGACCGGTAAGAATATGCTGCACGGCAACTTCCAGATTGTCGGGTTGCCAGTACCCGGTTGCGTTTGATTCCGTCAACGCTTCGTGGTGCCAGGTAAATTCAAAAGGCAGGTGAATGGCCCGCCCGCCTAGCGTAACGACCGGCAAAACGTCGCTGCGCAAACTGTTCCCAATCATCAGGAATCCGGCGGGGTCGATGGCGTGACGCCGCAACAACGTCCGGTAATTGGCGGGGTTCTTTTCGGAGACGATCTCTACTACGTCGAACTCCTCTCCCAATCCGCTGCGGGCAATCTTGCTCTCCTGTGCGAATAAGTCGCCCTTCGTGATCAGCATCAGCGTAACGTGAGGCTGCAGGGCCGCAATCGCCTCCCGTACGTAGGGCAGCAGGTGAATGTCGTGCACCAGCATCTCTTTCCCCAGATCGATGATCTGCTGAATTTCCGCGCCGGTGATCTTTCCCCCCGATAATTGAATCGCCGTCTCGATCATCGAGAGCATGAAACCCTTCACCCCGTAACCGAATATCTTCAGGTTTTCCCGCTCAAAGGCGTACAACTCCTGCTCCAGATCCTGTTCGGGATTCAGGTAAGGGGCCAGCAGTCGGAGGCAGCGGGACTTGGCGTCGACGAAGACGTTCTCGTGGGCCCAGAGGGTATCGTCGGCGTCGAAGGCAATGTGGGTCAGGCCGGACAGGTCGATCATAACGGATGTGGAGTTAGAATCAGGGTGGCGATTATCCCGGCGACGGGCAGCGGTTAATGAAAGCGCCAAATTATCACCTCTCCCGGACATTTTCGGCCGGACAGCCGTCGCTACCGGGCGCTGGGTAATGTGGATACGGAGATCGGAACAGAACTCTTCGTTTTCTCTTCCCACCGCCGCGCCTTACCTTACCCACGGAGCGCGAACAACTTACGGCTTCTGAGCAACTTATTTTGCCTTTCTAAGTCTAAAATACACAACACAATCGATACATGCAAAGTCATTTGAAAAACCTCCTCTGCACCTGCGTCCTCGCCCTACTCTGCTGCTCCACCCTTCGCGCTCAGCAGTTCAAAGCCCTCCTCGTCGTAGAAACCGCCGGTTGGCAGCACGAAAGCACCTTCGACGCTATTCCGGCGATGTTCAAGCTCGCCACCCGCCACAGTTTTCGTCTCGATCTGAAGCAAAGGGCCCAGCGACTGAACGACGACAAGCTGAAAGACTACGACGTTCTCGTCATGGTAAACACCACCGGCGATGTTTTTAACGATGCGGAACAAGCCGCCATCGAGCGCTTCATCAGATCCGGTAAGGGCTGGGTAGGGGTACATGCCGCGTCCGATACCGAGTACGACTGGAAGTGGTATACGGACATGGTCGGGCACATGTTCAAGATCCATCCCCACGTGCAGACCGCCATGGTCGATGTGCACGACACCGCCTTTCCCGGCCTCTCCACCTGGCCGAAACGCCGCATGTGGACCGACGAATGGTACGAGTACAAAGACGGCACCCGCAAGCCCGACCTCAACTACCTCATTACCGTCGACGAATCCACCTACGATTTCAACGCCCGGTGGGGAGACAACGTAGCAAAGGGACACGGCGACTTCCACCCCGTCAGCTGGTACCACGATTACGACGGCGGCCGCGCCTGGTACACCAATCTAGGTCACGTTCCCGCCGTATTCAGCGAAAAAGCGTTCCTCGATCACCTCTACGGCGGACTGTACTGGGCGGCTAAAGGGATGAAGTAGGGTTCAGAGTTTAAAGGTTGGAATTCAGTAAGCAAAATTGATCACTCTTTTCGCAAACGTGATCTTTAAACTTTGTAATCCTCCCGTGCCGGCGCAAAGACGTCTATGATCCGGCAGTCCGTCAGCGCACAGCCGGAGTGAGGCACGTTGCCGGGGATGACGGCCACCTCACCAGCGGATAATTCCCGTTCCTGCTCCCCTACCCGGAACAGAAACTTCCCTTCCAGCACCGTTGAGGTTTGCTCGTGCGGATGCCGGTGTGTCGGCAACTCGGTACCCGCTGTAATCCTAAAGTCTGCAACAGTCGTCAGTTCGGTGTGGATCAGATGTCCGGTGATACCGGGAAAAATTTCCTGCAGCGGCAGGTCCGCTTCCTTGCGGATGAAGTAATTCGCTTCGTTATTCATACCGTTATTATCCATAATAATAAAAACAGTGCGCAATTTCACTACGTCGATCAGATTCTAATGGCACCCATAAAGTTAGTTCGCAACGCATTTTTGGCTGAAGGCTATCCGGTTAGGTGCCGTACGAGACCTCCGTCCACGGTAACGGTCTGCCCGGTGATGTAACGGCCTTGCGGCGACAAAAGAAAAACCGCCATTGCCGCAAAGTCCGCCGGATCGCCCAGTTGCTTCATAGATGTTTCCGCAGTAAAATCCGCCTGCATCGCTTCCGGACTAACGCCCTTCATCTTCGCGGATTTCTCCAGTACCGTATTGATCCTGGGCGTAGCGTGATAGCCCGGTGCCAGAATATTGGCGGTGATGCCGTCTTCGCCGATCTCTCTGCTCAGCGTTTTTACGAAGCCGGCCACGCCGGCCCTCAGTACGTTGCTCAGCACCAGATTATCGATCGGCTGCTTGATGGAAACGCTTTCGATGTAAAGTAAACGACCGTATTTGTTTGCGCGCAGGGAGGGCAGCAAGGCATTAGTAAGCTGAATCTTCCAGCGCAGGGTTCCCGCGTAGGCGGTGTCCCAGTCCTCCATCGAAAATTCATCGATGCGCCCGGTCGGTGGTCCGCCGGCGTTGAAGACACAGCCGGTCAGGTCTTGTTTCCGCAGGTACTCGCCGAGCCGTTTTACCGCTGCGGGATCGGTCAGGTCGGCGGCGTAGGGTACGAATCGCGTTCCGGCTTCTTCGGCGAGCGCTTCCAGTTTTTCCCGTCCGCGGGCTACGCCGACAACCCTGGCCCCCTCCGCCAGCAACTGTTCGGTCACGGCCAGGCCGAGTCCGCTCGTAGCGCCGCCAACGCAGAAAGTCAGGTTTTTTAAATGTAGATCCATGGGCACCAAGATAGCATCTGTCGGCAAACGAGCTGGTAGGCTCGGGGACATTTATGCATGGCCTATTTAACGTGGGGAAGCTTAGCGCAACACCGCCTTCAACGCCGCTTCCGGCTGCACCACCCTTCCGGTAAGCTTGCCATCCGGCAAAACCTTACCGGTACCTTTCAGCACTTTGTAAGCGTCTTTAGCCGAAAGATCGGGATTGACCGAGCGCATGACGCCCAGTAACCCGGCTACGAAGGGGCAAGCCATACTGGTACCACTGTAAGTAGCGTAGTTGTTATCGGGGGTCGTGCTGAATATCCCGACGCCAGGAGCGGCAATGCCGTACTTCAGGTTGTTGACGGTATTGCTGAAAACGGCGCGCTTGAGCTCGCTGTCGATGGCGGCAACGGTGATCATTCCCGTAGCGTTGGCGGGCGAATAGTCTTTGGCGTCGCGGTTGCTATTGCCCGCCGCGGCTACAACGATGGCGCCCTGCCCCTGCGCGTACTTCACGGCCGAACTGTAAGCTTTCTGGCGACTTCCGTTGCTGGGTCCGCCGAGGCTGAGGGAGATTACGTCGGCCCCTTTATCGGCGGCCTCGAGGATACCGGCGATGATGGATTTTTGGGTCCCCATGCCACCGGCGCTAAGCACCTTCACACTGGTCACTTCCACGAAAGGTTTATTTCCGGATCCGGCCAGAGAGCCGATGCCGATGCCGTTGTTGGTCACTCCGGCGGCAATACCGGCACAGTGGGTACCGTGGCCCATCGGATCGTTGTCGTACTTGCCATCGATGCTGAAGTAATTGTCCTTAATGTCTTCGTGGCGGCCATCGACGCCGGTATCCAGAATGGCGATCTTGGCCTTTTTCACGGGAGTTTGTTTTGCCAGCAGGCGGTAGTACGCTTCCATGTTCAATACTTCCATCGCCCACTGCTGGTCGGTATCGGGGTCATTAATGCTCAGGGAAGGATTGCGCTTCTGAGCGCCGTCATTACCATTGATCAGGGGTTCCACTTCGATGATCTCGTTCGGCTCGAAGTAGGCGACCGAAGCGATGCGTTGCAGTTCGTCAGCGGCGTTAGCGACCGATTTATCGGCTACGTTGACGACGAAGTAGTTGTCGAGAAAGGTAGCGTCCTTGTCCGCCGGACTGAAAGCGGGCACTACCGACCATCCGCGCTGGAAAGCATCGGCGCGGAAGGTCGACATTTCGCCTTCTTTTACTTCCACCAGATACTCACCGTCCGCATCCAGGCGGGGAGTTTCCTCAACCGTTTCGGTAAGGGGTACGAAGCCGTTGGATTCACCGGGGGCTTCAAACTTCAGAAAGTGGGCGGCGGCAAAAATACCGAGCGTCAGCACCACGGCCAGCCAGATCGGCATCCGTTTGTTCACAGCCAGGCTCTGCACAAAGCCGACCATGCCCAGGAGCAGGAAGTCGCGCACAATTCGGGGCAGTGCCTCGCTGGCTACACTAACGGAGTTATAATCGTTCCACAGCAGAAAACCGGCACCTAGGTAGGTGGCGACCATCCAGAGGCTGGCGTCTTTGAGGTTGCTGCGCCAGAACCAGAGCGTTAATAACAGGGCTACTAAAATAATCATCGGTGTATATTTTGTACCTAAAATACCGCCTCGGAATCGAATATCGAGGCTTTCTTCGACAAAATAACGTTTCGGACCGACCAGTTGGTTTACATCGGAGCATTTAGACTCCTCCAACAGCGCTACCAAAACCGGCAGTTCTCCCCACCAAAGTCTTTACAGCGCCTCCCGGATGGCCGCCACCATACCTTCCATCTCCCCCGTCGTATTGTAAACACTGGGCGAGACCCGCACTGCGTCTCCCCGGAAACTGACCATCAGCCCCCGCCGCTTCAATTCCGCCGCAAACTTGTCGTGGTCAACCCCACCCGGCAACCGCAGCCCGACGAGATGCTGCGCCCGCAGTACGGGGATGGCAACGCCCAGCTCCCGCAGTTCTGCTTCCACACCGGCCCAGAGATCGGCACAGTATTTTTGCAGACTAGCCGGTTCCCAGGCGTTAACCTGCTGCAGGCCGGCCAGTTGCATCGGGGCCATCAGAAAATTGGAGTGCTGCCCCACGGCGTATCGCCCCGCCAACGGCCGGTACTCGTCGCGATAATTGATCAGGTTGCGGAAGTCCTCGCTGCCCGCGCGGTTGATCCAGTTGTCTTCGATCGGTTTTCCGTCGTCCATCCGTTCACCGAAGTAGGCGTAGCCACAGCCGTACGGCCCCATCAGCCATTTATAGCCGCCGCAGGCCAGTACGTCGGGGCGTATCTTTTGCACGTCGGTCGGCATTGCCCCGACGGACTGGGTGGCGTCGACGATCAGCCAGGCGTCCACCTCGTCGGTTCGCCGGCGGAGCGAAACCAGATCGAAGAGCGTACCGTCGGCCCAGTGGATGTTGGCGATGGCTACGGCCGCGGTTTTAACGTCGATGGCGGCCAGAACGCGGTCGTTCCAGGTGTCGGAAGAAGTTGGTTCGGGACGGGCGACGATGCGCAGTTCCGCCCCGGTTTCCTTGCATTTTTCCGCCCAGGCGTAGTAATTGCTTGGAAACTGATCCTCGACGATGATGATGTTCTGGCCTTTCCCGACGGGCACGTTCTTGGCTGCCGTGGCAATACCGTAACTGGTGGAAGGCATCATGGCCACGCGTTCGTGATCCGGGCAATTGATCAGTTTAGCAAAAGTTTGCCTTATCTCCTGCACGTCGTTAAAAAAAGCCGGGACCGGCATTCCTGCGTTCTCTTCCCGCCACCAGATTGCGTGGCGGGCGGCAGCGGCGACCGCTTTCAGCTGGGGGCTGCGGCTGGCACCGTTGAGGTAGCCGGCAACGGCTTTTTCGGGAAAGAGGTGTCGCTGGCTGGATAGGATAGACATGGAGGGCGGGCGGTTATGGTTAGGGTTATGGTTAAGTTAGCAATTTATGCATAACGACGAGTTAATGGCGTAGATACAGGTTCAGGGCGGGGACGCAGGATGCAGGGAACGTTCGAAAATAGCAGGGCTGAACCCGACGGATGATTTAAGGGTTCAACCACAAACCTCCTGCTTTGACCACCCATATCCTCCTGTTATTACTTGCCGGTATTGCTCTGTTGGGCACCTTCATGCTCCCTGGTCTGCTGCGCAATCGCCTGCTGAGTCTGCCGATCATCTACGTTGCTTTCGGGTTTGCCGTTTTCAGCCTTCCGCTTGATCTGCCCCTGCTGAACCCCGAAGACCGCAGTTTCGACCGGCAACTAATGGAGTACATCACCGAGTTCATCGTCATCATCTCCCTGGCCGGTACGGGCCTGAAGATGAAGCGACGGCCCGGCTGGGAAACCTGGTCGACAGGCATCTACCTTCTGGCCATCGCCATGCCCCTCACCATCGGTGCCATCGCAGGGCTGGGCTGGTCCTGGATCGGGCTGGCTCCGGCTTCCGCCATCCTGCTCGGCTCCGTGCTCGCTCCCACCGACCCCGTTCTGGCCGCCAACGTTCAGGTAGGTCCGCCGGCGGATGATGGACCGGAAGACGAGGTCCGCTTCGGCCTCACGCTCGAAGCAGGGCTCAACGACGGGCTCGCCTTCCCGTTCGTTTACCTCGCCATTGCCCTGATGGCCGCCACCGACCTCAGCCAAACCCTGCTCACTTGGGTCTGGTGGGACGTCGGCTACCGCATCGCCGTCGGCACCCTGTGTGGTTTTCTGATGGGCAAGGGCCTCGCCTGGGTTTTTAAAGTGTTTCAGGAGCGAATGTCTGCCCGGCAAGACACCGAGGTCGAGGAAAGCTTCTTCATTCTGGCCGCCACCCTGATCACGTACTCCCTGACGGAGATGGCCGAGGGGTACGGTTTTCTGGCCGTTTTCGTGGCGGCCGTCGTCAGCAGCGGCAAGAAGAGCAGCGATGTGGAAAGCCGCCAGCAGAGCTATATAGCCATCGACCAGGTGGAGCAGGCCGTACTGGGCATCTTTTTGATCGCTTTTGGTGGAATAACGGCCACCGGCGGGCTGGCGGATCTCACCTGGCAGGGTGCCGCCCTCGGCCTCCTGGTACTTTTCCTCATACGTCCGGTGGCGGGTTTGCTGGCGTTCCTGCCCTCCAAACTCCCTTTTGAGGAGAAGATGGTCATCAGCTACTTCGGTATCCGGGGCGTCGGATCGCTTTATTATCTGGCGTACGCCCACAACAGTGAGTTGTTTCCGGAGATCGATGCGATCTGGAGCATCGTGAATTTCACCATGCTGGTCTCGATCGTCGTACACGGCCTGAGCGTAAAACCCGTACTGGCCTGGGTAGACAGCCGGATGGGACGATAAAGGGTTACGGCATCAAGTGCCCGGCAGGAAAATACTTTTATAATGCGAACACCCATTCGCGCCTGCGTATCGCGAATGCCGAACGCCGGCTTATGCGCGTTTCCAATCGGGCACCACCTTTACTGAAAGCTTCTAAGACTATTTTTCGGGCCCGTACGCCACGCCCTTTAAAAACCCTTTATTGCACCTGCGGCCGCGCCCTAATCCAGCAATCGCCAGCCGATGCCGAGACGCAGCGCCTCGTCGGGGTACGGGTGATCGGCGGTGAGGTAAAGAAGCCTGTCCGGCTGAAGGAGGTTGTTGGCCTGCACGTACTTGACGAAGAACCGAAAACGGGTCACCCGCATGCTGAAGAACGGATCGATCTGGTACTGAAACCCCCGCTCCTGCCGCTCCTGTAACTGGAACTGCTGGATCACCGGATTGTAGTAATACGGCGTGAATGACGACGCGTAACGGAAGTCGACGCCGAGGTTGACGTTGAGCACCCCGAACCACTTCCCGGCGTAGTAAAAACTGTGCTCGCCGTAGAGACGCGGCAGGCGGAAAACGTCCTGATCGGCTTCCTGCAACAGCACCCGGTTGTTGAGCCGCCAACGGCCGAAAGCCAGGTCCCGCTCGAGGGTGAGTTGCAGCAGACTGTTGACGTCGTCGGCCTGCTCGGGTACGCCACGCGCGTTGAAGAACACGTAATTGGTCAGCAAGGAATAAGCCAGACCCGCCCGGATCTTAACCACCGGGAGCGTGTAGGCACCTTCCAGTCTGAGCTCCAGCGTCTTACCGAAATCGTTGTTCCAGAGCGAGCGCCCGTTGAGGCGATAAACCTGCTGCACCAGGTCGGGGGCGTACAGTTGGTTGAGAGCCTTCAGTTCCAGCTTACCGGCCTTGCCCAGGTCGAGCGTACCTTCTCCTTCAATGCGGTAATCCCCGATCTGACCGATCAGGTTCAGCTGGCCGGAGACCCGCAGGTTGAGTTTGTCACTGGGGCGCAGCCCGATGGTGGCGTGGGCGAGCAGGTTATTGACGGTGGAATCGTTGTCCTGCAGGATGCGGTGATAGATGTGGGTCAGGCCGGCTTCAAGCACGTCTTTTTGCACCGTAGAGCGATCGCCGGCAACGTCCCGGCGAAAAGTAGACAGGGTAAAATCATTTTCCAGGATGCGGTGCTCGATCTGGTTCCTGACGCCGCGGTTATCGATCAGCAGATCGGGGAAGCGCCGGTAAAATTCAAGCGTATCCCGGTTCGTTTGACCGAATACCGTGGAGGAAATTCGGTAGCGGCGGGCGTCGTAGCGTAGCCGGTGGCGCAGCGTGAAAGCACGTCTTTCGGCACCACTAAGGCTGTCGCGCGCGCCCCCGAACCGGAGGTACTGCGTTGCCATGATCTCGCGGTAGCTGTGGCGCAGCCGGGTCTGGTCGAGGTAAGGCTCAAGGTTGGCAAGGTTGTTCACCTCGTTGCCGCCGTCGTTGCGCAGGAAAGAGGACTCGACGATGCCGCCGTTCTGCAGTTGCTCGTAGGTGTTGGCCGCATAGCTGAAAAATCCGCTGTACCGGCTGCCGGGCGGGCGGATGCTGAGCCCGGCGGCAACGTGGGTGTTGCGCAGGGCCTGACCGGGGTACTGGTCCCGTTCGCCCTGCTGGTTGAGGCGGTTGAAATCGAGCAGCAGATTCACCCCGTCGGAAAAATTTCGGCTGAATTTGGCGACGGTATAGCTGTCTTCCTGCTCGCTCTCCCGCACGTGGGAAAGATAGGTGAAGGGATGTTCGATGCGGTAATACTTCAGGTCATCACCGGCGTTCTGATATAAATCGAACTGGCGAAAACCGACGGTCGTTCCCCGCCGTGTCACCGGCTGATAGCGCAGGGGATAAGCCGCCCCGCCCCGCTGGCCGGTGGTGGCGTAATCGAAGCGGACCCTGCGGTCCGGCTCGTAAAGCTGAAAGCCGTCGAGCAAAGAATCGCGCCAGTTGGTTTCCGAGTTGGGGTTGTTCACGGTGTACTGAAAAATGCCGAAAGTATCGAGCAGCTGTTCCCGCTGTTGCTGGGGTCCGCCCCGGCGTTCGGTGGACGAATCATAGTCGGGGTCACCACGCTGAGGGCGATTGGAGGCGGAGGGGTCGAGCACCTGCGCACCGAGGCCGGGAGCGGCCATAAACATAATCATCATTCCGCAAGCGCGAAGCGATAAAATAAGGAGGGTCGGTGACGGTGGCGATAGCTTCAAATCAGGCGAGAATGCATTGGCCGCGGTGCTGCGGTATCGCAAAGAAACGACGAAGGGCGGGAACGTGGCCCCGGGCGGCGGATGTTAGGAGAAAATTTATGGGTCACGACCCGACACGACGCGCTTGCTTACCTTTACCCTCCCTCAAATTGATCAATTCATGACCCTGCCCGTAGCTGAAGACTACAACATCGAGATCGGCCCCGTTACCCACGCCAACTTCGCGTGGCTCGAAGCGCGGAAATACGCCGGGTGGGTTGTCATCGCGGATACCAATACCGTCGAGCTGTGCCTGCCACTGATCAAGGACTACCTTCCTGCAGGCACCCCGGTGATCGTTGCCCCCGAAGGAGAGCTGAACAAACACCTGGGCACCTGCCGGCAACTCTGGTCCGAGATGTTCGCCGCCGGGGTTGGCCGGCGGTGGTGCGCCATCTGCCTGGGCGGCGGGGTGCTGGAAGATATGGGCGGATTCGTGGCCTCCACGTTCAAGCGGGGGATCGACTTCGTTCAGATTCCCACTACCCTGCTCTCGATGGTCGACTCTTCGGTGGGCGGGAAGCTCGGCGTTGATTTCAATAACCTCAAGAACAGCATCGGCCTGTTTGCCAACCCGATCGCCGTCTGGATCGATCCCGTTTTCCTGAAAACCCTGTCTCCCCGCGAGGTACGCTCCGGCTACGGTGAAATCATCAAGCACGCCCTGATCGCCGATGAAGCGCAGTGGGAGCGGATACGGGAGATCACCGACCTGGGTTCCGTCGACTGGGAATCGATCATTCCCGCCAGCGTGAACATTAAACGGGAGATCGTACTGGAAGACCCGTTCGAACGAGGGCGGCGCAAAGCCCTCAACTTCGGGCATACCATCGGCCACGCCATCGAGTCTTACTGGCTGAATACCGACCGTCGGCTGCTGCACGGCGAGGCGATTGCCGCCGGCATGATCACCGAAGCCTGGCTCTCGACCCGGCTCGACGAACTGACGGAAGCGGACCTGCGGGAGATCACCGCTTACTGTCTGAAGATCTACGGACAGCAGCGCCTCCCCGCCGACGCTTTCGAACAACTGATCGGCACCATGCGCCAGGATAAGAAAAATGAGGATCACCGGATCAACTTCACGCTGCTCGCCGCGCCCGGCAAGGCCCGGATCAACGCGACGGCGGAAACGGGGCTGATCGGGGAAGCACTTGCCTTTTACAACGGGCTGGGATGACCTGCTCAACGTATGGACGGCGCTTCGGAACGAAAATTACCTGTAAGCGGTTGCCCCGACGTGGAGGTCAATGCTTCAGAAAAGCTGTTCTCCGCACCTGCGGCCGCGCCAAAAAACATTAAACAAATGCTAAGCTCTTACGCCGGATAATCCTTTGGTCCGGCCGTGCGTTACCTTTGCGCCAAAGCAAACGGCAATTCGATATGCGTCATTTCATTCTACTTTTATTCGTGGCCCTGTCCACCGCTCTTGCCGGTCAGGAGGCTCATAAGATCACCGTCATAATCGAGGGGTACGACCAGGACGTACTGAGCCTGGCCAACAACGTGCTCGATAAGCAGTACATCGTCGATACCGCCGCCCGAACCAAAGACGGCCTTTTCGTTTTCGAAAGCGATACGAGCGCCCTGCCCAAAGGAATTTATCTGGTAGTGCTCGCCCCCGACAATGCGTATTTTCAGCTGGTGATCGGCGACGACCCCGACCAGGAGTTCACCCTCCGCACCGCCGTCGATGATCTGGCGAAGGTAAAAGTTACCGGCAGCCTTGAAAACGAGCTCTTCTTCGATTATCTAAGCTACCTCGACGGGATGTCGGAAAAATCGGCCCCCTACCGTGATCAACTCAAGGATACTACCCTGACCGACGCGCAGCGGGACCCCATCATGGAAAAACTGACGGAGATCACCGCCGAGGTGAACGCCGAGCAGGCCCGCGTCATCAGCACCCATCCCGGTTCTTTTGTCGCCGCCATCATCAGGGTCAACCAGCCCAACGACCCGCCCGCCTACGAGGAATTACCGGCCGAGGATCGCAACACGACCAAGTTGGAATGGCTGCGCAACCACTACTTCGACCCCATCGACCTGAAGGACGACCGGCTGCTGCGCACGCCCTTCCTTTTCGGTCGCATCAATTATTTCGTCGACAAACTTTTCGTTCAACACCCCGACACCCTGAGTGGTGCCATCGACGGTTTACTGAGCAAAATGGACCCCACTTCGGAGATGTTTAAATACTACGTCGTACACTTCACGAACAAAGCCGCCAGCAGCAAGATCGTGGGTATGGACGCCCTCTACGTGCACATGATTGACACGTACTACAAATCCGGTAAGGCGTACTGGTCGGACCCCGAGCAGTTAGCCACCATGATTGAAAACGCCGACAAATCCCGCCCCTTGCTGATCGGCAAACAAGCCCCCGACATGGCCATGAAACGCCGCGACGGCACGGACGTGAACCTATACGACATCAAGGCCAACTACACCATTCTTTACTTCTGGCAGTTCGCCTGCCCCAGCTGTAAAAAATCGACGCCGGTGATGAAAGAGTTCTACGCCAAGTGGAAGGACCGGGGTGTCGAGATCTTCAGCATCTGCACCAAACAGGGCGAGATCGATAAGTGCTGGGACTACATCGACGAGCAGGAAATCGGCGACTGGATGCACGCCACCGATCGCTACCAGCGCTTTTACAAAAATTACGACGTTCGCTCCACCCCCTCCATTTTCGTGCTCGACGAGAACAAGAAGATTGTTTCCAAACGCATCGGGGCCGGTCAGCTCGATGAGTTGCTGACGGCGCTGGAGGAAGCGAAAGAACTGGAGAAATCCACCAACCGCTAATGGAACCAACCACCGTTTTCACCCCCCAGCTCGGCGACATCTACACGCTGCTGTCGATTTGTGGCTTCCTCTTCGTCGCCCTGGTCGGCCTGGCGTTCATTCTCAATAAGAACAAACACCCCGATCCGCGTCGCCGCGTCCTTTTACCGATGCTCTGCTACTTTCTGGCCCTGCTGGCCCTCATGGGATTTCTTGGGTCGTTCTGGTCGATATTCAAATACCCTACGCTGGAAATCACGGCAACGGAGATGATCATCGACGGCAAACCCAATCCGCTGCCGACGCGCTCCAACGTCAGGCTGGAAGATTACGCCAGTGGCGGACTGGGCGGGGCCTCGCGGGTATTGTTGGTACAAACCAAGGACCGTAAAACGTGGGCTTTCCCGGAAGACCGGTATGCGGTCACGGAAATCAGGCGATTGCTAAGAAGATGATCCCCTCCGTGACTTTAGCGTTTGACCATTTTGCGCGAACGCGGGTGCAGAGAAGGGTAATCAAAGGAGCACGATTGAAGTGCCCGGACAGATATCCTCTTGCGGCTGGTAATTTTTTACTGAAGCGCAGGTTTGGCGTGCTTGTTCTCAGTCGGGAACCGCATTTCCGCACAAGCTGCAAAAATTCCTACCTTCCCGGAATTATGAACTTCTGCTCTAATTGTGGCTCCGACAAGATCGGATTAATTGTTCCGAAGGGTGACAATCGTCCGCGGTACGTCTGCGCTGCCTGCCAGGTGATCCATTATCAGAACCCCAACATCGTTGCCGGCTGCCTGCCGGTGTGGGAAGACAAGGTCCTGCTCTGCCGCCGCGCCATCGAGCCCCGCCACGGCTTCTGGAACGTACCCAGCGGCTACCTCGAAAACGGGGAGACGGTCGCCGAAGGTGCCATGCGTGAAGTGTGGGAAGAGGCCGAAGCAAAAGTGGACCTTCAGTACCTGATCAGCCTGTACAATCTGCCCAAGATCAATCAGATTTACCTGCATTTTATCGGCGACCTGGTCGACGGGGAATTCGGGATCGGGGAAGAGAGCCTGGAGTGCGCCCTGTTTACGGAAGAGACGATACCCTGGGAGGAGATGGCTTTTACGTCTTCAACCTTTACGCTTAGGCGGTATTTTGAGAATCGGCGGGCGGTGCGGCGGATGCTGCACCGGGGCGCTTATCCCACTGTATGATTTAAGAGAATACAGGGAAGCAGATCAGAATCTAAAACGGAATCATAATTCCACAGTTCACGCTACCGGAGCGTTGCCGGATATCCTCAAAGTTACTGTCAGACTGATTACCCAGGCTACCGGTGTACCGCCCTTCGACAAACAGTTTAAGCCCTATATCGACCGTCAGACCGGAGGCCACGGCAAACTGAAATTCTCCCCGGTTAAGACGATCGGACTCAAAATTAACGTCCCGTTCGCCCAGAGCATCGGAGTAAGTTCCGGAGACGGCGTAGGAAAATTGCGGACCGGCACCTACGTAGAAACCCAGAATATTATTAAAGCCTACGTTCAGACGGGCCAAAACGCCCAGATCAACGTAAGTCAGCGTCCGTTTGAAAGCGAGGAAGTCTCCGAAGTCCGCTCCTACGTTGTACCCACGACCGAGATAAGTGAATTCCGGCTGAATACTGATCAGATCGGTTCCGAGGGGCAGGTTGACAAAAACGCCCAGCAGGTAGTTGACCTGCTCTTCAGTTTCGAGTTCGCTATTTTCAAAGTTGTAATTGGCGTCGGTAGCACTGATTCCCAGGCGAAGACCCAGTTGCTGCGCGGACAGAGCGGTACAGCAGAGAACGGCTAAGAGAGATAATAACGGCTTACGCATAAATATGTGTTTAAATTTACTGGTTTGATCGGGAGACAAAGTTACAGAATACCGGGAGTTCGCTGTGATTATTTTAATTTCAGTTAAATAATTCAGCCCCGGCCAACTCAATATTTCGGCGTTTTGAAGGTGGCGTTCACCACCGCCTGTTTTCTGAGCGCGGACGGGGGAAATGGATACCCCGCTCCAGCGATTTCGGACTCAAAACTCCCTAAAATTCTCCCCGCCGCAGTAAAGCCACCGCTTCGGCAAGATCTCCCGGCGTATCGATCCCGATCGCCGGCAAATCGGTGATGCCGACGTGGATGGCATAGCCGGCCGCCAACCAGCGCAGTTGCTCCAAAGACTCCTCCCCTTCCAGTTCTCCCTTGGGCAGACCCGTCAGTTTTGGCAGTACTTCCGCCCGGTAGGCGTACAGGCCCAGGTGTTGCAGGTGCTTGCCCTGATCGATCCACTGACCCATCGGCACATCCCGCAAAAAGGGAACGGCGTGGCGGCTGAAGTAAAGCGCCCGCCCCCGGTCGTTGCGCACCACTTTCACCACGTTAGGCGAAAGCAAAGCGCGCTCGTTGGTGATCGGGTGGGCCAGCGTGGCGATGGTTACGTCCGGATCGGTGAAGGGAGCCACCACCGCGGCGATCTGTCGGGGGTCGATGAAGGGCTCGTCGCCCTGCACATTGACGATGACGCCGGCATTGGGGAAATGTGCGGCTACTTCGGCCACCCGGTCGGTACCGCTGGGATGATCGGTGCGGGTCATCATCGCTTTTCCGCCAAATTTGAGAACGTGATTCAGGATGCGCTCGTCGTCGGTGGCTACCACCGCCTCGTCGATGGCTTCCGCCGCTACGACCCGCTCGTAAACGCGCCGGATCATCGATTTGCCGTCCATGTCGGCCAGGGGCTTACCGGGAAAGCGGGTGCTGGCGTAGCGGGCGGGGATGATGGCCAGGTGCATGGTGAGGGAGTAAGGAGTGAGAGAGTAGTAGGCCAAAGTTAAGTATCCGTGGGCAAGAGTTCCAGTGCTCTTCCCCCAGCGCTAACGCATTACGGAGATGGCTAAAGTGTAGTGCGCTAATCAACGTACAGGATTATGCACAAGTCCTGCCTTGGAGGATCCTGGGGGACAATGACGCGGCGTAAGATATACCGTCAGCGATTTAGACCTTGGCGAAATGAAAATTCGTTAATCCTCACTCACTTTCCCGCTTACTCCCCTACTGGTATCCTAATATTTTCAACATACTCTCCGCCGTTTGCTCCGGGTGCAAAACGGTGTCGACCAGGTTACCCTCTTCGTCCAGGTCGATGATGATGTGCTGGGGGCTGGGAATCATGCAATGCTTGATGCCTCCGTAGCCCGCAATATTGTCTTGATAAGCACCGGTGTGAAAAAAACCAAGGTAAAGATTTTCCGGATCGTTCTCCTTAACGACGGGGAGGTAAACCTGGCTTTCGTGGACTTCGGAGTTGTAATAGTCGGAGTTATCGCAGCTGAGGCCGCCTATATTAACGCGGTGGTAGCCGTGGTCCCAGTTATTGATCGGCAGTAAAATGAAGCGTTCGCCGATGCCCCAGGCATCGGGCAGGGTTGTCATCAGGGAGTTATCGATCATGTACCACATCTCGGAGTCGTTCTGCTGCTTCTGCTCCAGGACCGAGAAGATGGTGGCACCGGATTCCCCCACGGTGTACTTACCGAACTCGGTATAAATATCGGGCTCGGGAACCTCGATCTCTTCGCAGGCCTCCAGGATGTTACTCACTATCTCCCGGACCATGTACTTATAGTCGAACTCAAAACCAAGGCTGTTCCGGATGGGCATACCGCCACCGATGTTCAGTTTGTTAAGTTGGCCGGAGTGCTGCTTGAGTTCTCCGTAAAGGCGAACGGCCTTCTTCAGTTCGCCCCAATAGTAAAGGCTGTCCTGGATACCCGTGTCAACGAAGAAGTGCAACATGTGCAAATCCAGTTTCGGGTTATCTCTGATCTTTTCCTCGTAGAGCGGGATCACGTCGGCACCCCGCAGGCCCAACCGACTGGTGTAAAATTCGAAACCGGGGTCCTCTTCGGTAGCTACGCGGATACCGATTTTGGCCGTTACGTTAACGTATTTGGAGTAATAATCCAGTTCGTGGGCATTGTCTACTACCGCGATCAGGTTCTTGAATCCGTCGTTGATCAGGCCCGTGATGGCCGCTAGATAGTTGTGTGGTTTGAAACCGTTGCAGACGATCGTGATGTCTTTCGTGATTTTACCCCGTTCCAGTAGGCGGCGGATCAGGTCGACGTCATAGGCCGAACTGATCTCCAACTGGACGCCGTGGGCTAGTGCCTCCTCCACCACGTGGGCGAAATGGCTGCTCTTCGTGCAGTAGCAATAATGGTATTGCCCCGAATAGCCCTGGCTGCGCATGGCGCGGCGAAAGAGGTTGCGGGCCTTCTTGATCTTCCGGCCGATGCCCGGCAGGTAGGTCAATTTAAGGGGCGTTCCGTATTTCCGGATCAGGTGGATCAGCGGAATGTCGTTGAAAGTCAGGTACCCGTTCTTGAGGTCGAATCCGTTTTGCGGAAAATCGAAGGTTTGATCAATAAGATCAAAATATTTGTTGGCCACCGGCGGGGAATATTTTTACGGGGCGTAAGATAGTTCATGAAAGCTTTTACGGGTACGAACTTATTATTTTTACGACGCTCCTAAGGGTTTATCAGCAGGGAAAAACCCACCCTAACACCGTGGGTTACGCAAGGCTACTTCCGTCCCGCCTCGAACAGATCGATCCGTTCTCCCAGCAAGCCGCCCCGAACGAAATGCCCCCCCTCGATCAGCAGGACTTCGCCCCGTGAGCCAAACTTCATACTGGAATCGACCGCGAGTACTTTACCGCTGAAGAAATGCCGGATCGCCGTGAAGGAGGTATGCCCGACAATCATCCGCGAGGCCTTCACTTTTTTAAGGATGCGATCGATGTCTTTTTGCTCAAGGTCCCGGTCCAGAAAATACCCACGATACCAAAGCGGCCCCGCCCGGCCATGCAAAACATCCAGCCGGTTAGAGGACGCGGTTGCCGCACTGGTGTTCACGTCAATCAGCCGGTTATGGTAGACGTCATTGATCTTGGCCAGACTGTTCACTTCCCGCAACAACTCCTTGCTGAAGCCGCCGTGGACGAATATCATCTCGTTGATCTTTATGGTGAGGGGCAGGGCGCGGAGCCAGCGGCCCAGGTACGTATCCGGTCCGTAGAGTTCGTGGTAGGGTGTTTTCAGCAAAGCCCCGGTAATCAGATAACGCGGGTTGATGTAGCGGATGTCCCCATCGAGAATCATCGTTTCGTGGTTGCCGAGCAGGAAATGAACCCGCCCGCCCGCCACAACGGCTTGCCGCTGGAGGTTATGAACGAACCACAATAACTCGTTCACTTGCCCGCCCCGGTCAAAAACATCGCCAACAATGACAAAGTGCCCCTTGCCGTATGTCCACCGCAACTCTTCGTCGATGATGCCGTGACTCAGCAGTAATTTCTTAGCTACGTCGAACTGTCCGTGAATATCACTAACGACGGCTATCTTCTCCACTCCCGAGAAGATCACGTTTGGATCGCGAAAAAATGTGTTATTCGGATGGACAAACTCGGGTCGGAAAGAAGTGAATTCCGGCAGATCATCTGGTGCACCGTCCCGCCAGACTGCCTCTCCGGCCGTGCGTTGTTCGGGCCGGGTCCACCGCGCCAGCAAAGATCCGTCTTTCTGGTAAAATAAATAGGGTCCGTCGGGCGCAATGGTGTCCTGCTGGGCAAAGAGAACCGTGGGCAGCATGGCCAGGAAAGTCAATAAAAGCTTGTGCACGATAGACGTTTGAATGTTGTAAGTTTGTTTTCAACGTTAAAAGTACGTCATCGGTTTGTTACCATATTGCAACTTATGCCACTTTTTGCATCCTGCGTTCGCGCACCATAAATCGTCAGGCAACTAAATGGACCAGCCAAAGGCGAAAATCAGGACCGCAACGGCTTTAGTACGATTTTACAAATTTGTGAAACATTTAGGTAATAACGCCTTGTTTAATAATAAAGTTTGGAATTTTAAGATTTTGACGATAATTATACCGTAATTGCCGGTAAGTGCAAAACATAGTTATAAGCTTGTTTTTTACATTTACTGGCCGGTCCTTTAGCCATCGTACCTTGATAAAATGCTGCGGTATGGAATTGCGGTTATAGATAAGGGGGGAGTTATATTGCGTAAACTATCGGATCGAAACGCGTCTGCTCACCATATTCATCAACCGGTCAGACAGTATTGTCAACGTCGAAACCCGGCAGACCTTAACCTGTTGTATCGCCGCCCATGGGCCGGAGCTACGCTTAATATATCGAATTCTATGCGCTATGCAGCCAGTACCCCCCGCCCCGCAGGGCTCTACGTCGAACAAGTTGAATCCGACGCCTGTGGTGCCGGATTCATCGCCAATCTTACGGGGGAGCCCTCCCACAAGATCGTTACCGACGCTCTGACGATGCTCATCAACATGGAGCACCGCGGTGCCTGTGGCTGTGATCCCAACAGTGGAGACGGCGCGGGCATTCTGGTGCAGATACCCCACGAGTTCTTCCACCGCAAACTTTCTGAGAGCGGCAAGGAGTTGCCCGAAAAAGGAAAATACGGTGTCGGCATGATGTTCCTGCCGGAAGAAAAACAACTGTTGGAACGTTGCAAATATTTGTTTGAGGATTATGCGGACGAAATGGGTTTCGACGTCATTCACTACCGCAAGGTCCCCACCGACAACGACCAGCTCGGCCCCTCCAGCAAAGGGTGCGAGCCTCGTTTTCAGCAGGTGTTCGTGAAGCCCCGCACGGAAATGGACCCCAAGGCGCTGGAGCGCAAACTATACGTACTGCGCAAGTACGCGACGCACAACATCCATTCGACCTATCCCGAAACCCGCGACCAGTTTTACCTGGCCAGCTTCAGCTACAAGACCATCGCCTATAAAGGGCAGCTCACCACCTGGCAGGTACCCGGTTATTTTCAGGATCTGCAAAGCCTGGATTTCAAATCCGCCATCGCCGTAGTGCACAGCCGGTTCAGTACAAACACGGTGCCGAAGTGGAAACTGGCGCAGCCCTTCCGAATGATTGCGCACAATGGGGAGATCAACACCATCCAGGGCAACGTGAACTGGTGGAAATCAAAGGAAAGCCTGATTCGCCAGACGGCCTGCTTTACCGAAGAAGAACTCGACAAGATCTATCCCGTCTGCGGAACGGGGCTTTCCGACTCCGGTAACTTCGACAACGTGCTGGAGTTCCTGACCCTCAACGGCATCAGCATCCCCCACGCTCTGATGATGATGATTCCCGAGGCCTGGCAGGACGATGTCCGCATGCCCGACCACAAAAAAGCCTTTTACGAATACGCCAAGGGGCTGATGGAACCCTGGGACGGCCCCGCCAGTATCTGCTTTACCGACGGAATACTCGTGGGAGCCACCCTGGACCGCAACGGCCTGCGCCCCAGCCGCTGGTGCCTGACGGAAGACAACGTGCTCATCCTGTCTTCCGAAGCCGGTGCCCTGCCGATCGACCAGTCTACCATCGTACAAAAAGGCCGCCTCAGCCCCGGCCGCATTCTGGTCGCCGACCTCAACGAGCACCGCGTGATCGGCGATGAAGAGCTTAAGGACACCATCTGCAAGCGACTGCCCTACCGCGACTGGCTCGACGAACACCGCATCAACATCGATGACCTGCCGCTGCGCCGGAAAGCCGACATCAGCCTGGACAAAAAAACCCTGTTCCAGCGCCTTCAGCTTTTTGGGTACACCAAGGAAGACCTCAACTTCCTGCTTGAGCCAATGATCAAAGGCGGCAAGGATCCGATCGGCTCGATGGGTTCCGATACCCCGCTTCCGGCGCTCAGTTTGCAGAGTCAGCACATCGCCAATTACTTCAAGCAGCTCTTCGCCCAGGTAACCAACCCTCCGATCGATCCCATCCGGGAGCGCAGCGTGATGTCTCTTTACGCCATGCTCGGCAGCACCGACAACATCATGGACGTGAAGCCCGGAAATGCAAAAAACATCCACCTCGACTCTCCGGTACTGACCAACGACGAGATCACCAAGATCAAGGAAGTCCATCACCCGGATTTTAAAACCGGAGTGATCCTATCCGTTTTTCAGGCCGACGGGCAAGCCGGCCGTCTTCACGCCGCCATCAAACACATCAAGGCCCAGGCGGAAAGTCTGGTGCGGAGTGGTTACAACATCCTGGTGATCAGCGATCGCTCGGCGGACAGTTATAATGCGCCCGTACCGAGCCTGCTGGCTACCGGAGCCGTTCACCACCACCTGGTAGAATTGGGCCTGCGGGCCAAGACGAGTATGGTCATCGAGGCCGGAGACGTTCGGGAAACGCACCACTTTGCCACCCTGATCGGTTACGGAGCCTCTGCCGTCAACCCCTACATGGCCTACGCCGCCCTCTCCGACTTACATAAGTCGGGGGTATTCGACGAAGCGGAGATCAGCCGCGATGAAGCCCTGAAGATTTACCGCAAAGCTACCGGAAAGGGTCTGTTAAAGATCATGTCCAAGATCGGCATCTCCACGCTGCAGTCTTACCAGGGGGCCCAGATCTTCGAGGTGCTCGGCCTGAACCATAAAGTGGTCGACGAATGTTTTCGCGGATCCATCAGCCGGATCGAGGGCATGGGCTACGACGGTATCGCCCGGGAAGTACTGGTACGACACAAACTGGCTTATCCCGCCAAAGCCGTTGCCAATCCTCAGTTAGAGGTAGGCGGTGTTTTCCAGTGGAAGCGTCGGGGTGAAGCGCATATGTTCAACCCCAAGAGTATTCACTATCTCCAGATCGCTTCGCGTAAGAACGATGCCGATGCCTACGAGAAATACAAGAACGAGATCAACAGCCAGACCGAACGCGCACTGACCCTGCGCGGTCTGCTCGCTTTCCGGAAGGGTGACCCCATTTCAATTGAGGAGGTAGAACCGGCCGATGAGATCATGAAACGCTTCGCCACCGGTGCCATGTCTTTCGGCTCCATCAGCTGGGAGGCACATACTACCCTGGCCATTGCGATGAACAAGATCGGGGCCAAGTCGAATTCCGGCGAGGGCGGCGAGGACGAAGTGCGTTTTGAGCTGAACGAGAAGGGAGAGAATATGCGCTCGTCCATCAAGCAGATCGCCTCCGGTCGTTTCGGCGTCAGCAGCTACTACCTTACCAATGCCGACGAGCTGCAGATCAAGATGGCCCAGGGTGCCAAGCCCGGTGAGGGCGGGCACCTGCCGGGGCATAAGGTCGACGACTGGATCGGTCGCGTGCGCAATTCCACTCCGGGGGTCGACCTGATCTCTCCCCCACCCCACCACGACATCTATTCGATCGAGGACTTGGCACAGTTGATCTTCGACCTGAAAAACGCTAACCGGCGGGCACGGATCAACGTCAAACTGGTATCAAAGGCCGGTGTAGGCGTCATCGCCTCCGGCGTCGCCAAAGCGAAAGCCGATGCCATCCTGATCGCCGGACACGACGGTGGAACGGGCGCTTCCCCGCTCTCCTCCATCCGTCACGCTGGCTTGCCCTGGGAACTCGGCCTGGCCGAAAGCCACCAGACCCTCGTACGCAACAAACTGCGCGACCGCGTGGTGCTGCAAACCGACGGGCAGATCCGGACCGGCCGTGACCTGGTGATCGCCACCCTGCTCGGTGCGGAAGAATACGGCGTAGCCACGGCCGCCCTGGTGGTGGAAGGCTGCATCATGATGCGTAAGTGTCACGTAAATACCTGCCCCGTCGGCATCGCCACCCAGAATCCCGACCTGCGCGCACGCTTTACCGGCGATCCCGAACACGTCATCAACTTCTTCCGCTTCCTGGCCGAAGACATGCGTTCCATCATGGCCGAGCTCGGCTTCAGGACCGTCAACGAGATGGTCGGTAAAGTAGAGCACCTGAAAGCAAATAAGGACGCGGAGCACTGGAAGTATAAAGCCCTCGACCTGAGTCCCATCCTCTACAAGGAGATTGCGGACGAGAACGTAGGGCTATATAACTCTACGGTACAGGACCACGGGCTGAAAGACGTACTGGACCGCCGCCTCCTCGAAGCCGCAAAGCCGGCGCTGGAAGACGTGAAGGCCATCAGCGGTGACTTCCCGATCATGAATACCGACCGCGCCGTTGGTACGATGCTGTCCAACGAGATCAGCCGCCGCTTCCACGGAGAAGGCTTGCCCGACGGGGCGATCAAGTTCAGATTCCGGGGATCGGCCGGACAAAGTTTCGGTGCCTTCGGAGCAAAGGGAATCGAGTTCCTGCTGGAGGGAGAATCGAATGATTACTTCGGTAAGGGCCTGTCCGGCGGACGCCTCATCGTGGTACCCGATCGTATTTCCAAATTTGACCCGCACGAGAATATCATCATCGGCAACGTGGCTTTTTATGGAGCGACCGCGGGTGAGGCCTACATTAAAGGTACGGCCGGCGAGCGCTTCTGCGTCCGCAACTCGGGCGTAAAGACGGTTGTGGAGGGCGTGGGCGATCACGGCTGCGAATACATGACCGGTGGCCTGGCCGTCATCCTGGGCGAAACCGGCAAAAACTTCGGTGCGGGTATGTCGGGTGGCATGGCTTATGTCTATAACCCCGACAAAACCTTTGCCGCAAACCTCAATGGCGACATGGCGGACATCGAACCCCTGGAAAGCTTTGACAAAAAATTGCTGCACCAGATGGTACGCAACCACTTTACGTACACCAGTTCCAAGATGGCCCTCGACTTACTGAACGAGTGGGACATATCACTCGGTAATTTTGTCAAGGTAATGCCCCGTGACTACAAGCGGGTACTGACCGAAAAAGCGATCGAACCGAATCTTACCGTCAAGACCGCTGAGCTCGTCTGATGCTTAGCGTTGGCGAAGGGTATTGCCCTTAGTGTCAGCGCCAAACGCCCTAAAAAAGGTCAGGTGCTTTTGACGAATAAAGCGCTTATTGCTGAACACAGGCTTTAAAAGTAAATTACTGTGTGTTTTAATGCACAAACCAAAGCTGAAAAGTCATCCGGAACGAAGCGTAAAAACAAACAACCGGCCTTAGGCCTCTAAATATATAACAATGGCTAACCCCAAAGGATTCCTCCAGGAAACCAGAGAATTACCCGCTAAACGTCCGGTAGAGCTGAGAAAAGCTGACTGGAAGGAACTCTACGAGCCGATGGCCGAGGAGAAAACCATCAAGCAGGCCAGCCGCTGCATGGACTGTGGCGTTCCTTTTTGCCACAACGGTTGCCCTTTGGGCAACATCATCCCCGAGTTCAACGACGCGGTGTACGAAGAAGACTGGCAGCAGGCGTGGAAGATTCTGAGTGAAACGAATAATTTCCCGGAATTTACCGGACGCATCTGTCCCGCGCCGTGCGAAACCGCCTGCGTGCTGGGCATCAACCAGCCGCCGGTAGCCATCGAGCACATTGAAAAAAGTATCGCGGAGGAGGCTTTTGCCCGCGGATACGCCCGCCCGAACCCACCGGGCAACCGGACGGGAAAAATAGTTTCCGTGGTAGGTTCCGGACCGGCCGGACTGGCCGCCGCCGCGCAGCTCAACAAAGCGGGGCATACCGTGACGGTATACGAACGCAACACCCGTATCGGCGGTCTGCTGCGCTACGGGATTCCGGACTTCAAAATGGAAAAACACATCATCGACCGCCGGATAGCCCTGATGGAGGCGGAGGGCGTTCGTTTTCAGGTCAATGCAGACGTTGGCGGGAACGTAGATGCAAAACAACTCGTTCGGGAAAGCGATGCCGTCGTACTGGCGGGCGGGTCCACCGTACCGCGAGACATTCCATCGCCCGGCCGGCAATTTACCGGTGTTCACTACGCCATGGAGTTCCTGGAGCAGAACAACAAACGCGTTGCCGGAGATGACCTGAGCAACCTTGACGAACTGCACGCCAAGGGCCTAGACGTAGTAGTGATCGGTGGCGGAGACACCGGTGCCGATTGTGTGGGAACCAGCAACCGCCACGGTGCCAACTCGGTCACGCAGATCGAGATCCAGTCCATGCCCGCCCTGGAGCGGTCGCCCGACAACTGGCCGAACTGGCCGATGATCCTGCGAACCTCCACCAGCCACGAAGAAGGTTGCGAACGGGAGTGGGCGGTACTGACCGAGGAGTTTCTCGGTGACGAGGAAGGTAAGCTCCGCGCCATTAAAACGGTCAACATCCGGTGGGCAAAAGATGCATCCGGCCGCAACACCTTCGTCAAGGTCAAAGGGACGGAGCGGGAGATCCCCTGTCAGTTATTGCTCATCGCCGCCGGCTTCCTGCACCCCCAGCATGATGGCTTGCTGAACAAACTCGGCGTCGGACTCGATGCACGCCGCAACGTTGCCGCCAGCCCCGAGCACAATTACCAGACCAGCGTGCCAAAAGTATTTGCCGCCGGGGACATGCGGCGCGGGCAAAGTCTCGTCGTCTGGGCCATCTCCGAAGGCCGGGAATGTGCCCGCTCCGTGGATGCATTCCTGAACGACGGCGTTTCGGTACTGGAAAGTAAGGACGGAGGCAAACTAGCCCTTGCCGTTTAATTAGATGTGGCCGGTAGTCTGGATGCGCTGAGTTTCAGTACACCCGGGCCATCTCTTTCCCGCAGCGGGAGCCGGCACTTCATGAAGAGTGGTTTTGAACTCTTGCCCGATTCTGGCGGTCAGGGTAAAGTCGAAGACGCATCAGAGCGGTTAAGGATACTTGCCACGCGGAAAATTCAGCTTCAGTCGCTCCCGGCTGCGCCCCTACCGCCGCGGTCAGGCCAGGGTAGAGACGGGAAATGTACTGCATAATGATCAACGAAAGCTCATTGATCAATCCCACCGAATATCCAAAGGCGCGCGCACGCCGGATGCAAAGATGGTTCAAAAGCATTGTTGTTATTCTGGCTATCAGAGCCACCACCCGAACCGTACACCGGCCGCCAATTCCGGAATCAGCTCTGTCCCCTCCTGCGATAGGCTGGTGAGAAAGAGAAAATCTTCCAGGAGTTCATCCGCCGCATCCGTTTGCCCTACCCTTTCGGTGTAGCGGACATCGCGACAGGCGACGCCCGCACCTAAAGATCAACAAGCAAATGCTCTCCCGCAAGCAAATGCAATCCCAGTTTACCGACGGCCGATATCCGGAGGCGGTCCTGCCGCGCTGATGCTACCCGGATTCGGTTTCCGGAAGCCGGATTAAACTGCCCGCTGATGGTCCGGTCGAGCACCTTGAAGGGGACCTCCAGCCCCGCGTAGAAACCGGAGCCAACATCGCCGAGGTCATACCTGATTTCCGGACGGATACCGAAGAAATGAAAGTCCCGGTCGTCATTGTTCCTGACTCATCCCTGGATCAGGTCACTCCCGATCTCCAGGTCGAGCAGATAGCTCAGTCGATCACGTTTCATTTGGCCCCCCGATGCGGAAACGGGAAAAACCGTTCAGGAAACTCAGTGGCGTCAGGTGCACGCTGATTCCCCGTTCCAGACCAGAGCCGACGTTGAGTCTTTTCTCCGGCTATTTCCGCCTGGCGGGCCGAATCCTGCTGCTGGAGCCAACGCTTATCGACGCGGGCGTTCTGAGCGGTGAGGGTTGAATCAGTTAAAAATTTAACGAACAGGTAAAATAGGCGCACGAGTAAAAAATTTATTCCGCATTAAAATATACGACCGGATGGAGAAGGGGTTTGTTGACATTCGCCGCCGATAAAAATCATTTTATTACGCTTCCGCGCGGGGGCGCATATCCGGTGGAGGCCGCGCTACCGATCTCGGCACCTATTTTTTGTCACTCCCGTACCGTATCACCGCGCCCGCACAGAACTATCACCGCCGCTCTCCGTTTACCAATCGCAAACAGTAAAGCTATCCATAATATGACCCAGGCCAAAACCCTCGGTGAACTCCGCGCCACCGGCTACACCTCCCGCTCAGTCAAGCAGGAACTCCGTGAAAACCTCATTAAAAAATTAAAAGCCAAGGAGGAAGTATTCCCCGGCATCATCGGCTTCGACGATACCGTATTGCCGGATATCCAGCGTGCTGTTTTGAGCCGGCACAGCATCCTGCTGCTGGGCCTGCGCGGCCAGGCTAAAACCCGGATCGCCCGCCTGCTGGTGAACCTGCTCGACGACTACATGCCCGTCGTCGCCGGCTCCGAACTTAACGATGATCCCCTGGCCCCCATCAGCCGTTACGCCGTCGATCTCATCGCCGAAAAGGGAGAGGACACGCCCGTGGAGTGGGTCCATCGCGACGACCGCTACGTGGAAAAACTCGCTACGCCGGATGTATCCGTAGCCGACCTCATCGGCGACGTCGACCCCATCAAAGCCGCCACCCTGAAGTTGACTTACGCCGACGAGCGGGTGATTCACTTCGGCCTTGTTCCGCGCGCACATCGGGGCCTGTTCGTCATCAACGAATTACCCGATCTCCAGGCCCGCATTCAGGTTTCCCTGTTCAATATCCTCCAGGAGGGCGACATTCAGATTCGGGGTTTTAAGCTCCGCCTGCCGCTCGACGTTCAGTTTCTCTTTACGGCTAACCCCGAAGACTACACCAACCGTGGTAGCATCATAACGCCCCTTAAAGACCGCATCCAGAGTCAGATCCTGACCCACTACCCTAAGACGATCGAGACGGCCAGGGCGATCACCAAACAGGAAGCCGACCTGGTCAAGTCCCAGTCCGACATGGTGGAAGTCGACGAACTGCTCAATACCATGCTCGAACAACTGGCCTTCGCCGCCCGTGAAAGTGAATACATCGACGAAAAATCCGGCGTTTCCGCCCGCCTGAGCATCACCGCGCTGGAAAACCTGATTTCCACGGCCGAGCGCCGCAGCCTGATCAACGGGGATAAGAAAACCGCCGCCCGCATCACCGATTTCTGGGGAGTCGTACCGGCCATCACCGGTAAGGTCGAACTGGTGTACGAAGGCGAGCAGGAAGGTGCCTACGGGGTGGCGATGAAATTACTGAGTCAAAGCATAAAGACCTCCTTCCTCGAATTTTTTCCCGACCCCAACGAGGCCGAAGCCAGCGGTCGTGCCGATTCCGACCCCTACGGCATCATCCGCGCTTACTTCAGCGGCGGCAACGTGGTGGAACTTCTCAACGACGCTTCCAATAAGGACTATCACGATACGCTCGACGGCGTGGCCGGGCTGCGCCAGATGGTCACCTCCACCTTCCACGACCGCAAGCTCGGTAAGGAAGAAACTTACCTCTACATGGAACTCGTCCTTCAGGGACTTGCCGAAATGGAAGTACTTAACAAGGAGACGATGCAAAACAGCCTTAGTTTCCGGGATATTCTTGCGGATATGTTCGGCGCGGATGACCTTTACTAAATCGACATTATATGCATACATTAACCTGTAATCCGTTCAGCTAAGCGTGCACGATTTAGACTGAACATTAATCTTACAATTATGCTAATAGTTGGTGGCTATACTGAGAAAATTGAAGGAAACGCCAGTGCGAAAGCCAGGGGAATATCCATTTACGATTTCTTCCCTTCCGATGGCAGAATAGAGTTCTTGGCGTTCACCCCCGCGATCAACCCCAGTTACCTGATCACGGATCGCAAACGCAACGTTATCTATTCCGTCCGGGAAATGCAGGACGAGCGGGCGGGCATCGCCGCTCACCTCGTCCGGCGCAACGGTAAAGGCAAGGTGTCCTTTGAGTTGCTTTCCGACCTCGACTTGTCCGGAAACGGCCCCTGCCACCTGGCCTTTGCGGGCAGCACCCTCATCGTATCGTGCTACAACAGTGGTCATCTGCACGTTGTCTCCCGCAACGAAGACGGTACGCTCGGAGCAGTGACTCAGACGATCAAACTCTTACCCTCCAGCCCCGGCAACGAGCCGCACGCCCACTGTGCCGCTTACGATTCGGCCCGAAAAAGGGTGTACGTTTGTGACCTCGGTGACGACCAGGTACGGGTTTACGACCGGGCCGACGACGGACAGCTCTCCGAAAGACCGGAACTGGGCTTGCCCTTTCCGAAAGGTGAATGCGTTCGCCACATCGCGCTGCACCCCGACGGCCAGCTCGCGGTCGCCAACGGAGAGTGCGTCGGTCGGGTTCACCTTATCGACCTGAGCGGAGATAAGCTTTACCGGGCCACCATGGCCAATGCCCTGCCCGAGCGGGTGGTTGATGAGGCCGCGGGTGCCGCCATCAAGATCGGTACCAACGGTAAAATGATCTACACCAGCGATCGCACTTTCAGCGTCGTCACCGTGCTACGCGTCGACGAGCGGGACAAGAAACTGGTGGTACGCGACACCTACCCCAGCGGCGGCGAATCTCCGCGCGACGTGAGCGTTTCACCCAATGGCGAGTGGTTACTTACAGCCAATACCGGTGACCACACCGTAGGGGTTTTCCGGATCGATCCCCGGGGCGGGCTGGTGCATTACCATACATTTAAAAAAGTTCCTTCCCCGAGTTGTTTGGCGTGGTTATAGCGTAAGGAGCTTGTCAGGAAATCTGTAACTTACGCCTCGCAAAAAGATTTCATGAAACGAAACTGGCTTTTCGCTCTCGCCGCGCTTCCCGCCGCATACGTAGTCAGAAAACTGCGCAACGACCCCCAGTTTGGCGCGGGCGCAGGTGCCATGAAGTACGTTAAGGAGCAAAGATCCGTTGCCTGGAAGATGGGCTCCTTCCGGAACCTCGACAAAACACCCCTCCAGGAAGACCTCGGAAGCATCTTCGGCGATCTCGTCGGCTACATCAAAGCTAAGAACACCCAACCCACCGAACCACTTCCCGTCTCGCCTGGTGGCCACCAGATCGTTGTCGACGACGGTAACGATTACCTGACCTGGTACGGCCACTCCGCCCTCCGCCTCGAAACTGGTTGTAAAACCATCCTGCTAGACCCCATGCTCGGCGAGTGGGTAGCTCCCGTCCCCTTCCTCGGCCACCGCTTCCCCTACAAAGATTACACCCCCCTGGAAGACTTTCACGAGATCGACCTCATCGTCTATTCCCATGACCACTACGACCACCTAGACTACGACACCTTAATATTGCTGAAGGACAAAACCGCGGCTTTTCTTTGTCCGCTCGGCCTCGGTGCTCATCTCGTCGAGTGGGGCATCTCCCGCAACCGGATCACGGAACTGGACTGGTGGCAAAGTGCCGACCTGGCCGGTTGCACTTTCACCGCTACCCCCGCCCGCCACTTCAGCGGTCGCTCCCCGGGCACCCGCAATAAATCACTTTGGGCCAGCTTTGCGATCAAAACCAAAGATCACAACTTGTATTTCGGTGGCGACAGCGGCTACGGCCGTCACTTCACCCAGATCGGGGAACGCCTCGGTCCCTTCGATCTGACGATGCTCGACAGCGGACAGTACCACGACCGCTGGAAAAACGTTCATATGCAACCGGAAGAAGCCCTGCGCGCGCACCGGGAACTCCGGGGAGATACCCTGCTGCCAATTCACTGGGGTGCTTTCAGCCTTAGTGATCACGCATGGTTCGATCCCGTGGCGCGAATCAAGGAGGCGGACGATAGCAGTTGCGTGATCAGCCCGATGATCGGCCAGCGGTTTTCGGTTGACGGCCTGGACGATTGCAGAACGGAGTGGTGGCACGAAGCTCCGGAGGGCTGAGGGTCCGTATAAACTTCTACCTCCAGATTTTAAACGAAGAAACATTTTATTGATCAGGCCGGAGTGATCAACGGATCGTTAAGCTACAAATTCGTTGTCCAGACGAAGAGCAACGCCGTTAGCGCCGGTTGAGAACGATTTTTTACTCGGTACCTACCGATCGCATCAACCCCATTCCGGTCAGGAAGAATATACCGCCAATGATGGCTACACCCCAGGGGTTCTGCCCGAAGGCCATGCCCTTATTGAAGATGGACATTACGCCGACCGCTAAACCGATTGCGCCGATGATGGTGAAGACGATGCCGAGTATTTGCTTGCTTTTCATATTCGTGAAATTTACGCAAAGGTAAATACTATATCCTACTGTTTATAGATCCGTTTGGTGCCTGGCTTTGCCCTTTGGTAGCCACCAGAAAGCAATGCTGCCGGGACCAACCAGCGGAGGTTTATCTATCATTACTCCGATCCGGGTCCGGACTTCGCTGAGCATCAGGTTTGAACGGTCGATCAGGCTTTCCGTGGCTGGTACGCTTAAGCCAGTATCCCCTTCACCACGTGCCCGTGCACATCCGTCAGCCGGTACCGCCTCCCCTGATGCTTGAACACAAAACGCTCATGGTTCACCCCGAGTTGGTGCAGGATGGTTGCCTGCAAGTCATGAACGTGTACCCCGTTCTCGGCAACGTTGTAGCCAAAATCGTCCGTTCGGCCATACGTGATGCCTGGTTTTACGCCGCCACCAGCCATCCAGATGCTGAAACAACGTGGATGATGATCCCGCCCGTAATTCGTTTTACTGAGTTTGCCCTGGCTGAAGCTGGTACGACCGAATTCGCCGCCCCAAATGACGAGGGTATCTTCCAGCAGGCCGCGCTGCTTTAGGTCCTTGATCAGAGCGGCGCTGGCCTGATCGCTGCTCTTGGCCATCTTCTTGATGTCGCCGGGCAGGTTGCCGTGCTGGTCCCACCCCATGTGGTAAAGCTGTACGAAAGGAACGTCGCGCTCGGCCAGCCGCCGGGCCAGCAAACAGTTGGCCGCGAAGGTGCCGGGTTTTTTGGCGTCGGGGCCGTAGAGGTCGAAAATGTAGTCCGGCTCGTCGCTGAAGTCGGTGATCTCCGGTACGCTGGCCTGCATCCGGTAAGCCATCTCATACTGATTTATCTTGGAGTCGATCTCGGTATCCCCCCAGTGTTTTTTTTGTTCCCGATCCAACGCGGCGAGCATATCCAGTTCACGACGGCGCCGATCCCGGGTAATTCCCGGCGGATTGTTCAGGTACAGTACGGGGTCCGCTCCGTTACGAAACTGTACTCCCTGGTGGTGGCTCGGCAAGAAACCGTTGCTCCAACTCTGCATATTCAGATTCTGTACGTCGGCTCTACCCTTCGAGAGGAGCACCACAAACGACGGCAGGTTTTCGTTCGGGCTGCCCAGCCCGTAACTTATCCAGCTCCCTATGGACGGCCGGCCTACCTGCTGGCTGCCGGTCTGCATGAAGATCACAGCCGGCTCGTGGTTGATCGCCTCGGTATACATCGAGTTGATGACGCAAATGTCTTCGGCCACCTGTGCCGTATAGGGCATCAGTTCACTAAAGTAACCGCCGGTCCTGGCGTGTCGCTTGAAATCAAAGATGGAACCCACCATCGGGAAACTGCTCTGTGCGGCCAACATTCCCGACAGTCGCTGATTCCCCCTTACCGAATCCGGAATTTCTTCGCCCCAGCGCTCGTTCAGCAGCGGTTTATAATCAAAGGTTTCGATCTGGCTGGGGGCTCCGCTCTGGAACAGGTAGATGATTCGCTTGGCTTTCGGGGCGTGATGAAGCTTCCCCAGCTCACCACCGCCGCCGAGCACGTTTTCAAGGGGGTTGTTGCCCAGCACGTTACCACTCAGCAAACCACCAAGCGCCATGGCCCCGATGCCCCTGGTGGTCGTTTTAAGAAATTCGCGGCGGGTAGCCTGGTAGCGGGCGCGTTGAAGGTCGTTCATTGCGATGGATTTGTCAGTTCAGTTTTTATAGTATCCCTCGGTGGAGTTCATCACCAGACTGGCTACCCGGGCCAAGGCGGCGATTTTTGCTTCGCCGGCCGCAACGTCGGTTGCGTGGTAGCCGGTTCTCAGGAAATCCTGGGTAGCTACCGGGTGATCGTGGAAGTAGGAAAGTTCGTCTTCAAAATACTGGGTCAGGACCAGGTACTCCGAGGGGGTGGGTGTCCGGCCGGTGAGGGCACGGAAGACAAGTCGCGCCGCCCGGCTCGGATCATCGTTTTCCGTTAGCGAATTGGCGGCCAGTACGCGGCAGGCCTCCAGGGTTTGCGGATCGTTCAGCAACACGAGAGCCTGCAGAGGCGTGTTACTGCGCTGTCGCCTCACCTGGCATTCGCTGCGCAGCGAGGCGTCGAATACCAACATGGCGGGCCCCGGAGCATTCCGTTTCCAGAATGAGTAAAGGCTGCGCCGGTACATGCCTCCACCCGTGGAATCCACGACGTATTTCGGAGAAAACGGATGGTGGCCCACCTCACTCCACAGCCCCGGGGGCTGGTAGGGGAAAACGGAAGCACCGCCAATTTTCCGGTCCAGCAGTCCGCTTACGGCCAGGGCGTTGTCCCGCACCATTTCGGCACTGCGGCGGTAGCGGGGTGCGCGGGCCAGCCAGTAGTTAGCGGGGTCGGCTTCCTGGAGGTCTTCCCGGATGGCGCTGCTCTGGCGATAAGTCGATGAAGTGACCAATTTCCGGATCAGGCGCTTGACTTCCCAGTCGTTTTCGCGAAAATCGACCGCCAGCCAGTCAAGCAGTTCGGGGTGAGAAGGCAGGCTCCCCTGGTTGCCGAAGTCTTCGACCGTCTCGACGATGCCCCGACCGAACATGAGGTACCAGAGCTGATTAACGGCCACGCGGGCGGTAAGCGGATTGTCTTTGTGGGTCAGCCATTTAGCCAATCCGTACCGGTTGTTCGGCAGCCCATCCGGCCATTCGAGTAGATTTTCGGGTACGCCCGCACTGATGCGCGTCCCGTGATCATCGTACACGCCCCGGTTCAGGATATAGGTGGGGCGCAGTTTGGCCCCATCGCCCATCACCATCACTTCGCGGACGGTATCGATCGTTTCCACGGCACGGGTCCGCAGGGCGGTGAGGCGTTCCCGAACCAGCTCATGCGTACGGCTTCGGTGCAGCTGTCGGTATTCCGTCACGGCCGTTTCGGGTGGTTTCTCTTTGCACCCGCGGCCGCGGCCGTCTCCGCTACAGTAAAGTTGTTGGGCCATCAGGTCACCGGCTTCCACGTTCAGTATCCGCAGCTCGTCAATGCCACCGTCCGTAAAACCGGGGTCATAGTTTCTGCTGCCGATCACCAGCCCGGAGTAGACTTCATATAGTAGGGGGTCGCGCTCGGTGTAGGGTACGGTACTGCGGATCAGGTGATCGCGCAATACTTCGGGGTCAAGGCATACGCCGTCCCGGTAGATCTTCATTCCCGCTGCCTTACTGCTGCCGTCGTAGCTCCACACGAAGTGGGTCCACTCGTTGATTGTAAGCGGATCGGGCACTAGGAGCGCAAGTGATTGATAAGGGTAGGCGTGGCTTAGTTTTACGACCAGCCGGTTACTGTCCAGCCGTGTTTCCCAGCCGCGCATCCCCTGATTTTTACCATTGCTGTTGTAGAACATCAACGCATCGGCGTGCATTTTTTCGGCCCGCACCCAAAAGCTGACCGTGAAGGGTTCACTGCGCTCGAAGCGGGTCCGGTCGCCGTTGACCACATAGGCCCCTTCCCCCAAACGCAGCGCCTGACCATGAGCACCCGGCATCGTTTTCAGGTTGTTGAACAGGATATTCTCATTGGTGGCGTGGTCTTTATGCGGACCATCAAAGGTCAGGAAAGCCGCGGTTCGGGCAGCGATCCTGCGGCTGACCGCCGCGTTGTCAGGTGGAGTGGCTGAAACGAATTTGGCGCGATCGCGGGATGCAGCGGAAGAACTTTTCAGCGAAGCAAGACGCTCTTCTTCTTCCCGGATCATCTTCTGGAGGTGATCATATATCCGCTCCGTTTCGGCATTCGGCAGCGGCAGAGTCGGCCCGGAATTCATGGACAGTTTGTTGGCGACGCGACGCCCGTTCTCTACGCCGTTGAGGGCAAAGATGGCGTCTCCCCGCTCCACCGTCTGGTTGAAGAAGCCGAACAGCTGGTAATAATTCTTTTGGCTGAAGGGATCGTATTTATGATCGTGGCAGCGGGCACAGCCTACCGTGAGGCCCATGAAGGCCGTTCCCGTCGTGTTGGCCCGGTCGGCAACGTATTCCACCCGGAACTCCTCGGCAATGATTCCCCCCTCGGCGTTTTGCTTATGATTGCGGTTAAAGGTAGTGGCCAGCACCTGCTCGCGTGTTGCCCCCGGAAACTGATCGCCGCCGATCTGCCATTCGATGAAATCATTGTGCGGCAGGTTAGCGTTGTAGGCTTTGATCACCCAATCGCGATAGGGCCACAGCTCGTGATGGAGGTCGTCGAGGTAGCCTTCGGTATCGGCGAAGCGGGCCACGTCCAGCCAGTAAGTAGCCATGCGTTCGCCGTAGGCCGGGCGGTCCAGGAGCTCATCGACCAGCTTTTCGTACCAGTCGGATTGCGGCTCGGCCAGCCAGTGGTCGATCTCCGCGCTGGTGGGCGGCAGACCGGTGAGGTCGAAGAAATAACGACGGATGAGGAATTCACGTTCCGCTTCCGGGCTGGGTTCCACGTTCTCCGCTTCCAGTTTTGCGGCCACGAAGCGGTCGACCTCATTGGTTGCCCATGTGCCTCCCGCGGCGGGTACGGCGGGTTTCACCGGTGGTGTGAAAGCCCAGTGTTCTTTGTACTCCGCCCCCTCTTCCACCCACTTGGTCAGGATGGCCACCTCCCGGTCCGACAGGCTGAGGTTGGATTCGGGCGGCGGCATCACCAGCCCGGTATCTTCGGAATTGATGCGCGTGATGGCCTCGCTCCGTTCGGGGTATCCCGCTACGATTGCGTACCCGTTGCCGCTGCTCAGGGCGGCGTAGGCACCAGCGGCGTTATCGAGCCGCAGGTCGGCCTGCTGGTTCTGAGCGTCGGGGCCATGACAGGCGTAGCAGCGGTCAGATAGAATTGGTTTGACGTGGAAGTTGAAATCTATCTCTTCCGGCAGTGCCGCGTAGGCCTGCGCTACCCCATCCCGGAGATTCGGACCACAAGCGGTGAGGCAATAGCAGAGGGATAAGACGGTGGGTAAGGCAAAACGGCGTAAGACCATATTCTATTAGTCAGTATTTAAGTCCAAAAGATAGGAATTTTTTTATCGTTCAGAACAGGAAGGAGCAGGTAAGCCAGCACAAATTGTCCGACCGCCGTACCTTGCCGGCCATGTCAGTAACCTACGAAACCGTCATCGGCCTCGAAGCCCACGTACAACTCTCCACCGCCAGCAAAGCCTTTGCCGCGGACCGCAACCGCTTCGGCAACGATCCCAACCGCAACGTCAGCATGGTTACGCTCGGTTATCCGGGTACTTTGCCCATGCTCAACGAGCAACAGGTGCGCTTCGCCGTCAAACTCGGCTTGGCGCTGGGGTGTAAGATCAACCGGCGCAGCACCTTCGACCGTAAAAACTATTTCTACGCCGATCTGCCCAAAGGCTACCAGATCACGCAGGATGAAAGCCCGATCTGCCTCGGAGGAGCGTTGCCCCTCAGAACTTTCTCCGCACCCGCGTCCGCGCCCGAAAATGAAGTCGGCGGTAAGCAGTCGGTAACAAGGCGTACCGTGAAGCTGCACCATATTCACATGGAAGAGGATGCCGGCAAATCTATTCACGCCGCCGGAGAACCCTTCACCCGGGTGGACCTGAACCGCGCCGGCACCCCCCTGCTGGAGATCGTCACCGACCCCGATCTGCGCAGCGCCGAGGAAGTGGATGCCTTCATGACGGGAATGCGCCGCCTGGTGCGGTGGCTCGACATCAGCGACGGAAATATGCAGGAGGGAAGCCTGCGCTGCGACGTCAACGTCAGCGTCCGCCCGGTCGGCCAGACCGATTTCGGCACCCGCTGCGAGGTGAAGAATATGAACTCCATGAAGTTCGCCCGTCAGGCCGTGAAGTTTGAGGTGGAGCGCCAGATCGGCCTCGTCGAATCCGGCCGGAAAGTAAAACAGCAAACCCGGCAGTTCGATCCTGAAACCGGCACCACCTCTTCGCTGCGCGATAAGGAGGACGCCCACGACTACCGTTATTTCCCCGACCCCGACCTCCCGCCGGTGATCCTCACCGAGAATTTCATCAACGAGGTCCGGGCCGAGATCGGTCTGCTGCCGTGGGAAGCCTACGACCAACTGATCAATGACCACCAACTGCAACCGGCCGACGCAGCACTGCTCAGTGAGGATCGGGCGAGTTACGAAACCTTCGTCATTTACGCCGCCGAATCCCCCTCGGTGAAGGACCTGGCCAAACTGTGGATCAACCGGATCGCCCCCTGGCTGACGGAAGAGTGCCGCTCCCCCACCGAGCTGCCGATCACCCCCGAACAACTCGGGCAGTTCCAGCAACTGATCCTGGCCGGTGACGTGGCTTCCGCTATCGCCGCCACCAAGCTTCTACCCGACCTGCTGCACACCCCCGGCGATCCGTTTCAGCGTGCTGAAAAACTCGGCCTGCTCCAGAATGCCGACTCGGATTTCCTGGCCGGACTCGTTGACGAAGTGATGGCGGAATTTCCCGACAAAGTCGCCGCATACCGCAAGGGAAAAAAGGGACTGATCGGCTTTTTCATGGGGGAGGTGATGAAGCGGAGCAAGGGAGCCGCCGAGCCTAAAGAGACCCAGGGCTTACTGCGAAAACGACTGGGCTAAAGATTCGCCAAGCCGGAACCCGTTAGTATTTCGTCAGCAACTCCCGCCGGTGCAGCAGGTACTGGTCGTTGGCGTTGTAGCGCAGTCCTTCGGCCACGTAATCGCGGGCGAGTTGGTACTCTTTTTGCCGAAAATGATAGTTGGAAGCGGCGATGAAGGCCGTCAGGGTCCAGAGGCTTCGTTGCTCGTCGATGGCGACATCCAGCAGGGTACTTCGGAACCGGGCGAGAGCATTTTCCCCGGCGTACCGTTTATCTTCGGCGTAGGCATCGCGGACGCTCCAGGCGAGTTCGCGCAGGAACAGGTCCACAAAGCGGTCCTGCTTACGGATGAAGGGGTAGCGCTCGGCGGCGGCACCCACCGCTTTGGTGAATTCGGCGCCCTTGAGGCGGTTGCGACGCAGTCCGTCGATGACGAGTTCGCCCAGGATGAAGCGAATCTCTTCGTCGTCGGGCTGGCGCTCGAACAGGCTTTCGGCCAGGCGACGGGCCAGGTCGTTACGACCGCTCAGAAAGTGATGGCTGAGCAGGCGGTACTGTTGCAGATCGCGCATGTCGGCGGCCCAGCTGGTCATTCCGGCGGGTGCCTGATCGAGGTAAATACCCAGAAGTTCGGCCGCTTCACCGAGGCGATCCTCCGCCAGGAAGAGGCGCTGCTTTTCGTCGAAGTGCTGCAGGATGGCGGCGGGCAGGTATTTATTGTCGGGCAGCTCCGACCACTGCGCGAAGAGGGTCAGGATATCTCCCTCGACGTCGGGCTGTTCGATGGCTTTCAGCTGAATTTCGGCGGCTTTTCTCAGGACAAGGAAGGCGGGCCGTTCCTCTTTTTTCATCGCGGCGTCCAGCAAGATGACGGAGGCCTCGAAATCCTTGTCACGATAGGCCGCCTGGGCGCGGCGGTAAAGCAGGAAAGCGGACAATTGACCGAAACTCAGTTTTTTAGCGGGCGAATAGTAGTAGCGTTCAAAAAGCTGCTCCGCTGCGGCGGCGGTGAAGCCAGTGGAGTCATCGGCAACGGTAGCGCGCACCAAGTCTAGGTATTCGCGGCGAAAAGACGCCTTCTTTTCGGCCTTCTGCTTTTGGTGGCCCGGGGCGTATAAGCGCGTACGTCGTTTGTCGGGGTCGACCACCAGATAGCAACTCCAATGGTCTACGTAAGCATCGAAGGAAATCTCGAAGTGCTCCAGGGCGAGGGCGGTACAAACGGCTGCGGTAGCATCATTGAAATGGCCCCGGCGGAAAGCATCGGCCAGTCCGGCGCCGGCGTGGTGGGTCCGCAGCAGATCGCGGCGCAGGTGAGCGGCGATACGGCTGATTTTCTTCCTCGTGGATTTGCGCCCGATCTTGTCCGCTTCCATTTCGGCGAACAGCCGTTTGAACCGCTGATGAAGGAACTGACGCTCGTTGACCGTCGGCGCATCCTGGCCGGGCAGCAGTATGCGCAGGCGGCTGGTGAGATCGTCAGCGTGCAGACTTACCGACAGGACAAGCAGAAAAAAACAGAGGACTAAACGCATAAGTGTATTTCTGAGCAAAGGCAAAGGTAACCAACGGTTGTCCATGCCCGGGCGGCGCGAACGCAGGTGCCCGGCAGGTTGAAATGCAATGATTTTACGGACGGTGACGGTCCCTTCTAAAGGCTTACTTTGCACCCGCGGTCCCGCCCCGGATTTCTCCCCCCCCCTTTTCGTGCAAGCATCACTTTCCGTATTTCTCCCGGTAAACTTTGGCGTGGTGGTACACGTGGCCACTGATGATGAAGCCGAGAGCGCGCACCGAAACCCCGCCGCCGCTCATTGTTCCGGTCCGAACGATGTCGTTGTCCGTCAGGCTGTTGAACAGGGCGATTGTACCTTTCCGCACTACCCTGAACTCCTTGACCATGTCTAGGAAGCGCCGCTCGGAGACGCTGGCTATTTCGGCATAGTCGTTTTGCTCGAATCCCGGAAGCGGCGTTTTGTCCCCCCGGGCGATGCACAGGGCGCGGTAGCTGAAGATACGCTCCGTATCGATGACGTGCTGCAAGCACTGGGCAACGGTCCATTTGCCCGGCGCATAGGCGAAGCCCGTACGTTCCTCCTCCACGTGGTTGAGGAATTCGAGCAGCTCTGCGGCACTTTCGTCGAGGGCGGAGCGCAGGCTGAGCTCCCCCACATATTTGATGTAATTGGCGTAGTACGGGTTGTACTCCGTGAGGGCCAGGTCGGCGATTCTCGGCATGGATTTTTTTTGGGAGCGAAGGTACGGTGTCCGCTCCGGAGTATAGGGCACTGCGTGGTGTTTCCGGACAGCGCCGGGTTGTGGCACCCTGGTTAAGCATAACGCGTTGCGGCGAACTACTTCCCGGCCAAAAGGTCTTTAATTGCCCCACAACAGCAGGGTTCACCGGGGAGTGGTGTACCGGGCAGCAGACCTGAACAGAATTACTATCTTAGCCCGAAACAACCGAATCATGACCAACATAAAAGGCCCCGCCATCTTTCTGGCCCAGTTCATGGGCGACGAAGCTCCGTTCAACTCCCTCGACGGTATCTGTAAGTACATGGCCGACCTCGGCTATAAGGGCGTACAAATACCCACCTGGGACAGCCGCCTGATCGACCTCGAAAAGTGCGCCACCTCGGAGACCTACGCCGACGAACTGAAGGGTAAAATAGGGGAGCACGGCCTGGAGATCACCGAACTGGCCAGTCACCTGCAGGGCCAATTGGTCGCCACGCACCCCGCTTACCAGAAGATGTACGAGGGCTTTGCGCCGGCGGAAGTGGCGGGTAACGCCAAAGCAACCCAGGAGTGGGCCGTGCAGCAAATGAAGTGGAACGCCAAAGCCAGCAAAAACCTGGGCATCACCGCTCACCCGACCTTCCCGGGGGCTCTGCTCTGGCCCTACCTTTACCCCTGGCCGCAGCGCCCCGCGGGGCTGGTGGAAGAAGCCTTTGGAGAACTCGCCAGGCGGTGGACGCCCATCCTCAACGTGTTCGACGAGTGCGGAGTCGACTGTGCCTACGAGCTGCACCCTGGCGAAGACCTCTTCGACGGTACCAGTTTTGAACGCTTCCTGGAAGCGACCGACAATCATGAACGCGTAACGATCAACTACGACCCCAGCCATTTTGTGCTCCAGTGCCTGGATTATCTCCAGTTCATCGACATCTACCACGAGCGCATCAGTGCCTACCACGTAAAGGACGCCGAGTTCAACCCCACCGGCCGGCAGGGCGTCTATTCCGGATACGCCGGTTGGGCCGACCGGGCCGGACGCTTCCGCAGCCTTGGCGACGGGCAGGTCGACTTTAAGGGCATTTTTTCGAAGCTGAGCCAGTACGGCTACGACGGCTGGGCGGTGCTGGAATGGGAATGCGCCATTAAATCGAGCGCTCAGGGAGCGGCCGAGGGAGCCCCCTTCATCACCGAGCATCTGATCGAAGTGACGGAAAAGGCCTTCGACGACTTTGCCGATGCGGGATTTGACGCTGCAGCCAACCGTAAGATTCTGGGATTGGGGTAGGCCATTAAAAGTTTGTCCGGTCCTTCCGCTCATCTCCAAACACCTATCTTGTTTTCGTCTGCTTTTCGTCCTGAAAAAAAATCACTTAGCCTGTTATGCTCCAATTTTCAGTATTTTATCAGGCAAACAAAAGCGACGTAATCGCCAAATTCGGAAAAACCGTTCAACGCCAAGCAGCCGTATAAAACCGTGCCGAGTTATGAAACTCTTCGATCTGGAGTTTGCCTCCGGGTCGAAGAGTTTTTCATTTATGCAATGACGAGACATCCGGGCATTTCTATTTCTCCGACTTCGCAAGCAAAAGGTTTCGCGCAAAGGTGAAGGATACATCACTATGTTCTCCCCGCACTTCCAGAAAAAAACGACGACCACCGATAGTCCGGTAGGTGGATGTCGCCTTACCCTTTGTCCCCTATCGTCACCCCCTCCGGTAAAAAAGGCGTGGCATCTCCCCCACCCTTGATGATCTCCCGTACGATCGTGGAGCTGATGTGCGAGTAGGCCGGCTGACTAATGAGGAATACCGTCTCCAACCCTTCCCCGACGATGTCATTGAGTTGAGAAATGGTTTTCTCGTAGTCGAAGTCACTGGCGTTGCGCAACCCCCGCAACAGGTACTCGGCGCCGATCTCATTACAAAAATGAGCGGTGAGGCCTTCGAAGCTGGCAATCTCCACTTTGGGTTCCGCAACAAATACGGCTTTGAGCCACGCCAGCCGCTGCTCCAGAGGATACAGGTAATTTTTTTGACTGTTGACGCCGACGGCAACGACGATCTTGTCGAACAACGGCACGGCACGGCGAACCAATTCGGCGTGGCCGGTGGTGATGGGGTCAAAAGACCCGGGAAATACGGCGGTTTTCATGGATGCCAATTAGGAAACCTGTTGTTTTTCCCGCGCGAGGAACATGACCGTGGCCATGAGTGACAGCGACGCCAGAATGGCCGCCACCACCGGAGTATCCACCCAGAGCCAAACAGGTCCCTGGGTTGCATTTGTCAGATTCAGATCAAAGCTGAAAGCCAGGCCAAACAGAAGTATGGCTAACGCGAGGTATGTGTTCTTATTCATTGATCCCTAAGTAAAATCGGTAAAATGGATAAACGCAAAAAAGCGTGCGTAAGAAACAGGCTTGTATCAACTCAAAACAAATCGGAAAAAATATCCATTATGAAGCCCGGGAATAAAATCTATCCCGATGCAGACCGAGTGAAATTCAAAATAAAGCCCAATAATACGAAAGATAGCGGACTTTTACTATTTCTCAAGCATAGAAATGGCTGGCGATAATAAGCGTAACCTTATACAAAGCAACTTCCCCCGCCGGCACGATGCCGACGAGGGAAGTGTGATCATGGAATAAACGCCCAAATATGCTTCTGCAAAAAACCATATAAGCCGCTGCGGGCTACCGGTTTCCGCGAAGTGGCTTACTTGTCCACAAAGGTAATTGCCTCACCGGTTTTACCCGCCCGGCCCGTACGGCCTACACGGTGGATATAAACGTCGTAATCGGTCGGAGCCTCAAAGTTAATGACGTGGGTAATATCGTCGATGTCGAGGCCACGGGCGGCAACGTCGGTTGCGCAGAGTGCTTTGATGGCACCGGATTTAAAAGCTTTGAGGGCTTTCTGGCGATAATTCTGGCTTTTATTGCCGTGAATTTCGTCGGCTTTGATCCCGGCCTGGTTCAGCTTTTTGGTCACTTTCTTAACGCGGTGCTTCGTTTCGGCAAAGACCAGTACGCGTTTCAGTTCCGGCTCCTTCATCAATTCGATGAGGGCATCGAATTTCTCGTCGCCGGAGACGTAGCGAACCGTTTGGTTGATGTGCTCGGCGCTGGCTTCTCCGCTGCTGACGGCGTGGGTAACCGGGTTGGTCAGGAAGTGATCGATCAGTTTCTTCTGCGTTTTATCCAGGGTGGCGGAGAAAAGCAGGGTCTGGTCGCGCTCGCCCATCTGATCGGCGAGGAACATGACGTCTTTCTGAAAACCCATATCCAGCATCCGGTCGAACTCGTCGAGGATCAGTACGGAGGCTTCCTTCAGGTCGATCTTGCCTTGGCCGTGAAGGTCCTTCAGGCGGCCGGGGGTGGCCACTACGAGATCGTAATCCCGCTTAAGACGCTGAATGTCGGTATTGATGTTACGACCGCCAATAAGGCACACGGAAGAGAAAGTAGTCCCCTTGGTGAGGGTCTTGAACTCTTCTTCGATCTGCAACGCCAGTTCCCGCGTGGGGGCCAGGCAGAGCGTCTGAAAAGGCTCGTCCTTCAGCAGGGCGTCGATGATGGGAATCAGGAAAGCGCCGGTCTTACCGGTACCCGTGGTGGCGATGCCCATCACGTCGCGCAGGTCAACGATGGAGGAGAACGCCTCTTCCTGGATCTGCGTCGGGCGCGTCCAGCCGGCGTTGCGGATGGCGATCTTCAGCTTGGGGCTGAGGTCCCAGTCGTCGTACTTCGTTTTAGAGATGTACTCGACCGTTTTCATGGGCACGGCTTCGTGCACCATCAATTCGGCCGCGATGGGCTTGTAGACGTGGGTGGAACGACGACCGCCGCCGCCACGGCGTTGTCCGCCACCGCCTCCGCGATGGTGGCCTCCGCCGCTAGATTTCTTGCGGCGGTTATTGGGGCGGCTTGAGCCGCCACCGGAACTGTTATTACTCATTCGGTAGTAAGGGAGAGAAACTTGAGATCAGCGGGATTACAACACGCTCAGGATCAAAGTTTTAAATAGGAAAACGCGTCACCTTGACGCTAAGACCGACAGTAATCCACGGGCCGTTGTACGGCGCGTTCATCGGAATTTGACCGCAAAGGTACGAAACAAATCGCAGAAGGTGATTTTCCGGACACCTGAAATCGGTAGTTGATCGTTTGCCGGCGGTTAAAATCGCCAGATAACGAGTGCAAAAACACCACACGCCCCTCCCGGAGCGGTTTGACTCCTCAAAAGAACATGGTTGGGATAGCTGGCCTGGTTCGGTAATCCCCTTGTCCTACGGCCGGCTCGCACCGGTTTTCGGAAGCCTGACAAGTCAAAGGCTTTGAGGCCCGCCCTAGACAGGCCGAAGTCACTTCCCAATTTAAATAAACTGTAGGGTCAACCAGAATTGGGGGGGTGACGTGTGGTAAAATCAAGAACGTCGAAGCCGTTGATTAGTTGTAAACGACGGCGTCACTTCTCGGTCGTGGAACGGTCCTTTTAAGGAACAGCGGTATTAATGATGGGTGGCTGATCGATGATGAGCCGCTCGCGTGATTCAGTGATGCCGAGTAGTTCTCCATTACGTTCGTCACGAAAGCGTTCTTGGGCAGGGTCAAGCCAAATCCATTTGTTGCGTTTCCGGGAAAGGACGGTATTAATGACGTGGCAGTCTAAGTTCAAGCTGGAAAAATTACGACTTGAACCAAAACTGAAGCGATGAACCCGATAAAATAAAATTTAGGAAGCCCGGCCGAGCATACGCTCAGCCGGGCTTCCTGACAACTAAACCGGAGGGGAGTAAGTTTTACTCTACTTCCTTACCACCGTCGAGGCGATCCTGAAGTTCTTCCAGTTCAGCCCACTTTTCGTCGGCAGCAAGACCGGCTTGCTTAGACCAGGTGGCGGGGTTGTGAATACGGTAACGGGAACCGGCGGCATCCAGCATATCCTGAACTTTTTTCAGGGGAGCATCGGCGAGTTCACGCCAGGTCATGATGCCGATATCGTTGAGCAGTCCGGCAATCTTGGGTCCGATGCCTTCCACTACCTTCAGGTCGTCCTGCTTGATCTTCTTGCCGGAGGGCAGGGTGATCTTGCTGGAAGCGGCCTTCTTGGCGGGCTTGGCGGCGGGGATTGCAGCGGCGGCCTGAACGGTCTTCTCCGGAGCCGGTTCGGGCTTGGGAGCGGGAGCCGGCTTGGGTTCAACCTTGGCGATCGGCTCGGGCTTGGGAGCCGGCTTGGGTTCAACCCTGGCGATCGGCTCGGGCTTGGGGGCTGGAGCGGGGGCCGGCTTGGGAGCGGGAGCTGCCTTTTTAGCGGCGGGCTTGGCCTTCGGGGCCGGCTTCGCTACTACGGGCGCTTCTACGCCGGAAGGTACGATAGAAACGTACATCCGGTTGCGGTAGCTTTTCTTAAAAGAGACATTACCGTCTACTTTGGCGTGGATCGTAAAATCGCGGCCCATGTATACGTTTTCGCCGGGGTGGTACTTCGTTCCACGCTGGCGAATGATGATGTTGCCGGCTTTGGCCACCTGACCACCGAAGAGCTTGACGCCGAGGCGTTTACTGTTGCTGTCGCGGCCGTTATCGGTAGAACCTACACCTTTCTTATGTGCCATTATTATGGTATTTTATTTGCTTTCGCCGCCTGAAGTCATGCTTTCAGTAAAAGTCGGTCGCTATCGCTCCCTTTATTTTCGCTGAAATCATGACGGCGAAAACAATTAAAATGGGAAGAGCAACTGAGCTGGGGCTACTTACTTAGTTAAGGAATGCGGGCCGTGACTAGCCTGCGATGGAATCAATTTTGATCTTTGTGAACTGCTGGCGGTGACCGTTCTTGACGCGGTACCCCTTGCGGCGCTTCTTTTTGAAGATGACGACCTTGTCGCCTTTCACGTGATCAATGACGGTAGCTCCAACGGAGAAACCCTTTACGTTCGGCGTGCCAACGGAGACGCCGGCATCACCAGAGGTGAGGTGGACGCTGTCAAAGCTGACGGAATCGCCGGCGTTGGCTTCTAGCCGGTGGACGAAGATCTCCTGACCTTCCTCTACTTTGAACTGCTGACCGGCTATGGTTACGATTGCAAACATTAGAAAATGTATTTTATTGGGGCGCAAAGGTACACGGAATCTTTGTTTTAAACAAGCGGCACGCCAAGTCTAATGTGACCCCGCCTGCCCGTCAGCTTTTATCGTCTCGGCCGTCACTCAAGAAGGAAGATCGGCGGTTATTCTTTGGGCGCGGCCGCAGGTGCGTTGAAAGGTTTTTGAAGAGCAAGGAAGATCAAAAGCAGCCAACGTTCACTCCGCCGCATCCTGCTGCAATAAGCGGTAAACGAAGTAGAACACGGCGGCCACCAGCAGAATGATCACGGCCAGTACCAGGTAAGCCGTCGCATCACCGTTGCCGCCAAGAATAGGGGGGAATTTTAAGAATAGCTTAGTCATAGCGCAAAAGTAGGGGGCGGGGAACGGACGTTCACCAGTATTTTGTAAAAGTCAGGGGAATAAAAGCCGGTCAGCATACCGGAAGCCCTTCGGAACCACATTGCTCAAAACCTTTCCCTGCATCCCGCGTCCGCGCCCAAATTGTCTTACCGGCGCACCACCCGATGCGTGTGAATCATCCTGCCCGCAACAACCCGGACCGTGTAGGCACCGGCACCCGGGGCCGTAAGGTCAGGTCGGCGCTGGGCCCAGCCTCTTCATTATCCGCCCGAAGATCGATGCGCTGGCGCAATTGCCTCCCGTTGGGAAATGTACCGGTGACGAGCAGCCATCGCAAACGCCGGCTGGCCTGGGTTTTGAGGACGAGGCTGCGCGGCTCGGTATCCATAGTTGCCGGAGGGTCGGGGGGGAAGTGACCTTGTAGCCGGCTAGCAGTAACGGAAAAAAAGAGACGGTACACCAGACACTTGTTTATTACGGGAAAAAATGTAACCGGAGGTAGTTTCGGACCGGGTAAATTGAATTAACACGCCTATTCATACACGAACCCAGCCGTCCGCTCCCCCACGATCAGCGTGAACTCGCCCCCTTCGGTCACCCACTCCATGTCCCGCCCTACGAAAGCGAGGTCACGTGGCGTGATCGTAAATCGGACTACCCGGCTGCCTCCCGGGGCGAGGTCGACTTTCTCGAAGGCCCTCAGTTTTTTGGCGCTGGGCGTGATGCTGGCGTACTCGTCGCGGCTGAACAGCAGTACGGAATGTTTGCCGGCAAGCGCGCCCTTATTCGTAACGGTGACGGATACCTCCAGCTTTCCACCGGCGCGCAGCGTGGAGGAATTCAGACTGATTTCGGAGTATTCGAAGTTTGTATAGCTCAGGCCGTGACCGAACTCGTAGAGGGGGTTATAGCCGTTGCGCACTTCTTCGGTGCCCTTGCGGTCGTACAAAATAAAATCGTTGGAGTTGCGCGGATAGGTGATCGGCAGGCGGCCGGAGGGATTGACCCGGCCGGAAACGATGCCGGCCAGAGCATCTCCGCCGTGCGGACCCGGATACGGCGAATAAAGCACGGCGGCGGCTTTGTCGGCCATGGCGGTGATCGGGCGCGGACGGCCGGCGGCCATCACCAGCACCACCGGCTTGCCGGTATCGACAAGTTTTTGGAAGTAGGCCAATTGAGCGGCCGGCAGGTTGAAGTCATCGATGTTGCCTTCGATCTCGGTATAGGACGTTTCGCCCATGCAGGCCACGATCACGTCGACGTTGGCAGCCATGTCGAGCGCCTTACGGAAATCGGGTTCCTCGTCGAACTCCATTCCGGCGGCGAACGTGGCGTTGCCCCCCATTTCATTAGCGAAGGCTTCGGCAATGGTGTTGTACCGTTCCAGGTATTTATCGGCTTCGTTGCCCTGCCAGCTGTAGGTCCACCCGCCGTTGAGGCTGCGCATCGAGCCGGCCGCCGGGCCGGTGACCAGCACCCGCTTGCCGGGCTTCAGGGGCAGCAAACCATCGTTCTTAAGCAGTACGATGGCTTCTTCGGCCGACTGGCGGGCGAGCGCGTTGTGTTCTTCGCCGCCGAATTTCGGGTAATCGGCGGGATCCCAGACATTTTTCTCGTAGAGGCCCAGTTTTACCTTCACGGCAATAATACGGGCGACCGAGAGGTTGATCCGCGCCTCGGTGAGTTGGCCTTCCCCGACCAGTTCGACGACGTGGCGGGGGAAGTCGATCGAAACGGGCGTCATGCTCATATCCATACCGGCTTCGATGGCCATGCGGGCGGCCTCCTTCAGGGTGGGGGCAACGCGGTGGCGGGTTTTCAGGAAGATGACGTCTTCCCAGTCGGACACCAGCAGCCCCTCGAAACCCATTTCGCCGCGCAGTATGTCGGTAAGCAAGCTTTTGTTGGCGTGGACGGGAATGCCGTTAACTTCTCCGGAGTTGATCATGATCGAGAGGGCTCCCTGGTCGATGGCGTTCTGATACTGCGGCAGGTACATCTCCCGCAGCTGGCGTTCGGGCAGGTAGCCGGGGTTGCGGTCGCGGCCGCTCAAGACCGAGCCGTAGCCGGTGAAGTGTTTGAGGCAGGCCATGACGTTGTTTTTGCCGGCCACGTCATCGCCCTGGTACCCGCGCAGCATGGCACCTCCCATCAGTTTATTGAGGGTGACGTCTTCCCCGAAGCTCTCCCAGGTGCGGGACCAGACGGGGTTGCGGCCCACGTCCATTGCCGGGCTGAAGTTCCAGGGAATACTGGAGGCCTTCAGTTCGTAGGCGGTCATGGCCGCCAGCTGCTCGGTCAGCGGGGCATTGAAGCTGGCCGCTACGCCGAGTGGCTGGGCGTAGAGGGTAGAGCCGTTGACGTAGTTGGGGCCGTGGATGGCGTCGATGCCGTAAAGAACGGGTACGCCGGTCTTCGCCGAGGCACGTTGTTGAAGTTTGGTCATCAGCTCCTTCCACTGCGCCGGATACGGGTACGTGCTGCTGGGATGGTTGAGCACCGAGCCGGGCTCGATGTCGTCAAAATTGGTCTTCAACTTGTCCTCACTCCATTTGTAGGGGACGGTGAGCGCGTAGAGGTTGCCCTCAAAGAACATATCCATTGAAAGCTGCGTCATCTGACCGGCTTTCTGCTTCAGGCTCAGGCGGTTCACCTCTTTCCGGACCAGGGCATTTTCTTCCGCGTCGAGGAAGGAGAAGGTGGGGATGCCGTCGGCGGGATAGTCAATTCCTTCGTCGATCACTTCAGTAACGGGAGCCGGCATTAAATCCGGTGTAGGGGCGGTGGCTTTGGGGGTGTTGCAACCCGCAGCCGTAAGGCAGGCGAGAAGCAGGAGTGATCCTAAACGTTGCATGATGATGGTGTTGAATATAGAGAAGGAACGAAATAACTTTTTGACTACTGAAACAAGTGATCGAGGGGCTGATCAGAGCGGAGTGACGCAAACTTAGTTGCAGCTACGGTCTTACCGCGCCAACCAAGAGCAGCGCCGGTTGATAAACGACGATAAAAATTTTACCGTCTCTTAGCACAGCAGCAAGACAAAGTAAGCGATTGCGAAGAACATGGGTGATCGGGTGGGAAGAAGTTTTTTGCGGTGGCGGAGTTCCACGGCCGGGAACCCGTCTTGTAAAAAACGGTCCTTACATCCCGTGGCCGCGCCAAAATGCGTGCAACCAGAAGGGCTGGGAAACGTGTAGCGATGTGAACATCCATGGTACTCCGGGAAAGCATCAGATCATGCTCGCCACCAGGGATACTACTCCGGCGATGAGCATTTCGATGCCGATGGCCATGACGAGGAAGCCCATGATGCGGCTGAGCGCCGCCAGACCACCCCGCCCCAACAACTTGAACAATGCCGGCGCGAAGTGCAGCACCACCCAGATCAGGAGCGCCATGGTGGCGATGACGCCGATGATGAGCCCCCGGCTGACCCACTCACTTTGCTGCGCGAACAAACTGATGAGGAGCGAGATACTTCCCGGCCCGGAGAGCATAGGCATTGCCATCGGGGTAAAGCTGACGTCCTCCGCTTCCTGCGCCTCCACTTCGATCTCGTCGCTGATGCGCCGCTCTTCGAATTTAGAGTTGAGCAGCCCGTAACCGCTGTTGACGATGATAAGCCCGCCGGCGATGCGCAAGGCGTTGAGGCTGATGCCGAAGAAGCTGAGGATATAGGTACCCGCAAAGAAGAAAACAACCAGGATGAGGAAGAACCACATCGACGTTTTGCGCGCTGTCACCTCCCGGTGTTGCGCCGTGCTCGACGAGGTCAGCGTTAAATAAATCGGTACCGCGCCGAGCGGATTAACGACGGAAAAAAGAGAGCCGAGAGTGGCTAAAAAGAAGGCGAGCAATAGTTGATAATTTGGTTGGTTTGCATTGGGGCCGCAAAGGTACGCCGGGGAACACAATGGTGGTAGCCGATGCAGTAGTTGCAAACATTATAATTTCCGGCAAGTCCCGGCTTTTTGTCTGGGAAATTCGGGTAACGACCGCCTCACCGAACATTTTCCTAAATTCCGGTTTCAATCAACAAACCAACAACACCCAATGAAGAAAATCGGTATCCTTTACGGCCGCGAGCGGTCTTTCCCACCTGCGGTCATTCAGCGCATCAACGACATGAACGTCGACGGCATCACGGCCGAACCGGTCATGATCGATAAATGCGGTCAGGGCCTCAACCCCGGCTACGCCGTCATCATCGACCGCATCAGCCAGGACGTGCCCTTCTACCGCGCCATGCTAAAAAACGCCGCCGCGTCCGGCACGGCCGTGATCAACAATCCTTTCTGGTGGAGTGCCGACGAGAAATTCTTTAACAACGTGCTCAGCGTTGGTGCCCTCGATATCCCCGTGCCGAAGACCGTCCTGTTGCCCAGCTACGAAAAGCCGACGGATACCTCCGACGAATCCTTTATTAACCTGGCGCACCCCCTCGACTGGCAGAGCATGTTCAACTACATCGGCTGGCCCGCCTGGATGAAGCCCCACGATGGCGGTGGCTGGAAGTCGGTCTACAAGCTCAACGGCCCGGACGACCTATGGAAAGCCCACGCCGAAACCGGCCAGCTGGTGATGATGCTGCAGGAGAACATCTCCTTCACCAGCTACTTCCGCTGCTACTGCATCGGGCGCAAATACGTGAAGATCATGCACTATGAGCCCCGCAACGAGTTCCTCGACCGCTATAACTGCCATCACGACGTCAGCGACGAGATGATGCAGCTCATGCACGATCAGGTGATCAAGATCAACGAATGGCTGGGTTACGACTTCAACACCGTCGAGTTTGCCATCCGCGACGGCATCCCTTACGCCATCGATTTCTGTAACCCCGCCCCGGACGCCGACAAGTTCAGCGTAGGCGAAGAGAATTTCAACTGGGTGATCGAGCACGCCGCCAAGTACGCCATCGAGCGGGCGCAGGCGCAGGAGCCGGGTAAGAGCAACCTTACCTGGGGCAAGTTTGTGGCACAGTCGGTTGCGGGTACGTACGATTCGCGCAAATAATACCAACCCGCTCAAGTGAAAAAAAAGCCTCCGGAGCCATCTGCTCCGGAGGCTTTTCAGTTTGGGAAATAAGGCCGATCTGATTCCGGGTTTAGCGATGCCTTATTGACGTCGCAAAATCACCTCCTTGATCCATAGCCCCGGATGAGGCTTCAGCGGAACGATCCGCAGTGAAGTATTGCCCTCTTCAATTTCAAAGCCGGGCAGTGTAGCCTCCGCCCACCGGCGTGGGTAAACCTCCTTGCGTTTGGTACGGTCCGCTACGGGGATCTTTTCGCTGAGTACCGGCGGCAGCGTTAATCCGGTTTTCACCCCTTTGCTCGGCAGGAAAATAATGTCTTTAGGCGTATCGGCATCCAGGTGATACCGAACGGTGACGTCATACGTACGGGTTTTGCGCGTAACGATCGGCCACCCCGCACCCTGGAGGCCGAGGTAGACAAACCAGTCATTCGCCCAGCCGTATTCATCCATGAACCGGGTTTCGCCGAGCGGCTCCCCTTCATGGGCGAGCAGGCGAACGGGACCGTTGGCGGCGTCGAGGTCGATGGGCGGGGCGACGAGGTCGGGCCGGGCAACGGTGGCGGCGAAGGAGGCGTAGCGTTTGCGCATATCATTGCTGATACTTCGCATCAGATCGGCCGCTTCCCACTCAGGGTCATTGACGTCACGAGGGAGCTGATTGTCGTAAAGGTTGTTCTCCTGCGCCGTATCCCGACCAAAGGCGTACAGCTCGTGTTCCTCCTCACCGCGAAGAACGTAGAGATACGGACCGCTGCGCATACTCCCCGGGTAAGGCTTGAAGTGAAAGCCCTGCTTGAAAACGAAAATATCCCGAAAGAAAAAACTACGCAGCATAGAGTCCGCCGGATCACCGGGGGAAGTACCCGCGCCCCAGTCTAAATTCAAAAGCGGGAGTAAGCTTCGCCCGTCGAGGTTCTCGGGAACGGGTAGATCGACGATATCCAATAAAGTCGGGACAAGGTCAATGTGCGCCGCCGGATACTCGAATACGTTTCCGTTCGCCGGGTGCTCCCCCGGGAAACGGATGCCGAAGGGCACCCGCACCCCACCCTCGTCGACGTAACCTTTGGTGCCCCTCAGCCCCATCCGGTAGCGATCACTGTTCGGGCCGTTGTCGGTGCTGAAAATGACGATGGTGTTGTCCAGCTTACCCCCCCGTTCCAGCCGGTCGAGTAACTGCCCGATGCGATCGTCGACGGATTCGATCATGGCGTAGATGCCGGTGTTGTAATCGGTCAGGCCGCGCGATTTGACGGCGTCCCAGTATTTATCGGCAACCTGCACGGGCGTATGCGGGGCCTGGTAGGTGAGCATGGCGAAGAACGGGTCTTCACTGTCTTCCAGCATAAAGGCGGCGGCGGTATCGGTCAGTATTTGTGTTAGGTCGCCACTGAACGGAACCAGCTCATTGCGTTCGTTTTCCAGCTCCCCGTTAAAGTAATCATTGAAGTGCCCGAGGGTGAAGCCCAGAAACTCGTCAAAGCCCTGATCTTCGGGGCGATACGGTGAGGTAGCGCCGTTGTGCCATTTGCCGAACAGGCCCGTCCGGTAGCCCGCGTGGCGCAGGTATTCGGGGATGGTCATGATGCCGTCGTCCATCGTTTCCCGGCGGCGGGTAACGTAGACGGCACCGGTGCGCGGCGCGTACTTACCGCTCAGGAAACTGGCCCGGGTCGGCGCGCAAACCGGACTGACGTAGAAACGGCTGAAGCGCGCACTTTCGGTCAGTAGCCGGTCCATATTCGGGGTACGGATCGAGTCGTTGCCGTGCAGGGAAAGGTCGCCGATGCCCTGGTCGTCGGTCAGGATGAAGAGAATGTTGGGAAGTTTGGCTTCGACCATCTGATCGCCCGACTGTTTCACTGCCTGACTATTCTGGGCGGGGCCGCAGGTGCAGAGAAAGCTTAGGAGGAGCAGCGCCCAGGCGGTAAACAATGGCGATTTCATGGACTCGGAATTGTTCCCAAATCTAAGCCCTTAAACGCAACTTACGATTTCGCCGGAATCACCGATCCGTGGGGATCGGTCTCCGGGTACCCGAGCTCGGCGTCAACGCGGTCCAGCATTTCGTCGGTCAGGAGGTGTTCGAGGCGTTCGGCCTCGTCATGAATCTGCTCGGGGGTGAGGCCGACCTCCTGGTTGAGGTAGGTTTCCCACAGGCGGTGGGCCCGGACCATGCGCAGGGCCAGCAGTTTACCGGCATCGGTGAGGCGCAGTTCCTTTTTGTCCATCAGTCCCTTGCCGCGCAGGTTACTAAGCTGACCGTTCCAGGCACCGTTGCCCAGGTCCAGTTCTTCGCGGATCAGGGCGGCGTCGGCAGAGCCGTGTTTCTGGTTTTGCCGGAAAACGCGCTTGAGGATGTCTTCCCGGACGGTCAGCTGGCGGCGCTGGTAGCGGTAATACGCTTTGGCCACCATGCCCTTGCGCGGGGCAAAGACCACCGTGAGCAGATAAATGAAAGTGGCCACCAGGGCCATTGCGGGACCGGGCGGAGTGTTGAGCCACACGGCAACCACCATACCGATGATGGCGGAAAGCATGCCGATGATGCCGGCGATGACCAGCACTTTCCGCAGTTGCTGACTAAGCAGCAGGGCCGTAGCCGCCGGCGTGATCAGCATGGCCACCACCAGGATGACGCCCACGGTCTGCAGACTCGCCACCACGGCAAAACTGAGCAGCAGCATCAGGAAGTAATGCAGCAGTTTTACGGGGATGCCCATCGTCTCGGCCACCACGTCCTGAAAGGTGGAAGCAAAGAGGTAGCGGTAAAAAATGGCGATGGATAATAGCACGTAGAACATCACCAAACCGGTGAGCAGCAGGTCGGTATCGGAAACACCGAGGGCGTAACCGAAGAGAAAATCTTTAAGGTCGAGGTGGACCCCGTCCTGCCGGGCGATGCGGCTGATGAGGATGACGCCGAGGGAGAACATGGAGGTGAAGACGATGCCCACCGCCGCGTCGTTCTTGGTCTTCACCTGCTGCTGGATCCAGGTGATGCCGAAGGCGGTTATCAGGCCCGCCACCACGGCTCCGCTGAAGAACGCCAGCGTGCTGTAGCCCACCAGCAGGTAAGCCACCACAACGCCGGGCAGAATGGCGTGGGCCAGCGCATCTCCCACCAACGACATATTCCGCAGCACGATGAAGCAGCCCAACACGCCGCACATCAGCCCCACCATGCTGGAGGCGACGATGGCGCGGATGGCCCATACTTCGGAGAGGATGTCGAAAAGGCTGGCTTCGATCATGGTTTTTAGATATGAATTGTCAGAGTCACAAAGTTAGACTAATCTAACAATTATCAAGCAATAGGGTTAAAACAATTATGCCGGACTGAATCCCTGCTTTCGTCATAATCCCCTTGCACCTGCGGCCGCGCCAAAAACATGACGGTGGCGCACGCGCAGGATGCAGTACATGCTTTTCAAAAAGAGGTATGCACTTTTCACGACAAATCAGTCGGTCCTTCCCGAAAAAGCCCGCACCATGAAAACCCCTCTGTTCTTATTTCTGCTTGTTTTGGTTGCCTGCCCAGATCAATCGTCAGAGCAAAATCCCGACTTCATTGCCGATGATGTTCTTGATTACCGGACGGCTTATGACCTCGTGATTGCCACCACGGACAGTGCCGAGCAGGCCGACATTCTCGAACGCGAATTCTTCGCTAAAGGCACGCCCGGCCTGACCGCGATCATGGAGCAACGCAGTTGCAGTAAGGAAGATTACCGTCGGAACATCAACGAAATGCCCGGGTTCTGATCCTCCATTCGTCAAAGTATGCTGCGCGCGCCCGAGTTGGCCGGCCAGGTTGCCGCCGGTGCCGAAAAGTTGTTTAAGCTGTACCCCCGGCAACTAAACGATAAATTTTATTCCACCGTCGGAGCCTTTCGCACCAACGGACTGACGGTAGACAGCCTCATGCTTTTCGGTACCGAGATGTGCATGGCCGGGCCCGACGTGAATCTGAGTGAGTGGCCCGAAAACGGAAAAAGTCAGTTGCCGTACATGCAACCCAACCCCGTTGCGGATCTGAAATTCCTGGCTACCCACAAATTTGTTTATACCAGCAACCGGTACGCATCGGGTACAACCTTCTGAGCCGGTGTGTTCTGGAAGGTACCGCCGAATTCGTGACCTCCGAGGCACTGAACGAGCCCTCCACTACCCCCGCCATCGCATACGGAGCAGCCGATGACGATGCCGTCAGGGCGGCTTTCGTCGCGGAGATCAACGCCCCGTGGTGGTACCGCTGGCTCTATAACAATGCTGAAAATGAATTCAAGACCCGCGCCCCAGGATACTACGTCGGCTACGCCCTGGCCAAGCGCTACTACACCGCCGCTGACGATAAAAAGCCGTCGTCAGAAACCTCATCGAGTTGGACTACGGCGACCGGGCCACCGTAGAAAGCTTTGTCGACAAACTCGGATACTTCGACCGCCCGGTGGCGGAACCCAATGCCGCCAGTCAATACCTACTTTAAAAATAATGGCCTGGGACCGCTCGGTAAAGACTACGTGCCAAAAATTATGGACGTAAATACGGCAGAAAATGGAATGAGCGTTACTTATGAAGTTGAACTTGAACCGGGGCGCACCTATCAGATCATCATCGGCCAGGGATACCGGATGGAAGACCACGTACCAAACGTTCCATATTTGGTGGAATTTGGTACGCGGCAGGGGGGGTAAAACAGGTGGGAAATATCCATCTATCCCACGGACAAACCCGGCGGGGGGGGAAATGTCCATCTATCCCACGGACAAACCCGGCGGGTGGGAAATGTCCATCTATCCCACGGACAAACCCGGCGGGTGGGAAATGTCCATCTATCCCACGGACAAACCCGGCTGGTGGGAAATATCCATCTATTCCACGGACAAACCCGGCGGGTGGGGAAATGTCCATCTATCCCACGGACAAACCCGGCGGGTGGGAAATATCCATCTATCCCACGGACAGGACCTTTAACCAGACTCTTATTAAAGGCAAAAAACGACCCTTAGCGTTTAACGCGTCGCCGTTGAGCTTCCGCTCCCGAGCTTACAGTTGACCTGACCAAGTAGCCGATGACGCTTCGGTTGATCTAATCCGCTATCTTCCGATCATGCCCATCAAAAAAATACTCCTCACGCTGGTCGCGCTGGCGACCATCTACCTCATCTTCCACCCCGCCCCTATAGACCCCGCGGCGCTCAACTGGCCCACCATGCCCCCCCACCAGAGCGAGCCGCTGGGCGTCATCGAAACCCTTTTTCCCCGGGTCTGTCACGGCTGCGAGGACGTTTCCCTCGTCGAGGATTACCTGTACACCGGCCACGACGACGGGCGGTTGTTGCGCTTTCCGCTCAACGGCGGTGACCGGGTGACCGAAATCGTTCGCTTTAAGGGCCGGCCACTCGGCCTGGAAGTGCTGGGCGACAGCCTCGCCTGGGTCTGCGTAGAACAGGAAGGCCTCGCCCGGGTCAACCTGCTCGACAAAACTTATCAAATCGTGGTAAAAGGCTTCAACGACACCACTTTCAAATTGATCGATTACCTCGACGTAGCCGCCTCGGGCAACGTTTACTTCACGGACGCCTCCGATAAATTCTCTGACGATGACCTCCAGTACGACGTCCTGGAAGGCCGCCCCCACGGTGCCCTGTACCGCTACAACGTGGCCACCGGCATTACCGATCGCCTGGTCGACAACCTGTACTTCGCCAACGGCGTCGTCGTCGACCCCGACGAAGCTTACGTCCTCGTTGCCGAAACCGCCGGCTTCCGCCTCCGAAAACACCGGATGAAAGGCCCCGAAGCGGGCACCACCGAAACCTTCATCGAGGGGCTGCCCGGATGGCCCGACGGCATCAGCCGGGGTTCCGACGGCCTGGTGTACGTCACGCTCATCAGCCCCCGCACCGGTATGCACAATTTCATCCTTCCCCGACCGTGGACGCGGCGGCTGGTGACCAAGTTGCCCAGATCCTTCCTCCCCAAGCCCGTCAAGGCCAACCGCATCCTGGCCTTAGACGAAAACGGGGCCATCGTCCACGACTGGGCGGATGACGACCCCGTATTTTCAAGTATTTCCTCCGTTGAGCGGGTCGGAGATGTACTGTACCTGGGTACGCTCGATGAGGTGGGTATCGGACGGATAAAATTGCGTTGATGGCGGCCGGCGGCGGGGCCCGGGTCATTTACCAATTGCTACCCGTACACTTGCACGGCGGCTGTATGAAAACGTGTGCTTACCGAAGGGATATCACCCCCGGGGCACAGCCCCCCGCCCTAAAATTCAGCGCGGCCCGGCCGCCGAAACCAGAGCGTCCGCCTCTGCGTCAAAAACCTTGAAGTTGTTGTTAAACAGATCCGCCAGTTTTTTCGCGGTAGTGTCATAGTCTTCCTCGTTACGCCAGGTATCGCGGGGGTCAAGGATGGCGTTGGGCACGTCGGGGCAACGACGGGGGATGGAAAGGCCGAAAAATGGCTCTTCGTGAAACTCGACGCCGTTCAGCGCGCCGGTAAGCGCGGCCTTGATCATGGCGCGGGTATAGGTCAGTTCCATGCGGGCACCGGTGCCGTAGGCACCGCCACTCCAGCCGGTGTTGACGAGCCAGACGTTGATGGGGTTGCCATCGGCCGCCGCCTCTTTAAGTTTGCGGCCCAGCATATCGCCGTACTTCGTGGGGTGCAGCGGGATGAAGGGCGCACCGAAACAGGCCGAGAAGGTGGCCAGGGGTTCATTGATGCCGGCCTCGGTTCCCGCAATTTTGGCTGTGTAGCCACTGATGAAGTGGTACATCGCCTGCTCGGGCGTCAGGCGGCTGATGGGAGGCAGCACACCGAAAGCGTCGCAGGTGAGGAAGAAGATGTTGCGCGGCAGGTCGCCCCGCGAGTTGTACATGATGTTGTCGATGTGATGAATCGGGTAGCTGACGCGGGTATTCTGCGTGATCGTGCTTTTCGCATAGTCGGGCGTATGCCCGTCTTCCTTAAGATCGATGTTTTCGAGCAGCGCGCCGTAGCGGATCGCCTTATAAATCTGGGGTTCTTTGCTCTCCGACAGGTCGATCACCTTGGCGTAGCAGCCCCCTTCTAGGTTAAAGACGTTGGCCTGGCTCCAGCCGTGCTCGTCGTCACCGATCAGGCGGCGGTCGGGGTCGTTGGAAAGGGTCGTTTTACCCGTGCCGGAAAGGCCGAAAAAGAGGGCCGTATCGCCCCTGGTGCCTACGTTGGCCGAGCAGTGCATGCTTAGTACATCGCGCTCGGTGGGAAGCACGAAGTTGAGGACGGAGAAGATGCCCTTTTTGATTTCCCCGGTATAAGCCGTGCCCCCGATGATGATCGTCTGCTTGGTAAAATTGATGATGCTGAAGTTCTTCTGCCGGGTGCCGTGTACGGCGGGGTCGGCCAGGCAACCGGGGAAAGCGTAGATCTTCCACTCGTCGGTTTGCAGATTCTTGTGCGCCTCGCCGTCCGGGCGGAGGAACATATTGTAGGCGAAGAGGTTCTGCCAGGGCTGCTCGGTGTATACCTGGATGTTGATGCGGTATTTGTGGCTGGCGCAGGCGTAGGCTTCGCGGTGGTATACGACGTCGCGGTCAGCGGCGTAGGCCAGAATTTTAGTTTCCAGGGCATCGTATGACGCCTGGGTGAAGGGGATGTTGATGTCCCCCCAGTCGACTGCGGCGCGGGTAATGTCGTCCTCCACGATGTAGCGGTCCTTGGGGCTCCGGCCGGTGAATTTGCCGGTATTGACGATGAGGGCACCGGTGTCGGCCAAGTGGCCCTGATCGGTTTTGACGGTGGCCTCCACGAGGGCGGAGACGGAGAGGTTGCTCCGGAGGTTGGGATGTTGCATGATCTTATATTTGGTTGGCTTAAAACGGTATAATTCAGACGTATAACACATTGTTCACGGCCGCGAAAAATGATGTGGTGGGCGCGGCCGCAGGTGCAAAGTTAGTGGTAAAGGGCATGGTTTTGTGTCTGTAATTAAGGTAATTGCTAAAACGAGTTGCTTTCTTGTTTGCTTTGAAATGAAGTAAAGACTTCTCCTTAGTAATGACTTAGCAGCTCGATCGGCAATCGACACACGGTTGCTCGTCCGTCTGACGAGGCTATGATCTCCCCTGATGGGAATTGTTTGATTGAGGCCCCGATCCAGCTTCATGCAACAACGATTTTAATCAAATATTCGTCTTCTGAATTATCTCCACCCGAGGAAACAATTATTTGCCACTCTTTGCCTGTACGATTTCTTCATCTCCGCTTGCCAGGACGACGACCGGATGATGCCCCACTAAACCCTTTGACTTAAGACTTCCAGACTAAACACTCCCCCCCTTACCCATCGTAATTATCTTAGCTTTTACCCTAAGTCAGTTCCCCCGCCTTTCGCATATTTGCCCTCCGAACCACCAAAAACATTTTAAAATGGCAATGCTAGATTTCGGCGGCACTGAAGAGAAGGTCGTCCTCCGCGAAGAATTCCCCCTGGAGAAAGCCCGGGAAACCCTCAAAGACGAAACCATCGCCGTGATCGGCTACGGCGTGCAGGGGCCCGGCCAGAGCATGAACCTGCGCGACAACGGCTTCAACGTGATCGTAGGCCAGCGCAAGGGCGGTGCCAGCTGGGACAAAGCCGTCGCCGACGGCTGGGTACCCGGAGAGACCCTCTTCCCCATCGAAGAGGCCGCCGCCAAAGGCACCATCATCCAGTACCTGCTGTCCGACGCCGCCCAGATCGAGGTATGGCCCCGGTTAAAGCAACACCTCACCCCCGGTAAGGCGCTGTACTTCAGCCACGGTTTCGGCATCACTTACAACGAGCGTACCGGCATCGTTGCCCCCGAAGGCGTCGACGTGATCCTGGTAGCCCCCAAAGGCTCCGGTACTTCGCTGCGCCGCATGTTCCTGGCGGGTCGCGGGCTGAACTCCAGCTACGCCATCGCTCAGGACGCCACCGGCCGCGCCTACGAGCGCGTCATTGCCCTCGGCATCGGCGTCGGCTCCGGCTACCTGTTCGAAACCGATTTCCAGCGTGAAGTCTACTCCGACCTCACGGGCGAGCGCGGCACCCTGATGGGCTGCATCCAGGGCATCTTTGAAGCCCAGTACGGCGTACTCCGCGAAAACGGCCACACGCCCTCCGAAGCCTTCAACGAAACCGTGGAAGAACTCACCCAGAGCCTCATGCCCCTCGTTGCCGAGAACGGCATGGACTGGATGTACGCCAACTGCTCCACCACCGCCCAGCGCGGCGCCCTGGACTGGAAAGACAAGTTCCGCGACGCTACCCGCCCCGTCTTTGAAGACCTCTACAAAAGCGTCGCCACCGGCAAGGAAGCCCAGCGCAGCATCGACTCCAACAGCCAGAAGGATTACCGCGTCAAGCTGGAAGCCGAACTGAAGGAGCTGCACGACTCCGAGATGTGGCAGGCCGGGCGTACCGTTCGTGGTCTTCGGCCCGAGAATAATTAGTGGGCCAACCGCGTTTGACTCCTCCGAGAAACTCTTCCGACTGGGCTAACACCCCTTTAAAAAGATACCTCGGAGGAGAAAACGCCAGGTTGTAGGTTGCGTGTATTCGTAACCAGACATCCAATCGCAACGCCGGTAATACCTTTGGGTCTTACCGGCGTTTTCAGTTCCTGCGACCGTCTCCCCCACGCGGCAGCAAAATCGCTTATCGCATATCCCTTATCGCATATCCCTTATCAAATGCCCGTAGACCTCATCGCCGTAGACGAAGTAATCCGCGCCGGCCACCGCCTGCGCAACGTTGCGCTGAAAACGCCGCTCCAACGCAGCTACCGCCTGAGTGAGCGCTACGGTGCCGAAGTGTACCTGAAACGGGAAGACCTCCAGGCCGTCCGCAGCTACAAGATTCGCGGAGCCTACAACAAGATGGCCAAGCTATCGGCCGAGCAGAAGCAGCGCGGCGTCGTCTGCGCCAGCGCGGGCAACCACGCGCAGGGCGTGGCCATGGCCTGCCAGCTGATGAAGGTGAAGGGGATGATCTTCATGCCCGCCGTGACGCCGCTGCAAAAGGTGAGTAAGGTCCGCTCGTTCGGCAAGGAGTTCGTAGAGGTGGTACTGACCGGCGACACCTACGACGACGCCTACACCGAATCGATGACCGCAATGGAAGAAGGGGGGCTGACCTACGTCCACCCCTTCGACGATCGGGACACCATCGCCGGACAGGGGACCGTGGGGATCGAAATCCTGGACGACGCCGACGATCCCGTTGATTTTCTCCTGATGGCCGTCGGTGGCGGAGGCCTGAGCGCGGGCGTGGGCAGTGTATTTAAACAGCTCAGCGAAGAAACGAAAATCTACGGCGTGGAACCGGCCGGGGCTCCGGCCATGTACGACAGCCTCGAAGCCGGAGAAGTACTGACCCTGGAAAAAATCGACAGCTTCGTGGACGGCGCGGCCGTGCGGCGGGTCGGCACGAACAACTTTCCCATCGTCCGGGAAGTGACCGAAGGCATCCTGCTGGTACCCGAAGGAAAGGTGTGCGGGGTGATGCTGGAACTTTACAACGAAGACGGTCTGGTGGTGGAACCGGCCGGCAGCCTCTCCGTCGCCGCGCTCGATCAGTTGGCGGAACTGCACGACCTGACCGGCAAGACCATCGTCTGCGTCATCGGCGGTGGCAACAACGACATCACCCGAACGGCGGAAATACAAGAGCGGGCGCTGCTCTACGCCGGGCTGAAGCACTATTTCATCATCGAATTTCCGCAGCGGGCGGGCGCGCTGCGCGACTTTCTCAACATCCTGGGGCCGGAGGATGATATCACGCACTTCGAATACACCAAAAAGCACAACCGGGCGAAAGGACCGGCACTGGTGGGTATCCAGCTTAACAACCCCGCGGACTACCTGGCGCTGGAAGATAAGATGCGCGGGGCCGGGGTGCAGTTCGAGCACATCAACGATCAGCCGCTGTTGTTCGAGATGTTCGTGTAGCAACTGATTGCGGTCATGATTCGTTATCTCAAGGCAAATTTTGACCATGATTAACGAGAAATCATTCAAGTACTGGATTGCGCAGGAGGTGGAGTAAACTTTCGGTGTGGCGAGAACCCGTACCTCTCCTTTGCTCGACCGCTGGCTGTCACGCGCGGTGGATATAGCACAAACTGGGCCGTCCGGCTTTACATCGCTGAGCTGTTCGGCGAAATGAGCAAACAAATCCGGGGTGTTCCTTCAGGCGGGGCCGCAGGTGCAGGGATAGCTGGGAAAAAAAGCAATGCATTTCAACCCTCCATTGCACCTGCGGCCCCGCCCCCGAAAACCCCGGCGATCTACCGTGAAAAAGTCGCCGGAACCCCTACCTTCGCCCCCATGGCCCTCGAAAACCTGAAACTGATCTCCGCCGGCGCCGGCAGCGGCAAAACCTACCGCCTCACCGAAGAGATGACCGCCCTGCTCGTCGGTAAAAAAGTCCGCCCATCCGGGATCATCGCCACCACCTTCACTAAGCGGGCGGCGGCGGAGCTGAAGGAACGCGTACGGGTGAGCCTGCTGCGCCGGGGCATGACCGCCGAAGCCAACGAACTGAAGAACGCCCTGATCGGCACCGTTCACGGCCTGGGCGTAAAGCTGCTCAGGCGCTTCGCCTTCGAGGCCGGGGTTTCCCCCCAGGTCGACATCATTGCCGACGAAGACCACCAGCGGCTGTTCAACCTCAGCATGGCCGCCGTCATCTCCATCGAACGGATCGGGGAGATCGAGCTGCTGTGCGAGAAGCTCGGTCTGAGCATCGACGGGGAGAAATTCAACTGGCGCAAAGAAGTACTCCGCGTCGTGGAAATCATCCGGGGCAATAACTTCGACGCGGCGACCATCGAGCGAAGCAAGCAGAAATCGTGGGAAGAGCTGGCAAAAATTCTCCCGCCGGTCAACCCGAAGATCACCGACGAGTCGTTCAAATCCCGCCTGAAGGTGGCCCTCACCGAAACCATCGCCGCCCTCACCGCCAACGAAGACGTTGACGCCACCAAGGTCACCGCCACCGGCAAAAGCTACCTCAAACGGCTGCGCGGCCAGCTCGACCGCCGGGGTTACCTGCCCTGGTACGAACTGTGCAAACTGGCCAATTTTCGGGCTAAGGGAGTCGGGGCCAAAAGCCGTGAACTCGTCGAACTTGTCGAAGATATCGGTCGGGTCCACCCCACCCTGCCCGCCTTCCAGAACGACCTGCGCCGCTACCAGGACCTGATCTTCGACAGCGCCCGCGACGCCATCGCCGAGTACGACCGCTACAAAAAGAACCGGGGCCGCATCGATTACACCGACATGGAGGTTCTCGTGCTCGGCCTGCTCGACAATACCCAGGTACAGGCCACGCTGCGCCGCGAACTCGACCTGCTGATGGTGGATGAGTTTCAGGACACCAGCCCCATTCAGCTGGCCCTCTTCCTGCGCCTGAGCGAACTGGCCAAACAGTCCGTCTGGGTCGGTGACCCGAAGCAATCGATCTATGGTTTCCGGGGTGCTGAGCCGAGGCTGATGGCCGCCGTGATGAACGCCAACGGCCCGATGGATGCGGCCAACATCCAGCAAAACAGCTGGCGGAGCCGCGAGGACATCGTTTACGCCTGCAACGCCCTGTTTACGAAAGCATTTCCCGACATCCCCGAGGCGGCCGTCGTACTGGAGCCCGTCCGCACCCGCGCCGGCGGGGACAACGCACCGGCGGAAAGCTCCCGCCTGGCCGGACGCTCGGGCGTCCTGCACTGGAACTTCGAACTGGACGGCAAAGGCCGGATCTCTAAAGCCTGGACAAAGGAAATGACCGCCCGCGCGGTTGCCGAGCTGCTGGCCAACCCGCCCCCCGTCCGCCCCAAAGGCAGCGATACGGAACGGACCCTCATTGCCGGGGACATCGCCATCCTCTGCCGCAGCAATTTCGGTTGCATCGCCATGGCCGAAGCCCTCAACAAACAGGGATTACCGGCCGCCATCGCCCGCAACGGACTGCTGCAAACCGCCGAGGCGACGCTCTTGCTCGCCTGTCTGAAGTACCTGCTCAACCCTTCGGACAGTCTTTCCGTTGCCGAGATCCTGCTGTTCGGCAGCCGCCACGATCTGCCGGAGATCATCGACTCGCGCCTCGACTACCTCGCCACCCTCGAAGGTCGCGCGGAAGACGAGCGCCTCGCTCCCTGGGCCGCAGACAACGCCCTGATCCGGACGCTCGACGAATTCAGGGCCGCCACCAGCGAGTACAGCACGAGCGAAATGCTCAACCTGCTGCTGGAACGGCTCGACCTGCGCCGCGTGATCGTCGCCTGGGGCGAGGGCGAACAGCGCCTGGGCAACGTGGACGAGCTGCGCCGCCTGGCCGTCGCCTACGAAGACAACTGCCACCGCCAGCACCGCGCCGCCTCCCTCGGTGGTTACCTGCTGTATCTCGACGGGCTGCTGCGCGCCCAAACCGACGCCCAGGCCGCCGGGGAACGCCCCGGGGCCGTCAACGTTCTCACTTATCACCGCAGCAAAGGACTCGAATGGCCCGCCGTGATCGCCGGCGACCTCGACCAGAAACTGCGCGCCGACGTGTGGGGCATATCCGTGGAGCCCGAAAAAGAGGAAGTGGACCTCGGCAACCCGCTGGCCGACCGGTGGCTGCGCTACTGGGTAAACCCCTACGGCAAGCAGACGCGCGGCGTCGACTGGCTCGACGCGCTGACGGAAAGCGACTGGAAAACCCGCGCAACCGAAACCGCAACGGCCGAAGAAGCCCGCCTGCTGTACGTCGGCTTCACCCGCGCCCGCGACTACCTCATCCTCCCCACCAATAAAGACGGTGCGCCGTGGCTCGACCGCGCCTTTGCCCGGGGCGGCGGGGTGGTGCCGGTGCTGACGCCCGACAGCACGGATGCCCCTTTCGACTGGGGCGGGCACGAGGTGACCAAATTCATGCAAACCTGGACGGAACCGCGCAACCTGCCTTCCGCACCGCTCTCCCCCACTCCCGTGCCGTTCATCGACGGGCCCCGCGCGGGCCGGAAGAACTACCCCGACGTGTTCGCCTCCGAAGAGTGGCGGCTGGCCAATTACGCCGGCAAAGGGGCCGGCGAAAAAACGCAATATTTTTCACCGCCCCTGATCGATCCGGCGACCGACGAACGGCTTTACGGACAGGCGATCGGCAATTTTCTGCGGGGCATGCCCTGGCAGCTGGAAGAGCACCTGCGGCGGGAAAGGGCGGAAGGCCTGCTGGATAATTATCTGCCGGGCGGGGAGACGGACCCCGAAAACCTGCTGCGGCAGGCGGCGGATTTTCACCGGTGGCTGCACGCGAACTTTCCCGACGTGACGCCCACGCGGCAGGTTGCGCTCCACTACGAAGTCGGCGGCAAACGGGTACTCCTTTCGGTAGACTGGCTGTTGCCGGTCAGCCCGGACGAGGTGGTCGTCATTGCCGACGTACACCAGTCCGCAAAACAGTATGAGAAGCAGGCCGCGCAGCATGCAGCGGATTTGGCGCTCACGCGGGATGCCGTGACGGCTTTGACGGGCAAAGTGGTGCGAGCCGGGTGGATTCACCTGCCGGCAGCGGGCCTGCTCATCGGAGCCGAATGAGGGCCTCTCTGGAAATCAGTCGTTTCGAGTGCGCCGACAATTCATAAACCCTTACTTTCGTCCCATGCCCACCACCATCAACGATACCATCCGCCACTTGCTCATGGAGGAAGACCAGGTATGCCTCCCCGGGCTCGGCACGTTGCGGTTGCAGCAGCAGCCGGCCCTGATCAGCCCCATCGAGACGCGGGCCATGCCCCCTTCGGAAACGGTCAGCTTCAACGCCAATCTGGTGCTGGACGACGGGCTTGTGGTGCGGTATATGGAAGAACATTCCGGATACGGCCGGGCGGAGGCCGAGGCGTTGTTGGCGGAATTTTTGCGGGATATGCGGGAGATCCTCGATGCCGGCCGTTCGTTCACCATCGACGGCGTAGGTCGGTTCTTCAAGCACTTCGACGGGCAACTGCGCTTCACGGCCGAAGGGGAAAACTTTAGTAAGGACAGTTTCGGCCTGCCGATGATCGAGCTGCGCCCGATCGTCCGCAATGAAAAGCAAAGACGGATGGCAACGGACCCCCTGCTGGCCCAGACCAACCCTGCTTTTTCCGAAAACCCCGACCCCGCACCCGCGGCCGCGCCCCCGAAAAAATCAGGCGGTAAAGCGCTGCTGTACGATCCGAAGTTGCGGAAGGCACTTTGGTACGTGGTTGCCCTGCTGGCCATCATGCTGGTGTGTGCCGCCCTGTTCAAGATCGCTCAGTACGCCGGCGGCGGCTACGCCGAGAACAAAACCCCGGCCCGGGAGGAGCCCGCTTCCCCCATCCCCCCTGATCGCGTGAATGTCGCCCCCGGTCCGCCGGCCGTCGACGCCGAGGATGTTCGCCCCGGCGAAGCACCGCGCCTCGGCGATTCTCCGCGCGCCAACCGACCTTACGAGCAACCCGACGATACCGGGGAGCCCCCCACCAACGCCGAACCGCCCACCAACGTAGCGCCGTCGCAGCCTGCCACAACCGGCAACGTGGCGCTGATCGCCACCGGACTGTTCGGCAGCCAGCGCAACGTCGATAAAAACACCGATCGCATCCGTTCCGCCGGCTTCGCCACCTTCGCCCGCCCGGAAGGCCGCCTGACCCGCATCGGTGCCCGCCTCGAATACGACTCCGAAGACGAACTTTTTAACGCGCTGAACCGTATCCGGCGGCTGTACGGCGACGCTTTCGTGATGGAAATCAACGGGGAGGTGCAGGAGATGGAATAGTCTTTGCGGGCCGTGCCGAGCACCACGCGCCCAACCGTCAGGTTACCGCGCACCCGCGGGAGTCGGGTTACTGCCGCGAGGTCATCAGGTGTCTTTATAACAAGGCAGCGCTACCGTACCTGGTTACTTACTTTTCGCCAGTTTGATGGCCTGGGCCAACTGCTCCACCTTCAGGTTCTTGGAAACGATCGTCCGGTCGGGGCCGAGGAGATACAGCTCGGGGGTATTGTCGACGTAGTAGGTCTTGAAGATCGAGCGGTTGGTGGGGTCATAGACGTTGGTGAATTGCGAGAGGCCGTACTGCCGGACGAAATTCCTCCACTTGTCCGCCTCGGTATCGAGGGCGATGGCGTACACGTCGAGTTCATTTTTGAGGCCCTGGTGCGCCTGGATCAACTTCGGGGTCTGCTCGATGCAGTGCTCACATTCGGGGTTGTACATGAATACGGCGATGTAGGGTTTTTTGAGGTCGTAGAGGCGCTTGGGGCTGCCGTCGAGGCCGGGTACGGTTATGTCGGGGCCCTTTTGGCCAACGAGGCTGTGCGCCATCTGATCGGCACGTTGTTGAAGGCCGAAAACCGTCATACTGTCGGCCCAGAAGGCGCGTTCGCGGGTAAAGTAGTTCTGGATCATGTGGACGTGGATGGCCGCGCCGTCCATGACCGTCGTCTTACCGGGTTCGTACTGGAGGGTGATCCAGTTGGCGAAGAATTTGTAGTAGTCCGGCTGGTCAAGCACCCTGCCCAGCAGGTCGTCGGCGGAGGCTTTGATGGCGTCGGCGTTTTGCGGCGTCAGCTCGGTCATGTACCGCTTTAGTTTGTTGAAGATGACGGGGGTGTTGAGCAGGCGCACGTCGTTGAAATCGACGCCGTCCCAGAAGTCAGCGCGGAAGGCGGCTACCTGTGCTTTTTCGTCGAGGGAGCCATCGGCGTTGCGGGCATCGATGAGACGGGGATTGCGGCCGGCGCGCTTATAGGAAGTGAAAAGCGCATCAGGGGCCTGGGCAAAAAGCCGGTCCTGGAAAGCTTCCCGAACGTCGATGAGGGCATTGCGCTGGCTCTGCAACTCGTTGTAGGCGTCAGTGCCCGGTGCGGTGGTACGGATGGCCTCTCCGACCGCGCGAAACTCTTCCTGCTGGCCGGCCTCGAAGGCGAGACTTTCGTAGAGGCGTCGGGTGTCCTCGTTGCCCTTCACGGTCATTGTGGTAACGGCGGTAGCGGCATTTGGCGCGGAAAGGCGCATGGTCTGGTCCTGGTCGATAAGCAGTTGCACGGCGGCCCCGTCGGAGAAATAAGCGTAGTAGTGGCCGGTTTTGAGGGGTTCCGCCTGCTTGAACACGATGCCGTTGCCGTTGACCGTGAACTCTCCGGCGCGGTACTGCTGTTCGCCGACCTGGCCGATGAGCAGGGCTCCGGGCAGGGGCACGCCGGGGATGCTGATGCGGATGTCGGGGCTTTCCAGCCGGCGGTCGGCCAGGGCGCCGGGGTCGATGGTGCTGTTGGCGGTACTGCCGGTGCCGGCGACCGAAGCGGTGGAGGACGAAGCGGTGGAGGTGTCTCCGCAGGCGGCGAAGGTCAGGAGGGCAGCGAAGAGCAGGAGGAAACGCATGGGCGGGTAGTTTTGCGGGAGCAAAAGTACGGATTTGGGTTGGGGGTGTACTTCCCGCTATTGTTAACGGGTGTGTAACTGAACAGACGAAGCTCCCGCTCCCCGATAGGTTAAGTCTTTACGGGCGGCAAATTCTTGACAATTGCGCGCTCGTTATCCCGCATATTGTCACCGACTTCCGGCTTTAGCCGAGGATAGACTGCGAAACGCGGTGTGTCGTGGCGGGTGAATCAGGTTTCGCTACGGCTTTGGCCATGAGATGGCGTTGCATGACAACGCCACGAAAGTTTAGAGAACGAAAGAATCGAGTGGAAACACCCAATTGCCGCTACCCGACAAGTGCTAAGGCACCTGCGGGTCAGCTATTCATTGGGCGGAATTTGAAAAACTAAGCTTACTGTTTACACACTTCTAAAGTATCTAGTCCAGCGGTCCATTCTTCTATGATTGATAATTTATTAATTATCCTAACTGAAGAGATGTCGCTTGATGACCTAATCCATATCAAATTATTTAAAGTATATTGAAGAGAGTCAGTTGACACTTCATCCATAACTTTGTATTCATCCAGTGCAATTTCACCCTCGGCGTGAAGAGTTAGAGCTAAGTGAGCCTTCAACAGATTAATGTCCATTAAAGAACGATTTTTCATAAAGCACGGTATACATTCAGATAGGGAATGGAGTTCAGCTTTATCTATGTCAGTGAGACCCACTCCATACCCGTAACTTTCTACATAGCTTACTTCTGCCTGTACCAACATTGACTCGATCCTAGCATACAAATTGTCACATACTGATCTATGCCTTGTCATCATTTGACACGAATTAAATAAAAGCAGGATGACACAAGGTAGCAAAACAAATATTCTCATCGCCGATTGTTTGTTGCTCCAGTAACCTGTCCTCCAACAATAGATATTTGAACATTTTGGATTGTACCAAATCCACGGGTCACTGGAACTGTGAACCCGGTAATACGTCCAAACGCACCTGTGGTAGCTGTCGTCATTCCAATTCCATAACCCGTGACCCTGCTTTCGGCAGCTCTTGCGCTAACTGTATGCGCGCGCGCAGCTGATACACCATCAACTTGCATAGCTTCGCCTTCAGCAACTTCATGTGCAAGCATGCTTTGAGCGGAAACTAATCCCGTTGTTCCTACTGCCTGCATATCGCCAACATCTATGACGTGTCGGCCAGGGTTCGCACTGGCCGGACTACTACCGCTATCACCCACAGCTACTCCAGAAGAAGAGGCATCACTATGATCTACAACTTCAATCTTAATATCCCCACCAGCATCTATTGCACTCTGAATAGTGTTTACCAATGCTTGCTGTCGATCGGTCATTGAACCCTCAATACCCGTAGCAGTTAGTTGAAGATGACCATCGGAGTCTACTTGACTCTCATAATGTCCACCAGATCCATTCATAATGACATTATACATAGAGCTCAATGCGGCCGTCGTTCCAGTAGGACTCAAAGTGTCTCCTAATTGATCACTGTAATAAATAGGATTGTTACCCATTCCGTTGTACGGACTCATACCCACATACTTTTCCGCTCTCGGGTCGATTTGCATCCAACGCCCGATCGCTGGATCGTACGTTCTAAAAAACGCTAGGTCCAGCCCTAACTCCTCATTCCTCTCGATCCCATTAAACCGATAGCAATCCCCCCCAGCACCAACTTTTCAAGCAAAAACGATGCCCGTTAGCACCGTCCCAAAGCTAACACTTCTCCCTCAGTTTTTCTTTCAATTGAAGAAAAAAAGCCGTGCATCAGCAGCGTCGTTGCCGATGAAGGCCGTCGTTGCTTCGGCCTGGCGTAGCCGGACGAAGTAACGACGGCATTCGTCGGTAGCGGGGGCACGGGGGCTGCTGCTAAGCCCCCGCAGCATCAGGGGCCGCAGGCCATCCGCTGGGCATGACGACGGCGGCCACATTCAGCGGTTAGCCGGGCGGTTCCGTTCGTTCGACCGGAGGAGCTTCGCGGAGCCGGACGTGGCTTAATGGGATGGCATCAGCCGGCAGCTTCAAGGGCGGGAGGCGCGGCGGCGGCCAAGGGCCAGCTAGACGCAGGTGCCTTAGCACTTGTCGGCTAGCGTTTCTTGGCCGCCGCCGCGCCGTGGGTGGGGTTTCTTCGTGGAGGGTAAAGCAAAGCCCCGGTCTGATGGCTCAGGACCGGGGCGGTTCAGTTTCAGTTCTCAGCCGGTTGGCTACGGCTAGACGTTCTCGTCGATCCATTTTTGTCCTCGTCGTTGGTGGTAGACTTGTACGACGACAACTTCCAGGATTTCGTCTTTGATGGTAAAAACGATCTTGTAGTTCAGGGTAAGTGCACGACGGTACTCGTGCTCTTTGTCGGTCAGTTCGTCAAAAGACTCGTGTGCTCCAGGGAAGGTCTCAAGACTCTTGATGGTGGCGACGATCTCCTTTTGAACCTTTGCAGCGTAGCTAGGTGAAGCGAGGTCATACAGGTCGTTTACGATCTTGTTGATGCTGGCGCGGGCGCGCGGCGTCAACTGTACGGTGTACTGCTTCATGCCGCCTCCGACGTTTTCAGCTCCCTCGCAAAGTCATCGATGCTCATAAACTCTTCGGGCTTGCTGAGGTCTTCGGCGAACTGGGCTTTGGCCACGCTTGCTTTTACGGCGGTACCGTCCGCTTCGTAACCAATGACGGGGTCGCCAAAGTGACGTTCCAGGGAGTTGACCAGGTCGAGTAATACCTTAAGCATTCGCTCGTCTTCGATGCGGTCGATGGTTTCGTGACAGTGTTGGCGCAGGTCTTCGGTAGTCATGGTGGAGCGATCAAGAGGTTGATAATGTCTAAGCATAAAGATAACGATTTAGTGATTTAATGAGTTGCGCTCAGCGGATGGAACTTCTCCACCGCCAGCCGCAACGCTTCCAGATTATTCTCTTGGTACCGCTCCGTAGCGGATATTTTTTTGTGGCCAGCGAAGGCCTGGACCTGCCGCAAGCCCTGACCGGATTTCAGTCGCCCGGCGATCACGCTTTGCCGGATCACCGTCGGCGTGAGCCGCTTTCCTGGAACCAATGGCCGTAAGGTTTCAACGAGATAATGTACACTCTCGCCCCGCTCCGGAGTGCCCCGACTGGTCAGTAAAAGGTGGTCGGTTGCTTCGGTCAAAAGCCGTGCTCGATCTTCCTGCAGGTAAGCGTGTAAGGTCATCACCTGGCCAGCATCGAGGCGTAGC
>ENA-ORXU01000192-ORXU01000192.1-marine-metagenome-genome-assembly--contig:-NODE-192-length-79983-cov-9.682565_pt1 | contig 79983 bp, 55 predicted proteins | sample MGYA00237869_ERZ511484 | MGnify/ENA metagenome assembly ERZ511484 | reverse complement strand
AAACCTACTCAAGCGAGAAACGGAGGCGAAAGTTGGCGTGAGGGCTAAGCGAAAGAAGGCAGGATGGAGCGATGACTGTAGATTACAACTGATTGTTGCTCCGTGGTTTCGGTATCGGAGATAAATTTTTTATACTGGATGCTGACGGGAGCAGTTGATCCCGTGTGGTGTAGGTCGGGGGTGTTAAAGGAGCAAAACGATGCTTCTGAAATGCCTTTCCCCGCACCTGCGGCCGCGCCCGGAAAACTATGGGGTGGGGGATGCGTTACAGCGAAAAGATCAGTTTATGTTCAATATTCTTCATTCCGCCGCCGATCTCGAAGCAGCCATGACGGCCAGTCACGAAAAGCCCGTGATTTTTTTTAAGCACAGTGCGACCTGTCCCTTCAGTGCCGCCGCTCAGATCGAGGTAGCCCACGCCAAGCACGACCTCGACATTTACGGCACCGTAGTACAGTACACTCCGGAGATCAAAGAAGCCATCGCTGAACGTCTGGGGGTGGAGCACAAGAGTCCGCAGGCGATCGTTGTGTATAAAGGAGAAGCGAAGGTCGATTACTGGCGCAGTGAGATCAAAGAACTGACGTTGATAAAGGCGGTGAAAGAGTTGGCGACGAAGTAACAGCATTTCGTACTGAGGTACCCGATCCGTATAATGTCAGGCAAAGCGTACGACAAATTGTTTCTTAGTAATTCCAACCTTCCCGATATGCGGTAGTCACCATCTTGTACCGATCATAAAGCTAAATTATCATCCTCCCCTCCGAATTAATCCTCCGCCCCAACGGCGCCCTTTATCACCTGAATCTCCTTCCAGGCCAGGTGGCCGAAACCATCATTACCGTCGGCGATCCGGAGCGGGTTCGCTTGGTGTCCGACCGGTTCGACCGGGTTGAACTTCGGGTTGAAGCACGGGAGTTCGTTACCCATACCGGAGAACTGGATGGCAAGCGCATCACGGTTATCTCCACGGGCATCGGCACTGATAATATCGACATCGTATTCAATGAGCTGGACGCTCTCTTCAACATCGATCTGTCCGGGCGAGCCGTGAAGGATCGGCTCACCCGCCTTGATTTTATCCGTTTGGGCACCAGCGGTTCCTTTCAGCCGGATTTGCTTCTCGACAGTCTTCTGCTTTCCGAAGCCGCTTTGGCAACGGACGGCCTGTTACCTTTTTACCTGCACGGTGGAGAGCCGGATGAAGCAGCCATAAGCCTTGATGGCTACCTGGAAGACGGTGGCGTACGGTTGCCGGTGCCCGTGCTGATTGTGCGGCCCGAGCTACCCCCCGCCATCGCGGCCAGCGATCTGCCGCGCGGCGTAACCATGACGGCCGCAGGTTTTTACGCTCCTCAGGGCCGGAGCCTGCGTTTACCATCCTGTCTTGACTCCCGGCTGTTCGATCGCCTCCGTGCCTGGCGCCATGATGACCTGAGAATTACGAATATCGAGATGGAAACGGCGGGGATTTATGGTCTGGCTACGATGTTAGGTCACCGCTCGGCCTCCATCTCGGCACTGATGGCCAACCGTACGGAGGGAACCTTCAGCAAGCAACCGGCCAAAACGGTAGCGGGGTTGATTGATCGGGGGCTGGAGTTGGTGCTGGCGGGATAATAGGGGTGCAGGGAATGAATTGATGCGATTATTTGATGTGCCTACAAGTAAAATGTATTCTTACGAGAATACATTTGTCCGATTTGGCAACCGCGCAATACCACCCCGTTACACTCGTTTTAAACGACGTAATTCCTAATCTATGCGTTCTATTTTCGGATTGATAACACTTTTTTTACTCTGCTTCACCACCTCCCTCACCGCCCAGTCTGAGTACGACGGAGTAATCGACCGGTTCGTTTATGATCATAATAAGATGGTCGCGATGAGCAACTGGGCAAAAGTTGAGCATTCAGCCGTGTCAATGCACATCAACGACGCGAACGAGCTTGAGGTGGAGGTACACAACGACCGCAGTCTGCGGCTCACGTTACAGCGCGAAGAGACCAGCGAGCTCGACGGGCTGTTTCCCCGCAAGATGAAACGGGCCATTGTCATTATCACCAACGAGACAGCCGTGATCATCGACCCCGTAGAGAAACTGCATTTTGCCATCTCGCTCGGCCCCGATCCTCAGTTGCCCGCCATCACCGCGGAGCCCCTGCTGGTTTTTGAAGGGTACGGTCTGGCCCGTCATTGGGACAATAAAGTGCGGTAAATTTGTCCGACGGGCTAATCTATTAGCGGAAAGTACCGGTTCAGCATTTTGCTCAGTCCATATACGGAATCAAGCGCGGGATGCTTAAAACGCGCTTGTACTTTTTTGCGTATTCGCTGCCTGATCTTGTTGAGATTGTCCAATGATTCGACTCCGGGAATTTGCGCCAGAAGCTGGTGCCGGGTAGGCTTCTTGTCGCCCGCAGCGGCAACGACTTGACGGTGTTGCAGCATAAATTCCACCTGGGATTTAGACAAAAATTCCTCCAGGAAACCTGGAATAAATTCCAGGGCAAGTCGGTTTAGCTCTGCTGTATAAACCTTATTCTGCTCGCCCGCCGTAATCAACGTCGGCATGGTGGGCAACTGGCCGGTATAGATGGTGCTCTGGTGGTAATAGTTGAGATGAGCGGCCAGCTTGTCGCCGTCATTTGCCGCCCGTACGGAGATCTGATGGTACCAATAGTACTTACCCGACTGGTGAAGCAGGGGAACCACGCTTCCGGCGGCCGCGCCTTTACTGTTCGCCAGTTCCGGTCTGGCGTAAGCAATCTCGTACATCGCTCTGGCGTAATTTGTGTAAGCGAACAGCCAGGAAGGATGGACCAGCCGGAATACGTCTTCGTATTTTATGTCAACCAAGCCAAAGTGACGGCCCGTATTGTGCGACCAGATGATCTTCGGCTTTTCTCCAAGCAAAAGGGTGAAAAAACATACGTAAGGGTTAGCCTGCTGTACGCAGTTGCGCTGAAGCTGGTTCAGGTAATCGTCGTTTTCAACCACATCGGGATTAGTTTCCCGGTAAAGCTTTGAAATGATCAGATCAAGTTCAGTTCGCTTGAATTCTTTGGAAGACATGTTTTGAGAGACGTAACAGTGTAAAGACAGCGGAAATCGTGCAATATCTAAAGAAAATGCATCAAAACGTAAAAGCAAACGTGAAATCGTACGTCAGTGAAACTGCTCCGTGTAGTACTGAAGCGTCAAACCTAAAATCAGCAACTAATGTATAAACAATAAAGTAACGTCTTGCGCGTTGAGCAGCAAGACGTTACGAATGAAAAACACTATGAACAACACTTTTTTATAGAAACGCATTTAACGTTTCAGATTCAGGTGGTTACTTAAAGAAAGAATTTAAAGTAAACTGCTTTGTCCTCTAGAACAAAGATAAAACGGGGAATCGATAATTTTACCCTCGCTATTGTCCATTTGTGGACAGCACCCCGTTAAGTCCCCTGTTTTACCAGCCCAAGAGTGATTATTTCCGAATAAATACCGCGTTTATTTTTTCTGTGCACCTGAAATAGACCGGGAACTCGCTATGCCTGTTTGCGTTCTAGAATCAAAAGCAGTACCCAGATGTCTCACGCCAATTCCCGCTACCTCGCTCTTACCGCCATGCTCGTCATGGTGGTATTTTATTTCCTCAGCCAGAGCGGCTACCTGGGCCCGAATCCTATCGGGACCACCTCCTCAGCTACGGCACCTATGATCGTACCTGAATCTTATGCCTTTGCCATTTGGGGCCCGATCTATCTGGGGCTGATTACTTTTCCGGTCTATCAGCAGATTGTAAAACGCGACGACCATCCCAAATGGATCGCCCTTCGTAGTTGGTATACCGCCAATGTGGTGGCCAACGGGCTGTGGCTGGCCGTTGCTTCGTACGACTGGCAGTGGCTCAGTGTCGTAATCATCGTTTTCATGCTCGTTACGCTCTTCCGGATCAATCAATTGCTGCGCGGCATCGAAGGAAGCGGAGGGAAAATGAATTATTGGCTGGAGCGTCTCGTATTTAGTGTTTACTTTGCCTGGATCACGCTGGCGACGGTGCTCAACGTATCCTCGGCCCTGTATGATCACGGGTGGGACGGATTCGGAATTACGGAGGTTACCTGGACGGTCATCATGGTCGTCGTTGCAGCGTTGATTGCCGGCTACACCAGCCGTCGGTACCGTGATGCAGCTTACGCGGGGGTGGTGATTTGGGCTTTCGTGGCGTTGGCGGTGAAGCACTTTGGGGCAGGAACGCAGGTGCTGGGGATTTTGGGGGTAGCGGTTGCGGTTGTTTTTACTGGTATCATGGTTCGGAACTTTACCGGTGCTCGGAGCGCATCTAGCAGACTATCCCATAGGTCTTTGTAAGGTAAGATATCTTGATCGTAGCCCTGGTTGGTGATATCTATTTTCACGATGTCGAGCAGGTCGCGGAGTTCTTTGTGTTGCGCTCGGTCATTGTACGGTCGGAGTTGTTCTGGCTACCTGCTATAACGTGTGCAGGAAGACGTTGCCGCCGCATCACTCCTCCTCCACGGAACTGAAATCATGTATCCGATCCAGCAACAGTTCCGTTGTCCGTTCCCGCTCAAAGTACATCGGTTCAAACCGAACGTCCCAAGCGATCTCGCTGTGAATGTATGAATTATTGACGTGAACCGACTGAGCGAAGGTTTCGTCGTAGCCATCAATGGTGATGAGCAGTTCGGAGTGGCGGCGGCAGTAATCTTCCTGTGTCCAGCCGTGAATGGGGCTGTTTTTAGTGATAGGGTGAACGATCGTCCAATTGAGGGGGAAAAGGGAGACGTTGTCGCGTTCCAGGTCAAGGGAAACAAAGTGGCGGTGTCCGTCCTCTAGCCAGGTGAGGACTACGCGGGCACTGAGATTGATCAGGTGGCTGTCGCGTATGTTGGCGATGCGGAACTGGAGACTGCTACCCCCGGCCTGCTCACCGTAAGGGGCTACGATGGCTTTTTCGGAAAACAGCACCAGGCGTTGTGGTCGGCTAAAGCGGGCGTAGAACAGACCGGTGACGATGGCCACGGAAATCAGGCCGAACAAAGCGATGAAGGAGGCAAGTGCATTGGAAGCTATTCCCACCGGGGCGATACGGCCGTACCCGACCGTCGTGAACGTCTGCACGCTGAAAAAGAAGGTGCTTAAGAACCGTTTCAGGAATGGTGCGGCGGGGTCTATATTGGGCAGTGATTCCGAGCCGATGAGGAGAAAACCACCGGCAAAGAACAGGTTGATGATTACGTAAGCCCCCACGGTAAGCAGCAAGAACCGCCCCCAACTCATCTCCACCAATTGCTGGTAGGGGGAGAACACCGAATATCCTTTGCGGATGACGTTAAACGATCCGTCGTTATTGATCAGGCGGGTGCCCGGCTGGCGGGCTACTTTAGCGCCCAGACCAAAATCGGTAGAGGTATCCGACTCGGGGGTGCCGGAGATGCGTTCGCGGGGGTTGCGGAGATTCATTGATGGGCCAACGTATGAACGCCGGGGGTGGTTGCAGCGCTGATTTCCGCCATCTATTTTTGCACCCGCGTCCGCGCCACCGATTTTTTGCCACTCGCCCGACCTGAACACCCGCGGGGAATTAAACGATACACATAAAAGGTTTTACGGCATGAAATTACCGGACCGCGTCGAATACTGGCTTTTTGCCATCGGCTACAGTACCAAGGCCATCGTTTATCTACTCATGAGTGGCTTTGCCATTGCTACCGTGGCGGGCGTGGCCTACGGAGCGAACGGGCCGCAAGAAGTGATGGAGTGGCTGCGGTACACTTACTTCGGCGACATCCTGCTCTTTTTGTTTGGTACCGGCTTGGGCATTTATGCCTTTTACAAGATCTATTCCGCTTTTACCGACAGCCGGAATGAAGGCACCGGGGCCAACGCCATCGGCAACCGCTTCGGCTGGGCGCTCAACGGCTGCGTGTACGCAACGCTCAGCTTTACGGCCTATAATCTGATGTTGGACGGGCACTCCGGCGAGGACCCGCGCAAAGACATCATCGGCCTCGTACTCACCTACGAATGGGGCCAAACTGCTATTCTGCTTTCGGCGATCACCGTAGCGATCGTGGGGATATTTCAGACCTGGATCGCCTTTGAAGGCCAGCACATGAAGTTCATCGAAACCTGTCGTTTCAGTAGTAAACGGACAAGGATGTACAGCAATCTCGGTAAGGTAGGCATCGTGGCCACCTCCGTTATCTACCTCATTATGGCGTATTTTCTTTACCGCGCTTCACGGATTGAGAACGGCAATGAATTTAAAGGGGTAGGGGAGTCGCTCGCCATGTTGGAGCGGAGCGATATCAGCACCTGGCTGTTGCTGATAATGGGGCTGGGCTTACTCGCTTACAGTCTTTTTATGCTGATAATGGCGAGACACGGGCGGGCCTGATTAAACCGGGGGGCGCGGCCGCGGGAATGCGAGGATTCGTTTGTAAAAGGTAAGCCTCCGTACGGACAATGGTTACAAGCAGGCAGGAAAACTCGAAATACGAAATAAACAAAGGAAACTTTAGGTCTTTTAAAAGTTTCCCCCGTTATTTGCATCGTGAATGATGTCAACTATAATACCGTCCTGCTTACCGCAACCGCTGCCGCTATGTTTAAGCGGGTGGGGATCAAGAGTGTTAGTATGGACGATATCGCCCGGGAAATGGGTGCTTCCAAAAAAACGCTGTACCAACTTGTCGGCAACAAAGAAGATTTGGTAGGTATGGTGATGGAAGCCGATTTTAAGGAAGACGTTTGTCGCTTCATCGAAAACCATGACCGCTCCACTGATGCCATCGACGAGTTTTTGCGCAACAGCCGTTACTTCATCCGCCAGATGCGGGAGATCTCCCCGGCGGCGCTGCACGATCTGCAGAAGTATTATCCCGCCATCTGGAAGGGAATGATGCAGAGCCATCATGAGGAGTTTCGGATAAAGCTGAGCGAAAACCTGGAGCGCGGCATGGAAGAAGGCCTGTACCGGAATAACATCGACCCCAACGTCGTCGCCACACTTTACTCCGGCATGATGGCCATGGTGATCGACCGGAAGGTGTTTCCCGCTTACGACCGCCCGCTGTCCGACATCGTCCGGCAGATGACCGAGTACCACTTCCATGGCATTGTTAATCAGTTTGGCCGAGAACGTCTGGAGAAGTACCTCAACGAGGAAGCCCTCGAATAAATGTCTCCCCGCCATAATCCATCGGCGGACTCATCAAGTTTCAGGGTTGGTATTCGGAACTCCCCCCTCCCGGCTTACTGCTATCCTCCCGCCAGTCACACCGCTATAAACAGCTTTTTAAGATGAAATCATTTTTGCAACGACTGCTGTTCTTTTTCGTCTTCCTGATTGTGGCTACCGCCGGTATGCGGGCGCAATCTGACGAGCCGCAGGTGTTCAGCCTTGCCGAAGCCGTGACTTACGCCATGGCCAACAGCAATACGATCAAAAACGCCCGGGTGGATATTCTCGACGCGGAGGAGAACGTAAGGGAGCAATTCAGCCGGGGCCTACCGCAGATTAACGGCTCTCTCGATTTTCAGCATTTTCTTAAGGTGCCTCAGTTGCCCCTGCCGGCGGCCTTTGGGATGGGGGATCCCAATGCTCCGGAGACGATCGCCTTTCAGTTGAAAAACAACTTTACGGCGGGCATCAACGCCCGGGGGATGCTTTTTGACGGCAGCTTCTTCGTGGGGTTGAGAGCGGCCCGGGCCAGCGGCGAATATTTCGACCTGCAGCTCGAGAACAGTGAGCGTACCGTTCGTAATCAGGTCACCCAGACCTACTTCCAGACCCTGCTGCTGAAGACCAACGTTGCTATCCTGGATCGCAACATCAGCAATCTCTCCAAGCTGAAGGACGAGGTAGCCGCCCAGTTTAAGGCCGGCTTCGTTGAGCAACTCGACGTAGACCGTCTGGTACTCAGTCTGAACAACCTGCGCAGCCAGCGCGACCAGGTTGCTCAGCAGGCCGAGAATGCCCTGCGTGCGCTAAAGTTTACCCTCAATTACCCCCTCGAAGACCCCCTGCGGGTAGAGGACGAACTGGATAAGCTGGAAACGGAGATCGACGCCGCCCTGCTGACGTCCGACATTCCCTACCTCCAACGCCCTGAACTGCGCCTGCTCGATAAAACGATCGCCCTCCAGGGCCTCAACGAAGAATTGCAGAGATCGGCCTATCTGCCCTCGCTGTACGCCAGCGTTGCCGGGCAGTACCAATTCCAGGGCAACAGTTTCAGTGACGGATTCTGGGCACCTACCGTAGTGGTGGGCCTGACCGCCAACGTGCCGATCTACGACTTCGGCGGCCGCGCCGCACGCGTAGAACGGGCCAAACTGGCCACGCAGAAAGTGATCAATCAGCGCAACGACGTGCAGCGCAGCATTCAGCTCGAAGTCGTCAATGCCCGCGCCACCTTCACCGCCAATGCCGACCGCCTCGGCGTGGTGAAAGAAAACCTCGACCTCGCCCAGCGCATCTACGACATCACGCAGATCAAATACCGCGAGGGCGTTGGCTCCAGCGTGGAAATAGTACAAGCCGAACAAGCCCTCTACGAATCGCAGGCCAACTACCTCAACGCCCTCTACGAAACTCTTGTCGCCAGGGAAGACCTCTTCCTGGCCCTCGGCTCGAATTGACCCACTCACCTTTCATCCACAGACTCTGAAGGAGTCAATCCTCCCGGTAACCCCGGGTAATGAAGCGAGCGCAGCAAGCTTCATTACCCGGGGTTACCGGGCACCAGCCCCGAAAAAAAGTAAAGATGAAGTACCTCCTCCCCCTGCTCCTCCTATCCTTTCTCGCCTCCTGCGGCTCCGCCTCCGATGCCGATTCCGTCCCGACCGACCTGGAAGGGAAAAAGGAATACCTGCGCACCAAAAAAGCCGAGCTACGCACCTTGACCAAACAGGTGGAAGGTCTTGAGAAAGAGATCTTCTCCGCCGATCCGAGCTTGGCGCCAAAGGGTACGCTGGTCGCCTTCGAGCCGGTTAAAGCGGAGTCTTTCGAGGACTTCGCATCCGTTCAGGCAACCGTCAAAGCTTCCGAATCCGCCATGGCCACGCCCCAACTCCCCGGCCGTATCCTGAGTATGAACTTTGAGGAGGGCGACGCCATTCGCCGCGGCCAGCTCGTTGCCGTAATCGACGTGGAAAACATCGTCACCCAGCGCGCCGAACTGGAAACCGCCGCCGAGCTGGCCAAGACCGTCTACGAACGCCAGCAACGGCTGTGGGACCAAAAGATCGGATCCGAGATCCAGTACCTCCAGGCCAAGAACAACTACGATCGTACGCAGAAGCAACTCGCCTCCATCGACGTGCAAACCGCCAAGAAGAACGTCTACGCCCCCATTTCCGGTACCGTAGACCGGGTAATGATGCGACAGGGAGAAACCGCCGCCCCCGGAGCACCGATCCTCAGCATCCTGAACACCAACGATCTCGACGTGGTGGCCGACGCCGGCGAAGACTTGCTCACGAAAGTTAAGCGTGGCAACAAACTGAAGGTAACGGTGCCCGCCCTCAATCTCGAGTTCATGGCGCCCGTCAGCCGGATCGGCAAAACGGTGGACCCCGCCAACCGCACCTTTGAGATTGAGCTCGACGTTCCCCGCCGGCACCAGCGCCAGCTAAAGGCCAACCTCCTGGCCGAAGTGGAAGTTCTTGACTACCGGGCCGACGATATCATCGTCATCAGCCAGGACAATATTCAGCAGGAGATCGACGGCCGCCGCTTCGTCTTTCTCGCCGAAAACCACGACGAGAAGGGAAACGTCGCCAGGCGTGCCTACATCAAAACCGGCGGCAGCTACGACAACAAAGCCGTCGTGGAATCCGGCCTCAACATTGGTGACCGCCTCATCACCGCCGGCGGCCGTGGTCTTACCGACGGGCAGAAGATTTCCCTGAGCCAAAACCCTATCCGGTAGCTCCAATCCTGACCCCGAAGTGATCTAACCTCCCGTAACCCCGGAACGATCTCTCTGACAAGCGAAGCAAGTCAGTCAGGTCTTCTTCGGCGAAATTCACCAGCCATGGAACAGAACAAACGTACCTTCTCCCTGACCAACCTGGCGGTAGACAACGCCACGTCCGTCTTCCTGCTCACCATCATGATTTTCATCTTCGGTCTCTACGCCTATGATCAGGTGCCGAAGGAGCAGTTTCCCGAGGTGAAGTTTCCCCAGGTGTTTGTCAACACGCCTTACTTCGGCAACTCGGCGGCGGACATCGAGAGTCTCGTCACCCGCCCGCTGGAAAAAGAACTCCAGAGCGTGGACGGCCTGAAGAAGATCACCTCCACCAGCATCCAGGATTTTTCGGTTATCACCGTGGAGTTTAACGCCGAGGAGGATATCGATGAGGCGGTGCGCCGGGTAAAGGACGCCGTCGACATCGCCAAAACGGAACTCCCCTCCGACCTGGATGTGGACCCCACTATCCTGGAGATCAGCGCGGCCGACTTCCCGATCCTAACCATCAATATGAGTGGTGATTTCTTACCGGACGATCTGCGCCGCTACGGCGAAATGATGGAGGAAGAGATCGAGGACATCAAGGGTGTTAACGATGTACAGTTGAAGGGCGTGCAGGACCGGGAGATCGAGATCGCCGTCGACGTGCGCAAGATGGAAAGCCTGGAGATCAGTTTTCAGGACATCGAGAACGCCATCGGCAGCGAAAACCTGACGCTCTCCGGCGGGGAGATTGTGAACAACAACGTGCGCCGTGCCATCCGCGTCGTCGGGGAATTCCAGGACGCCGAGGAACTGGCCAATACCATCATCAAAAACGAACGCCAGCGGCTGGTGTACCTGCGTGACATCGCCACGGTGGCATTCGGCTACGAAGACCCCATCAGTATCGCCCGCGCCAACGCCCTGCCGGTGGTGAGCCTCGACGTGATCAAAAAATCGGGGGAGAACCTGCTTACGACTTCCGACGAGATAGAAGAGGTGGTGGCCCGCGTGAAAAAACAGCTTCCCGCCGGCCTGGAGATAACCTTTTTTAACGATCAGAGCGACAATACCCGCGACCAGGTGGATAATCTGGAGAACAGCATCATTTCCGGGGTAATCCTGGTGGTATTGGTGCTGTTATTCTTCCTTGGTTTGCGCAACGCGATTTTTGTAGGTATCGCCATTCCGCTGTCGATGCTGATGGGCGTACTGTGGATCTGGCTGTCGGGCGTGACGCTCAACATCGTCGTCCTTTTCGCCCTCATCCTGGCCCTGGGCCTGCTGGTGGACAACGGCATCGTGATCGTGGAGAACATCTACCGGTACATGCAGCTTGGTCGCCGCTCGGATAATGCAGCCAAATTCGGCGCGGGCGAGGTAGCCTGGCCGATCATCGCTTCCACGGCAACGACGCTGGCGGCCTTTAGTCCGCTCGCCGTCTGGCCGGGCATCGTGGGCGAATTCATGAAGTATTTCCCCATCACGCTGATCCTCGTGCTCGGTTCTTCTCTCATCGTGGCCCTGGTCATCAATCCCGTACTTGCCAAAACGTTCATGAAGATCGACGAGCGGGAGACGACAAAAAAGGGGCGCGTACGCGGGATGCGAAATACGTTGATAGGAGCAGGGATCATGATGGTTCTCGGCGTTCTCGTCGGTCTCCTAGGCGGCGTGAAGTGGTTCTTCAACCTGATGGTGATCGTGACCATCGTCACCCTGGTCTACTACTTCCTGCTGCGTCCGGTATCCTTCGTGTTTCAGGATCGTTTTCTTCCGTGGCTGGAGGGGAAATATAAAGGAGTGATCAACTTCTCGCTACGCTGGGGAAAATCCATGCTGATGGGTACCATCGGTCTTTTCTTCCTATCCATTTTTCTGATCTCGGTCAAGCCGCCTACGGTGGAGTTTTTCCCTTCGGCCGATCCCCTCTACGTAAACGCCTTCGTTGAGCTTCCCCTCGGTTCGGACATCGAGGCGACGAACCTGGTCGCCAAGCAGCTTGAGACCGAGGTGCTGGATCTGCTGAAGCCGTACGACAATATCGTCGAATCCGTCCTGACCCAGATCGGAGAGAACACCTCCGACCCCAACACCCCGCCCGAGCCCGGCGTAACGCCGAATAAAGCCAGGATCACCGTGAGCTTTGTCCCCTTTCGCGAGCGGGACGGGGTCAGCACCAAAAAGATCATGGAGGAGATCCGTGATGCGGTGCAGGGCATCCCCGGTGCGAAGGTCAGCGTGGACAAGAATGCCGACGGACCGCCTACGGGAAAAGCCATCAACCTGGAAGTAACCGGCGAGGATCTGGAGAAACTCATTTCCCTCGGCGACGATATCATCAGCTACATTAACAGCCAGGGCATTCCCGGCATTGAGGAACTCTCCGCCGACGTGAAGCTCGGAAAGCCCGAACTGCTCGTGAAGGTCAACCGCGAAGCCGCCCGGCGCTACGGCCTGAGTACTTTCCAGGTCGCCAGCGCACTGCGGACTTCCGTCTACGGTAAGGAAGTAAGCAAGTATAAGCTCGGGGAAGACGAATACCCGATCTTCATCCGCCTGAAGGAGGGGGACCGCAACAGCGTCGAAGCACTCCTTAACCAACGCGTCACCTTCCGGGACCCCACCAATGGCCGGATCACGCAAGTACCGATCAAGACGGTGGCCAGCGTGGAGTACACGTCCACCTACTCCAGCATCAAACGCAAGGACCTCGACCGGGTAATCACCATCAGCTCCAACGTACTGGACGGTTACGTCGGCAACAGCGTAGTGCCGCAGATCGAGGAGGCCCTTCAGGGGTACGACATGCCGCAGGGGTTCAATTACGCTTTCACCGGCGAGCAGCAACAGCAGCAGGAGGACCTGGGCTTTTTACTCGGGGCATTCGTCTTCGCCCTCTTCCTGATCTTCATCATCATCGTGGCGCAGTTCAACAGCATCAGTTCGCCTTTCATCATCCTGACGTCGGTGGTGCTGTCGCTGATCGGGGTATTGCTGGGGTACTTCTTCTTTGGCGGAACGCTGTCCATCGTCTTCACCGGGGTCGGCATCATCTCACTGGCGGGCGTGGTGGTGAACAACGCCATCGTACTGATCGATTACACAACGCTGCTGATGAAGGAACGGGTGGAAGAGCAGGGACTGGAAAAGATATCCGACCTGGAGCTGGACGATATTCGCGCGGCCATCGTCGACGGTGGTTCCACCCGTCTGCGGCCGGTACTGCTGACGGCGATCACGACCGTACTCGGACTCATTCCGCTGGCCATCGGCTTCAATTTCGATTTCTTCAGTTTCGTGGCCGAATGGGATCCGCGCTATTTCCTCGGCGGAGATAATACCGCCATTTGGGGGCCGATGGCCTGGACGATCATCTACGGTATGGTATTTGCAACTTTCCTGACCCTGGTCGTCGTACCGGTGATGATGTGGCTGATCTACAAATCGCGGCGGAGTATCCGCAACCTGAAGCATCGTTTGTTTCACCACGAAGAAGAACTGATCGTTCCGGAAACCACGGGCGACGGCAAAGACTGGGGTGCGCAGTAGCTTGTCTGGGAATTACGGGGAGGGATCTGCCTCCGGCCAGAAGACCCGGTCATGGCGGAATAACCCTGCTTTCAACAACTATTCTCCGCACCCGCGGCCGCGCCCTGATTTTGCCGTTCTTCTTCCCGATTAAGGCCCAACCTTAGGACTAATTAACACGTTACGATTTTTGATCCTGCTTCTGATATAATTTAATGCTTTTGACGCGTATCCTGGCCATCGATTACGGTTCTAAAAAGTGTGGCATTGCCGCTTCCGACCCCCTGCGGATCATCGCTACGGGGCTCGATACCGTTCCTACCTGGCAACTGTTCGACTGGCTGGAAAATTACCTGGAGGAGGAACCGGTCGGGGACCTCGTGATAGGAGAAAGTCTGCACAAAGACGGAACGCCCAATAAAATTAACGCCGAGGTAGTTGGTTTTGAACGTAAATTCGCCAAACTCTATCCAAACGTGTTGTTACACCGGCAGGATGAGTTTTACTCTTCAAAAAGAGCCATGCAGGCCATGATTGAGGCGGGCGTTCCTAAAATGAAGCGCCGTGATAAAAAGCGCGTCGATAAAATGGCCGCGACGATCATTTTGCAGGATTTTATGGAATCCCTCAGGTGATATTTTCCGTCAATATTATATTCCGGTTTATAAATTTTTTTTATGATTTTGCCCATATACGCGTACGGACAACCCGTACTGAAAAAGGTAGCTAAGGATATTTCTCACGATTATGCGGGCCTGAAAGAACTCATCTCCAATATGTGGGAGACGATGGATAACGCCAACGGGGTAGGTTTAGCCGCTCCGCAGATCGGCCGTAACATCCGCCTGTTCATGATCGATAGTGGTCCGATGTACAAAGAAGGGGAAGAGGATAAAGGAGTAAAAAAAGTTTTCATCAACGCCGAAATAATCGAGGAAACGGGTAAGGATATCTCTTACTCCGAGGGCTGTCTCAGCATCCCCGACATCACCGGCGATGTGGAACGTCCCGAAACAATCGTGATGAAATGGGTCGACGAAAATTTCGAGCCCCACGAAGCTACATTTACCGAAATGAACGCCCGGGTGATTCAGCACGAATACGACCACATCGAAGGGATCCTGTTTACCGAGCACCTGAAGCCGCTGAAAAAGCGCATGGTGAAGCGGAGACTGGAGAAAATCAAGAAGGGAGAAATTGACCCGGCTTACCGGATGAAGTTCGTTAAAAGTTGAACGGTATTCAAGCGGTGGAGCGCCGTATTTAATGCGCTGAGTATTTACACCACCAGCTCTCCGTTAGCGTCCGTGGTGAGGACTTCGGTAAAGTGATCGAAGAAAGGCCGCAGGGCAAGCATGGCCTCGTGGGCCTGATCGATGAAGTTTTCTGACAGCACTTCTTTGTCGGTAAAATTCCGGCCGGCATAAAACTGCTTGTAGCGGAGCAGATCGATGTTCTCGTGGTCTTTTGCGTATCCCCGGGGAGCGGTCTTCAACTGCTCGCCCTGTAGCTTGCCGAAAATTCGGACGAAGTCTTTATCGGCAATGATGGCCCGCAATCCGGAAGCATCCACGGCCAGTTCTTCCCGCATCCGTTTCAGATCGTCCTTCTCCATGCCGTAAAACCCACCGCCGATGAAACTTCGCCACTCCCCAACCGGCGAGATGTTGTAGTAATACCCGCCGCGCCGTAGTTTTCCGTCGCGGACGAACTGGCCGGCGTAGTTTGTTTTATACGGATCTTTATTCTTGCTGAAGCGCACGTCACGGTAGATGCGAAACAGCGATTTTTTACCATTTTCGGTGGAGAGGACGTCGGTTTCGTTCATCCGGCTCAACAATACGTGGGCGAACTCGGCGACGTTTTCACGACCGGCTTCGTACCTGGTCTTGTTTTCCTTGAACCATTCGCGGTCGTTGTTTTTGGAGAGATCTTTAAGAAAAGTGAGGGTTGATTTTTTGATTCGACTCATAACTCGGCGAACGGTCCTTGCGGTTGGATGGTTTAACATGGTTGGTTGTGGAGGAGGGTTAATCGCTTTGTTTTTCAAAGCTACTCGTACATATGCGTATGTCGGTATTTACGAGTAACGCCAAAAACCAAAGCCCCCCCGTCTCAAAGGACCGTACCTTTGCTTCCCAACAAAACGCAGTCGGCCCCCCCCCCCGACGGCCAACGAACCAACGAATTAAATGACCCCTTTCCGTCGTCTCCTCGGCTACATCGCCAACTACCGTGGCTTGGTGATCCTCGCCATCGGCTGCAACATCCTCACGGCGGTGTTCACCTTGGTGGCGGTGCCCCTGTTCCAGCCTTTCCTCAATTTGTTGTTCGAGCAGGTAGAAATGGTGACCGCTCCCCCGGAGACGATCTCTTCGCTGGCGGACCTTAAGGTGCAGCTCGACTTCCTGCTCAGCGAATGGATTACCCGTTTAGGGAAAGAAACGGCCCTCGGCTACGTCTGCGGATTTATCCTCGTCAGTTTTTTGCTTAAAAACCTGTTCCGGTACCTGGCGTTGTTTTTCATGTCGCCGGTGCGTAGCGGAATCATTCGCGATCTGCGCAACGACCTGTACGGCCACCTGCTGCACCTGCCGCTGGGGTACTTTTCGGAAGAGCGAAAGGGCAATCTACTAAGCCGGATCACCACCGACGTACAGGAGGTGGAATCCAGCATCCTCAGCGTTCTGGAGGCCATTTTTCGCGAGCCGTTCATCATCGTCGGGGCGCTGACGTACATGATCCTGCTCAGTCCGGGGCTGACGCTTTTTGTGTTCGGGCTAATGGTTTTTACCGGCGTGGTGATCGGGGGCATCGGTAAGCGGCTCAAGCGAAGCAGCACGGTCGTACAGGAAAACCTGGCCGACATCGTTAGCCGCACCGAAGAAAGCCTCGGGGGGCTGCGCATCATCAAAAGCTTTGGGGCCGAACGTTTCCAGACCGAACGCTTCGGGGAGCTGAACGATAAGTACCGCCACAGCCTCATCCGCTTGTTGTGGCGGCGTGACCTCTCCAGCCCGCTCACCGAATTTCTCGGTATTGCAACGGTCGCTCTGCTGCTCTGGTACGGCTCCCGACAGGTGTTTGCCGGGGAGATGGACGGAGCCACTTTCCTCACCTTCATCTTCGCCTTCTACATGGTCATCGATCCGGCCAAAAATTTGAGCAAGGCCTGGTACAACGTCCAGAAAGGTCTTGGGGCCCTGGGCAGGGTGGAGGAGGTGCTGGAAGTGAAAAATCCACTATCCGTTGCTGTGGGTACCAATTCCTCCGACGATTCCACTCGTCGTGTGGGAATAGATAATATGGCGCGAACGCAGGATGCAAAGCTGGTTGGAATGCAGGTCGACGACGTAAGTTTCCGGTATACCCCCGGTGGTCCGCCGGTACTTCAGAACATCAGCATTGACCTGCCGCCGGGCAAGGTTGTCGCCCTGGTCGGAAACTCCGGTGGCGGCAAATCCACGATCGCCGACCTGCTGCCCCGTTTTTACGACCCTACCGCCGGCCGTATCACCCTGAACGGTACGGACCTGCGGGAGCTCACCCTTACGGAAGTCCGCCGCCACTTCGGCATCGTCTCTCAGGAGGCCATTCTTTTCAACGACTCGATCTTCAATAACATCGTTTTTGGCATGCAGGGCGTTTCGGCGTCGGACGTAGAGCGTGCCGCCCGCATCGCCAACGCCCACGATTTCATCCTCGAAACCTCCTCCGGTTACCAGACCAACATCGGCGATCGGGGCGGTAAACTCAGCGGCGGTCAGCGGCAGCGCATTACCATCGCTCGCGCCATCCTTCGCAACCCCGCCGTGCTCATCCTCGATGAGGCCACTTCCGCCCTCGACTCCGAATCCGAACGCCTCGTTCAGGACGCCCTCCAGAATCTGATGACCGGCCGCACCGCCCTCGTCATCGCCCACCGCCTCAGTACCATTCAGAAAGCCGACGAGATCATCGTCCTCGATCACGGTCGGATCATTGAGCAGGGCACGCACGGGGAGTTGCTGGCCAAAGATGGTGCCTATCGAAAATTGGTGGAACTGCAAGAAGTTTGAATTGTAGCATCGGCCTTTTGGACGGCACCTTGCAGGGACGTCACCGATTCAAAACCGCTCTGCATCCCGCGTTCGCGCCAAATCAGCCCCGCCACTCCGAAAATTCCGTTTCCGAAGGCCGGGCCGACCACATCATTATAAGCATGAAACCTGCGATCAGCAGCAGGCTGGTGTTACCGGTGACGAGGGCAAACACGGTTGCCATCAGCCCCGGCCCTTCCAGTAGCGCCAGGCGCATGATCTTCGCCGAACGGTACTGGGCGATGGCCTCTGGGTATTCCCGCTTTTGTTCTTCCGAAGTACTTTCCAGTAGCTTGCCGGAAAGAATGCGGGACATCACAAGGCACATCATCCCGAAGCCGCCCACGATCAGCAGGTCGGTTTGCGGGCTGACGATGGCGCCTACTCCCACCTGGTTGCCGGAAGAGACGAGGTAATAGACGATGCCCGTAAAGAGCGCAAGACCCGCCATCAGTGCGTAGGCGATGATCGTCAGCGACTGAAGATCGGTGGTTTTAGTCGATTCCATGCATCATTTTTTTCATCCACCCCGAGATGGCGACGAAGAGAAGACCCGCCGAAATCGGTACGATCGCAAAGATCAGGAAGAAACCGCTCAGCCCAACCGCCTCGGCTATCGGTTCGATGTAGGAGCCGGTGAGGCCACCGGCAAAGTTGGCAATAAAGTTGGCGACGAAGAATACCCCGAACATCAGTCCAATCAGCCGTACCGGAGCCAGTTTGGATACGTAACTCAGTCCTACCGGAGAAATACAAAGCTCTCCCCAGGTGTGGAACAGGTAGGCCGCGATGAGCCAGAACATACTGATGCTGGCGGTTTTTGCCCCGTCGGGGATGGAAGACGCACCCAGGGCCAGAATGGCGAAACCGATGCCGAGCAAAATGAGGCCCATCGCAAACTTCACCGGACCGCGTTGTAGCCAGGAAATTTTCTTCTCCCATAGCTTGGCAAAAGCGGGGGCGAAGCAGATGATGAACAAACTGTTAAAGATCTGGAACCAGCCGGCGGGCACTTCGGGTTCGGTGGTCGTGAACTGCTCGTACAGCATGATGCCGATCAAAATCCAGACGATGACAAACGCCACGGCCAGTACAAGGTTGGCCACGGCGTACTTCTCGAACGTAATGCTGAACAACTTGAGCAATACGTAGGTGAGTACCAAAACAGGTACCACCGTCAGAATGGTGTTGGCAATGCGGAAAGTTCCCGCGCTGTCTCCGTCCAGTGACCGATCGGTATAGTCGAGAGCGAAGATGGTCATCGAGCCGCCGGCCTGCTCGAAGGCCCACCAAAAGAAAACGATGAAAAAGCTGAATACTATGATGGACCATACGCGGTCCCGCTCAATTTTCAGCAGTGATTTATCCGACACGATCCAACCCACAAAGGCAACTACCGACCCGATGATGATCGGTGGCATGAACTGCCGGCTGAAGGTTTGTAGCGCATTGACCTGGGGGTCCATGAACGTGATGATAAGCCCGTAAATGATGACGGCGATGACGGTACCGATGATGCCCCAGCGTACGGCACGCGGGCCCTCCTGACCGTCACCCGTAGATACTTCGGGCAAATTTTCGACGGAAGGACGGACTTTTGCGAGATGGGCATCGATGGTCGCTCCGTCCGGTTCAATGGCCAGGCTTTCGGATGCTGCCTGAGCACCGGCATCGTAACCCTCGAGTTCACTGGGGGCAAGGCCGATGCGGCCGAAAATACCCTGGGCAAAGTAGAACTGGATCAAGCCGATGAGCATGAAGATGCCCGCCAGACCAAAGCCGTAAGCGTAGCCCCAGTCTGCGCTCTCGCCGTAGTAGCTGCAAAGCATGATGCCCAGGAAAGCCCCGGAATTGATGCCCATGTAAAAGATGGTGTAAGCACCATCCTTTAACTCGGGTTCTCTATCATAAAGCTGGCCGACAATGGAAGAAATATTGGGCTTGAAGAGCCCGTTGCCGATGATCAGCAAAGCCAGGCCCAGATAAAATGCATATTCCACCTCCAGGGCCATGGCGGCGTGGCCGAGGGTCATGATCAGGGCACCGGCCAGCACGGCCTTGCGGTAGCCGATGTATTTATCAGCGATGATACCACCGATCATCGGGGTGAAATAAACAAGGCCGGTATAGATTCCGTAGAGGGCAAGCGCATCGGCACGGTTCCAGGGGGTGTCTCCGAAAGCAACTTCCACGAGGAACACAACGAGCAGTACCCGCATGCCGTAGTAACTGAATCGTTCCCACATCTCCGTAAAGAAAAGAACAAAAAGAGCCGGTTTTTGCCCGAAAATATTACCCTTTACCGCAGGTAAGGACGAAGAAGATGAAGTCATGGTCTGGATTTAGTCGCCCTAAAGAAACAAAAATTCGCTAAAGCAACTACTTTTTCTTCCCGTGCAAGACGTTATTTATCGGTTACTACCCGGTCGGTGTTGCGGTCCCGTATTCTCCGCAGGCTCGCTCCGAACCAGCCCCCCAGCCCCGTAGTAATGCCGCCCCACAGGGCCGTGACCCCCACCAGGCCCCAGCCAGACCCTAAACCAAAGGTCACCGCCAGCCGGTCGGAAAGCCGACCTTCGGAGTCGAGATGAAGATAGCCGCAGTAGATTCCCCAGACGATGGCGCCGGCCAGGAAGGCAAACCAGAATCCGCTGCGCCGCCAGACGGGGAACAGCAGCGTCAGCACGGCGGCGACCACGGCCGGTGCCCACCAGGTCGCTCCGACATATAGACACAGGGAAATGCCAAGCAGGAGGGCCAAGAGGTAGAAAAAGCGGTACATGAAACGATTTTAATGAGTTAATCGGGGCGAACTGCGGATTTCCGCCGGAAATCCACTACCGGCTATCGTACCACTACCCTGCGCACTCCCGTTTTACCATCACCCGTAACCAACCGCAAAGCATAGATGCCGGCGGGCAGGCTGGAAACCGAAAGCGATACCTCCGCTTCGCCCGTCGGCCGTGACGAGTGCAGGATCCGGCCGTTCAGGTCGAAAAGCTGCAACTCGGTCACCCGAAGATTAGGGCGCCAGGTGACGGTCGTGTTAATTGCGGCGGGGTTTGGGAAAACGCTCCAGTCGGATGCAGCGATGATACGATCATCCGTATCAACACAAAGATCGGAAAAAGTGAAGGTACGGAAATCGCCTGGTAAGGCGTCACAAACGCTGGCGACGCCAATCTCGTACGCCCCGCAGAGGTTCAACTCTTCGACGAGCTGGCGGGTGTCGTTCACACTGATCTCTACCCAGTCGTCCTGCGTGCCGACGGGGCGGTAGCGCAGCAGGTAGCTGCCACCGGGGGCCGCGCTTGCCTCCCACCGTACGAGCGTACTCTCGGCCGTCGGATCGAATTCGGCCAGCAGACGGGTGGGGGGCGGGCAACCCTCCGCCGCGGCAATGTTGATGCAATAGTCTTCCACCTCCCCGAAGGCGGTGTTGGCCAGGCAGGAACCGCCCCGGATGCTCCGGAACTGCATGATGACGCGCAGCCGCGTCAGCAGCAGGTCAGCATCCTCGGGGATCACCAATTGCCCCCGGGCAATGCCTTCATCATCGGTTTCCACTTCCAGAGCTTCTTCCGTGGATAGCAGGTTGCCGTCCTGGTTCCAGTCTACATAAATCCTGAATTCTTCCGGGGCCTCCGAGGAAGTGAATCCGGGGATCATAACAACGGGGTAAACGCCACCCCGCACGAAAGACCGGGAAGTGATCTCCCCGTAGCTGCGGTAGCCGTCCGGCGCAGCCCCCGAGGCGTTGTGCAACAGTCCGCCGATATTGATGTCAGCAATCCATTCCCGCTCGTTGTTAAAGTTGTTGGGGGTGCAGTAGTCTTCTTCCAGACACGCACCACAGCCGAAGCTCAGTACCGTCGTTCGCTTGCCGAAATCGGTGACCAGGGTGTCGCAGTTGGTCTGAAACTCGAACTCGTAATTGGTGCAGGGGGCAATGTTGCCGGCCAGGTCGATCTGATTGCCCGCTACGGTGCGGACGAGCCAGTCTTCGGCACCCTCCCGGCGGTAGCGTACCCGGTACCTGCGGGCAGCGAGCTGATCCGTCCAGCGAACCCTGAAAAAAGGATTCCCGGTAATGCGGACGGAAGCCCCCGTGACCCGGAAATCGGACGGAATGACGCAGCAGCCGTCGGTAGCGACGGTCTTGACCCGTGTCATCACCATGTCGCCGGCCGGGCAGACGGCGGAGACCTGTAAGTCATAGTCGGCGCAGGCGGGCAGGCCGGTCAGTTCGTAAGGGGAAGAAACGCCGGTGATCTCGATCCAGGAGGAAGTTCCCCGGGGACGGTACCTGAGCACGAAGCCGGAGAGATCCTCGACCGCGCGCCAACTGACGGTCAGCGCATCGGCGCTACCTTCCGTCGGGACGATCTCAAAACCGGCGGGGGGAAGACAGTCACTGCAACTGGTAGTGGTGCCGGTAAGTCCGCCACCGGTGGTCACCAGTGCGTTCATCGCCGCACCGATGTTAAGCTTGCCGCCGGAAACCGTGACGCCATCCAGGCTGGCGTTAGGCGTGGTGTTGTTCATAAGCACGTCCTTTACGCGGCGGGCGGCGGCGGCCGGGTCAGCGGCCATCAGCTGGGCAAAGTTCTCGCACGGAGCGGAGAAGAGCAGCGCCGCGGCACCGGCGACCTGCGGGGTGGCGCTGGAAGTACAACAAAAATAGTGGTAGCCGTTGCCGATGTCGGTAGTAAATACGTCGTCTCCGTGTGCGCCCAGGTCGATGGATTTACTGCCGAAGCCGGCCCCCCGGATCTCGTCCCGGAAGTTCAGGTTAGTGACCGCAATGAGGAACTCGGAGGAACAATTGGTGGGGAGGTCACCTTCGGTATCAACATCGATATTATCGTTGGCGGTGGCACCCACGCTGAGGATACCGGCTTCGCCGAGTACATCGTACAGGCCACACCAGATCGGGCTGTCGTCCGGGTTGCCGAAATTCACTCCCCAGCTGGCGTTGGTAACCACCACGTAAGCCCCTTCGGCCCCGTCGGTTTCGTCGTACCGCAACCGGCTTTCCAGCGCGTAGCTGTAGGCCTGGATCACTTCGCTTTCCACGGTGTTCAGGTTGTTCCGGATGATCATCAGCTCAATGTTCCAGTTCACTCCGGTTACCCCGAGGGCGTTGTTTCCCCTGGCCCCGATGATGCCGGCCACCGAGGTGCCGTGTTCCGCCCCGGACTCGGCTTCCACGTCGCCGTCTTCCCGGGCGGTGTTGTAACCGTGTATATCGTCGATGTAGCCGTTGTTGTCGTCATCGATTCCGTTGCCGGGAATCTCGTCGCGGTTTACCCAAAGGTTGGGCAGCAGGTCTTCGTGATCGGTATCAACGCCATCGTCGAGGATGGCGGCGACGATGGTGTCGCCGTTGAGGGTGACACCGCCGGTAGAGATGTCCCAGGCCGGTTCTACGTTGTGATCGATGCCGGCGGGGCCGCCGAGCTGACCGACGTTGAAGTGGTGCCACTGGTCGTCGTAGCGGGTGTCATCGGGCCGGGCACGCGGGGCTAGCCGGTGGTTGCGCTGAAGGGCAATTACGGCGGGGTCCTTCCGGTATTCTCGCCGCAGGATGAACTCGTTGTCGCGGTTGAAGTCGTACGACAACAGGTAAACGTTGAGCGGGCGGCTCAGGGCTTTGTAAGCGGTGATCTCCGGCTTTGCTTCCAACCATTTTTTTGCATCTACGTCCGCGCTGAATTGTACGATCAACTCTCCCTGACGATGATTCAGCAACTGAGCCGACAAGGTGGCGGAGCACAGCAGACAAAGCAAGACAAAAAGGCGACAAGACATGCGGTGAAGGGTTAACGGGTTTATAGTAATGCAAATACGGATAACCGTCACGCGGGGTTGCGTGAGATGACAAATTTAATACGGTATGGTCTTTGCGGCGGCGTAGAGAGATGTTTTCTCTTAAAATCGCGAACGCGCGCCGTACTACTTCGCCATCCGCGTCCACGCAAAGCGAATCACGATCAGCAGTACCACGAAGATGCCGAGCAGCCACTGTACGGGCAGATGGGTAAAGGTGTAGATGCGTACCTTGTCCATGAACCACATGATGGCCAGCGCGGCGGTGATCATGGTGACCAGCCCGCCGAGCCGGCTGAAACCCGGCAGCGAATCGATGCGCACCTGGCGTTTCACGATGAAGAAGGTGAGGAACATACTGGCCAGGGGCAACAACTGCAAAAGCAAATTGGTATCCCCGATGGGTTTGCGCTCAAACAACCAGAGGTAGACGGTGTAGGCAACAGCGATGATAGCCGGAACAGTGACGAGGTAAACGAGCACGGAGTAGAGATAATTCCAGGGGGGAAGATGCCCCTCTTCCCGCTCCATGAAGCCGGCGAGCAGCGCGGCAAAGGGAATGATAGCGAAGTAGAACAGAAAATTAGCGGGGTGCTCCTGGGTATACTGGAAAAGATCGTTGATGGTCATGGGGGCGAAGATAAGGGAAGGCTTAAAAAGTATACGCCGCCGATTTCGGACCGGTGAAGGAAACCCCGGTTTCCCCGGCAGGTGTATACGCGTTCTATAATAAGACACCTCCGGGGACCTGCCGGTCACGTCGGGGGCAAGAAAACCGACCGGTTCGTGCTGCCGCTATGACAAACGTTGCCTGAAATCCGACCAAGATGACCCGTGCCCCGAGAATAATCGTCGTAATTTTGCCACCGAAAAAAATTAATCTGATGTCTGAACCCGACCACCGCATGCCCGCCCTGTACGAACTGCTCTGGTGGGCTTTTACCCTGGTTTTGGCCTGCCTAATGCTGGTGCCGGTGTACACCCAGCTGCCGGCCTTTCCGTACATGGTGGCCAACTTCGTGTACGTGGTGGTGGCCATCACGCTGACGCGGTATCTTTTCTTCCTGCGCATTTCCTGGCTGCGCGACCACCTGCTGCTCCAGGGCGCTTTCAGTATCCTGTTGCTTCCGCTCATCTTCTGGATGGTGCAGTATTTCAATTCTTTCATTCGGTATTTCGACGAGCAGGGCCCCGACGTGCTCACCCGGGGAATGGACGGGGAGCTGGCCGCCGTTATGAACAGTTATATCCATGCTGAATACCGCTTTTTCGGGGTCTGGGCCATCATTGCGGCCTTACTGATGCCGCTGCGGTTGCTGTACAACGTCTGGATACGGTACCGGGCGGGGGTGCGGACGTTGTAACATCTCGGTTGGTAATTTTTGTCGTGCAGCCCGCTGCCGCGGACTGCTGCATCGGACGGCAAGACTCCCTCTTCCAATGACCGGACAATACCGTTACATTTGTGCATCATGCGGGCGCGGTCGCCGGTGCAAAGGAAAAATTCTTTGAAAGCCGTGCACCAATCACGTACCCTCGTTGCGGCTAAATTGCGTTATTAACCCATCCATTCCCCCCCCCTTTTGCACTTCGACATCATCACCCTCCTCCCCGAGCTACTGGCCTCTCCCCTTAGTCACAGCATCATGCAACGCGCGCAGGACAAGGACCTGCTCACCGTAACCCTGCACGACCTGCGCGAGTACGGCATGGGTAAACACCGGCAGGTGGACGACTACCAGTTCGGCGGCGGAGCCGGCATGGTAATGCGCTGCGAGCCCCTCGCCGAACTTATCGACGAACTGAAGTTACAGCGCGAATACGATGAGGTCATCTACCTCACTCCGGACGGCGAACCCTACGCCCAGCGCCGCGCCAACCGCCTCAGCCTGGGCCGGAACCTGCTGCTCATCTGCGGCCACTACAAAGGCATCGATCAGCGTATTCGCGACGCGTACGTCACCCTCGAGATCAGCATCGGCGACTACGTGCTTTCCGGTGGAGAACTGGCAGCGGCCGTCATCGTCGACTCCGTCGGCCGCCTCCTGCCCGGGGTGCTCAACGACGAGACCAGCGCGCTCACCGACAGCTTTCAGGACGACCTCCTCGCCCCACCCGTTTATACCCGGCCGGCAAGGTGGCGGGAGCGCGAGGTACCCGAGATCCTGCTGTCCGGCCACACCGCCAAAATCGAACAGTGGCGCGAAGAGCAGGCCCTGAAGCGGACTGAAGCCCGCCGGCCGGATCTGCTCTTGCCACCCGAATAGGCCTCCTTGCACCGGTTTTTACCGGAGCCGGAACCCTCTCCCACGGATTCTTACCTGGAATCCTACTCCCGGTATTTCCCATTACGCCCTTCGTGTGCTATTTTGCCGCCCCGTGCATTATCGCCCAGTTTTATCTACGCAGAAACCTCCATTATGTTATCAGCAGTAATCGCCTGTTTTGTCATCGGCTACGTCGTCATCGTATTCGAACATCCGCTTCGCCTCGATAAGACCGTACCAGCCCTGCTGATGGGATCGATCTGCTGGGCTTTGCTCAGTCTGGGCTTCAACTCCGGAGCCCTGGACGTTGTGGATTCTTACGGGCAACTCTTCTCCCTGGGAGGCCACGGTGTAGATCACCTCTCCGATGCGGCTCACCATGAGGCTGAACACGGGTTCAGCGGCTCCCTGCTCCACCACCTGGGCAAGACCGCCGAGATCCTGATCTTCCTTATCGGAGCCATGACCATCGTAGAGATCGTCGACCTCCACCGGGGGTTCGATATCCTGAAGGGTTGGATCAGTACCCGCTCCAAGAAAAAACTGCTCTGGATCGTCGGCATCCTGGGTTTCATCCTCTCCGCCATCATTGACAACCTGACGGCGACCATCGTTCTCGTCACCCTGCTGCGTAAGCTGGTGCCGGACCGCGAACAGCGAATCTGGTACATAGCCCTCATCGTCATCGCCGCAAACGCCGGTGGTGCCTGGTCGCCCATCGGGGACGTGACCACCACCATGCTCTGGATCGGTAAGCGCGTCAGTACCGCCGGACTGGTGGAATACCTCATCATCCCCTCGCTGGTGTGTTTCCTGGTGCCCTTCTTCATCGCCAGTTTCACCAAGCCTTTTCAGGGCCTGCTCATCACGCCCGAACTGGAAAGCGACGAGGGCGTTCCACCCACCGCCGAGCGCCTGCTCTCCAGCAAAACCATGCTTTTCCTCGGCTTGGGTATGATCGTCTTTGTGCCCATTTTCAAAACCATCACCCACCTGCCACCGTACATCGGCATGATGCTGAGCCTGGGCGTGGTGTGGCTGGTATCTGAATACATTCACCCCGAAGAGGATTTTACCGACGAGCGCAAAGCCGCTTACTCCGCGCATAAAGCCCTGAGCCGGATCGAGATGTCGTCCATCCTCTTCTTCCTCGGTATCCTCATGGCGGTAGCCGCCCTGGAAACCGTAGCCGTCGGCAACGTCGGTGCTCTCCGCGCCGTTGCCGATCAGCTTCGCGCCGTGATCCCGAACCAGGACGTCGTCATCATCGTACTCGGTTTCCTGTCCGCCATCATCGACAACGTGCCGCTGGTGGCCGCATCGATGGGTATGTACGACATTGCCGCTTTCCCCGAAGACAGTAAACTCTGGCACTTCATCGCCTACTCTGCCGGTACGGGCGGCTCGATGCTCATCATCGGATCAGCCGCCGGCGTAGCCGCCATGGGCATGGAACGGATCGATTTCATCTGGTACTTTAAGAAGATCGCCTGGCTGGCCTTCATCGGTTTTGCCGCCGGGGCCGCCGTCTTCCTGCTGATCGAAAATTTCTTTAACCCAATCTCCGTCGCCGGTTGAGACTCCTTGTCCTAGTTTTAGTGCTCCTGCTCGCCGCGTCCTGCGGTGAGCGCGAAGATCAGCTACTGCTCGGCGAGTGGCAGGCCACCTCCGTACTCGAAGCCGGTGATAGCCTGAAACTGGACCCCGCACAAGTGGGCTTCGTTTTTCGCCCCGACAATCGATACATTTATCGCTCCACCCTCCGGTACGAAGAAGCCGGTACCTGGCGCTATTCCGCCGGCTACCTCTATGCCCGGGACACCACGCATGCGGGGGCCGAAGAGCGCATCGTTGCCGTAGAAAAACTTACGCCGGACAGCCTGGAGATTCGGATGCTGGCGGGGGAGAAGGAACGCGAGCTGGTTTTTTTAAAGCAGCGGTAGTTGCCCGTAGCCCCTGACGCTCACAGGCTGAAGGAATGAGCATTTTTGGCGCGGCCGCGGGTGCATGGATAGTTGGTCGAAGAGCCGTCATTTCTTGAATAGAGGGGGGGTAAATTCCGCAAAGGGGGGGGGTATTAAGTCCGACCGGGCTTAAAGCTGAATGGTGCTCACTTCCAGAGCAGGGAGCTGTCTCCGTAGCTCAAAAAACGAAACCCGTTACTCAGCGCATACGCATAGATCCTTTGCCAGTCATCCCCCACGATGGCCGCAACGAGGAGTAACAACGTTGAGCGCGGCTGGTGAAAATTAGTGATGAGGCCGTCGGCCAGTTTCAGGCTGGCGACGGGGGTGAGCAGCAGCCGGGTGTACCCCGAAACCTCTTCCATCTTCAGCCGCTTCAGTTCGGTGATCAGAGCGGCGATGGCTTCCGTGCGGGGCACCGCGGTCAGCACTTCGTCTTCAGCGACCCACTGGCCGATCTCCACCGGGGCGCCGGGGTCGAGGCAAGCTCCGTTACAAACGGTCGCGCCGAGGTAGAAAAGACTTTCCAGGCAGCGCAGGCTTGTGGTTCCGATGCTGACGATCTGTTTGCCGTTCGTTAGCTGGGCGTGCAGCCGCTCCAGAAACGGTACGGACACCGTGAAGTACTCCCGGTGCATCGTGTGCCCGCCCAGGGTGTCCGCATCGACGGGTTTAAAGGTGCCGGCCCCGACGTGCAGGGTGATCTCTTCCCAGCGGATGTCCCGGGCCTGCAGGGCCGTCATCACCGCCGGGGTGAAGTGCAGCCCGGCGGTGGGGGCGGCAACGGAACCCTCCGTTTTGGCGAAGACGGTCTGGTAGCGATCCCGGTCGGTGGCTTCGGCGGCGCGGCCGAGGTACGGTGGTAGGGGAATGGTGCCGGCGGCGGCCAGCACTTCGCCGAAGGTCAGGGGAGGGCCGGGGGCGGACCAGGCGAAGGTGACGGCAAAGGTGTTGTCCATCCTTTCACCGCGTTCGGCAGTCAACTCGGTCGGTTGACCGTTTACCACCAGGTTCAACGTCAGGGAGCCTCGTTTCCAGCGGCGATTCCCACCAATCAAAACCTTCCATTGCACCTGCGTCCGCGCCCCCAGAGACTGCGCGTAATCCACCGGCAAAAGGGGGTCAAGGCAAAATATCTCGATTGGCCGTTTCCCTTCCGCCAGCGGAAAGAACAAGCGCGCGTGGATCACCCGCGTCCGGTTTCCGATCAGCATCGTCCCTTCCGGCAAACGCCCGGGCAGATCCCGGAAAACACCGTGAGAAATGTCCCCGGCTTTATACACCAACTGATTTGCTCCCGCCCGGTTTTTGGCGGGGTAACGGGCGATGCGCTCGTCGGGCAGGTCATAATCGAAATCATTGATGGAGAGGTCGCGCGCACTGGTGGCCATGAGGGTGATTTTCGGAAGCCGCAAAGATAAGGACCGGCCGGCCGCGTAAAATTATAATTACCCGCCTGTCGCCTTTTGCCGCCCTCCCGAGGATAATTCCGCTCTTGGTTAATGGGCGCGGCGCTAAAAACGCCGTAACCCGATAAGTCCCCGACTACCGCCCCTCTTCCGGATACTTTACAACTCCGGCCGCCTACCATTCGCCTGTTTTTTGACAACGTTCATCGAAAACTGACCGTCATCCGACCCGTTCTTCCGTTCTTTGCCCATCTTAATGCTCTGTTGCTATGCCAAACTTTGTGAAAATATTTTTCGGTTCCTGTTTTGGAACCCTCCTGGCGCTGGTCGTCATTTTCGGGATCGCCTTCTTCTCCATCATCGGCCTTGCCGCGGGGAGTAGTGGCGGCGATAAACCCAGCGTGGAGGCCAACTCCATCCTTAAACTCGATCTCACCGTCGTGCCGGAACTGACCGGTAACGTAGACGGTAATTCCAGCTTCACCAGTTTTAACCTGGAAATGGACGAAGTACTCGGCGTACACGACATTATTCGCCTGATCGAGAAGGCGAAAGACGATGACGACATCAAGGGCATTTACCTCAACAGCAGCATGCAGTCCGGTGGTTTCACCAAACTCCGCATGATCCGGGAAGCAATCATCGAATTCCGCGAATCCGGCAAGTTCGTAGTGAGTTACGCCCCGTTCTACGACCAGAGCGCTTACTACCTGGCCACGGCGGGCGATGAGATCTACGTCGGCCCGCTCGGCGTGATCGATTTCCGGGGCTTCGGCGCCGATATCCCGTTCTACAAGAATCTTATGGACAAGATGGGCGTACGAATGGAGATCTTTTACGCCGGTAAGTTCAAAAGCGCCACCGAGCCTTACCGCTTAACGAAGATGAGCGAGGAGAACAAACTGCAGACTCGCATTTATCTGACGGATATGTTCAATTTCATGGTAGACGATATTGCGGAATCCCGTAATCTTTCGTCCGCCGAAGTCCGCTCCCGGGTGGATAACCTTGCCGGCTGGAAGGGAGAGGAGGCCGTGAGTGGAGGCCTGATAGAAGGCATTAAGCGCAGCGCTGAAGTAGACGCCCGCCTCCACGAGCTGGTCGGCTTTGACGATGACGACGAACTGGTCACCATCGATGCCGCCAAGTACTTCAGCGCCCGCATGAGCAAGCTCAAGGGACGGGGAGACGAAGTGGCCGTGCTGGTAGCCGAAGGCACCATCATGGACGGCAAGGTGCCCAACGGCAGCATCGGCGACAAAAAGTACGTTGAAGAACTGGAGCGGCTGATGCACGACGACGACGTAAAAGCCGTGGTGCTGCGCGTCAACAGTGGCGGCGGCAGCGCTTCCAGTTCCGAGAACATCTGGTACGCCGCCGAAGAGCTTAAGGCCGCCGGGAAGCCCTTCGTGGTCAGCATGGGCAGCGTTGCCGCCAGCGGTGGCTACTATATTGCCGCCGGGGCCGATTCCATTTTTGCCGAGCCCTCCACCATCACCGGATCCATCGGTGTCTTCAGTATGTTCCCCATCGTGGAGGAAATGCTGAACGATAAGGTGGGTATCGGTTTCGATACCGTCAACGTGGGGCGGCACGCCAACTCCTTCAGTCCCTTCCGCAGTATGGGCGAAGAAGAGAAAGCCGTGATGACGGCCCGCACCGAGGCCATCTACGCCACCTTCCTCGATCGGGTTGCCGAAGGCCGTGACCTCCCGCTGGAAACCGTTCGTGAAATCGCCCAGGGGCGCGTTTACTCCGGCACCCGTGCCCTCGAGCTCGGCCTGGTGGATCGCCTCGCCAGCCTCGATGAAGCCATCGATGCCGCCGTTACCCTCGCCGATCTGGACCGTGACGATGTTTCCGTCGGTCATTACCCCCGCATCAAGCCCCCGCTGGAACAACTGATCGAAGACCTGCTGGGGGAGGACGCCGCCAAGGGCTTCAGCAACGCCATGTTCAAAGAGCAGGTAGGCGAAAAGACCTACGAGCACTTTAAGCTGCTGCGCGAAATGACCGAGGCGCAGGGCGTGCAGGCCCGCATGACGGAAGTGGTGAACTGGTAATATCTATTCGTCACGTAACCCGTCGATGTTTCACCGCCCCCGTTGCCGATTTGGTAATGGGGGCGGTGAGTTTTGGCGCGAGCGCGGGAAGGAAAGTTCGTTTTTGAGCGTTAAGACAATTGTTCCGTTGTGGAGGGAATATTAAAATTCAGCAACTTAAAAAGCAGTAAGCTCCTTAGTTCCTAGCAGTGAATTTGATCAAGTATGCAACCCCTGCCGCTTTTGGGGGTTACTCCAGGCAAGCCTATGGCATCTGTAATAAGCTGGTGATACTCCTCAGCGGGGCATAAACCAAGCAATCAACCGACCAGTACTCAATGAAGCAAGTCTCTGAACTACTCAGTCTCCTCGATCTCGAGCGCATCGAAGTCAACCTCTTCCGCGGCCAGTCCCGCAGTGTCGGTTCCCCACGCGTCTTCGGCGGGCAGGTGATGGCCCAGGCCCTCAGTGCCGCCATGCGTACGGTGCCCGAAGACCGGTTCGTACACAGTTTTCATGGCTATTTCGTGCTGCCTGGCGACATAGAAATTCCGATCATTTTCGAAGTTGACCGGATTCGCGACGGTGGCAGTTTCACCACCCGTGCCGTAAAGGCTATCCAGAACGGCCGGGCGATCTTTTTCCTTACCGCCAGTTTCCAGCTTGACCAGAACGGGTTCAATCATCAGGTCGAAATGCCGAAGGTGCTGAGCCACGAAGAACTGGTAAGCTACGACGGCATGGCCAAACAGTTTGGTGATCAACTCCCGAAAAACATTCAGCGCATTCTTAACATCGAACGTCCGATCGAATTCCGCCCCGTTGAGTTTCTGAACCCGTTCGCCAGTGAGGTCTACGAGCCCGTCCGTAACGTCTGGTTGAAGACCAAGGGAGAAATGCCGGGCGATCGCCGCCAGAACGCCCTTGTGCTCGCCTACGCCAGCGATTACAACCTGCTCACCACCGCCCTGTTCCCCCACGGCAAAGCCATCGATCACCGCAATCTCCAGATCGCCAGTCTCGATCATGCCATGTGGTTTCACCGCCCCTTCAAAGCCGACGAGTGGTTGCTGTACAGCATCGACAGCCCTTCGGCAAGCGGTGCGCGCGGGTTTACGCGGGGCAATATTTTCGATGCGGAGGGGAAGTTGGTGGCCAGCGTAGTGCAGGAAGGGTTGATGCGGGAGGTGAAAAAATAACTGCCGCCTACATAAAAAAGCCCGGCCCGCAAGTGCGGACCGGACTCAATAAGCTGTCATTCATCGTTTTGTTACCGGCCGTAACCGGAAAAGCGATAAAAGCTGGCTTGGTTAGTTTTTGTTACTGAGCATACTGCCCAACTGATTGGTCAGGCTCAGTTTGCCGGGCTCCCATTTACCCTCCTGTACCTGGGCGACGATGTGGTTGACGATATCCATGACGCCGATGTCGGCGGGGTTCTCGCCAAGTTCCATCTTCGAGCGGTAAATGTTGCCGATCTCGAGGGTAAGGAAGCCACTAACGGCGGCCTGGGTGGCTCCGTTAACGAACATCTTCAGGGGAGAAATGCTGCTGGCCAGCGTGCCGGCAATGGTGGTAAGAACGCGGCCTCCTACGGCGGTTATGCCGGTCGTGACGGCCGTACGGATCAGCTGGTCGTCGATGTCATATTCGTACAATTCAGCCAAGTCCTGTATCATCTTGGTTTGGATGGCGGTTGCGGCCAGTACATCGATACCGATCACGGGAATCAGCCCGGAAGCCGTACCGAACAAAGCATACTTACGGATGATCGATTCCGCTTCGGCGCGCTTTGCGTCAAGATTGGACGTGATTAAGTTTTTGGCCGTTTCAACGGCTACGGGTGGATTGTTATTGGTGGAGTTTTTAGCGGCGGTGGGCATGGCGGACATATTATTATTGGTTCGGTTGTTATAACGTGACGGTACCGTCCGGATGTTCGCTAACCCGCTGCTCTTGGCGCCGTCGGTGCTCCCCGCCACGGTGTGAATACCGACGAGTGGCCGATCCCTTCCGGACTGGATAAAGCAACCGACGTCAACCGCCGGAAATACGCAACCTATCCGCTTTTATGCTCCTTTTTGGTCCAGAAGTAAACTCGCCAGGTCCTGATTTTTGATGGTGATCGTCCCCGTTGTTTCGTCCACTTCGATCTGCCCGGCGCGGAAGTGATCCTTGGTGCAGGTGATGCTCATGCCGCCAAAGCCGGCCTTGAGGTAAAACTGCTTGCGTAAGCTGCGTTTATCGACCCGGAAGCCCTCGTCGAGCGTACCGTCGCCCTCGGCGAGCATGTCCTGCAAGGGTTGCTCGTTGCCGTAAAAGAACTCGTCGAATTCTTTGGCACGGATGGTTTGCTGGGGTTGCTTTGCGGCATATTTCACCAGGGCTTTTTCAAAATCGCCCTCGTTCATGGCGAAGCCGTTCTCTTTGTCCTTCGGGATGGGCAACTCCTCTACCATTTCCAGGAAGTTGTAGGTCAACTCGGCACTGGTTTCGGCCCGGTCAAGCCCCACCCACTCGGTAAAGTATTGGCTGATGCTGCTTTGGGTACGCGCGTGGCGGATCATTTGCACGTTGCGGCCCGCCCCGGCCAGCAGACGGACGGCCATGGCCATATGGTCCACGTCGAGGTATTGCGTCAGGGCGAGTTGCAGGGCTTCACCGCTTTCATCGGTTACGAAGATCATCCCCGGCGTTTCACGGATCAGAAAGATACCGAGCATGCGCTGCTCCTCCATCGTATAGTCGGCGTACAACAGGTAGCCCCCCTTGGCCCCGATCACCCCGTTGAGGCTCTGCTGCAGCACCTTCATGGTGTCGTTGCTGAAGCTGATGAAGTTGGTACGGTCACGGCCTTCCGTCAGCCAGTTTTCGTAGTACGCAGGGAAAAGGCTTTCGTCGGGCTCGGCCAGAAATCCCTGCAACAGGTCATTTTTGCGCTCGAATATCTGGTCCAGCCGGCCGATCAGTTCGATGGCTTGCTCCGAGATCGGCAGCGGCTCCTTACTCAGCAGCAACTCGGATTCTGCACTTTCCGGCTGTTTTTTCAGTTCGTGGACGATGAGGTTGTGAACGATGAGGTTATCCATGCGGCGAAGTTAGCTTCTCGAATCGTTAGTTTTCAGGTCTTTTGTAATATTTAGGGCGCGGTCGCGGGATGCAAAGTAAAGGGGAACGGAGCGGCAACATTTATGGCAGTCAATCATTTATTCCGGAGGGCACTCCGAACTGATCGACAACCGGTAAAATACCGGCGGAGCGCGCCGTTGGGTGCTGAATTTCGATTCAATCATCATCCGAATAAGCTTACTTCAGGATAACGAGTTTCTCCAACTCCCCGTCTACCACCGTGCCCTCACTGCCCCGCAGCCGCACCTGGTAGAGGTAAACGCCCCGCGCCAGTTGGTCTCCGTAATCGTCCAGTCCGTTCCACTCGATACAATCGTCCTGGCGAACGGTACCGTCGCTGAAGGGAAGATAGCCCTCAAGGGTTTTTACCAGCCTGCCGTTAACGGTATAAACCTGGATCAGTACGTCAACGTCTTCCCCCACTACGGTGTGATCGAACTGAAAACAGGTTTCGGTAGTAAACGGATTCGGGTAGTTGAGCACCCGCGTGATGGCGTCGGCACCGTCGGCGGCAACCAGGAACTCCGTCTTACCCTGTGCGCTGTTGTTGGCTACGTCCCAGGCCCGCACGGTTACCGTATGCAGCCCCGGTTCCAGGTCAAACAACGGATAACGAACCTTTCCCCTGCGGAAGTCATCCGCCTCTGCCTCGTAGTAATCATTTAACACGATGCTGTTGCGCGTATCTTCGTCGAGAACGGCTTCCAGGTCATGACCGATGCTGGTACCGGTAACATTAATGCCCAGATCGTCCGCCAGACTGACCAACAGTAGGGGGTCCTGACTCGTTTGGCTGCCGGCAACGAAGTCTTCGTTGTCCATGAACACCTCAACCGTCGGCCCCCGGTCATCGGTATTGACTTCCGGGCTGGTGCCCCCGATAATGATCTTGTCATAAAAGCCGGCCGCGTCGGTGAGCTGAGCCGGGTCGGCGGCGTAGTAACTGATCTTACTCGCACCGAACTCGTAGTTGATGTCGCGCGGGACAACGAATTCAAAGAAAAACCGGCCATTGGTCACCGTGGCCTTGCCCCGAAAAACGATGTTGCGCTGTACGGAAACCTCGAGCGGTGTTACGCCGGGCTGGTCTTGCTGCAGGGTCTTGATGGTAACGGGCTTGTCGTAAACGGTAGGAAAAACCTGGCCGTTGAAGTTTTCCAGCAGGTTGCCGTCCAAATCGGTTACCTCTCCGCCGATCTTCATGCGTTGCAGCGCGCGGACGGTGTCCTGCCGTTCGGCGGAGATCGGCTGATCGTCCACCGTCGTCGTACGAACGGAATGTTCTGGGAAAGCGATCACCATGGCGGGGTCGCCCAGCAGGGTGAATTTTCGAGCGTTCTCCGCGTTGCCGTTCAGGGTGGTGCCCGGGGCGGGGGCGGTCACCTGGTTCTTCGCGATGCGGATGATGTCGCCCAGCGAGCGCCAATTACCTTCCGGGCGCTCCAGCATGGCCTGAGCGGTGAGGTTGGTCAGGGTGAAATTGCGGGTAGCGAATACCGGGCGGGTGGTCGTCAGCAGCGCCGCTACACCGCCGTTTGGAGTCAGAAGCGCTTCCTCCCCGGCCGATACGAAAGCGGCATCGTCGTAATTGGAGAAAGTACAGGTGGCCGTGATGAAAACCGGCGGCTGGATCGGATCGACGGCGTTCGGCGGCCGGTTCCAGTTCCGGATCTGGGGAATGGTGAGCACCCGCTCCTGGCCCCAGCCGCGCGGCCCGCCGTGGCCGAGGTAGGTCACGGCCAGCGCACCCCGGAAGATGGCCCGGTCCAGCCCTTCCGTAATGGCGGGGTACCGGTCCCCGGCCGAAAGGCTCTGCTGCGGAAAAAGATCAAAGTAAAGTTTATCAAAGTTGAGGTCGGGCTTGCGGATGGCCACGGCGTTGGCCACGCGGTTCACGTCGCGGCTGTGCTGGTTCCCGTCCTCGTCGTCACCCACGAAAACCATGCGCGTACGCCAGTCGCCGAGGGTAGAGGGGTCGGTGTCGTAGCGGATCAGTTTTTTGACCACCAGCGTGGCTTCGTCGGCCGTCTTTACCGGCAGCCGACCGACCGAGACGTTCAGATCGGGCTCCAGAGGCTGGTTGTTGGTGGCGGGGGAGAAAATGCCGTAGAAGTCATCCGCCGGAAAACTGCCCACCTCGGTGATGCGACCATCGTGCTCGTAGGCGGGGATGAAGTTAGTGCCCAGCTCCAGCACGTTACGATGGTCGAAACTACCGTCACCGAACAACAGTATGAACCGCAGACTTGGCGATCGCTCGAAAAGCATGCGTCCGAAGTTGCGCAGCGCGGCGGCGTCGTCGCGTCCGCCGCTGAACTCGTTGTATATCTGCTGGGTGGTAGCCAGTGTGACGTTCAGCCCGTTGTGACTGCGCCGGTGTTCGGCCAGTTCTTCCGCCTGCCGCAGAAAATTGGGGTGCGCAACGATGATCATCTCCGTCTCCGTGATGCCGTGCAGGTTCTGGTTCTCTACCCGGCCGACGGCCTCGGGCGTAAGCAGACCGGCATTCTTGCGAAAGGCAACGTACTCGAAAAGACGTCCGCCGGCCGGAGCATTGAAAGAGGTGCCGCTTGCCGGTACGGCCCGGACGTCGGTCCCGTCAGTACGCCACACGAGAGCATCCGCGGGCGGGTCGGTAAACCGGAAGCTCACGCGCGCGGCGTTGCGGGTACGGGTATCCCGAAAGGAGAACTGCTCCAGGCCGGTAAAACTCAGGCGGCGGCGGGCACGCAGTGCGATCCAGTCCAGCCAGCCCTCACTCTGGCCGGCGTTGGTCGGCGGGGTGCGGTCTACCGTAACGGAAAAATTTTCGTCGGTCAGCATGATTGATTCGCTCAGCAGGGCGGGGAAGGCGGCGGTTGACTGTTCCTGCGCGCCGAAGCGAACCCGGCTGGCCACTGCGCTCACCAGCCTTTGCTCTCCGATCTCGAGCGCGAAGCGGTTGCTGACGTCGGTCCGCAGGGCCATGCGCGCCCGCACCCGGGCTTCCTCTCCGGCAATTAGATCGGGTATCCGAAACAGATTCGGGTATTCTTTAACGGGGGAGGAGCCCTTGAAGAAATCCCCGAACCAGCTTTGGCCCGATCCGTGCGCGTTGCCCCCGAGTTCGTGCAGTACGTTAAATTTATCTTCCTCGAAGTGGTAAAGTGCGTCGTAGCTATCGGTTACCGTACCGTTGCCGGCGGCGGGCAACTGGCTCACCCTGCGGCCGCGTGATCCGCCGACGCGGAGGAAGTAGCTGTTGGTGACGGCGTAGATGTTCTTTTCGTAGTCGAACCGGTCGGCAGTCTCGTTGTAGGTGCGACGGTCGGGGCCCCGGGCGTGGAAGAGGATGAAATCGCTCCCGTCGAAGTTGCCGTCGGCCTCGCCCTCGATGAAGGCCGGCAGCTCGGTGAGGTCGTCGGGGGCGTCGTCGTTGATGAGCTCGGGCAGTTTACCGGTAAAGTTCTGGCCGAAGATGGCGATGTTGCGGGGGTCTACGCCGTCGAGGTTAACATTCAGTTCGTTGACCAGAAAGTCGCGGGTAAGCTTATGGACGCCGGTTTCGGCCACGGTAAAACGGAACCATTCCCCCTGGCGCAGGACCGAGTTGGCGGCAAATTCGGAACGAAGGCGTGCGGAGGGCGCGGCCGCGGGTGCAAGGCGCAGGTCTAATGAGGTCAGTCGCTGCACCCCGGTGGCGGTTCGGATCATGGCCGGGGCATGAACTTTGCCCAGCCATCCTTCGGGCTGCCGGCTGACGCTGACGCGGAAGGTGAATTCCGTTGGCAACTCAACCGTCTCTCGGGGAACGGAGACGGGCTCGGAGGTAATGTTTAAAACTTCAACGTTGTAAGCGGAGTTGGGCCTTGCCACGAATGTTTTCAGGTAAACCGGCTGTTCTCCACCTATTTTTGCACCTGCGTCCCCGCCCCCTTCCTCGGTCGCATAGGAAAACTCCACCCGGCGTTCGCCCAGCCAGTCCACCACGGTAGGTTCTTCATCCCATATCAGGCGATCCTGGATGCGCTGTGCGGTAAGCAGTTGGGTGAAAAAAACAACGGAAAGGGTGAGCAGGAGCTTGTTCATACGGGTAAAATGAGGGTGCCGATAAGATACGGCCGGCGGCGAGAAACGTTGTCCGAAAGAAAGTAATTGTGATAAATCGCCCCGCTTTCGTCGGATTAAAGACGCTGTGACCTTACCGTAACGTTAATCGTTTGGATAGCGTTGAGGCGCGTGCTAGCTTTAGCCGGTCGCTGGCGGTCGGTTTTCGCCGGCAATTGACTATCGAACCCGAAACGGATAACCGACCCCAAATGCAAAAAGGTTTACTGACGTTGTTCTTATTGGCAGTACTGTCGGCGCTAAACGCGCAGGATGCCGTTTTTTCGCAGTTTTACGCTTCCCCCCTGCGGCTTAATCCCGCCTTTGCGGGCATCGGTACGGCTCCGCGGCTGGTGCTTAACTACCGGGCTCAGCACACCACTTACCCCAGTGCGTTCACCACCGTCGCGGCGTCTTATGACCAACCGATCACCGGAACCCCGTCGGGCATCGGTTTGCGGATGATGTCGGACAACCAGTTGGAAGGGGCCTATAAGAATACCGAGGTCGCGTTGGTTTACAGCTACGACGTGATGATCAACCGGGACGTTCACGCCCGTCTAGGCCTGGCTGCGGGCATCCTGAGTACCGCACTCGATTTTAATTCCCTCACCTTCGGCGATGTACTCGATCCCGTACAGGGTGGGGGAGGTGGTGGCATCACCGAGGAAGTGCTGGTGGGGGCCAGCAAGACCTCGGCCGACTTCGGTGCCGGCGTTATGTTTTCCGCCTTCAACTATTACGGGGGCTTCAGTTTCGAGCACCTCAACCGGCCGGATGAAAGCCTGCTCGAACTCAACAGTAACCTCTACGCCGGGCGGCCCACCAAGATCACCCTGACCGCCGGTGCCCAGTTCAACGTGAAGCGCTACAGTAACCGCCGCCGCCCCGCCTACGTAACGCCCAACCTGCTGTACACCAGCCAGGCCGGCCTGCGGCAACTCAGCTTGGGGACTTACCTGGGTTACGGCCCGCTGGCGATCGGGGGTTGGTACCGCCATGCGTTCGAAAACGCCGACGGATTCATTGCCGCGGTCAGTTTTCGGCAGGATATTCTGCGCATCGGCTTTAGTTACGATGCCGTGGTGTCCGACCTGCGCAACGTGCCCGGCGGCCTGGGCTCCACCCTGGAAGCAAGCGTGATCATCGACTTCGGTAACAGCAAGGAATTACAGCGCCGCAGGAAGGCGGACCGGTACAACGATTGTTACGGAATGTTCCGTTAAGCACCTGATATGGCCACAGCGACGCGGTAACTTTTGTATTTAAATTTAACGATAAATACAAATAGGGCTGATGATTTTTTTGGCATTAATTTGCGTTCAAATTATTATTTTTAACCGTTTTCCACAGGTTTGATCACAAAATAGTGTTGTTGTTGATAACTTTTACGCCCGTAATTTAAATATCCGACGGGCAATAAGTTACATTCGCACCATTGGACGGCGGCAGCATAACGCCAACGATTCATGGGAATAAGATAACGGTACGCCCAGGCTAATTATACACTTTGAGAGACTAAGGATTGAACACTACCGGCGGGCCGTTATGATTTTTTGTTTAACAGCATATTTATGAGACGCGAGAAATTCGTCTTCAATCAGCAATCGCTCCAGTACGATCGCGTAGTAGAACCCCTTCGCTATACGATTTTACGTGGACTGGCCTTTTGCTGCGCGGCCGCACTGACCGGTCTTTTAATGGTCGTACTTACCCACCATTACTTCCCCAGCCCCACCGAAGTATTGTTGGCTCAGGAAAACGACATCCTGCGCGATCAGATCGACGAGAGCGGCCGGGAATTCGAAGAACTGAGCTCCGTTCTGGCCAACCTTCAGGAACGCGACGCTGCCGCTCACCGGATGATCTTCGGCATGGAACCCATCGACAAGGACGTCTGGCAAGGCGGTCGTGGTGGTCATGACGCTTACAATGAATTGCGCGCCCTGCCCCGCAGCGGCGAACGCATGGCCCGGCTGCGCGAGAAAGTGGACCAGTTTAAACATCAACTCGATCTGCAGAGCCGCTCGCTCGACTCCATCACCATCATGGCCGAACAGAAGGAGGATATGTTGGCCTCCATTCCCAGCATAAAGCCTATTCGCAGTGACAAGTTCAGCCGCAAGATCGAGAATCTTTCCGGTTTCGGATTTCGCGTACATCCCATCCACAAGGTAAAGAAGATGCATTACGGCATCGATTTCAACTGCGCCAAGAACACCCCCATCCGGGCTTCCGGCAAGGGTAAGGTGGTTATGGCGGCGAACAACGCCGGTTTTGGTAAATGCGTCATCATCGATCACGGTTACGGTTTTCAGAGCCTTTACGCACACATGGAGTCCTTCTCGGTCAAATACGGCCAGGAGGTGAAGCGCGGCATGATCATCGGTAGGGTCGGCAGCAGCGGCCTTAGCACCGGCGATCACCTGCACTACGAAGTACGTAAGAACGGTCAGCGGGTCAATCCTATCCAGTACTGCTACGACGGTCTGACTACCAAAGAGTACAGCGAGTTGGTGAACGCTTCGCAGGTGTCCAACCAGTCCTTCGACTGATTTGCGACAGTCCTGACATCACGCCGGAAAGGTGGGTTCGTACTATCGGACCCGCCTTTTTTTATGGTGCGCCGGGCCTGGCGCACGTCTGGCGGGTGCAAGTCCCGTGTCCGCCCGTTAAGGGGAAGGACCAGCTGAGCGACAAGGTATACATCGCGATGTGTAGGCCGAAGGAAGCCGGAGGCAATACGCTGGCCTGACGAACAGGAACCGTATACGAGGCGTGCCGTTGGGGTGAGGTGTCCATTGCGCCAAAGCCCAAAACTTAACCGGAACGGCGGTACGTATATGCGGCAGGTATAAGCGTGAAAGACGTGCGTCTTACCCTGGGAGGCCTCCGGAATGGTGGTGGAAGACCTGGGCCGGACGCATCCGGAATTGCTGAAACCCTATCATTCCGATATGCTCGTGGCGTCCGATGCTTACCTGCATCCTTCAGTACCGCGCAACGTGATGCGCTTTTTTTCCGAATTGCCGCTGGCCGAGATAGGGAAGGCAGACCAGGGAGCGCTGCTGGATCAGGCTTTCCGACTTACCGCCGGCCCGGCGGAGCCGGTCGGCATCCGCGTATTTGCCATGACGGTTATCGCTAACTTTTGTGAGCGCTATCCGGAACTGAAGGAAGAACTGCGCGGCATCATCGAACTTACAATTGCGGAAGGTACCACCCCGGGCTTCCGAAGTCGGGGTGAAAAGATTTTGCGGACGTTGGGGTAGCAAAGAAGTTTTAAAGGCGTTTATATACGTTTATAAACGAAAGTATGTGGATAAAAAACGACTGAGGACCTGCTCTTCTCCGAGGTTTGCGGTAACCAATCATTGTTAACCAAAAATCTACGATCAATGACCGCCCAATCCGTATTTGAAGTTTTGGATTCTCTACGCAACTGCGTCGATCCTCGCAACGGGGAAGTGTTCCGGAAAGAAGACAGCTGCCTTGCCGACCCCGCCGTACGCCGTTCCTTGAACGAGCTGATCAAGAAGGTGAACCTACCGGACGAGCCCGCCACGACAGACATTTCCGACGCCATCATTGAATCCACTTGTACGGGACTGCGCGAACTCGGCTATACTCCCTGCGCGGCACAACTCGTCAAGGTTTTCATCGGCAGCCGTTCCATTGCCGACCGCTCCATCAGGGGGCTGCACGGGTACAAAAAATTTCGGGGGGTGTACTCCCGCCCGCAGATTCTCGCCCGCCTGGTGGCGTACGGCCGGCAGCATCCGGAGGTGCTGGCGGAGTCTTCCCGCGTCGTTAAAAAGACCGTAAAGGAGGCTTGGCGAACGATAGATTTCTTCCGTACCGACAATTTTGATAAGCTCGAAGAGGAAAAGTATGATGAGTTGAAAGTCGCCCTGCACGCTTTAGGCCTTCATAAGCAGCATGACCGCCTGCCGGAATACATGGTTCGCGCCCGCATTACTTACCCCCGCGCCTACGAGCCCTGGGGTAAAGCCGAGCAGGCGTTGTTGATCGAAGCGATGTGCTACACCAACGATCTGGCCCGGCTGGCGATCCTCTTCGCCCGGTCGGAGGCCTCGGTGGAGAGAATGGGGCAACGGCTCATTTTTCAGAGTAAGGAAAAACAAAGGGCATAGAATTTCGGGTTGTCCTTTCAGGTTCCGCGTGCCGTACTAAAACCGAATGCTGCGGTCGTGAAGGGATGAGTTCGGTAACGGAACGGACGTTAGTTGGATTCAGGTCATAAGTTGCGTAGGAGGTAAGTAGACACGGGACATGATTGAGGATAATTTGATTTTGTCCACCTTTATTCTTAATTTCGCGGTCGCTAAACAATAAGCAAACCTTAACGCCGGTTAAAGTGGCGTTAATGCGGTCCTGACCGCGCACAACAAAATCCAAATTTTTCAAAACGGGAAACACAACAAGCACATCCGCTTTCTTTCATCATCTTCCCCAAACACACGTTCCGTACAATGGCCTTTACTAAATCGCCCGCTTTCAAGTACTTCAAGAACTTCGTAATCGGCGTCGGCGCCGCAATCGTCATGCTTGGAGCTCTCTACAAAATACAGTCCTGGGAAATGCCGATGAACGGCAAACTTGACCTCCTGACCATCGGTCTTGGCGTTGAGGCGGGGCTGTTCCTCCTCATCGGTATTCTCGGCCCCGAGCCGGATTACTACTGGGACAAACTATACCCCGGCCTTAATAAGTACGACGGTGACGTTGTGCCGTTGGCCTCCGGTGGTGGCATGGCTCCCGTAGCCGCCCTCAACGGTGAGGTAGTCGAGCAGCAGCTCGGTGGTATGCTTACCGAACTCCAGACCATGTCCAAGAGCATGAGCAGCCTAAAGGCCCTTCAGGATGCCGACTTCAGCGGTACCGGAGAGCAGGTTCGCCAGATGGGTAACTTCTACGCCAAGCTCAATGAAGCGATGGCCGATCTTGCCGCCACCGCCGACGAGACCAAGGCTTACAAAGCCAACATGAAGTCGCTCAACGGTAACCTCAATACCCTCAACTCCGTTTACGGCAACATGATCAGCGCCATGCGCGGCCCCAACGCCTAAGCGATCTATTCGCTTAACTACCCGTTACCCTAACTTCTTTCTAAAAGTCAAACGACGCGGCGGCAACTCAGCCTTCCGGCCAGCACTGTCGCCGCGCCTGTTTTCAAAATATATTCAATGTCAATTCCTAAGGAACCCCGGCAGTTGATGATCAACATCATGTACCTCGTACTGATGGCGCTCCTGGCCCTGAACGTCTCCGCGGAGGTAATGAATGCTTTCCAGACCCTGGATGAGGGTAACAAAAATTCCATCGCTACCGTAAATGATCAGGTTGACGAAACGGTTAAAGGCCTGAACACCCTCCTGGAGGATGGTTCTAAGGAAAAGTACCGCGTCATTCAGCCGGCTATTGCCGAGGTACGTTCAAAGGTTGCTGAGTTCAACTCTTACGTAAATGAGCTTCGTGATGAGATCATCGATAAGTCCGGTAACAACAACGGAGAGATTGATGACGAAGATTACAAAGACGATCATGGTATGCGTACCGTTCGTGGTAAGAAGAATAAAGACGTTACTACCCGGGTACTCGTACTTGGAAAAGATGGCGTTGTGGGCGGCACGCCCGGTAAAGGCGAAGAGCTTAAAGCAAAAATTGCCGAAACGCGTCTGGCGCTCATTGCCTCTTACAAAAATCTTCTGGACCAGTACGGCAAAACACCGTTTGGTCTGAGTGAAACACAGATTGCTGCTGATTTACTGAGCGTTGGTGAAAACATGCCCTTCAAGGTGGATGACGATGCGTGGAAGGCAGCCGATCGCGACAGCTGGTCTGAATTTAAATTCGGCCACATGCCCGTCGCCGCCGTGCTTCCGTTGATGTCTCAGATGCAGTCCGACCTTAAAGTATCCGAAGCAAACCTGGTCAATGCGATGGCAAGTTACGCTGGTGGACGTACGATCGAATTCGACAAGTTCTTCCCCGTATTCGCAGCGGATCGCAGTTATGTTATCGGAGGAGAGCAGATCAAAGCTAAAGTTTCGGTGGGCAGTTACAGTTCCAGCCTTGACCCCGCAAATATCGACCTGCGGGTTAATGGCCAGAAACTTCGCGTTAATGCCGACGGTACCGCTGATTTCTCCATCACCGGTTCTGGCTCAGGCCAAAAAACACTGACTACTTCCGTACGCGTTAAAAATCCCCTTACGGGAGAAATTGAAGAGGGTAAAGGTACTTTTACCTACGAAGTCGGGCAGCGCTCCGTGGCCGTATCTGCCGATCAGATGAACGTATTTTATATCGGCGTGGACAATCCCATCACGGTTTCTGCTGCGGGCGTCCCTTCCAGTTCCGTACGGGTTAACGTATCCGGGAATGCTTCTAAAAAATCCGGAAGCGGCAGTAAGTTCATTGTTAAGGGTACTAAGCCAGGTAAAGCCAATGTAAATGTCACTGCTGATGGTCAAAGCCTAGGTTCGTTCGAGTTCCGCGTTAAGCGGATTCCCGATCCCTTTCCCAAGATCGGGGGGTCGAAAGGCGGAAGCATGGCCAGCAATGCATTCAAGGTACAAAAAGGACTCTACGCTGAGCTCGAGGGCTTTGACTTTGATGCAAGATGTAACGTCGTTGGCTATGAGCTGGTGCACGTACCGCAGCGCAAAGATGCTCAGGTGAATACCAATGCCGGCGGCCCCTTCAACGCAAGATCCAAGCGGATGATAAGCGCGGCGCGCCCAGGCGATACGTACTACGCCCAGAACATCAGGGCTAAATGTCCGGGAGATGGTGCCTCTCGCCAACTCGGAACGATTGTCTTTCAGATCAAGTAATTTCCGTTAAGTAGCGCATCCGGCTTGCACGGGCGCGAATAAAAACGGAATTTTGCAAGCCTCCCGGGAAATGCCCCGGGAGGCTTGTTTTTTTTCGGCTCTTTACAATCTGGTCCGCATACCGGGCGTTTAGTAGATCATAACAAGTCATATCCCTTTAATAATAACCTCCATGAAGGTAGTTTTTCAACTGGCCATTTCGCTGCTCCTCGGTACCTCCACGGTGCTGGTGGCCCAGCGCCCCAACAACCCCCAGGGTTCGGGTACCAACAGTTCCAATTTTGAACTCCCCGGCACTGCGGACCCCGCCAACGATCCCTTCGTCGCTCCCGTCAATGACATCGTGGAGAAACGCACCAAAATGGAGCGTCGCATATTACCGTACGAATACGTCCGCGAAGCCGATATCCTCTGGCAAAAGCGCGTCTGGCGTGTCCTCGACGTACGGGAAAAGATCAACCAGCCTTTCAGCAACCCCGATCGTCCGCTCATCACCATCCTGATGGAAGCGGCAGACGAGGGCAAGATTCAGTTGTACGACACCGAGAACGATAAATTCGAGAATGCCCTGACGGAGGAGTCCCGGAAGAGTATTGCCGGCCAGGTCGACACCGTTACCGTGATCGACCCCATCACTTACGACGTATCCTACGAAGTGGTTGCTCGCGACCTCAACCCCGCCGATATCCGCCGTTACCGCCTCCAGGAGGTCTGGTATTTCGACCGGGAGAGCAGCACCATGAAAGTGCGTATACTCGGCATCGCTCCCCTCAAGGACGAAATGGACGAAAACGGTAACTTCCTTTATGAGCGCGCCATGTTCTGGGTTTACTACCCCGGAGCCCGTCAGATGCTTGCCAACGAAAATGCTTTTACCTCGGCCAATGATGCGGCCAACCGCAGTTGGGAGGACGTCTTCGAAAGTCGTTTCTTCAACAGCTATATCATCAAGCAGAGCAACGTGAATGACCTGCGGATCCAGGATTATAAAACCGACGGCCGCGAACGTTTGATGGAAGCTGAACGAATGAAGCAGGACATCTTTAACTTCGAACACGATCTTTGGAGTTACTAGGTATTCCACCAGCAATTCTCAGTTAAGCCTTTTTACCTTTTAGGTACTGAGCTCAGACTTTTAGGTCTTAATTCTATGCGCTTAGTCTCCCCTCTCCTCCTGAGAGAGGCCGGGGGTGAGGTTAAATGAAGCCAAATTAAGAACTGCTGGTATTCCACAAAGATTTCTAAGAAAAAGTGCTGCCGGCAATAAGCCGGCAGCACTTTCTTTTTGTAAAGATTTGATGACTTGCAAAGGATTGCCACGATCCGTCGGGGCCGCTGCTGCCAAAAGATGCAGCTGATAACCAATACTGTCCAGAAAACCTCCACGACCGGGGATACTCATCGGAGATCACGAACGAAACGCGTTGCGGAAGCGGAACTAAAGCGCATAAAATAAAACAAAATGTTTGATTATTAATATTTTAGCGCTAAATTTGTGTCAAGACGGAATTTTCGCCAGGGGTTATAATTCCCCCATTACGGCGACCGTTTGATATAACCACCCGAGAAATGCATCAGTAAACGGATCACCGAAAGGAGCTCCGGACTGATTTTTTCACGTAGTTCCGGTGGTCGGGTTTAATACGAAGCCACGGTAACTTCTACTTAAACCTATTCCGATATGTCCGTGTCTCCGAAAACCAACAAACAACTTAAAGTAAAGGAAGAGCGTCAGCCGCCCCTTCCCGACGAAGACGACCGTGAGCGTCTGCGTGATATCATTGTCGTCTTTGTTACTTATCCGCTCACGCCGACGAAAAGAACGGCGGAAATAGCCGACAAGAAGCCCTGGCTGGAGTTTGTCTCCTTACTCTTAAAGGTCGCTCTGGCGGCTTACGCTCTTTACGAAGGAGTGCTGGGGAGCTGAAACATATTTAAACTTTAAACGCCTAATTCTCCGCCAGGTACTCATGAACGAATTTAATCGCCATGGCACCTTCTCCGACCGCTGAGGCCACCCGGTTCATTGCCCCGGAGCGCACGTCGCCCGCCGCAAAGATGCCCGGTTGGCAGGTTTCCAGTAAGAAGGGCGCCCGTTCCAGTGGCCAGCTTTTAGCGCGTTCGGCGGTTGCCGTCAGGTCACGGCCGGTCACCACGAAGCCCCGCTCGTCGGTCATGATCTGGCCGCGCTCGATCCATTCCGTTCGGGGGCGGGCTCCGATGAAAATGAATACGGCATCGGCGTCGGTATCGTAGGTCGAAGAAGCTTGCAGGTCCTCGATCGTCAGCTGTGCTACCCGGCCGTCGTCACCGCAGACCTTTTTGATCTCGCGGTGACCATGCACGGTGATGTTGTCGATGGCGTCGATCTGATCGATCAGGTAACTCGACATGCTGGAGGTCAGGTCGGGCCGGCGAATCAGGATGTGTACTTCCCTGGCGAACTTGGACAGGTAAACCGCCCCCTGGCCCGCGCTGTTGCCACCACCGACTACATAAATGAGCTTATTTTCGGAAGCCTTGGCCTCCGTCATGGCCGCGCCGTAATAAACACCGGCCCCCGAAAACTTATCCGCCCCTTCGGCGGGTAGATGACGATACTGTACGCCGGTTGTCAGGATGAGCGCGCGGGTTTTCACCTCCGAACCGTCGTCGAGCGTCAGGGTCTTATAGTTGTCCTGAACCCGGACGTCCGAAACCTCCCGGGGGCTCACCAGTTCCACGCCGAAGCGCAACGTCTGAGCCATGGCCCTCCGCGTAAGTTCCGAGCCCGATAGTCCGCTCGGAAAGCCGAGATAGTTTTCGATCCGGCTGCTGGTTCCCGCCTGCCCGCCCGGTGCCCGTTTTTCAATCAGCAGCGTCTTCAACCCTTCGGAGCCTCCGTAAACCGCGGCGGCCATCCCTGCCGGTCCGCCCCCTACGATCACTACGTCGTACAGGTCTCCAGCGGCGGTGGCGCTCATGCCCAGCCGCTCGGCCAGTTCCGGCAGGGTAGGGTCGGGCAACGCGTCTCCGTCTTCCAGGATGACGAAGGGGAGTTCTTTATTGCTGCAATTGTGTAACTGTAAAAGCTCGATCCCTTTTTCGCTGCGGGCGTCGACCCACCGGTAAGGTTTAAGGTTGGAGGCCAGCCAGTCTTTAACGTTGTGGCTTTTAGGCGAGTACTGGTAGCCGACCACGCGAATCCCCCGAAAACCAGGCCGGTAGGTTAGTTTCCAGTCCTCAAGAAGTTCGTTGATGACGGGGAATAGTTTTTCCTCCGGCGGGTCCCAGGGTTTGAGTAGGTAATAGTCGAGTTGCACCTCATTAATGGCTTTGATCGCCGCCTGGGTGTCGGAGTAGGCCGTCAGCAAGGCTCTTTTGGCCTTGGGGAAATACTGGCGGGCCTGCTCCAGAAAATCAACGCCGGGCATTTCCGGCATGCGCTGGTCGGATAAAAAAAGAGCGATGGTGTCTCCCTTTTTCTTCAACTCCTTCACGGCTTCCAATGCTTCGTTGGCACTAGGGGTACTGATGATGCGATACTCGTCCTTGAACTGATTGCGCAAGTCGCGCTTCAGGGAGCGGAGCACCTGCTGGTCGTCGTCGACGGAAAGAATGATGGGTTTTTTCATTAGCTGAGGGATGTGGGCGCGGACGCGGGTGCAACGATGGTTTGAAGGAGCAGGGGGAGGTCACTCACTACAGTGGGAAGCAAACCCGGAAGCAGGTTCGTCCCGGCTCACTTTCGAGATTGATGTCGCCGCCGTGGTGGTCCAGTACCCTGCGCACGATGTCGAGCCCCATGCCGGTTCCTTCCCCGATACCCTTCGTGGTAAAGAATGGTTCAAATACCCGACTCTGCACGTCAGGCGGGATGCCGGGGCCGTTATCTTCGATATCGATGCAGATGTTATTGTGTTTTTTGTAGGTACTGATGGCCAGTTGGCCACCGTCTCGTTCGCCAAGAGCATCCAGGGCGTTAGCGATGATGTTGGTCCAGACCTGATTAAGCTCCCCGGCCAGCGCCTTGATGGCTGGCAGTTCGCGGTCCCACTTCTTTTTCAGCCGGATATCCTTTTTCTTGAACTTAAACTTCAGCATGGTCAGTGTAGAGGTCAGCCCGTCGTGGATATCAATAAATTCCATGCTCGGATCGCTGTCCATATGGCTGTATACCTTGATGGATCTTACCAGTTCGGAGATTCGCGTACTGGCGGTCTGAATCTCGCCCACCAGGCTTTCCGTGGTCAAGGATGTTTCCACCCACCAGATGACGGGCGCGAGGGAACGCTCCGGTAAAACCTCGGCGATCCGATCAAGATGCTTCGTCTCAAAGTCCCAGTCGACGAGGGTGTCGACTACCTCGTCCCCGTTGTCGATTTGGTGATCGTCGAACCAGTCGATCAGTTCGTCGTTGCGTTTCTCCCGCTGGATCAGGGTAAGGTCTTTGCTGCCGCTTTTTTGACGGGCTTTGATTCGGTCGAAGAGAACTTCGTTGATGACATCTAGATCGGCCTCGGCAACGCACAGAGTTACGAGTTCCTTGAAGCGCTTGGGCGTCTGAGCAAGATGACGGTGAAGCTCCTGCCCCGAACGCACCATGGCGGATGCCGGGTTATTGAGCTCGTGGGCCAGGCCGGCGCTCATCTTGCCGAGAGCCATCAGTTTCTCGTCCATCAGCCGCATCTGCTGAAAGTCGCGCACGCGATTGGTCATCACGGCTACCAGCGCCTGGGTGAGGGGATAGCTCTGGTTAACCATTTCCACGAAGTGATCCCGATGCAACTGCAAGAGCCTGGTCGGGCTGATGATGACACCTTCGGCAGGGGTAGAGGTCATTCTACTGAAGGGCAGTACGCCCGTTACCATCGGGGCTTCCCAAACCCCGAGATCCCGTTTGCGCCCGTTACGCTCCCGCCGGATGATGTAGCTACCGGCAAGGATCACCTGCATATGATCTATTTTATCTCCATCATGGAAAAAATACTCATCGTTTACCAGGCAGTGGTAACTGCTTTTATCGATCATCCATTGCAAGGCCTCGTCTTCCACTTCGGCAAATATGTCGAAGGCACGGACCTGGATTAGAAGGTCGTCCGGTTTTGGGCAGGTTGTCATACCGGAGAAACGCCCCCAACCCGACTAGGGTTCTCATCCCCGGGCCGGCTGGCCTTCCGGACGGTCAGCGCCAAAAGATATCGCGCTAACTGCGAGCCCGTACGCACTTGCTTAGCTCGAGTTGTCCTGAAGACCGAAGCACCCCTTTAGTCGGTAATTAGAACAGGTCATCCACCCACCGCCATGGCAACCATCCCGCAAGGTTCAGCCGCACCGAAGCCCGGTCGGGTAATTTTCCCCGCTGTTCCAACAGCCGCCGCGAGTCGGGGTCGGCGATCAGGGGAAGGTACAGCCCTACCTGGCCTTTGAAGGCAGTCAGGGAAACACCGCCCACCCAACTGAACGTTCCGCTCAGCGGGTCGCCGCCCAGGGCCTTAAAGCCGTAGTAACCCGCATCGAGAAACAAGCCGAGGGGAACATACGCCGGAAAGGCGGGCAGATCAACGTCGATGTTCACCGCCGTCAGATAACTGTTGCTGGTGCCGAAGGTGAAAGCGCTGCCCACGGGCGCGCGGAAGCCACCCTGCCGCCGGCCAAGTTGTTGCCCGTACCAGCTGCCCCGGTTGCGGCCCAGGTAAAGGTCATCGTACGCGTAATCGCTGAAGGCATTGTCCACCAGAGTAAGGCCGGAGGAGAATCGCGCCGCGCTTTCCCGCAAGTCGTTGAGGAGGAAAACCCCTCCGTAGGCCCGGTACCGCAGGAAACGCCCGGCTTCGTACTGATACCCTCCCTCAATTTCGGCGTCGAGCCGGAGGTGGTTGGCGTTGAAGGCGGTTATGCGGTTGGTCAGCTTGTATTCGAGCCGCAGGTGGTAGGCCAGGGGTTTGATCGCGCGCGCCCATCCGCCGTTATAGCCCACCCGGGCGAACAGGTCCTGTCTTGTTTCCGTACCGGCAACGCTTCCGTCGCGGTCGAAGGCCGGCCGGTTACGCCGGAGGAACACCTGCTGAAAGTACAGAGCACCGTTGCGGTTGGTGATGGGGGCATGACGAAAATTAAACCGCAGCTGCGATCCGAGCCGGTAGTAATCGTACGCCTCGTCGGTGCGCGCGAGGGTAAAATCACTGAAGCGTTGCAGACCCACGTTCAGCATAATCTGCCGGACCCTGCCGGTCGCTTTCGGCAGGCGATACCGGCCGCCCATGAAGCCGTTCAGCCGTCCGCTTTCAAAACCGAACAGCGGCGCTACGAGCCATTCCAGCCTGCGGGGCTCCAGCGTCCGGTTGTGAAAGGCGGCCCCGAGCAGCGGTCCGTCGTGCTCGTTGAATCCGGCGAGGGGGGCGTAAAAGAGTTGCCACCGTTCGGGGGCTTCCTGGGCGGTAGCGAAGCGGAATTTAATTTTTCGCCGTAGAGCATAATCGTTGGCGGGGTACAGGTCCAGCGGCTGATGATCATGGTTAGTCGGGGCCGGGGCGGCGCGCTCCCCCGTGTGCAAAAGAACGAAGCCCGGCGCCCCGCCCCTTCGCCAGTCACTCGTTTTATTCGTCAGCAATGCTTCGGGAAACCAGGGCGTGAGGTTGAGCTCGGTTGCCTCGTCAAGGGCACGGAAAAAATCTTCGGGTTGCGGGTGCCGGAACTTCCACCGGTCGTAGTACGCCCGCATCGCCCGGTCGAAGGCGGTGGTGCCGACGATGCCCTCCAGCTCCCGCAGCGCCAGTACGGGTTTGCTGTACGCCCCGATCCAATAATTGCCCATCGAAAGGCTGTCGGAGCGGGTATCCGGCGCCTGGTCTATACCCTGGCGGGCGGTGTAATGGTAGCCGAGGCGGTCGTATTCCACCACCCGGCCGAGAGCGGAGAGGCCGTTGGGGCGCTCGGGCCGGTAGCGAGCCATGTAGCGCTGCTCGTAAAATCTGTTGATGCCTTCGTCCATCCAGGGATGATCGCGTTCGTTGGTCGCCAGGATGCCCTGAAACCAGTTGTGACCGACTTCGTGGGCGAGCACTTCGTCGAGGGCCGGGGCGTCCGGGGTGCGGCCGATGACCGTGATCATGGGATATTCCATGCCGCCGCCCACGCTGAGGGCCGACATCACGCCCGTCACCTGCGGATACGGGTACGGGCCGACCTGCCCGGAGTAAAAACGGGTGGCCCGCTTCAGGTAGTCGGTGGCTTTGATCCAGCGCCCGGCTTCCGTTTCGTTGAACAGGGCCCAGACGTCAACGGTCCTGCTCTGCATTCCGACTTTCTCTGCATACCGCGGCCGCGCCACCACCAACGTATCGTGCAGTACCTTGAAACGTTTGTCCGCAAACCAGGCAAAGTCGTGGACGTTGTCCGCCCGGTAAGTCAGGGTTTTGGTCGTGGCGGCCGAAGGAGGAAACGCTTCATTCACGAAACCATCGGCCAACTCGCCCGCTGCCGACCGCAGGGAAAGCTCTTTGCGGTCCGCAACGGATTTCTCCAGCAATTTAGCGCGCTCATCCGTGTTTTGCAACGCGCCGGTGGCCCCCACCACGTAATTCTCCGGCAGGGTAATATTTACCTCGAAGCTGCCGAAGTCGGCGTAATATTCTCCGAGGTCCAGGTACGGCATGGGGTGCCAGCCCGCACGGTCGTACAGGGCCGGCTTCGGGTACCATTGCGTGATCTGGTAAGACTGCCCGACCCGCCCCAGACGGGAAAAGCTTTTGGGGATCTTTACCCGGAACGGCGTCGTGATGACCGCCTGGTTTGCGGGCGGTAACGGCTGCGGCAGCTCCAGCAAACCGATGTCGGTATTGTCGTCATCGAAAGAAAAAGCAGCTTCCGTACCGTTCACTTCAAAGCGCAGGCTGTCCATCGTTCCCCGGTCCCGGGCGGGGGCAAAGTGAAACTTCGTCTGCCCGTTTCGCAGTTTCTGACGCGCGAAGGCGGTCCGGTCGGAACTGTACGCACGGGGCCAGCAATGAAACGGAATGGACCGCAGGGTATCCGGGGAGTTGTTGACATACGTCAGTTTCAGCAGACCATGCAACGCGTGCTTTTCGTCGTCGAGCCGCACGTCTATCGTATAGTTCAGCGCCTGCTGAAAATACGCTTCCTGGGCGCGGGCGCCGGTGCAAGGAAGGGTGGACAGGAGCAAAAGAAGCAGGCGGAGTCTGGACATGAATTTCGGGGTTGACGCCACAAAATACGTGCTGACGAATTGATGGGTTATCCGACAACCTTTCGGTTTCCTCTCCCGCCGGGTCTTCCCCGACGAATAAGTTCTCCGATTCCTTTGAAAAGTGATTCGGGGTGGGGCCATCGTTAATAAAGGTTAACGTTTGTGTCATAAGCCAACCAAATTACCGCACCAGTGGTCTACTACATACGTTTTATGCCGAGTTAACCCGTTACCCAAATATTAAAAGTGCTTCAAAAATGAAAAATTTTCTCTTCATCCTTCTGGCCGCGGTACTTGGCGGCTTTGCCGCACTCGGCGGTGCCCAGTATCTGGGGCTCAACCAGCAGACTAAATACGTGGAAGTAGCGGCCTCCCCGGCCAGTAACTACACCAACTTCGCCGAGTCCAGCAATACCGTAAATGTCAACCCCGCGCCTACTTCCGGTTTTGCTACGGCGGCCGAGAAATCCCTGCCCGCCGTGGTACACATCAAGGCCAGTAAGCAGGCGGCCGGTTTCGGTGGCGGGTTACCCGGTAACATCGATCCTAACGATATTCCCGATGCTTTTCGCGACCTGTTCGGCATGCCCGGCCGTGGTGGCCGTGGTGGAGAGCCGCCGCTGCAGCAGGGCTCCGGCTCCGGCGTGATCATCAGCTCCGACGGCTACATCGCTACCAATAACCACGTGGTGGACGGGGCCGAAGACCTGCAGGTGGTGCTTAACGACCAGCGCACGTACGAGGCCGAGGTCATCGGCGTTGACCCGACCACCGACATTGCCCTGATCAAGATCAAAGAAACCGGCCTGCCCACCGTACAATTTGCCGACAGTGACAAACTAAAGATCGGTGAGTGGGTAGTGGCCGTGGGCAATCCCTTCAGCCTCACCAGCACCGTAACGGCGGGCATCGTTTCCGCCAAAGGGCGCAGCATCGACATCGTGCGCCGTACCGGAGGCGAAATGGCCATCGAATCCTTTATCCAGACCGACGCCGTGGTCAACCCCGGAAACTCCGGTGGTGCCCTGGTCGATATCAACGGCGACCTGGTGGGCATCAATACCGCCATCAGCAGCCCGACCGGTGTCTTTGCCGGCTACAGTTTCGCCGTTCCTTCCGCCATAGTTAAAAAGGTGATCGGTGACCTGCGCGAGTTTGGTGTTGTGCAGCGGGGCCTGCTCGGTGCCCGCATTGTGGAACTCAACACCGCTTACGCCAAAGAGAAGGGGATCGATCGCGACAACGGCGTCCTTATTAGTGAGGTGACCGCCGGTAGCGCCGCTGAAAAAGCCGGTCTCCGGGATGGCGACGTGATCATCGGCGTCGATGAGGTCATTACCCTGCGCAACAGCGAACTGCTGGAACAACTTGGTCGCCACCGCCCCGGCGACGTAGTGAAGATCAAGTATGAGCGCGACGGGGACCTTCGTTCCGCTACCGCTCGTCTCCAGAATTCCAGCGGCAACACCGAAGTGGTGCGCCCTGAGCCGGTGTCCGTTTCCGGAACGATTACCGATTTCGGCGCGGAATTTGTCGAACTGGACGACGCTACGGCCAAGTCGCTGGATCTGCCGGGAGGAATTACCGTTGCGGACATCAATAACGGCATCATTGCCGAGCAAACCCGCATTCGCCCCGGATTCGTCATCACCCGTGTTAACGGGCGTTCGGTGCGGACGATCTCCGACTTTAAAAAAGCGATAAAGGGTAACAACAACTCGATATCTCTGGAAGGTATTTACCCTAACGACGGCGATCGTGTCGTAAAGAAGTACGGCATCTACCGCTAAGATTTTCTCTCCCTTGACCAAGTTAAGTTCAGTGTCCGGCCCCCGACCCTTACGGGAGGGGGCCGGACTTGGTTGGAGGATGACCGATATAACGGAGCAATTCACCCTTGCCACGGCAGGCGGCTCGAAAAATGAATCTCTTCGCTTAGTCGTTTACGGACAATCTCAACGGTGGAATGGACTATCTTTAGGTGCTTGCACTTCGTTAATAAATCATGATGCGCTTTTTCCTGACTTTAGTTCTCCTCAATGTCGTCACCATATTAACCGGCCTTGATTCTCTTCCGCCTCCGGTTGAGCCGCCGGTGCCGGGCACGCTGCAGTTTTCCGTAGACAACGTTCGTGACGCTCAGGGAACGCTTTGGGTGGGGATTTACCATTCAGATGATGACTTTCTGGATCGAGAAAAGGCACGACTTGTATCCGTGAAGGTAAACCGGGAGGGGCGGGCGGTTGTCAAAATTCCGGGTATGGTTCAGGGGCAAGAATACGCATTAGGGATCTTTCACGACGTAAACGATAATGGAGAGTTCGATACCAATTTTTTCGGATTACCGACGGAGCCCTGGGCGTTTAGCGGTACGTTGCGAAGCCGGTTGCGGGTACCGCGTTTTAAGGAAGTAAGTTTTGTTTTTGACGAGCGGATAAAATTGCCAATACTGCGGTTGCGTACCTGGTTTTAAATGAAAAGCCACTTCTCGAATTCGAGAAGTGACTAGTCTGCCTACTATAAAAGAGACATGGGAACATAGATGTATTTGTACGGGGTGCGTGGTGCTGAAACGCTTGTCAATTAAACGTATAATCTGATTCAACACACGAGTATCCGCAGGTATGCGCGGAATCCCTATCCTCCGGTTACCATTCCACCATTGATGTGAATCGTTTGTCCGGAGACGTAGCTTGAATCCTCACTGGCGAGGAAGACGTAGGCCGGACCCAGTTCACTCGGCTGACCGGGACGTCCCATCGGGGTGTTTTTGCCAAAATCCTTCGTGCTGTTCATCCCGCCGGGAATAAAGGGCGTCCATATGGGGCCGGGGGCTACGGTGTTTACCCTTATTCCCTTCGGTGTCAGTACATCCGCAAGGGAACGGCTGAAGGCAAGGTTGGCTCCCTTGGTGGAACTGTAATCCATCATACTGCCCATGCCCATAAAGGCATTGACGGAAGAAGTGTTGATAATGGTATCTCCTTTTTTCAGGTGTTCCATTGCGGCGCGGGCAAAGAAGAAATAGCCGTCTACGTTAACGGCGAAAGTCTTGCGCCAGTGGTCGTCGGATATTTTGGTAAAATCTTCGATCTGGTCCTGGAAGGCGGCATTGTTCACCAGGCAGTTCAGTTTTCCCAGCTGCTTGACGGTATCCTCCACAACGTATTTGCAGAAGCTGCTGTCACTCTGGTCACCGGCAAAAAGAAGGCATTTTTTCCCCTCGGCTTCCACCATATCCCGGGTTTTTCGGGCGTCTTTGTCCTCATTGAGGTAAACGATGGCGACGTCGGCACCCTCCTTAGCGAAATGTACGGCTACGGAGCGCCCGATTCCACTATCGCCTCCGGTAATGATGGCTACTTTGCCCTCCAGTTTACCACTGCCTTTGTAGCCGGGTCGTACTACTTCGGGTTCCGGAGTCATTTTATTTTCTATTCCCGGATTTTGGTCTTGAACTTGTTCGGTAATTTGTTCTGCTTGTGGTTTCATCGGTTGTATTATTTAGTTTAGTTAATGCAAAAAATAGAATGGTATTACGGCATATCTCGGGCAGCACCGAAGGCGCGTGCGCGGGAATGCAGAATAAAATTTTAGGGCATGTTTTTCCTGAAAAGCTGGTACTGCCGGCCGGGTAGTTTTAGCCAATAACCCGGAGCTGCATCCAGGGGGCTGATGGGAACAAGAGGATCGATGATAAAGCATCGAATCACTACTTTTGTCAAGTTTAGTCGTAAACTTCGGGGCCGCTATAAGGCCGCCGGCTGATTCTCAGGAGAGTTCTGTTACTTCCGATCTCGAGACTTTTGCCTAGGATCGTGCGCTAACGCCTTCGTAAGCCTTGCGGGTATCTTTTTCGCAAATCGGTTCGTCGTCGTTTTTGACGGTAGCATTTTCGACCCGTCCGACGAAGAGCAGGTGGTCGCCGGAAGTGGTCAGCGCATCCACGAGACTGCACTCCAGGGTGGCAACGCCGCAGTCGAGAACGGGAGCGCCGGTGGAACCTTCTTTGTAGGAAATTCCGTTGACGGCGTTGTTGGAATAATCAACTTTGGTCTGGCCGGCAAAGCGTTCGATTAGCTTTTCCTCGCTGCGACCGAGAACGGTCAGTGAGAAAGCCTGGCTTTGTTGGATGGTTTCGTTAAGGTCGCTGTCTTTCTGGATGGCGACGGTAATCAGGGGCGGATCGAAACTGGACTGGGTAGCCCAACTCACGGTACCGGCGGCGACCCAGTCTTTTGTACGGGTTTTCAATAAATCGCCATCGGCGCGGGTAGCCAATATGTAAAATCCGTAGGTAAGTTGTTTCAGGGCTTGATCAAGGGATTCTTGCGCGGGGTTGGACATTCTTATGATAGTTTATAATTATTTATACACTCGCCTGTTGCAACGGGGCTACCGCAAATGGTGTTCGGTAACCGATATTATTGTCGGATGGATAGCGAAAGAAGAATTGTGGTAAACCATTATTTCCGTTGGTTACGTTAGTAGGCTGTACACACTTGATGCCGGGCGACCGGTAGCTATTTTTGTCGTACGTCCATTGCTTTTAAAAGCTATTCTTGTATTCCTGCGTCCGCGCGTATAAAAACCGCCCATGAGATATTTATCCCTCTTTGCTCCCTTGCTGTTATTGTTGCTCGTGTCGTGCATGGACGACGATGACAGGGACCCATCCGGTTCGGTGGCGACGACGATAGCGTTTCGCTCGGTGTATGCGGGCACTGACCTGGCCATTCAGAGCGGTACGTACGACTATCCGACGGGTGCCAAACTAAAGACTACGCTCTTTCAGTATTATGTTTCCGATCTATCCCTGCTTTCCGCGGACGGCAGCGCCACCAACCTTTCGGACATTGAGCTTATCCGCTATGGTTCCGCTACCGAAGATGCCACCGAAGAACGTACCTACGACGTTCCCAAAGGAGATTACGTGGGAATTCGCTTCGGCCTCGGCGTGAAGCCCGAGTTAAACGCCCTGGACCCCAACTCATTTGCGGCCAACGATCCCCTGAACGAAAATGAGTTCTGGAACGCTAACGCACGCTACGTTTTTGCCAAGATCGAAGCCAACGCCGATCTGGAAAACGACGGCACCTTTGATACCGGCCTGACCTATCACATGGGGAACGATGCGCTTTATACGACCGTCACGTTCGATCGTAACTTGACCATCGACGGAGAAGAGGATTCCCAAATCACCATCGTGGCCGATCTGCTTGAAGCGCTGTCCGACGGTACCGATACGTTCGACATTTCGGACCCTGCTAAGCAACGCGTTCACGGCGGAAATCAGGCTATAGCTACCGATATCTGGAACCGCCTGGCCGGGCAGTTCACCCTCGAAGTCCGCTAGTTTTGGCACATTGCAGGACGGGAACGAATCACCTCATCGCGGGTGTGGTTTTTTGGCTGCTCTTCGCCGCCGGAGCCTGTGCACCTACGGAAGAGCCGTTGGTTCGTGTAGCCGAACCGGAACACTTCGCGAAAATTCTTTATCCGGTGGATAACCCGACCACCACAGCGGGTTTCGCCCTGGGCAAAAAATTATTCTTTGATCCAATGCTGAGTGCCGACGGTACGATAAGCTGTGCCACCTGCCACCGACCGGAGCTTGCCTTCACCGATGGCCGGTCGGTCAGCATCGGGATCAATAACCGGCCCGGCCGACGCAATTCGCCCAGCCTGACCAACATCGGATACCTGCACGAAACCCTATTCTGGGATGGGCGCGCCGACGATCTGGAGAGCCAGGCCCTGCACCCCGTTGCCGACCCTGACGAGATGGGGGGCAGCTGGCCGGTACTGCTCCGTAAATTGCGGACACACCCCACTTACTGGCCTGCCTTCCGGAAAGCTTTCGGGCTTAGTAACGAAGACCGACCAGAACCGCACCACGTCGGAAAAGCGCTGGCACAATACCAGCGTACGCTGATCTCCGCAAACGCAAAGTACGACCGCGTTCAGCGGGGGGAGGCTTCCTACACGGAAGCGGAAGCGCTCGGGCACGCCATTTTTTTCGACCTGGCCGATGAACCCGACCCGGAATTCGCCATGTTGCCCACCGGAGAGTGCGCGCACTGCCACATACCGCCGCACTTCACTAATCAGCGTTTTTTCAACAACGGGCTCGACGCGGCTCCTACGCTCGCGGAATTTAAGGATAAGGGAAGGGGAGTGGTCACCGGAAGCCGTTTCGATAATGGCAAATTTCGTACACCCGGATTGAGAAACGTAGAGCTTACCGCTCCGTACATGCACGACGGGCGGTTCGGGAACCTCCCCGAAGTAATTGCGCACTACAATTCCGGCGGTAGCTACGCCGAAAATCGCGACCCGAATATTTTCCCACTTGACCTTACCCCGGACCAGGAAGCAGGGTTGGTCGCTTTTCTGAAAACCTTAACCGATGGTTCGTTCGTTAACAATAAGAATCACCGACCCTGACGCGCAGGGTAGTTGAATTTCAATCGTGCCGATACACAAATGCAGCAAGCGTGCAGCGTTTGTATTTAACCATTTTTATCCGTCATCCAATTGATTTCATGTACCGATTACAAACTCTTCCGGCACTCTTTATCCTGTTCGTGGTGACCGGGTGTATTCCGGACTCGCCCGTGGTTTGTGATAACTGCCCGGCGGTACCACCGGAAGAACTCATCGCCGGGCCGGCGGACCCTACTCCTTACGCGCTCGAGGTGCCCGATTATATGCCCCGACCGCTCATCGACGCCGGTAACCCGCTGACGGTGGAGGGTATCGAATTGGGCAGACGATTGTTTTACGATAAAACGATGGGAAGGGACAGTGCTTTTGCCTGTGCGGACTGTCATCAGCAATCGCGTGCATTTACCGATGGGCTGGCCCTGGCCCGGGGTGTTCGTGGTCAGTTTGGCCGCAGAAACGCCATGTCGCTCGTCAACCTTGCCTTTAACGCCAACGGCTTCAACTGGGACGGCAGCCAGGCGAAACTCTGGGAACAAGCGATCCATCCGGTTGAAAATATCCTGGAGATGGATGAAGACTGGGAGCGGGTACTGGAACGCTTGCGCGCCAGTGAAGACTATCCGGGCCGCTTTCGGGCCGCCTTCGGCATTGACAATGTTCAGCAGATCACGCGCGAGCTCGCCGTGAAAGCCATTGGCCAGTTTGAGCGTACGATCATTTCCGCCGATAGCCATTATGACCGGGTCGTGTATAAAAATACGGCGTTCTTTACGGAACAGGAACAGTTGGGAGCCGACAGTCTTTTCTTCGTGGAGAACGTACCTCCCGGAGTGCTTCATCCCGGTTGCGGACATTGCCACAATCAGCCTTCCTTCGGCGACAATCAGTTTAAAAATAACGGACTCGACGACGTTGCCAGCCTGGACGACTTCACGGATAAAGGGTTTGGGGAGGTTTCCGGCAGCCGATTCGACAACGGGAAGTTTCGGACGCCGACCCTGCGGAACATCGCCCTTACCGCCCCGTATATGCACGATGGGCGGTTCAGTACCCTGGAGGAGGTACTGGATCAGTACGCGGAGGGCGGACACGGTGTAGAGAACGAGGACCCCAATATCAGCGGTTTTGCGCTTAGCGAACGCAAAAAGGCAGCCTTGCTCGCTTTTCTGCACACCCTGACTGATGAAACACTTGCGACTGATGAGCGATTTTCTGACCCGTTCGAGTAATTCGACTGCTCGAAAAACGGACTTGAGGATTTATTTTCTCTTTTTAAGAAAAAAAATGTCTGATTTCAGACTTTTTTCGCAGGGATATATTCATAGTTCAGTCCAAATTAATTCACGCAATTTTTATATAAACTGCTGTAAACCATTATTTTGTGTTTGAAAAAATCAGTGAATTTATTCACAATTAGGCTAATGTGTCTTTTTTATGGGGTGATTAGTACCCGATAATTGTATTGTCAAACGAAAGCAAATAGCGGCAAACGTGTCGTATTTGGAAATACACAGAGATTCGCCGAAGGTAGTAAGTCGGCCCGGATAAATAGAACGGCCGACTTACTACCCAAAGTTTTCCTACCCTCGTTTTTGACCACTACAATAGAGATTATGGGCTTTTAGCCTACCTTTTTCGCAATATTTTCATGAGATTACGATTTTCCGAAGGGTCATATTCAGCCGAAGAGCTGAATGTGACCCTTTCTTTGTTTGTACGTTTAATGAACATAGACCTGATGAACCGATTTGTTTATTGTGCAGTGGAGTTTGTACCTTGCAGAAGAGATCACCCAGGGTGACTCTGGTAAAAGAGAGCGAGAGGTTAATTTGCAAAAGAAAAATTAACGGTTTATCCGGTTCTCTTATGCTGGTAAACTTTTAACGTCATTTGTAGTTCGGCGATTTTCGTCCGGGCGCTTTTAATAAATTGCCTTCACCATGGAAGGTCACATGTTTAATCCCAGTTTAGCTAAATAATCATAATCCATTATGCCGAAAATTTTACACAATTATGGAGCCCTGCGTGGTTCCTTACTCCTTGTACTAGCATTTTTATCTTTTTCCGTCTTTGGCCAACTAAGCATCTCCGTTAATGGAGATGATATTAGTTGTTTCGGGTTGTCCAGTGGTACGGCAACGGCAACGGTCAGTAACGGCGTTGCTCCCTTCAACTATGCCTGGAGCAACGGAGGTACTACCCGAGTGATAGATAATCTCAACGCAGGTCCTTACAGAGTTACGGTCACCGATGCAAACGGTTCTTCCGGTTCCGGCTCCATTATCCTTACGGAACCCACCAGGGTTACCGCCACCATTACCAATCCCAGCGAGTGTAACGGTCCTTTCACCATTTCTGCCGACCCACAGGGTGGAGTACTGCCGTATACCTATAACTGGTCTACGGGAGCCGACACCCGGGTGGTCCGCGTACCCGCCGGTGATTACTGTGTCACGGTAGTTGATAATAACCTCTGTGGTTACGTCGCCTGTACCAGCCTTAACCCCGACCCACCAACCGTTACCCTGGTAGACGTGGATGTTTCCTGTTCCGGTACCAACGACGGAACCATCACCGCTAATCCGTCCGGTGGCGTAGCGCCATATACCTACGCCTGGACCGGAGGTCTGACGGGCCGGACCATTTCCGGTCTCAGCCCCGGTACCTACCGGGTTACGCTGACGGACGGACGTGGCTGTACCGCCACGGCGGTTACCAGCATTACCGAGTCAACCAGGATAACCGGTCAGATCTTTGGCGACGCTACCGTCTGCCCCGGTGTTGTTGATGCTTTTATTCGCATTGCTCCGGCCGGAGGTACCCCTCCTTATACTTATAACTGGTCTCCCGGCGGTTCCACCAGCCAGGGAATCGGTGCCTTAGGCGTAGGGACGTACTCCGTGACCGTAACCGATGCCAACGGATGTACGCTGGTAGATTCTTATCAGATCACGGAATCGCCTTCCGTGGACGTCAATATTTCCGGCGACCTGCTCCTTTGTGGCGCCGGTGCCACCGGAACCATCTCCGTCCGCCCCGACAGTGGTCCGGTAAGTCAGTACACCTATCGTTGGAGTACCGGTGCTACGAGTCCTTCTATTTCTAGCGTTGGTGCCGGCAACTACTCCGTAACGGCAACCGATGTAAACGGTTGCACCGGAACGGCTACGGCCAGGGTCAGTACCGTTGATCTGGATCTGGATCTGACCAGTACCCCACTCGGGTGTGCCGGTGAAAACAACGGAACCGCCACGGCTTCCCCCACCGGTGGCAACACGCCTTACACCTATCTTTGGAGTAACGGAGGAACCACCGCTACCATTTCCAATCTTGCATCCGGCGTATACAGCGTTACGGTGACGGAGGACAACAACTGTAAGGTGAGCGGCAACGTAGTCGTGAGTGCTCCGCAGCCGCTGAATATTTCGACCAGACGTTCCAACATCAGCTGTTCCGATGCCAACGACGGTGATATCGACGTTACCGTTACCGGAGGAACCGGAAATTACACTTACCGCTGGAATGATGGTGCCAGCACGCAGGACCGCACAAACCTTGCCGCGGGCAGCTACAGCGTTACGGTAACCGACGACAACGGCTGTACCGCCAGCAGAAATATACAAATCACGGCACCTACCGAAATCATCGTATCCGCCAACGTCACCAACATCAGGTGTAACAACGAACGGAACGGATCGATCAGGCTCACCGTGACCGGTGGTTCTCCCAATTACAGCTACAACTGGAGCAACGGTGCGACCTCCCGCGACGTCAGCAATCTCGACGCGGGCAATTACCGGGTAACCGTTACCGACGCCAACGAGTGTGAAGTGATATCCTCTTACCAGATCACCGAGCCTTCGGCCATCGTCGCAACGGGAGTCGCAACGAACGTCGAATGCTTCGGCGATGCCGACGGATCGATCAACCTTACCGTTTCGGGAGGTTCGCCAGACTACTCTTACAACTGGAACACCGGTGCGAATACCCAGGACATCAGCGGACTGTCGGCCGGAAATTACAGTGTTACCGTTACGGACGCCAACAACTGTGGTATCATCCGTACATTCAGCATCACGGAACCGACCGAGCTTGATGCCGGTTTCCGCCGGAGCGACGTTTCCTGTGCCGGCGCCGGTGACGGAGACATTGACGTAATCGTTACCGGTGGTACCCGGCCTTACACTTACCGGTGGAACAACGGTGCGGTTACCGAAGACCTGAGCAATCTGCCCGCGGGTTCGTACATGCTGACCGTTACCGACGCTAATGGTTGTACCGTCAGCAGGAACATACGGATCACGGCACCTACCGAAATCATCGTATCCGCCAACGTCACCAACATCAGGTGTAACAACGAACGGAACGGATCGATCAGGCTCACCGTGACCGGTGGTTCTCCCAATTACAGCTACAACTGGAGCAACGGTGCGACCTCCCGCGACGTCAGCAATCTCGACGCGGGCAATTACCGGGTAACCGTTACCGACGCCAACGAGTGTGAAGTGATATCCTCTTACCAGATCACCGAGCCTTCGGCCATCGTCGCAACGGGAGTCGCAACGAACGTCGAATGCTTCGGCGATGCCGACGGATCGATCAACCTTACCGTTTCGGGAGGTTCGCCAGACTACTCTTACAACTGGAACACCGGTGCGAATACCCAGGACATCAGCGGACTGTCGGCCGGAAATTACAGTGTTACCGTTACGGACGCCAACAACTGTGGTATCATCCGTACATTCAGCATCACGGAACCGACCGAGCTTGATGCCGGTTTCCGCCGGAGCAATGTTTCCTGTGCCGGTGCCGGTGACGGAGCCATCAACGTAACCGTTACCGGTGGTACCCAACCTTACACCTACCGGTGGAGCAACGGTGCGACTACCGAAGACCTGAGCAATCTTACCGCGGGTCCGTACATGCTGACCGTAACCGACGCTAACGGTTGTACCGATAATATCAATACCAGCATTGCGGCTCCTTCGCAGATCGTATTAACGCCTACCGTAGACAACGTAAGTTGCGCCGACGATGATAACGGCAGTATCCGTCTTACCGTGCGGGGTGGAACTCCGAACTACGCTTACATGTGGAGTAACGGCTCTACCCGCCGCGACATTACCGGCCTGAGCCCCGGCAGCTACTCCGTTACGGTGACCGACGCCAACGAGTGCGCCGTCACCGCTACGTATACCGTGACCGCACCCAGCGCGCTGGTCGTTACCGGCAACACAACCAATATCGATTGCTTCGGCGACACCAACGGTGCCATTAACCTGAGCATTTCCGGTGGTACTCCCGGTTACAGTTTTTCCTGGAATAACGGAGACATCTCCGAAGACCTGACTAACCTGACCGCCGGAACTTACCGGGTAACGGTGGTAGATGCCAACGAATGTACCGTAACCAGGTCTTTTACCATCGTAGAGCCTACGGACCTCAGAACCTCCTCGATCCGTTCCGACATCAGTTGTGCGGGAGAAGATAACGGTTCCATCAACGCATCGGCTACCGGTGGAACGCTACCCTACACCTACCGGTGGAGCAACGGTGCCAACACGGAAGACATCGACAATCTGACCGCCGGAAGTTATACCCTTACCGTTACCGATGCCAACGGATGTACCGCAGTCAGAAGAGTTACGATCAACGAGCCTTCGCCCCTCGTGACCAACGCGGACGTCAACCCCATAGCTTGTTCGGGCGATGATAACGGTAGCATTAACCTGATGCCGAGCGGTGGAACGTCTCCTTACTCCTTCGACTGGAGCAACGGAGCTACCACCGAAGACATCAGCGGTCTTACGGCCGGTATTTACGTCGTAACCATTACCGATGCCAACGAGTGTGCCATCGCCGCTTCTTACACCGTGACCGCACCCAGCGCGCTGGTCGTTACCGGTAATACTACCAACATCGACTGCTTCGGCGAGGCCAACGGCGCCATTAACCTGAGCGTTTCCGGTGGTACTCCCGGTTACAGCATCTCCTGGAGTAACGGAGCCACCTCCGAAGACCTGACTAACCTGACCGCCGGAAGTTACCGGGTAACGGTTGTGGATGCCAACGAATGTACCGTAGTCCGGTCCTTTATGATCGTAGAGCCTACGGACCTCAGAACTTCCTCGATCCGCTCCGACATCAGTTGCGCGGGAGAAGGTAACGGCTCCATCAACGCGACGGCCACCGGTGGAACGCTACCCTACACCTACCGGTGGAGCAACGGTGCGAGCACCGAAGACATCGACAATCTGACCGCCGGAAGTTACAGCCTTACCGTTACCGATGCCAATGGGTGTACCTCGGTCAGAAGAGTTACGATCAGTGAGCCTTCGCCCCTTACGACCGCTGCCGACGTCGACCCCGTAGCTTGCTCTGGGGATGCTACCGGTAGCATCAACCTGATGCCGAGCGGTGGTACGTCTCCCTATTCCTTCGACTGGAGCAACGGAGCTACCACCGAAGACATCAGCGGTCTTATGTCAGCCACCTACGTCGTCACCATTACCGACGCCAATGAATGTGCCATCATCCAGACTTATCGGGTTGGCAGCGTGGACGGAATCGTAGTAACCGGAACCGTTAACCAGGTATCCTGTAACAACGGCTCTGATGGTTCCATCAACCTGACCGTTTCCGGCGGCTCTGCTCCGTACGCTTTTGTATGGAGTAACGGTGCGACGGTAGAAGACATCTCCGGTCTGACGGCCGGCAATTACTCCGTTGTCGTAACGGATGCTAATGAATGTACGACGGAGAGAAACTTTACCGTTACCGACCCGGACACAATCGACCTGACCGTTACCGCCCCGAGCATCACCTGTGGTGGTACGAACTCCGGTGTAATTACCGTATTCCCCTCCGGAGGATCGTCTCCGTACACCTACCGGTGGAGTAACGGAGCCACTGGAAATACGATTGACAACATAGCCGCCGGAACGTACACCGTTACGGTAACCGACGCCAACGGTTGTACGGACGTAACCAGCAGCATTGTTCTCAGTGAATTGCCCCAGCTTACCTGTGCGGTGGTTGTTGAAAGCCAGTCTACCGACGGAACCAACGGACGTCTTTCCGTTGCCACCGACGGAGGTACCGCTCCCTTCACTTACCGGTGGAGCAACGGCTCTACCGCACCTACGATCAGCAACCTTGCTTCCGGTACTTACTCCGTGACCGTTACGGACGCCAACGGTTGTACGACCGAATGTACCGGCACCCTGCGGGGGCTGGCGGGTCTTGGAGACTTTGTCTTCGTCGATCTCGACGGTGACGGTCAGCAGGACGCCGGCGAGCCCGGTGTTCCCGGTTACACGGTTTTCCTGAAGAACGAAGCAGGTGAAATCATCGGCTCCACCGTTACGGATGCCAACGGTAATTATTCCTTCATGGGACTTGAGCCCGGAACCTACTCGGTATTATTCCCGGAATTGCCCGGCTTTATCCGAACGACCACCAACACCGGTAACGATGCGACCGACAGTGACGCCGACCCGGCCATGGACGGTATGACGAATACATACACGCTTTCGGAGGGCGAATTCGACATGACCGTCGATGCAGGATTCCTGATGGCACCCGGCAGCGAGGTCGAAAACGAATGCACCTGTCTTAACAATAACACGAACGATTCTAACGGGCAGTTTACGGAAAGACTGGTAGTGACCTCGAATACCGGCCAGACCTGGCGGGTAACCGCGCGTACCTTGCTGTACTCCGTTTCCAGCCCCGCGCCTCCCCTGGCTCCGATCCTGTTACCGATCGGAACGATTCTTCCGGAGACTGGTACCGTAGCCGGTGACCCGACCCAGGCAACTTACAGCCTTGACGTTCTGCTGGTCGATAGCCGGGCTTACTCGGTAACCGTCAGTAATGGTATCATGGAAATGCAGTTTTCCAATCAGTGTTTCTACCCCGAAGTCCGTTTCCGTGAATTGCCCCCGAACGAGATCTGCCGCTTTGAAGACGCCTTCCAGCTTGAAGGTTTCGGTCGCCTCAACGGTGCGGAGATTTCCGGTACCACGACCTTTACGATCAACGGCGCAACCGTGACGCAGATCGATCCGATGAGTCTTGCTCCGGGTGCTTACACCATCGTAGCTACATTCGTTCCCGCCGATTCGGACGAATGTGAGCCGAGCCTGGAACGCGATTTTGTGATCACTGATAATTGCAACGCCAAACTCGGTGACTTTGTCTGGCAGGATACCAATGGCAACGGCCAGCAGGATCCCGGTGAACCAGGTATCGAAGGCGTGAAGGTGACGGTAACGAGCCAGGACGGTTCTTACATGGATATGGCCTTCACCGATGATATGGGAATGTATATGTTCTCCGTACCTCCCGGAACGTACAAAATCACGTTCGACGCACCGGACGACTTCGTACCGACAACCGCCAATACCGGCAACGACGCTACCGACAGTGACGTTGACCCCGGAATGATGATGACCGGTTTCTACACCGTAGGACCAAACGAAATGGACTTCACGATCGATGCCGGTTTCATCAACCCCTGTGCGGCCAACATCGTCAACCCCGGCACCATCGGGGCCAGCCAGGAAGTATGTGGCCCGGGTAACATCCCGCAGCCCCTCTTCGAGATTACCCCGGGTACCGGTGGCGTAGGCGTAATTGAGTACCTGTGGATGTCCAACACCGTGGACCCGACCCAGCCCATCAGTTTCTGGCAGCCGATTCCTAACTCCAATAGTCCAAACTTCGCGCCCGGTATTATTAACGAGACGACTTACTTCACGCGCTGTATTCGCCGTAACAACTGTAACTACATCGAGAGCAACTACATTACCATTGAGGTTGGCGACGATGCGGTAGCGGACATCAGCGGACCGAATGTGGTATGTGTAGGGGAGGAAGCCGTTTTCCAGGCCGTGAACCCCGGTAACGGTGCGTTTATCTCCTGGAGCTTCACCGGATCTTCCGCGGTGGCGACCTCCACCGATGCGACCGTGACGACACGCTGGTCTACTTTCGGCTCCTTCAGCGCTACACTGACCGTGACGGCCAACGGCTGTACCAGTACCCGCGTATTCAACGTGTCGGTACTGAACAACCCGAATCGTTGTGGTAACAACCTGGTGGCCAACGGTGCGATCAATAACGCACGGGCCCGCGACGTGACCATCGAGTGGGAAGTACCCGCCGATGGTACCGAATACGCCTTCGTTCTGGAGCGCTCTACCGACGGTGAGAACTTCACGAGTGTTGCCGACGTAACCGAACCGGCGTTTGTTTCCGGTAACGATATGGCGATGTTCCGCCAGAGCGACATCAGCCCACTGGCGGGTCGTACCTTCTATCGTGTTCGCATGGTCGATGCCCAGCACGGTGATCTGCTGTCCAACGTTGTGGAAATGCAACTGGCCACCACCAGTTCCGATGCCCTGGGCCGCATCTTCCCGAACCCGGCTTCCAACGGTATCATCCACGTCGAGATGACGGAGATGAGCATGCCGGGAGACGAGGTTATCATGGAGCTCTTCGATGCTCACGGTAACACCGTAAGCGGTCAGGTTACCGTGGATCCCGGTACGGGAGTGATCAATCTCCCTTCCGCAAACAGCGCAGCGGGCATTTACTTCCTCCGGATTACCCGGGGAGGCGATACCGAAACGCACCGGGTGATCATCAACTAATTTTCTGATCACGCTGACTGAAGAAGCCCCCCACTTATTTGAAGTGGGGGGCTTTTTTTGATGCCGTTCATTCCCTACTTCCTTTACATTAGCTTTCAAAGCAGTATCCGGATTCGGGTTTATCACCAGACCATAAATATCATCCTGTACGAGCTCTGGTTAATTTTGAACCGAGCCGAGCCATGTGTTGCGCGAACGCAGGAGCAAAGGACGGCTAAAAAGCAAAGCCCTGGCCGGCTGACTCCTGCTCTTTCTAAACCATTTTTGCACCGGCGGCCGCGCCCGATAGAGCACCTTTCCCGTCCCATTTCAGGGATAAGCTTTTTCACCCGCATTAAAAGCCGTAATTTTGCGGCTTCAAAAAGCTCCGGAACTATGTTGAACGTAAATGACCTGACGGTACAATTTGGCAAGCGCGTCCTCTTCAATGAGGTAAATCTGCAGTTTACCCACGGTAATTGCTACGGCATCATCGGTGCCAACGGCGCGGGAAAATCGACTTTTTTGAAAGTGGTTGCCGGCGAACTCGATCCTACGCGCGGCGAGGTGAGTCTGGAGAAAGGAAAGCGGATGGCCGTGCTGAGTCAGAACCACTTCGGTTTTGAAGAACACACGGTGCTGGAAACGGTGAAGATGGGGCACGAGGTGCTTTACGCGATGGAGCAGGAAAAAAACGCCATCTACATGAATCCCGAGGCAACCGAAGCCGACGGAATGCGCGCTGCCGAACTCGAAAATAAATACGGCGAGATGGGGGGCTGGACGGCCGACTCGGACGCCGCGGAACTGCTTTCCAACATGGGTATCCGTGAGGATATTCACCATAAAATGATGGAAGAACTTTCGGGGCCCGAGAAAGTGAAGGTCCTCCTGGCCCAGTCGCTCTTCGGTAATCCGGACCTGCTGCTGCTCGACGAGCCGACCAACGATCTGGACGCACCGACCGTACACTGGCTGGCCGACTTCCTGGCTGATTTCGAGAATACCATCATCATCGTCAGTCACGACCGCTACTTTCTCGACATGGTCTGTACGCACATCGTGGACATCGACCGGCAGAAAGCAAATATCTACTCGGGAAACTATACTTTCTGGTACGAATCGAGCCAGCTGGCCCTGCAGCAGCGCGCCAACAAGAACAAAAAGAATGAACAAAAACGCGCCGAAATGCTGGAGTTCATCCAGCGCTTTTCGGCCAACGCCTCAAAGTCGAAGCAGGCAACCAGCCGGAAGAAGGCGCTGGACAAGCTCGACATCGAAACGATCCAGCCCAGTTCGCGGAAATATCCCTTCATCGCTTTCCAGCCCGAGCGGATACCCGGGGACCAGATACTTAAAGTGACCGGTCTGAGCAAGAAGTCGCCGGACGGCACCACGCTTTTCAGCGACATCAGTTTCACCATGAACGGAGGAGACAAAATTGCTCTGCTGAGCAACGAAGCCACCGCCCTGACGGCTTTTTACGAAGTGTTGGCCGGAGAAACCGAAGCGGACGGCGGAACCATCGAGTGGGGGCAGACGATCACGGCTCAACACCTGCCCAACGAGAACAACGAATACTTCCTGGAAGGTAGTAAACTGGACCTGGTAGAGTGGTTGCGGCAGTATTCTCAAAACAAAGACGAGCAGTTCATCAGGGGTTTTTTGGGGCGGATGCTCTTTGCCGGAGAGGAAGTGCATAAAGACTCCAGTGTACTTTCCGGAGGGGAGAAGGTCCGCTGCATGCTGAGTAAGATGATGCTCAACAGCCCCAACTTCCTGCTGTTGGACGAACCCACCAACCACCTCGACCTGGAGTCGATCACCGCCCTGAACAATTCCCTGGTCGAGTTTAAGGGCAACCTCATCATGAGCAGCCACGACCATAAACTGGTAGAAACATCGACCAACCGCATCGTCGAGATCGCCCCCGGTGGCATGATCGACAGCTTGCTCGCTTACGATGATTACCTGACGTCTAAAGAAATTGCCGCCAAGAAAGAATCTCTTTACGGCGTGACCGCTTAAGTAAATGCCTTTAGTCAGAGAACGATCCCTGCGGATAAACCTAAAACTTAACGTCACTTACTCTTTAAGTTTGGTGTACATGACATACTTTCACCCAAAGTATGAAGACCTCACAACACTTTGATTATTTTCTGTCTGTTGACTGGAGTTCCCGGGCGAAGCCCAGCCCGGGAAAACCCACAAAGGATGCCATTTGGGTAGGCGAGGGGGCAACGTCCGGCCGGATCACGGCCCGGTACTTTCGAACGCGCAACGATTGCATGGTTTACGTCAGCCGCCGCCTGAATAAGCTGTTAAAAGCCGGAAAGCGGGTGCTGGTGGGGTGGGACTTTGTTTTTGGTTACCCTAAAGGGCTGGCAAAGGCGCTGAAGATCAAAAAAAAACCCGCTTGGAAATACATCTGGAAGCTGTTGGATCGGTTGGTGGTGGACGGCAAGGACAATACCAATAACCGGTTTACCGTCGGGGCTGAACTAAACCGCCGCATCAGCGTGGGGAGTGGACCGTTTTGGGGGGTGCCGGCAGGGCAGAGCGGAATTTTCCTGGGCTCGAAAAAGGATTTCAGTTACCCGGTCGTCAATAAGCGCGCGGTACTGAAAGAACGGCGACTGGTGGAAGAGCGGGTGCCCAAGATGCAACCGGGGTGGAAACTTGCTTACGCGGGGAGTGTCGGGAGCCAGGCATTGTTGGGGCTGCCACGGCTGTACCAACTTCGGGAAGGTAACAAAACGAGCAAATACGGACCACACCTGATCTGGCCGTTTGAAACAAAGTTCAACCGAAAATTCCCTAAGGGGACCTGTGCCGTACACGCCGAGATCTATCCATCGATGATAGCGCTCAGGGGAAAGGACGAGATCACCGACCGGGCGCAGGTAAAGGCGTACGTACACTGGCTGCGGGAAGAACAGAATAACGGACGGCTGGACGGATGGCTGGCCGGGCCGAAGGACCTGAGTAAGAAAGATCGCAAGAAGGTGTTGCGGCACGAAGGCTGGGTACTGGGTGTTGCTTAGATAACTGACCAAGCCCTTACCGACTGCCTGACTAATTGCTTATCTTTGCCGCCTCAAAACCGCAAGGCTACATGACCGAGAGGAAAATTAAATCCGCGCTGATCTCCGTTTACCACAAGGATGGGCTCGGCCCCATTGTGGATGCATTGAACGAAAAGGAAGTAACCATATATAGTACCGGGGGAACCGAAACCTTCATTCGCGAACGGGGAATTGAAGTGGTGCCGGTGGAAGAACTGACGGGCTACCCTTCCATCCTCGACGGACGGGTGAAGACGCTCCACCCTAAAGTGCACGGCGGCATACTGGCCCGGCGGGAGGAAGACCACCTCGGGCAACTGGCCAAATACGAGATTCCGGAAATTGATCTGATCGTTGTCGATCTTTACCCCTTTGAGGAGACCGTGGCGAATACGGAAGAAGAAGCGCTGATCATCGAGAAGATAGACATTGGTGGAATCGCCCTTATTCGGGCTGCGGCGAAAAACTACCAAGACGTGGTGATCGTACCCAGCCGGGAGGATTATGCCACCCTGCAGGACATACTGGACGCGCGGGAAGGCGTGACCCAATTGAAAGAACGACGCAGACTGGCGCGCCGGGCTTTTGCCGTCAGCAGTCACTACGATACGGCCATCTTTAATTACTTTAACGAAGACGGCGGACTGCCGGCTTTCAAGGTGAGTGAGATGAACGCCACGCCCCTTCGCTACGGGGAGAACCCGCACCAGCAGGCGACTTTCTTTGGCAGGATGGAGAGTATGTTTACCAAGCTGAACGGTAAAGACGTAAGCTATAATAACCTGGTTGACATCGACGCGGCGGTAGGCATTATGCGGGAGTTTGAGAGTGGGGATCCTGCTTTTGCCATCCTGAAGCATACCAACGCCTGCGGTATTGCCGTTCGCGCTACTCAGCTGGAAGCATGGCACGCCGCACTGGCCGCCGACAATGTCTCCGCCTTCGGTGGCATCCTGATCACCAACAAACCGGTGGAACTGGGAACGGCTCAGGAAATAGATAAACTTTTTTACGAAGTACTGATCGCTCCGGACTTTACCGACTCGGCCCGCGAACTGCTGAGCAAGAAGAGCAAACGCATCCTGCTGCAGTACCACCACCTGGACCAACAGCCGAACAGCTTCAAAACTTTGCTCAACGGGGTAGTACGACAGGATACTGATCTGAAAACGGAAGGGGCGGCTGACTTTACCGTCGTAACCGATCGCGAGCCTACTACCGAAGAGGTGACGGACCTGGTTTTTGCCAACAAATGCGCAAAGCACCTGAAGAGCAACACCATAGCACTGGTCAAGAATAACCAGCTCATTTCCATGGGCTGCGGCCAGACCAGCCGGGTGGATGCCCTGAAGCAGGCAATCGTCAAAGCGGGTACCTTCGGTTTTGACTTGACGGGAGCCGTGATGGCATCCGACGCTTTCTTTCCCTTTAGCGACTGCGTAGAGATCGCCCACGAAGCGGGCGTGACCGCAGTGGTACAACCGGGGGGCTCGATTCGGGATAAAGACTCGATTGCCGCATGTAACGAAAGGGGAATCGCCATGGTGACGACGGGAATTCGTCATTTTAAGCACTAAACCAAATTTTTTAACGCCTGCTTAAGAACCTTAGCCCGTCCGGTTAGTGTCTTATGGGTGACTTTACTCATGATGAGTTCCACTTCCGATCATCACCTCGCTATTGATATTGGTAACACCGCGATTAAAGTTGCGGTATTCCATGCGGGTCAAATGATCGGGCCGGTCCATCGCTTTTCCAACCAGGAATGGAAGGTGGCGGACCGGTTGGTAACCAACCATGGGGTAAAAAAAATCATCTATTCCACGGTGGCAAACGTGCCGCCCGCTAAGTGGATAGATAAATGGAACAACGCCGGTATCCTGCTGCTGCGTCTGCAACCCGGTCTGCCCTTACCGTTTCACTCTGAGTACGAGACGACGGAAACACTGGGGCAAGATCGTATTGCGGCCGTTGCCGGGAGCCTTGCTCTTACAACCGTCTCCGCTCCCGCGATCGCGCCTTCTGTTAACCCACCGGCATATCTGATCGTCGATGCGGGAACCTGCATGACCCTAGATCTGATCGATGGCGACCGCAGATACCGGGGTGGAAACATTAGCCCGGGCCTGCGTATGCGACTGGAGGCCATGCATCGTTTTACCGCGCGGCTGCCGCTGCCGGAACCCGGGCCAACCCCGGGTGTACTGGGGTTGTCGACCACGGCGGCCTTGCGACACGGTGCGCAAATGGGGCTGGTCTACGAGGTAGAAGGCCTTTATTTCCGTTTACGGGCGATTCATCCGGATCTGCGGTTACTGCTTACGGGCGGCGACCACGAGTGGCTGGCTGAAAAGCTTAGTGTTCCATTTATTGTTTACCCCGATCTGGTCCTTAGCGGGCTTCATCAAATACTGTCATTTTATGTTCGAAACGAATCGTAACACAAGTCTGCTTCGCCCGTTATTACTACTGTTGTTCTTCAGTGGTCTTTCCGGTGCTGCCGTGTATGGTCAGAACGGAGGATTTGTTGATATTCGGCCAAAACTGAACAGCCCCCTGAGCCGGTTTGGCCTGGGCAACCCCGTGGACCAGTTCTTTGCCGCCCAGGCGGGGATGGGCGGTTTGGAAAGTACCTACCAGGATGGCTTTCACCTCAATATAACCAACCCGGCCAGTTTGGCCAATTTGCAGTCGACCAGCTTTGAAGTGGGCGGATACGCCCGCACGTCTCAGCTTGCGGATGCCACAACGAGTGTGAATACCCTGCAGGGCAATCTCCGCTATCTGGCGATCGGTTTCCCCCTGCGGAACCCCATCAACCTTAACCTAGACCGGCAGGCCAATATCTGGAACGCCGGGATGGCCTTCACCCTGGCGCCAACGTCGGATGTGGGTTACGACCTGCAGATTCGGGACAACAGCCCGGAATTCGGACGTTCTTCCAACACCCTTAAAGGTACCGGCGGTGGTTACCGCTTTTCGTGGTCAACGGCTTTTCGGTATAAATTCCTTTCTGCGGGGGTGAACGTGGACTACAATTTCGGCAAGATCACGAACAGCCGCATCGTAGAATTCATCGATATCCCCGAGGCCCTGGCGACGGAACTGCTGGAAGATTTTGCCATCAGGGGATTCAGCTTTGGTTACGGCCTGCAGTACGCCTACAATTTTAAGAAGGCTAACGAGGAAGGAGTGAGGGTGCCCAACGGCAAGCGCCTGATTGTGGGTGTGAACGGGAACATCGGTAACAACATCGATACCGACGCCACCCTGCTTTTTCGGCGCTTCAGCCCCACCAATCAACTGGCGATCAGGGATACCCTCCGCTCCGAGACCAATCTGGCCGGAGTGCTGACCCTGCCGGCAAGCTATTCCGTAGGCCTTGCGTACGAACAGCTCAACAAGCTTTTCGTCGGCGTTGAATACGGTAACCGTGCTTACGGCAGCTATCGCAACGAGGTGCGGCCGGAAGCGCTGTCGGACGCCAGAAGGATCGCTTTCGGCATCCAGTACGTACCCAATGCCAACTCTTACAATAAATTCATCAAGCGCATCCGGTACCGTGCCGGTTTCCGGCTTGAGCAGGACAGTCGCAGCCTTGCGGGAAGCGATGGGTCCGCCGTGCAGGCAAGACGAAACGCCGTTACGGTTGGCCTGGGGCTGCCTTTCCGCTTGCCACGACAGCAAATCTCTTTCATCGATATTGCCGTAGAATACGGTAAGTTTGGTGTACCGAACATTCTGGACGAAAACTATTTACAACTAACCATGGGTTTTTCCCTAAACGACAACTCCTGGTTCTTCAAACGCAAACTAAATTAAACCAATTATGCAAAATTTAATCAGCTACGCCAAGTCCTTTGGTGGTCGGGCCGTTGCTCTTCTACTGGTGCTAAGTACCTGTGTCGGTACGATGAACGCCCAGTGCACCAACTGGAAAGATTCCAGCGAGAAGGAAAAGGCCGAAAACGCACACGTTGCTTATCGTAACTTCGTCAAAGGTGCGGATGATTTCAGCACGCTCTCCGAAGATGAGTTCAGCAGCGCATTTGAAAACTGGAAGATCGCATACGGTATTGCTCCCGCAGCCGACGGTGGTCGTCCTTTTCACTACACCGATGGTCGCGAATTTTACCGCGCGCTGGCCGCCAAGGAAACGGATGAGGCTAAAAAGAAAGCGCATCTGACCCGTCTCTTCGAACTTTACGACGAGGAGAAAGCCTGTTACCCCGGTGCCAAAGGCTATCTGACCAATCGTAAAGGGTACGATATGTTTTACCTCCAGGGGTACAGTCAGGAAGCCCTCGACGTGCTGGAAGATGGCATGACCGAAGGTGGGAATGATAGTGAGTACATTTTTCTTGCCCCGCTCGGGCAACTGCTCGGTTACTTCTTTAAGACCGAACAGATCGAAAAGGATCGGGTGCGCAAACTGTACGACCAAGCCGGCAAAATAGCCGATTTCAACATTGAAAAAGGCGGAGACTACGTAACTTACTGGGAAGCCGGCAAGGCCAACCTCGACGCAAGTGTTTTGGAGTACGCCGATCAGATCTTTGATTGTGATTACTTCAAAGCCGACCTCATGCCGGGTTTCGAGGAGAACAAAGAGAACCTGGAAGTGATGCGCTACATCATGAACAAGCTTAAGGAGCAGGGCTGTCCGGAGAACGATGCCGATATTGCCCGGGTAAAAGCGCAGTACGACGCCATCTACGCCACCAAGTCCGCCGAACAGGAAGCCACTCGCCGCCAGAACAATCCCCTTTATGACGCCAGTCTTATGGTAGACGACGGTGACTACACCGGTGCCATCAAGCGTTACCAGGATGCCATCGACGGAGGTGACGACGACGAAAAGAAAGCACAGGCGTACTACCAGATCGCTGCCCTGCAGCTGGGTAAGCTCAAGCAGTATGGCGCCGCCCGCCAGAATGCCAACAAAGCATCATCGCTCAATCCGGGCTGGGGTAAGCCGGTCATGATGGTCGGTGATATCTATGCCCGCCTTGGCAGCAGCTGTGGCGATTCTTACCAACAGCGCCTGGCGGTACTGGCGGCAATTGATAAGTACAATTACGCCAAGCGGATTGATGGCTCCGTAGCCGGAGACGTTAACCGCCGGATTGCCAACTACCGCGGCTCGATGCCCATCAAGAGCGAAGCGTTCCAGCGTGGAGACGAAGCGGGTAAGAGGATCAAAGTAGGTTGTGGTATCGGTGAAACCGTTACGCTGCGTTTTTAATCCAGCGCACAAATAGTTAAAAGACTCGGCTCACCCGTAATTTCGGGTGGGCCGTTTTTAGTTAAACACACAACTAATTCGTCCACGAACAGGGTGGTTTTGAGGACAAAAGATATAAGGCGCGGCCGCAGGTACAAAGAATGGTTGACGCGCAGTACTTAAAACACTGGCTTTGAACGACAAAAGCGCGACTTTGTTAGTGACATCAGATTTTTTACGAAAAAAAGTCTTAAAACTGAAACGTTACTTGGCTTGGATCATATCCATTAGTAGCTTTACACAACAGAAGAGACAATTAGAAGAGACAATAATTATAACCGGCTTTATAGACCGGATGACGAATAACCATATATTGAGTCCCGGTCCGGGGCTCCTTTTTTCCATTTTTAATCGTAATCCTAATGAAAAGATTTAAACAATTGCTTTTGTTAGCAATATGCTGCCTGTGCAGTATTGCGCTAACAGCCCAGACCTTCGCTGGTTCCAGCGTTGGTGATCCCATCCCCGCCGTCGGCACGGGTGGTGCTCCTTTCACGCCAACGGTAGTTACTTTTGATGTAACTGCCGATGGCCGCATCAACGATGATGTTGCGTTTACCCTTGAGGTTGATCTCGTCCATACCTGGTCGGGTGATCTCTACATCGACCTGACTTCTCCCGCCGGTACCGTTCACACCATTACATTAGCTAATGGTGGTAGCAGTGACAACTATGAAAACGTTGTTTTTGATGATGCCGCTGGTGAGAACATTCAGGACGCCGCCACTCCTTTCGCGGATGCGTCTTACGTTGCAGAGCGTGGATTCATGAACGCAGCCTTTGCTGATGAGTCCGTTACCGGTACCTGGACGATGAACATTTACGACCTTTCCGGTGGAGATTCCGGTACCATGGGCGTTTCCGCCCTCGTCGTTGCTCCCCTCGTTTCCCCATTCGTATTACCCGTAGAGAACGTTAACCTTGCGGGTATTAACGCTGTCAACCTTACTCTGAATGAAGCGTGTACCGGACTGGTAATTCCTGAAATGGTACTTTCCGGTGACTTTGACTTCGATGGTAACGGTATCAGTGTTCCCACCTCAGCCTTTGATGTTGTGGTAATGGACGGAAACCCCGCCAACGGGCCCATCGTTGACGGCTGTGGTACTTTCCAATACCGTGTAACTGTTAACGAATCTACCGGTCCCGATGTAAATTTCGGTTTTATTGGAGACTTCGACCCCGCAGGCGGTAACGTTACCATTTCGGAAGATGGTCCTTCCGTTGTTAGTAGCGCTGAGTCTTTCGTGATTACCGGTAATGACAACGATGGTACTACCACCATTGACATTACTTTCGTCGAGGATGGATTTGCTTCCCTGGTCATCGAAGGTGACCGCCAGTCGGTAGGTGACGAGATCGACATTATCCAGGTAAACTTTGAAGGTGTAGTTGTATACGCCAACTCTTTGCAGGATCCAATCAACGGGGACGACGATCTCGTCGCTTTCCGTGCCCGCATCAGCGAACTGGAAGTATCTGCTGGTGACGTAATTACACTGACGGTAAATGAAGATACTGAAGATGACGGTGTTGTTTCTGAAATCACCCTTACGGACTTCGTTTTTGCACCCGTTGTTATGGATGGTGAGTTCTCCGTTGGTAACTTCGTTACCACCTGGGGTACGATCAACGCGGAAGACAAAACGCCTCCCGCAGTCGTTACCACTCCCGCTGACGTTCAGTTGCTTTGCGTAGACTTTGATGGTAATAACCTTACCACTTTGCCCGTTTCCGTAAGCCGTTGCTACATGGTTAACGCCCAGTCTGGTGCTACCATTGCCGGCTCCATGTCTCCTGCGCTGAACGCTCGCCTTCGTGCCGGCACCACTACCCCCGTTTTACCGGTTTTCTCCGACGGCTGTGCCGCTCGGCTCGAGATCTGTGTCAACGACGTAGTTGAGCCAACCGCTGATGCTAACTGTGATGACATTACCATCGTACGTACGTTCACAGCTACCGAAGTGGCGATCTGCACCGCCGCCGCCGGTGAAGGCAACCCTTCCGTAACTACTTCTTTCGATTTGGAGTTCGCTCGTCCTTCCCTGGATGATCTCGACGCCGACAACATCGAAGTGGTGGTCAACTACGAGCAGTGTGGCATTGCCAACCCGACCCGCGCCGACTACCCCGCTCCCCGCTCCGGCGACTTCCCCTTCCTCGCCGTTGGTGACCGCACCTT
>ENA-ORXU01000191-ORXU01000191.1-marine-metagenome-genome-assembly--contig:-NODE-191-length-80369-cov-5.327330_pt1 | contig 80369 bp, 80 predicted proteins | sample MGYA00237869_ERZ511484 | MGnify/ENA metagenome assembly ERZ511484 | reverse complement strand
CCGGCGGTGAACTGGGCGGAGCAAGGCTATAAGACGGGGCGCGCGGCGCGGGCGCTGGAGAGTGTGCCGAAGGCCGCCGATAAGTGCGCGGCGTTTGGGGTGGTGATGGACCGCGTGGCGTTCCGCAGTGGCTGGGAGCGGGGCGTGGGCGATTACTGCGCGCCGAGGGCGCTGTTTGCGCAGGCATTGCGTCGGGAGCCGGATTTGAATGTGTGTCCGGTCCTGGCCGGCGACACGGCAGACTTGCTGTCGGTGGCGGCGGGTCACCGGATCAGTCTGGCCCGCTACGCCGAGGCCGAGAGTGCCGCCGATAGCGCGCTGAGCGAGATTGCACGGCGGGAGCGTCGAATCGCGAAAAAGCGTGGCGAAATACGTGATCTGCGCACGCAGCTGAAGCTCGCAAACGAAGCGCAAGTGCCGGAGATCCGCCATGCCATTGCAAAATTTCGCGACCGGATCGCCAAGGACAAGCGGCGCATCCGGCGGGCGGAAGACCGCTTGCTGCGGGCTGAGTCCGCCCTGCGCGTCGCAGCCCCCGTGGCCGATGACTCGACCGCCTATGTGGAGCAGATACTCACAGAGCTGAGCGAAGATTGAGTCTTACGCTCGCAGGAAGGGCGCAGGCGGTCGCGGCAAAGCTGTCAGTTCTTTCATGCCGCGCGTGAAAGTTTAAGTTTATCAGCGACTTGCACTGCACCCGTCCGTGTTGACTTCAGGGGGTCTGCCCACTAGGTTCCGCTCGCTTTTGGGGGTGCCTGTCCGGGTGCGCGCAAGGGCTGTTGAGACCCAGTTATGGACGACGACCTTCCCGATGATGACGCACGACTGAAAGCTCTGGGCGAGTCGCTCAAGGCGAGGGTCGAGCCCGAAGCAGAGGTAAGCGGCGCGACCAATATGGCTCTCGGCATGAAATACGCCAGCGAGTTCGCGGGCGCGGTCATCGTGACGGCGTTTTTCGGATACTTGCTGGACCGCTTTGTCGGCACCACTCCGTGGGGCATGATCGGCGGAGTGCTTCTGGGTACGGTGGCGGGGGTCTATTCCATCGTCAAATCCGCCCAGAAGGGCATGACGTAATCACTGGATGGCCCGCCGGGCCTGTCGCGAGAGAAGACACTGACAATGCTGCCTTTGCACTTCACGGCCCCCATTCTCGCCAAGGATCCGCTGGATCCGATCAGCCAGTTCGAGATCAAGAAGCTGGCCGAGCTCAAGATCGGCGAGTTCGACATCTCGTTCACCAATTCCGCGCTGATGATGGTGGTGGGCCTGGTCGCGACGGCCTTGTGGCTGTTCTTTTCCATGCGCCGCCGCGCGCTGGTGCCGGGACGCGGGCAGTCCATCGTCGAGGTGTCCTATGAATTCATCGCCAACATGATCCGCCAGAGTGCGGGTGCGGATGGCCTGCGCTTTTTCCCGTTCGTCTATGCGCTGTTTATCTTTGTGCTGTTTGCGAACATGATCGGGATGTTTCCGATCTTCTTTACCGCGACCTCGCACCTGGTCGTGACGGTCATGCTTGCCATGATGGTCTGGTTGCTGGTGATCGTCTACGGTATCGCGAAAAACGGGTTCGGGTTTTTCAAGCTGTTCTGGCCGGACGGCGTGCCGATCGCGATCAAGCCGGTCGTGGGCCTGCTGGAAGTCATTTCCTTCGTGTCGCGGCCGATTTCGCACTCCATCCGACTGTGGGCCAACGTGTTTGCGGGTCACATCCTGCTGAAGCTGTTCGCAGGCTTTGCGGTGGTGCTGTTCACATCCGATGCGATCGGGCTGAAGCTGCTGTCGATCGCGCCCTATATCATGACATTCGCGCTCGTCCCGCTCGAGTTCCTCGTGGCCTTTGTCCAGGCCTATGTTTTTGCGCTTCTGACTTGCATCTACCTGTCGGACGCGCTTCACCCCGGCCACCACTAACGGGGCCTTTATCCCCGGAGGGATGACCCTCCAAACCACCGCTTTCCTCAAGGAGACTATCATGGAAGCAGAAGCTGCAAAATTCATCGGCGCGGGTCTGGCCTGCATCGGCATGGCAGGCGCCGGTATCGGTGTCGGTAACCTGTTCGGCAGCTTCCTGTCGGGCGCACTCCGCAACCCCTCCGCGGCCCCTGGCCAGTTCTCGAATCTCATCTTCGGCTTCGCCGTGACCGAGGCCCTTGGGATCTTCTCCTTCCTGGTCGCGCTGATCCTGCTGTTTGTCGCGTAAGCCGACAACGCAAGCTGACGACGTAAACCCGAAGTCGAGGATAGACCGATGACCCCACTGTCTTTCACAATCATGGCCGCAGATACGGCCGTGGATGCGGAGAAGGTCTTCCCGATCCTCGACTTCCAATACTGGCCGTCGCAGATTTTCTGGCTGATCGTGACGTTTGCGGTGCTGTACCTGCTGCTGTCCAAGCTGTTTCTGCCCTCCATCGGGCAGACGCTGGAGGAGCGGAGTTCGCGCATCGCCGACGATATCGATCAGGCGGCGCGTATGCAGCGGGAATCCGAAGACGCCAATGAGGCGTATGAGGGCTCGCTGAAGGACGCGCGCGCGAAAGCCCATAGCGTGGCCGAAGCGACTCGCGCATCCGTTGATCAGGAAATCGCCCGAGAAATGGATCTGGCTGATGCGGAGGCCGACAAGGCATCTGCGGTCGCCGAAGAACGCATCCGCGAGATCCGGACGGCGGCCATGGCCAATATTGACACGGTCGCCAGAGATACAGCCCAGGCGATTGCAGCCAAGCTGAGCGGTAAGCCGGTCACACGCCAGCGGGCCGCAAGCCAGCGAGCCACGGCGCGCTAGAGAGTCGGATACGAGGACGCGACATGTATTTTCCTTCCAACCTTTCCGATCCCACCTATTGGGTTCTGTTCGCAGTTATCGGCTTTCTGTTCCTGCTGTCGTTTTTCGGGGTGTGGAAACGGATCGGTCAATCGCTCGATACGCGCTCGGACGGCATCCGCACGGAACTTGATGAGGCGCGTCGCCTGCGCGAAGAGGCGCAATCCCTGCTGGCGTCTTACCAGCGCAAGCAGAAGGAAGCCGAAACGCAGGCCGAGGATATTGTCGCACAAGCCAAACGCGACGCCGAAGCCATGGCCGCGCAAAGCCGCCGCGACCTGACGGAACGCCTGGAGCGCCGCGCCGCAACAGCGGAGGCCAAGATCGCCAATGCCGAAGCTCAGGCGCTGGGCGATGTGAAAGCCCGCGCCGCCGAGATGGCCGTCGAGATGGCCGAAGACATGCTGCGCAAGAACCTCGGCGCGAGTGACCAGACGCGCCTGTTCAAGGACGGTCTGGCGGGGATGAGCCGTTTAGGCTGAGGAATCAGGGATATGCATGAAGGGAGCCGTTCCGGGAGGGGCGGCTTTTTTGTGTGTGACAGAGCGGTTGCGCCATCATCGGATGGCGCAAATTTTCAATCGGCGAATGAAAATAGGGGAGGAACCGGAGCGACAGCAACGGTGGCGGGCGATGTGGGTGGTGAGAATAAATGAGAAGCGAGAAGCGAGAAGGTATGTGGCCGCTAAGTATCTCCCCTCCCACTCCCTTCCGCTCACCCCCGCGGAGGCAGGGATTACAGGCTACGGGCTAGCGGCAAGTCAGGTGGCGGACTTGGACCCCCGCCTTCGCGGGGGTGAGCGGGATTTGGGGTGAAGTCGGCGTCGTTCGGAATTCGCGAGAAGAGAAAAGTGAGAAGCGAGAAGGTGTTTGGGAGTGTCGTTTCCCTAACTCCCGCTCATCCCGGCGGAGGCCGGGATCCAAGCTCTCGGGCTAACGACAGGGAAGATGGCGAGTTTGGACCCCCGCCTTCGCGGGGGTGTGCGGGGTTTGGGGTGAGGTCGGCGTCGTTCGGAAGTCGCGAGAAGAAAAAAGTGAGAAGCAAAAAGGTGTTTGGGAGTGTCCGTGCTTCCCTAACTCCCGCTCATCCGCGCTGAGGCGGGGATCAAAGTTTTCAGACTAGCGGCAAGTGAGGTGGCGGGCTTGGACCCCCGCCTTCGCGGGGGTGAGCGGGGTTTTGAGTAGGGCGCGGGTACGTCCTTCCTTCCGCTCGTCCCAGCAGAGGCCGGGATCCAGAGGGGTGATGGGGCAGAGGCCATGTTAGGCCAGCCGTGACATTCTGGGTTCCGCTGCGTGCACAGCGCGCCGTACGCCAGAATGAGCGGTATACAATAAGTGAGGGTATTTCCCGCTTCCGAGATATATCCGCATGTAGGGTCTCGTAAAAGCCGAGCGTTTTCTGGCGCTTGCCGTAATATCGGGAGATATATCCACCCCCTGGGTGGGTGCGCGTATGCTGGGCGCATGAAAAGTTGGAAGACACCTCCCCCGGTTGAACACCACGACACCGCTCCCTTGTTTGCGAAGATTGAGCGCGTGGAGGGCTTGGCGCTGCGCGTGGTGGAGGATGAGGGGGATGCGGGGTTCTCGCTGCTGTCGTTAATCGTGGGGTGGATGGCGATTTTGCAGAGGCGGATTGGGGTTGCTGAGCGGTGGAATAGGCGGGCGGCGCGGAAGAAGGCGATGCTGGGCAGTGAGGCGCTGCGGATGAATATGTGTGACCGGCTGGGCGGTGTGGGGGCGTTAGAGCGGTGGGAGAGAAGGGCAAAGCTGGCCCTGACGTACTCAAGGCAAGCGGGAGATCCCGCTGCTGCACAGCGCGCGTACCGCCGGGATGACGGTAAGGATGGCCAGCACTGTCGTGCTGGTTCCTTCGCTACATCCGATCGACGATCGGATGTTCCCTTCGGGACCACTCCGTCACCCCAACGAAGGCCGGGGTCTCCAGAGGGGGTGCAGGAGTTCTCGCTGGCGCGGCTGCCGGGACGGGGCGTGCGGAAAGTGACGACGCGGATCGTGCGGGCGGCTCCGAGGTATGAAACGCCCATCCCCGTCTGGCCGTGCGAGGTGATGCCGGAGAGGTTTGCTCGGGAGTGGTGGACGGCTGCGCCGACACCTGAAAGTGAAACAAGTAAGTACGAAGACGCATTCCCGGAATTTGGCTCTGCCAAATATCCGGGATCGCGGGAGGAAGAGCATGAAAGTTACGGATCAAGTGCCCGCGACCCCGGATCAAATCCGGGGATGCGAACGAGGGAAGAACAAGGCTCTGACGTGGGACGTGCAATTGCTGCGCAACGCCATACGAGTAGGGGAGCCGTGGTATGCGCCTTCGACTGACATCTGACATTTCTGGACGCAGGGCGGGCTCCGCTGGGGCGCGGGGCCTTGGGCTGGGCGCGTTTTGGGTGGGTTTGGGTTGTTATGGGCCGACGGGGCGTTAGGGTGCGGCATGAGTGAATTCGATGAGACTGTAAATGGTGACACGGGCGTCGTGGCCGTGAGTGGCGTGCGGCCGGTCATAGCGGATGCGCTGACCTTGCTGCGGGCGCTGCTGACGGTGGCGATCATGGTGGTGATTATCGTCGGCTGGCGCGGGCTCGGCGAAGGGAATGCGGCGACCTATGAGACGATGTTGAGCGCGAGCATTCTTGCGAGTGTTCTGTTCGGGGTGGCGGCGCTGACGGATGTGCTGGACGATGTCATGGGCGGGGCGGAAATGGCGGGCCTGCGGCGCTGGGGCTGGTTTGACGATGTGGCGGATACGATCCTGGTGGACGGGACGCTGATCGCGTTGGTCGTGGCGACGATGGCGGCAGGCACGCTGGGCTTGGGCTTGGTGATCCCGGTTGTGGTGATTGTCGCGCGGGACGCACTGGTCGCGCTCGCCAAGGGCTATGAGCTGACGCGGCTCGGTTGGCCGCAGACGGCGTGGGGGACGGGCAAGAATGCGCTCGCCATGGTCTCGACGCTGGCTCTGGTGGCGGCGCCCTGGTTGACCGTGGTGATCGACGGGCTGCGGGCGAATGCCGATAATGTGATGGAGGTCTTCGGGGAGCCGAGCGCCTTTGTTTGGAATGCCGGGCTGATCGGGCTGTGGGTCACGGCGGTGCTGGCGGTGGTGACGGGTGTGATCCTGCTGCGGAAAAAAGCGTGAGCGGGGCGGTCATAGAGGGCGAACGGCACGCGCTGCACTGGCTGCCCAATGCGTTGACGGTGTCGCGGATCGTGGCAATCCCGGCGCTGGTGGCGGGGATACTGGCGACCGCGCAGGTGGACAGGATTGGCTGGCTGATTCCGTGGCGGGCAACGCTGGCGCTCTTCGTGTTTTGCATGGTGACGGACTTTCTGGACGGCTATCTGGCGCGGCGATGGATGCTGGTAAGCGGGTTCGGGCGGATGCTCGACCCGATCGCAGACAAGCTGTTGGTGGCGGGCAGCCTGATCGCGCTCTGTATCGTAACGCAGGGCGCGGTGTGGATGATCATCCCGGCGCTCGCGATCGTGGGGCGGGACATTCTTGTATCGGGCGCGCGTGAACATGCGGCGCTGTCCAATATCGTGATGGCCCCGACCATGTTGGCCAAGTGGAAGACGACGCTGGAGATGCTCGCCATTGCGCTCTTGATCGTCTGGACGGCGGCGCAGGGCTGGTTGCCGGTCGGCGATGCGGTGCCGAGCGTGCGGGACGGGTTCCTGTGGGTGGGCGGAGCGGCGCTCTGGGGCGCGGCGGGTTTAAGCGTGTGGACGGGACTTGGCTATGTGCGCCAGAGCCTCTCGGACGCGCACCCGACGTGATTGAGTGCGTCTAGTGCGAGCCTGTTTTGATCCAGCCGGACTGGACGGGCTTCCGGCCATGCACGCAGGCGTCGTAATCCTCGACCAAGGCTTCGCAGATCGTGCCCGGTGTGAACATGTGATCGCCGATCTGGCGGACGGGGGTGACTTCGGCGGCGGTGCCGGTGACGAAGCATTCGTCGAAAAAGTCGAGCTCTGCCGGATAGATGTCGCGTTCGAAGACCTTGTAGCCGCGGAGCTTGGCGAGCTGAATCACGGTGTTGCGGGTAATGCCGTCGAGGAGGACATCCCCGGTCGGCGTATGAATTTCGTCGCCTCTGACAAAGAACACATGCGCACCGGTGCATTCGGCGACGCGGCCCTTGAAGTCGAGCATGAGGGCATCGTCCATGCCGTTGGCCATGGCCTGGTCCTTGGCGAGTGTGCAGATCATGTAGAGGCCCGCGCCCTTGGCCTTACAGGGAATGGTATCGGGAGCGGGGCGGCGCCATCTGCTCCACTCCATCCGGATACCGGCCATCTTGTCGGCGAAATAGTCACCCCAGCTCCACGCGGCGATGGCGAGGTGGATCTGGTTGTTCTTGGAGGCCACGCCCATCATCTCCGATCCGCGCCAGGCGATGGGGCGGATATAGGCGGAGCCGAGGCCGGTCTTGGCGAGGGTCTCCTTGCAGGCATCGGAAATCTGTTGGCGTGTGAAGGGAATGTCGTAGCCGAGGTCTGCGCCGGAATTGATCAGGCGCTGGGAATGGTCATCGAGGCGGAAGATTTCGCCGTCATAGGCACGGTCGCCCTCGAACACGGCGGAGCCGTAATGGAGGGAATGGGTGAGAACATGGATTTTGGCGTCGCGCCAGTCGACGAATTCGCCGTCCATCCAGATAAGTCCGTCGCGGTCGTGATAGGCTTTTTCGATCATGCCAACCGTCTAGACCCGCGCGCGGGGCATGGAAAGCCCGCGCGAAAGGGGACAGCGCCATGAAAGAGACCATAGATGCCTCGCGCGTGTTGGAACGCCGCGATATTCACCTCCTGGTGGTCGATGACGATGACCGGATCCGCAAGTTGCTGCGCACCTATCTGAACCGGCAGGGCTTTCGTGTATCGGTCGCGGGCAACGCGAAGGAGGCGCGACACCTCATGGAAACGCTCGCCTATGACCTGATCATTCTGGATGTGATGATGCCGGGCGAAACGGGCTTGGAGCTGACGGCGGGTATCCGCGAGCGCGAGGATGTGCCGATCATCCTGTTGACGGCCAAGGGCGAAAGCGCCGACAGGATTGCAGGCCTGAAATCCGGTGCGGACGATTATCTGGTCAAGCCGTTCGAGCCGGAAGAACTCGTGCTGCGGATCGAGGCGATCTTCAAGCGGGCGGGCACGCAGGGCCGGGCGAGCGAAGTGGCCTTCGGGGACTGGGTGTTTGATCTGGAGCGGCATGTGCTGACCAAGGCGGGCGAGCGGGTGCGACTGACGACAGGGGAAGAAGCGCTGTTGAGCCTGCTCGCGAGGCGGGCGGGGACGGCGGTGTCGCGGCACGCTTTGAGCGAGAAGATCAGTGCGGAATCCGAGCGCGCGGTGGATGTGCAAATGACGCGGCTGCGGCGCAAGATCGAGGCGGAACCAAGCGCCCCTGTGCACCTGTTGACGGTGCGGGGACAAGGCTACCGCCTGCTGCCCAATGCTCCCGACAGGGCCCCCGACAGGGCCCCCGACAGGGCCCCCGACCGGGCACCGGATTGACTGCAGGTGTTGAGATCGAAAGTACTGCCACGCAGCCTGGTCGGGCGGGCGATCCTGATCGTGATCCTGCCGATCCTGGTGATGCAGATCATCGTCACCTACGTCTTTTTCAACGCGCATTGGGACACGGTCACGGCACGGATGAGCGAGGCGGTGGCGGGCGAGGTCGCGGTGGCGGTGGGGCTGTATCGGGACAATCCAACGGCCGAGCGCGCAAACGATCTGGACGCGCGCTTCATCGCGGCGTCCGATCTGTCTATCGCTCTAGAGCGTGGCGATACCCTGCCCGCGGAAACGCGACCGGCGCTGTTTTCCAATCTGGACCGCACGCTGGAAGCCGCGCTTTCGCGGCGACTGTCCGAGGATTTCTGGTTCGACACCACGCGCTATCCGAACCACATCGATATCCGTGTGGGGGTCGAGGAAGGCACGTTGCGGTTCATCGCGGCGCGCGAGCGGGTGTTTGCGCCGACGGGCTATGCGTTTGTCTTGCTCTTGCTCGCGACAACGATCGGGCTGACATTGGTAAGCGTGATCTTTATCCGCAACCTCGCCAAGCCGATCGTGGAACTCGCCCGCGCCGCCGATGCGTTCGGGCGCGGACAGACGCTCGACAGCTACAAGCCCACGGGCGCGTCCGAAGTGCGGCTCGCCGGCCAGAGTTTTCTGCGAATGCGCTCACGCGTGGACCGGTTCATCGAACAGCGCACGGCCATGCTCGCGGGTGTCAGCCATGATCTGCGCACGCCATTGCAGCGACTGAAACTGCAGCTCGCCATGAGCGATGATCCCGACATGCAGGATGCGCGCGGTGACCTTGCCGAAATGGAAGCCATGCTCGACGGCTATCTGGATTTTGCGAAATCGGACACGGTCGAGGCGTCCGAACCCGTCAGCTTGCGGGCGCTCGTCAAGAACCGCGCCGAAGCGCATGACATAGACGACGTCCAATTAATTGCGGACGCCATGCTGGAACTGCGCCCACAGGCCATTCGCCGCGCGCTCGACAATCTGATGGGCAATGCCGTGAAATATGCGCCCGATCAGAAAGTTACACTGACGCGCGAGCTTGAGGAAATAGTGGTGGGTGTCGAAGATAACGGGCCGGGTATTGCGCAAGATATGCGGGAGACGGCCTTGCGCCCATTCTCGCGGCTGGCGGCCGGGCGGAACCAGAATATCGAGGGCACGGGTCTGGGCCTTGCCATCGCGCGCGATATCGCGCGAACGCATGGCGGAAAGCTGTTACTCGGCGATAGCGATATGGGCGGGCTCAAGGTGGAGCTGCGCCTGCCGCTATGACTACATTCTCTCCGGCACGTCGATGCCGAGAAGATCAAGACCCGCCACTAATTGTCCCAGCGTGGCTTTCGACAGTGCCAGACGGGATGATTTTACATTTGCCGGAACATCATCCGCCAGGACATGGCAATCGGAATAGAACTTCGAGAAGCCTTGCGCCACGCGGTAAACATGATCGCAAAGAATGTGCGGTGCGCGTTTGGATTCGGTCATAGTCAGCGCACGGTCAAAGCCGTCCAGCGCCAGAACAAGTGCCCGCTCGGATGGATGGGCGATGACAATTTCCCCAGCCTCGACACCCGTTTCTTCGGCCCGCCTCAGGAGCGATCGGATGCGAACACAGGCATATAACAAATACGGCCCGGTCTTGCCCTCGAACGCCACGAAGCGATCGAGATCGAAGATGTAATTGGTCATGCGCGGATTGGACAGATCGGCAAATTTCAGCGCGGCAATCGCGACCTTATGGGCCGTATCCTCAAAGGCGTCGCTATCTAATTCCGCTCCCAATCCGGCATCGCGCAATCGCGCGCGTGCCTGCGTCTCGGCTTCGTCCATCAGATCGGCCAGACGCAACACACCCCCGGCCCGCGTCTTGAACGGCTTGCCGTCCTGACCGTTCATCGTGCCAAAGCCGAGATGCTCCATCCGGTCGCGCTCGAGCCAGCCTGCTTTGGCGGCGGCGCGGAAAACCTGCTCGAAATGCTGGGCCTGGCGCTGGTCGACAACATAGAGCATGCGGTCGGGTTGGATGTCTTCCAGACGGTCCACAATCGTGGCCATGTCTGAGGTATGATAGAGCGCCGCGCCCGTGCGCGAGAGCAAGATGACCGGCGGAATGTCCGCCTTGTCGTCATCCCTATCGACCCGGACAATCGTCGCGCCGTCATCGACCTCGGCAACCCCGGCTTCCATCAAACCCTCCACCATGCCGGGGATAATCGGATCAACGCACATTTCGCCATTCCAGAGATCGAAATCCACACCTAACCGCCCCAGATCGCGCTTGAGCTCGGCCACGCTGACATCGATGAAATGTTGCAAAAGCGCGCGGTAACCTGCCCTCCCCTTTTGCATTTCCGCCGTCACCCTGCGCGAGCGTTTCATCCGATCCGCATCGGCTTTGGCGCGGGCAGACGCTTGCGGATAAAGTCGCGTCAGATCGGCGATGGTGACGGGGCTCTCGTCCGGAAAGCCCTCCACGACTTCCGGATCGAAATAGACAAGCCCGGGCTGTTCTTCCTCCAGCTCGCTGATGAGGTGGCCCATCTGCAAACCCCAATCGCCCATATGGATATCGCCGATCACGGTGTGGCCCCGAAAGCGCAGGATCCGCTTGAGCGCGTCACCGATGACGGAGGAGCGCAAATGCCCGACATGCATGGGCTTGGCGACATTCATGCCGCCGTAATCGATCACGATGGTCTCGGACGTCGCGACAGGGTCGGACCCAAATCGCGGGTCATTCGCCAGGGCATTGGCGCGCTCGGTCACGGTGGCGTCCGACGGCACGATATTGATGAAGCCCGGCCCGGCGATTTCCTGGCTCTGAACAGCGTCCGCACCGTCGACCCCCTCGACCACCTCGCCCGCAACCGCGCGCGGGTTCAGCTTTTCGCCGCGCTTTTTCGCAGCCCCCGCCGCCGCCATGGCGCCGTTGCACTGGAACGGTGCGGACTTGTCGGATTCGACAACGCGCCCGAAGGATCGATCATGGCCGAGTGCCGCAAACGCATCGCCGTAGAGGCTGGAAAGTGTATCGAGAATGGAGCGCATACTGCGCGATTAGCGCAATCGTGGCTGCGTTCAACCATCCGCGCCCGCGCTGACACGGAAACGCTTGCCATCGGCATTGAACGCACGCTGCGCATCGGTCACGACAAAGCCGGTGATGATCTCAAAGTTCTCGCCGGACGTGCCCTCATTGGCGCGGGGGATGACGATTTCGTCGATGCGCTCGGTAATCGTCAGGCGATCCGTTCCCGCCGGAAAGCGGACGGTAACGGGAAAGACCACTTTTTCGATGACACCGATATTCTTGCGCGTCACGGCCACGAACAGTTCATAGGTCGCCGCGTCGCTGACGGCCGCGGGGCCACGCCCCACGGTCATGGTGACATCCATATCCGCAAGGATCGGCTCCTCGCCGAAATAGCGGCAGAGCGAGCGCACCTTATCGATTTCGGCGGTGAAGCCGACATTCTCGAACCGTTCCGCCTCGCCCATGAATTCCACGATGCGCGAGGCGTCGTAGATCGCAAACGCCCGCGGGCACGGCCCCGGATTGGCCTCCGCCGCATCGCCGATCTGCAGCGCTTCCTGCGTGGATCGGCACCCCGCCAGAAGAAGAATGAGTGTAAGCGTTGCAACAAGCGCCGTGGTGAGCAGATATTTCATGATCGACCGTCGTTCTAGCGAGTCCCACACTATCGGGACCCCGGAATTGGCGCTAGGGTTACGCCATGACACAGACACCCGCAACCGAGATGGGCATCGCGCCCATGCCCGCAGGATTAAAACCTGTTGAGGATACACGGCCCCGGAAAACGCTTCTGCTGGCCTCGCCCCGCGGCTTTTGCGCGGGGGTCGATCGCGCCATTCAAATCGTGGAGCGCGCCATCGCGAAATTCGGCGCGCCCGTCTATGTGCGCCATGAAATCGTCCATAACCGCCATGTGGTTGACCGCCTGGCCAAGATGGGCGCGGTGTTTGTCGAAGACCTTGACGAATGTCCCGATGACCGACCCGTCGTCTTTTCCGCTCATGGCGTACCTAAATCCGTTCCCCGCGCAGCCCAGGCCCGCGAGATGACCTTTCTCGACGCCACCTGCCCGCTGGTGTCCAAAGTCCATGTCGAGGCCGAACGCCACCACAAGGAAGGCCGCCACATCCTGTTGATCGGCCATGAAGGCCATCCCGAAGTCGTCGGCACGATGGGCCAGCTGGACCCCGGCCGCATCACCTTGATCGAGACCGAAGACGACGCCCGCACCTACACCCCGATCGATCCCGAAAACCTCGCCCTCGTCACACAAACCACCCTGAGTGTGGACGACACAGCCGGACTGATCGACATCCTGCAGTCGCGTTTCCCGACGATCGCCCTCCCCTATAAAGAGGATATCTGCTACGCGACCACCAACCGCCAGATGGCCGTGAAAGCCATTGCCGAAAAGTGCGATCTGATGCTCGTGATCGGGGCGCGCAGCTCGTCCAATTCCAAACGCCTGGTCGAAGTCGGCCACCGCGCGGGCGCGGACGCGGCTTTCCTGATCAATTCCGCCGAGGCCATCGCCACGAACGGTCTTTGGGACGCCGTCGAATCCGCCCGCACCATCGGCCTGTCGGCGGGCGCATCCGCACCTGAATACCTGACTGACGGCGTCATTGCCGCGCTGAAATCCCGTTACCGCCTCGCCATAGAAGAAGTCATCGTGACCGAGGAAAAAGTCATTTTCCGCCTGCCCCGGGAACTTCGCGGCGCGGCGGCGTAACCTGACGTGATCGAGATTTACACGGACGGCGCTTGTTCGGGCAATCCCGGCCCTGGCGGTTGGGGCGCGTCCCTGACCCATAAGGGCAAGACCAAGGAAATTTGTGGCGGCGAGGCCGAAACCACCAACAACCGGATGGAAATGACCGCCGCAATCCGCGCGCTTGAGGCTATAAAAGCCGGCTATGACGGCCCCATCCTTATCCACACCGACTCGACCTATGTGCTTAAGGGCATCACCGAATGGATGCCGAACTGGAAACGCCGGGGCTGGAAGACCGCTGCCAAGAAACCCGTCAAGAACGCCGATCTCTGGAAAGAGCTCGACGCCTTGGTCGCGCCGCGCGACATCGAATGGAACTGGGTCAAGGGCCATGCCGGGATCGCCGGGAATGAGCGCGCCGACGAGCTTGCCAATGACGGCATGGCTCCATTCAAGTCCTGTAGCGATTAGCGCGAGCGTTAAGACTCCGCACACCCTGTCCCCACACCTGCCCGCAATCTCTGACAGCTAGACCGAGTATAGACGCACCTCGCTTACGTCGTGCGAATTACAAATTCAGGGTGCCTCATGGACGCGGAACTCATTTCCAATACGAATACAGTCTTCGAGAACACGGCTGAGCGAAAACACCCTCGCGAGATGACGTCACAGGACGTCTCGAACGCCGTCGCCCGCGCCATCAGCATTCTCGGCGGCATCGCGGTCGTCTGGTATGTCGTCAACCTGGCGGCCTTCATCATGGTCAGCATCGCGCCGATCGACTACATCATAAACCGCTATACAGCCGAACAGATTGCCTATCTCGCCAATCTCCCGACCTGGTCGCTACTGATTTCCGGCCTGTCGATCGGGTTCGGCCTGGTCGCCAGTGTCGCGCTTTTCTTCCGTCGGGTCGAAGCCTATCCGGCCTATATGCTCAGCCTGCTTATGGCGATTGCGCACCTCTTCGATACAATTTCGCGCGACGCCATTGCGGTGATGAGTGCGGGCGACGCGGCGGGCTCCATCATGGTCATGCTGTTTGCGCTCTTCCTGTTCTGGGCAGCTTATGACGCCAAGGCTCACGGTCAGCTCATATAGCTCTCCCCCTGAGCGGCGCTTTCCTTCCGGACGGCGCTCTTACCATTGCGGCGCTCCCACCTTGAGCGGCGCTCTCCCCACGGCGGCGCTCTTCACTGGCTACTCTCTCCAGTGGGAGCGCCCGCCGCTGTTGATATTTTCCGGCCAGCCCCCTACCTCGCCTTCAACACCCCACTCGGGACAAAGAGGCAGTCATGGCAGAGAATACAGTTTGGGATTTGGTCATCATCGGTGGCGGCCCCGGCGGCTACAACGCCGCCATCCGCGCGGGCCAGCTCGGCATGAAAGTTGCCTGCATCGAGATCCGCAAGACCCTTGGCGGCACCTGCCTCAATGTCGGCTGCATCCCCTCCAAAGCCCTGCTCCACGCTTCTGAGATGTATGAGCAGGCGGGCCATAGCTTCGCCGACATGGGCATCCAGGTCAGCCCCAAGCTCGATCTCAAGACCATGATGGGCCACAAGGAGTCCACCGTTGCCGGGCTAACCCAGGGGATCGAATACCTTTTCAAGAAAAACAACGCCGACCACATCACGGGCTTTGGCCGCATCAAAGCCGTCGGCGAAGTCGAGGTGCTAGACACCAAAGGCAAAGTCACCCAGACGCTCTCCACCAAGAACATCCTCGTCGCCACGGGCTCCGAAGTCGCGACCCTCCCCGGCGTCAATATCGACGAGAAGATCATCGTCTCCTCCACCGGCGCGCTCGACCTTACACGCGTTCCCAAACACCTCGTCGTCATCGGCGCGGGCGTTATCGGGCTCGAACTCGGCAGTGTCTGGCGGCGTCTGGGCGCAGAGGTCACGGTGGTGGAATACCAAGACACCATCCTTCCCGGCATGGACAAGGAAATCCAGAAAACCGCCCAGCGCATTTTCAAGAAACAAGGCCTGAAGTTCAAACTCGGCAGCAAGGTCACAGGTGTCAAGACCACCAAGACCGGCGCGACACTCAGCATGGAACCCTCAAAAGGCGGCGACGCGGAAGAGCTCAAGGCCGACGTCGTCCTCGTCTGCATCGGACGCAAACCCTACACCGAGGGCGCAGGACTGGCGGAAGCGGGCGTCGAATTGACCGATCGCGGCTACATCGTCACCGATCACTGGCAGACCACGGTCGAAGGTATCTGGGCCGTCGGCGATTGCACCGAAGGCCCGATGCTCGCCCACAAGGCTGAGGACGAGGGCGTCGCCGCGGTGGAAAGCATTCACGGCATGAGCGGCCACGTGAACTACAACATCATTCCCGGCGTGGTCTACACCCACCCCGAAATCGCGAGCGTGGGCAAGACGACCGAGGAACTCAAAGAGGCCGGAATCCCGATCAAGACGGGCAAATTCCCCTTCATGGCCAATTCCCGCGCGCGGTGCCAGGACGACACGGACGGCTTGGTCAAGATCCTCGCCCACGCCGAAACGGACGAAATTCTCGGCGCGCACATCATCGGCCCACATGCCGGCGACCTCATCCACGAAATCTGCGTCGCCATGGAATTCGGCGCGAGTTCTGAGGACATCGCCCGCACCTGCCACGCCCACCCCACCGTCTCCGAGGCTGTCCGCCAAGCCAGCATGGGCGTCGAAGGCTGGACGATGCAGGCCTGACACTGACGCGTCAGTCTTCTATATCTTCGTCATCCCGGCGGAGGCCGGGATCTCCCGCTTGTCTTGAACGCCGACAGGGCTGGCCATAATTCCTCTCCTCTATCGATGGGGATCCCGGCCTACGCTGGAATGACGGTAAAACATAGATTATGCTCACCCCCACCCAACTCACCACTTACCTCGCCCGCATCGGTATCCCCTCACCACCCCAACCAACACTTGCTGGCCTGCACACCCTCCAAGCCGCCCACATGCGCGCCGTGCCTTTCGAGAACCTCGACATCCTCATGGGTCGCCCGCTTTCGCTCGACCCGGCTGACCTCTTCATCAAAATCGTTACCAGGCGTCGCGGCGGGTACTGCTTCGAACTCAACACCCTTTATGCACAGCTCCTCGCCGCCCTCGGCTTCGCGCCCACGCCTGTCATGGCGCGCGTCTGGCTCCGCAACCCCGCCGAGACACCGCCCCGCACGCACCTCGCCCACCTCGTCACGATCGACAGCATAACCCACATCACCGATGTCGGTTTTGGCGGCAGCGCCAGCCACGTCCCACTCCCCTTAAACGACGCGCTCACGCCCGATCCGGACGGCCATCTCCGCATTCGGCCCGACCCGGCCTTCGGCCAACGCGTCCAACGCAGATTGACGGGCGAGACTGTCTGGACCGACCAGTTCACCTTCGAGACCGCGCCCGCACCCGCTTCCGACATTCTCGTTGGCAACCACTATACGGAAACCCATCCCGACTCGCATTTCCGCCACGGCATGGGAGTCGGTCAATTCGCAACGACTGGTCGCACTGGCCTCTATGGCGGAACACTTACCTATCGTGCCGCCTCGGGAACAACGCATACGGCCGTCTCAGGCCTGGAACCAACACTGGATGTTCTCAAGGACGTCTTCGGCCTCGACTTGCAGCCAACGCCCAAAGAACGCGACCGTCTCTCGCAATTTTGCTAAGGTCGATCACGGCCAACAGCACAGAAAATACCGGTCATCGGCAGCCCTCGCAAAAGGGCGCCAATGACCATCTCCCCGCACCGAGAGGGGATCGGAGAGAGGAGATATCCGACCTCCGGCAATCCTAGTGAATTGCCCCGAAATCCAGCCGCAACGCCGATCCCTTTTCGGTTTGTGCCAGCGATAACTTGCCCCCCATCTGGGCAGCAAGCCCCTCGATGATTGCGCGCGAACTGTCTTCCAGCTCAAAGCCTTCGCCGATGCGGTAATTCGCCCCAATCTCGAGCTCGACCTGATTGCCCGCGACCTCGCGCAGCCCCACCCCGATCAGGTGCGGCCCTTCCGCATCCCCCATATGGGTCAGCATCACGCTGATAGTCTCGCTCACGATCAGCCCCAGTAGCGCCGCGCGATCGACCCCCATCAGGCAATAGTCCGTCTCCACATTGAACCGCACGCCCTGAGTCGGATCGATGGTGGACAGAGTCGCCGCGACCTTGGACACATATTCGCCCGCACTGACCGTTTCCGGCTGATTGGCACTGCGCAAGTTTGGGCTCAGATCATCATAGAGCAGGCTCAACGCTTCCACGCGATGCGACAGCAATTCCGCCGCGATCGCCGACGGATCGGGTTTGCTGTCGCGGATCAATGCCGCCAGCAAGCCGAGATGCGTTTTGACGCGCTGATTGGCCTCTTTCAGCAACAGCTCCAAATGATCGATCGTGTCCTGTTGAGCAACGGCATTCATGGCGGACGAGTTTCGTGGCTCGATTGCGGTCTGGATTCCGACATAGGCTAGCAGAGCCCCGGTATTGTCTTCGATGGGCGCCACCAGCAGGCGGTTTACAAACATCTCGCCCGTCGCCGAATAATTGCGCAGCTCGACGGATGTCACACGCTTTCGCGCAATGCCTTCGCGCAAAACCGACAAGCCCGGCTGATCCAGGTCATCGCCTTGAAGAAAGCGGCAATTCCGACCCACCGCCGCCTCGCGGGAATATCCCGTCATCTTCTCGAAGGCACGGTTTACATAGGTAATAGGATTATCCGGTTGATGCGGATCCGTCAGCACCATGGCAAAACGGCCTTGGCCCAGAAATTCCCCTCCAACCCGATTGACCATTTCGGTCTCGGTCTCGGTCTCGGCTTTCAGGTTTTGCATCATACACCCCTTGACGTACATTGCGTCAGTCCAGGCGGAGCATATGCGATGGTTCCAAAAAAGGTTTCGGCTACACAGCACAACGGTGTCGCATAGTGCCAACCTCGATTATTATCACCGGATAAGGCCTACGGTTATGCCGAAGCGCGAAGCCCAATTCGATCTTAGCGCGTCCTTTACCTCACTCTTTCACGCTAGCCCCATGCGCAGTGCCCGCGACAGCTTGGAGCGTTTCCTCGCCCACCTGACGGGCGAACGCCGTCTTAGTGCCAAGACGGTCGAGGCCTATGCCCGCGATATCGGCCAGCTTCTGGCCTTTCTGCAATCCCATTACGGCAAGCCACTCGCCGCTAAAGACCTTGCCGCCGTCACATTATTCGATTTTCGTGCCTTCCTCGCCAGCCGTCGCGAAGCCGGCGTCGGCTCCGCCACGCTCAACCGACAGCTCTCGGCCATCCGCACCTATCTGCGCTATCTCGACCGTCGCCACGACATTACCAACGCGGCCATCGCCCTCCTGAAAAGCCCCAAGCGTCGTCACACCCTGCCCAAACCCTTGAGCGTTTCCGGGGCCAAGGCCGTCATCACCGATACCGACGCCCGCGAGCCCTGGATCGCCGCCCGGAACCAAGCCGTGTTCAGCCTGCTCTATGGCGCGGGCTTGCGCATCGGCGAAGCGCTCTCGCTGACAAGCGCGGAACTCCCCCTGACCGACACTCTCCGCATCACCGGCAAGGGCGAGAAGACCCGCCTCGTGCCGCTCCTTCCCGTCATCCGCGACGCCGTTGCGCATTACGCATCGACCTGCCCCTATGACCTTGCGCCCGACACCCCGCTCTTCCGAGGGGCAAAAGGCGGCCCGCTCTCGCCCCGCATCATCCGCCGCGACATGCAGCGCCTGCGCGGTGCGCTCGGCCTGCCCGAAACCGCGACCCCGCACGCTTTGCGCCACAGCTTCGCCACTCACCTCCTCGCAGGCGGCGGCGACCTCCGCACCATCCAGCAACTTCTCGGCCACGAATCACTATCCACCACCCAGCGCTATACAGGCGTCAACATCGACGCCCTGCGCCGCGTCCACGCCGCCGCCCACCCGCGGGCTTGAGCGTTCAGCACAATTTTATCCGCTCATTCCGGCGCAGGCCGGGATCTCCCGCTTGCCTAGAGCCACGACAGGGCCAGCCAGAATGATGTCCTCTCCCGACGGAGATCCCGGCCTGCGCCGGGATGACGGGATACCCATTATAGTTAACGCCCCCTAAACCCACTACCCCCACAACGCCTCCATGCCCGCGCGCATTACATCCCCGGAACTCTGGCTTTTCAGCTTTGTCATGCTTTGCCTCTCGGCGGCGCTGACATCGTTTTACGTCAAGCTTTTCGCCTTTGCGCCGCCGGCCCCCGACCTCGTCCTGCTGCTCCCGGCCTTCGGCCTCATGATCGCCAACATGGTGCTGCGATTCCGCCAGACCTTCTTCGGCAGTCTCGCCGCCTGGTCCTGGGCCGCCATCGCCGTGCTCGCGCTCGTCTCCTATAACTGGTCGATCAGCCCGTCCGATACCTTCCGCGACTCGCTGCTGATGATCATCCCTGTGCCCTATCTTTGCATGATCGCCGCGATCGCCGACTGGCGACAGATCGTTGTCCGCATGTGGGGCGTTGGCGTAGCGCTGATGTTCGTCACCATTCTTCTTTACATCGGCTCGCCCACACTGGGCCGGATGCAGGACGTCTATGAAGGGGCGATGGTCGGGCCGTGGTTCGAAAAGAACGCTACCGGCCAATTCATGGCCTGGATGGCCCTGCTCAGCCTTGCAACTCTGGCAACCCGCCCGCGCTACATGATCCCCGCCGCGGTCACCTATGTTATGGCGCTCGGCCTCGTGGTCGTGACCGAGTCCGCGACCTCCCTGATCGCTACATTGCTCGCTAGCGCCGTCTTCGCCTGGGTCGCCCTGATGCGGCGCGGCGCGGTTGTCTCCATCCCCACCACCATCCTGACCATCGTCATCGCCGCTCCGCTTGCTGCCGTCATGATCGGCGCGGGCGATCAGGTGCTCGGCCTGCTCGGACGATCCGGCACGCTGACGGGCCGCGTGCCTATCTGGGACGCCCTGCGCGACTATGCCCTGAACGAGCGGGGACTGCTGGGTCACGGCCACGGCGCGTATTGGTCGGACGCCTACACCTTCGGCCGCCGCGAATTCGTTTTTGACCAGCTCGGCTTCGAGGCCCGGCATTCCCATAACGCCCTGATCGAGATGCGCCTTGGCCTCGGCTGGGTCGGCGCGGGTCTGTTGATCGCCGCCACAATCCAGGCCTGCTTGGTCGCCCTCCTCCGCGTGCGCAGCTCCAACGGCGCCTATCTCGCCATTCCCTTTGCCATCGCGGCCATTCTCGTTGGCCTTGTGGAAACCAGCGTCATTGCGCCCTCGAACTGGGGTGGCGCGATCTTCGTGCTCATCCTCGCCAAGATGACCCTCCCACCGTCGGAGGCCGACCGCGAGTCCACCCTGAAATCCGCCCTCGACAGCTTCGAAGCTCCAGAGCATCCCATGTCGCATACGCCACACACTCACGGCCCTGCATACGCCTAGCGCCCAGCATCCATCCGGCCTAGATAGGCCTATGTTCAGACATCTGCCCCTCTCCGTCTTTGCCCCTGTCTTTGCCCCTGTCTTTGCCCCTGTCTTCGCATTTGTCTTTGCCATGACGCTTGCCGCCTGCAGCCCGCCTGCCAGCACAGCCGTCGATTGCAACACGCCTGTCGCGACCTCCGGCAAGGCCCTTATCGGTGGCGACTGGACGCTGACCGATCACACCGGGGCAACCCGCACCGCTGAGGATTACCTCGGCAAGCCGCAGCTCGTCTATTTCGGCTTCGCTTTCTGCCCCGATGTCTGCCCCGCCGCCCTTCAGCGCATGGGCGCCATGAGCCGCGTCATCGACCCTGACGGCGAACGACTCAACTACCTTTTCTTTACCGTCGATCCCGAACGCGACACACCCGACGCCCTTGCCCCCTATGTAGCCAGTAACGGCTTCGCGCCCGGCCTTGTCGGTCTGACAGGCTCCCGCGAGGCGTCTGAGGCCGCGCAGGAAACATTCAAGATCTACGCCGCCAAGCGAGAGCTCGATTCCGCGTCCGACTATCTCTACGACCATTCCGATTATATCATCGTGCTGGATGAGGCTGGCGAGTTCCACGACATAATCGGCCCGGACGAAGACGTCCAGACCGCCGCCATCTGCCTTGCGCAAAGCCTCGATATCTAATTCGGATGTGGTCGGGTCGGCATCACTGGACAGACCTGTTAGACTCCCATGTCTGATCTGCGGCCGGTCTTTTTCGTCATCGGGCTAATGGTCGCCGCCCTTGGCGGCATGATGATGATCCCGACTATTGTCGACTTCGCCTATGGCGACAGCTCATGGCCCACCTTCCTCGTCAGCGGGCTTATTGTCGGACTGTTCGGGACTGTGCTCAGCCTCGCCACATGGTCGCCCGACCCGGGGCTGACATCCCGCGCGGCGTTCCTTTTGACGGCCATGTCCTGGATCGTGCTTGCCGCCGTGGCCAGCATTCCTTTCCTCATGCAGCCCATGGGCCTCAGCTTTACCGACGCCATGTTCGAGGCGACCTCCGGCATCACCACCACGGGCGCGACCATTCTCACGGGTCTTGACGACCTTCCCAAAGGCTACCTCATGTGGCGCGCCATCCTGCAATGGATCGGCGGCATCGGCATCATCGTCACCGCGCTCGCGTTCCTGCCCATGCTCAAAGTTGGCGGTATGCAGCTTTTCCGTCTCGAATCCTCCGATATCGGCGAGAAGATCCTGCCACGCGCCGCATCCATCGCGACCGCCATCGGCACCATCTATCTCGCCCTCACGCTCGCTTGCGCCACGGGCTACATCCTCACGGGTATGAGCGGGTTCGACGCGGTCGCCCACGCCATGACCACAGTTGCGACAGGCGGCTATTCCACGTCCGATTCCAGTATGGGTGCCTTCATGACGGGCGGATCGGATGTCGTTGCCGTCCTGTTCATGTGCCTTGGGGCCATGCCGTTTGGCGTTTACATGCTCATGGCCCAGCGCAAGTTCCGCCGCTCACTTCTGGATCCGCAAGTGCGGGGCTTCATCACCATCGTCATCGGGGCCAGCCTGACCGTCGCCACGCTCTACTGGCTCGGCGGCGAAGTGGACTTCCTGCGCGCTTTCCGCCTGTCGCTGTTTAATTCCGTCTCGATCATCACCGGCACCGGCTACGCCACGACCGACTATCAGCTCTGGGGGCCATTTGCGGTCGCCTTCTTCTTTGCCTTCATGTTCATCGGCGGCTGCGCGGGCTCTACCGCATGCTCCATCAAGATTTTCCGCTATCAGGTCGCGCTCGAGGCTATGCGCTCCTACCTCTTTCGCATGCCGCGCCAGCACGCCATCGCGCCCATGCGCTATGGCGGCAATCCCCTGCCGGAAGCCGTGGTCTATTCGGTTCTCGGCTATTTTTTCCTGTTCTTTCTCGCCTTCGCGACCACCGCCATCATCCTGTCGCTCATGGGTCTTGACCCCGTCACCGCCTGGTCGGGGGCCGGTAGCGCCGTCGCCAATGTCGGGCCCGGCCTCGGTGACATCATCGGACCCGCCGGTACCTACGCGACACTCAATGGCGGCCCGAAATGGGTGCTGCTTCTCGCCATGATCGTCGGCCGGCTTGAGATCGTGACCGCGCTGGTCGTGCTAAGCCCCGGCTTCTGGCGCAGCTAGGCCCTCGACCTCGAACATATACTCCGTCCCGCAAAACTCGCACGTCGCGTCCAGTTTCCCGTTCTCCGCCGTTTCGCGCAATTCCGCGATCGGAAAGCTCAACAGCGTCGCCTCCAGCCGTTTGCGGGAACACCGGCAATTCGCCCGTACCCCGCCTTGCGCCACGACCTTTACACCCGTCTCGTTGAACAGACGAAACAGCAGGCGGTTCTGCGACAGCTCGGGATCGATCAGTTCCGCGTCGCTGACCGTTCCCAACAGCGTCGTCGCCGTCATCCAGGCGTCCGCCGTATCGCCGCGCGCTTCGTCATCGGCGATTTTCTGAATCATGATCGCGCCACCGCGCCAGCGCTCCAGACCCGCATCCTGGACCTGACCGAGCGCCATCTTGACGATGGTCGGGATCTGCTCGGATTGCTCGAAATAATTCTGCGCGCATTCGCCCAGCGTCTGACCCTCGATCGGGGCCAATCCCTGGTACTGGTCCATTTCCGCGCCCTGATCGATGGTCATCGAAAACGTCCCGCCCCCCAACAGCACATCCGCACCGGGATTGCGGTTATCGGCGGTGATCTCCTTAAGCATCGCCTCGTCCCACCGCGCATAGCCGCGCATGGAGCCATCCGTATGACAATCTGCAACCAAGAGCGAAATCGCCCCTTCATTCGTGCCGTGACACTGCACGATCATGCGACCATCGAATTTCAGCGCCTTGGCCACCAGCGCACCCACCATCATGGCTTCGCCCAACATGCGCGCCACCAGCGGGGGATAGCGCTCCCGACCCGCATCACATTTCAGCGCCGCATTGATCGCCGCGCCAGTATGGATTGCGCGTCCGCGCACGGGCTGCTCCGGCAAAGCAAACACCGTCACCATGTCATCCATCGCCGAGTCCAGAGACGCGTCGAGCGACACGTCCGGCACTGCAGAGTCATCGATAGTCGCAGGCTTGGTGCTGCCGTCTTGAAAAGAGGATGTTGTCATGGACGCGATGTGGGTCACCCCGCACCGAATTCAACCACCGCGGAGCGCTGCCCCAGGGCAAAGCGCTGCCTTAGGAGGAGGGCTTGTGCGTGAACACCAGCGAGGCCGTGATCGCCGCCGCCCCATGATCTTCCTCGCGCGGAATGACCCCGTTCTTGATATAGCGCAGCACTTCGGCATTGAGCGCCGCCGTCAGCGACCAGTTCCAATAGCGCAGAATCGTCTGCGCCTTGTCCGTACTGATCGCGTCATAGGCCGCCACCACGCGCGCGAGATCGGGATGCAGCGCATCCCCGCTCCCGTCATTGGCGTAAGCCGGACGCCCGAGTGCGCGCCACAGCTGAATCAGGTGATCACGCTTCAGACCCGGCGCCTTGATCAGTATGGCGAGCGCCTCGCCCCCCTTATCGGTCAGGATTTGCGCGCCCGTGGCGGGCTTTACGCCCGACATATAGCTGATTTCTTCCGTCAGCCGCCGGGTCAGCCCCTCGGACTCCGCGATCTGGATGGCATGTTCGATATTTTCATATTCCGATCGCTCGATCGCCGCGCGGTTGCGCTGGCGGCGCTCGATAAATTGCAGGGCCTTGCGCACTGCCGGATCCTGCCAGCCTTCCTCGGCAGCCATGGCGAACAAATCCAGACAGCTTTCCTGCAACACACCGCGCGTGACTCCGAACCGCTTCAGAATCAGGCGGCGATTGTCGGCATCGGCCCACCAGAACATGGTCAGGCCGTGACTCGGTCTCAACTCGTCGCGCTTGATCAACAGGCTGACATAAGGCTGATGGTTACGGCTCATGACCAGAATGCGCTGAATGGCCGTTTCGCTGAACTCCGCGCCTTTATTGGCCAGCAGTTTTTCGCACACATCCTCCTCAAGGTACTGAACGATCGCATCCACCACGGCATCGCTGACCTTGCGGCGCTCCGCCATTTTCAACCGGTGTGCGCCGCTGACCTTGTGCGCGACCTGAATCAGATCGCTATCGGTCAGGCTCCGGCTTTCTTCGAGAATATGCTGGGCGACCTGAATGTCGTCCTTGGCCAACATCACCAATATCGTGCGCGGGGCCTCGTTCAGCATCACCAGCCGCTTGGCTACGCTCTCGCGCAATTCGGCATCGGCATCACGCAACAGCTCCACCAGCACGTCACCTGCCATATGGCGTTCCTGCGGCGTCAGTTGCGAGGCCGGAATGCAAATGACATCCGCCAGGCGCTTTGCCAGAAGTCGCCGCACCTTGGGACTGCCATCGGGATGGACGTTGCGAAGGATTGTATCAGGCTCGGCCGCGCCAAGACTGGATCCTTGTGCGGGTGCGTCGTTCACCGTTGGCGGGCGCTTGGACAGCTGTTGCACAGTCTGAACCTGCGGATGTTGTATCGATTGAGCGGTCACACGAATCCCCTGATAGAGGCCTGAGGTTAGTCGCCAATGGTTTACATGCGGCTAACCACGTTTAGGGACTACCCCCATGAAACTGGACACCTCCCCCACGCCCCCGACCGCTCTCAAACGCCGCCTCTCGACCGAACAACTCGGTCGCTCCCGCACGGATGACTATGCCTGGCTCAAGGCCGCGAACTGGCAGGCGGTGATGGAAGACCCGACACGACTCCCCGCCGACATCCGCAGCCATCTGGAGGCCGAGAACGCCTATACCAAGGCTGTCACGGCTCCGATTGCGGATCTTTCCAAGACGATTTTCGAGGAAATGAAATCCCGCCTCGAACCGCTGGAGGAAGGCATCCCCGAACCCGACGGCCCCTACGCCTATGGGCACCGCTACCGCGAAGGCGATCAGCACGGGGTCTATACCCGCTATCCGCGCGATGCCTCCTTTTGGCCCGCCGCTGACCCGGACCGCACCCATGAAGAGATTCTCCTCGATGCCGACGCACTCGCAGCCGGGTTCCGGGGCTATTTCGACCTCGGCGACGTCGAAACCTCTCCCGACCACGCCTGGGTCGCCTTCACCGTGGATCGCCAGGGCTCGGAACGCTTTGCCATATTCGTTAAACCCGCCAGCGCGCCACTCTCGGAAGCCAAGCCCATCGGCATCGTCAACGCCAAGCCCGGCCTCGTCTGGGCGCGCGACTCCCGCACGCTGTTCTGGGTGGTCGTCGATGAAAATCAGCGACCGTTCGAGGTACGCGCCAAAGCCTTTGACGCCGATGGTGATGGCCGCCTTGTGTACCGCGAAGCCGATCCGGGCTTTTTCGTCAGCGTCTCGGAATCCGACTCCCTCGACTGGATAGAGATCAGCGCCCACAATCACACAACCTCGGAGATCTGGCGCGTGGACGCCCATAAACCCGACGGCCCCCCGCTCTGCTTTGCGCCGCGCGTGGACGGCGTGGAATACTCGCTGCACGAACAGGGCAATTCGACCTACATCCTGACCAATCGCGACGGAGCGGTCGATTTCCAGATCATGCGCTGCCTGCACTGCGAACCCGAAGGCTCCAACCCCGATGCGCCCGAATGGGTGCCGTTCGTCCCGCACCGCCCCGGCACGCTCATCCTCGGCCTCTCCGCCTACAAGCATTTCCTCGTCAGCCTTGAGCGCGAGGACGCCCTGCCCCGCATCCGCATCTATGACATGCGGGAGGGGTCTGTACCGCCGGAGACCCAGCAAGTCGTCAGCTTCGACGAACCCGCCTTTGCCATCGGCCTGCGCGACAGCGCCGAATACGACACCACACACATCCGCTTTTCCTACAGCTCGCCCACTACGCCCAGCTCGCTATACGCCTATGACATGGCCGCAAAGAACAGCAGGGGCGACCGCACCCTCCTCAAGCGGCAAAGCGTTCCCGCGGGCCACAATCCCGCCGATTACGAGACGCGCCGCATCCACATCACCGCCCGCGACGGCGCAACCGTGCCCGTCACCCTCCTCATGCGCGCCGGCACGAAAGCTGATGGCTCCAACCCCTGCCTGCTCTACGGTTACGGCTCCTATGGCATCACCATCCCGGCTGGCTTTTCCACCTCCACGCTCGGCCTGGTCGATCGCGGTTTTGTTTATGCCATCGCCCATATCCGCGGCTCCATGGCGCGCGGCTATCAGTGGTATCTCGACGGCAAGGGCGCGGTGAAGACCAACACCTTCAACGACTATGTCGATGCAGGCCGGGCCTTGGCGGAGCTCGGATGGACATCGCGCGGCAAGCTCGTCGCCCATGGCGGCAGTGCGGGCGGCCTCCTCGTCGGCGCAGCGCTCAACCAGGACCCAGACCTCTTCGCAGGCATCGTCGCCGCCGTGCCTTTCGTGGACGCCCTCAACACCATGAGCGACGCCACCCTCCCCCTCACCCCGCCGGAATGGCCCGAATGGGGCAACCCGCTGGAAGATGCGGGCGCTTATGACAACATCCTGTCGTGGAGCCCCTATGACAACATCACCTCTGGCGATCTCCCGCCCGTACTCGCCACAGCCGGACTGACCGATCCCCGCGTGACCTATTGGGAGCCCGCCAAATGGGTTGCCAAACTCCGCGATCACCAGACGGGCGACGCCCCGATCCTGCTCAAGACCAATATGGAGGCCGGCCATGCGGGCGAATCCGGTCGCTATGACCGCCTCAAGGAACGCGCCCTCGAATACGCCTTCGCTATCGCCGTCAGCGAATAGACTTTCGCCATCAGCACGTAAGCATTGTTACCATAGCATGAAAAAGCCGCGGTCACCTTTCGGTGCCGCGGCTCTCGATCGCTTACGCGTGAAACCTAATAGGTATAGTCGCGCTTTTTGTGCCCGCCTGCCAGCTCACCATGGCGAGTCGAAAAGGACGAGCCCGAATAGGCCGGCTGATCGAACACCGTGCCGGAGCTGCCATAGACCGCACCGCCGGCATTGCCCTCGGTCGCGCTGCCATAGCCGCCGGACGTATAGGTTTCGCCCGTGCTGTAGCCATAAGAGCCGGAGGTCGCGCTGTGACCGCCGCTGGAATAGCCAGTGTAGTCACCCTGACCGCCATGCGTGCTGGTGTGTGTGCCGCCTGCGGAATGACCCGTGTGCTGACCCGCGACATGTCCGTGACCGGAGTGCACGCTGCCCTTATGCGACTGGCTGGAATAGTGATCCGCCCCGTGCATGTGTCCGGAATGTCCGCCGCCCATATGCGTCGCACCGGAGGTCTGACCCGAGCCGTAGCTCGATCCCGAGGACAGGCTGGAACCGCTTGTATAGCTCGATCCGCTCGAATAGCTCGATCCGCTCGAATAGCTCGATCCGCTGGCCGCACCGCCCGTTCCGGGCTGGCACACCACGCGACGCCATTCATAGCGCTCATCCGCAATCACGCGTTGACCTTGGACCGTGCCGTATTCGGGCTCGATATAGGACGAATTTACGCCACCGGGATGAACCAGGTCCTGGACGGTCACGCTGCGGAACTGCGCCGGTACCGGCACTTCCCGCACACCGCCGGGATCGGACACGACCTGCTTGGAGATCGTCTGGTATTGCGCGGGCACGGCCGTGCGGCGCACTTCGGCGGCACTGCTCATGACGCGGCGCGTGAAGGATGCCGACGTGCCGGGCTCTTCGACCAGACACCAGATTTCACAGGTCGTTCCGCAATTCGTCCCACCCGCAGCACCATATTGCGTGGTCGAGCGATAGCCCTGTCCGCCCTGGCCCGCATCGGCGGTCGAGTGGATGGTATAGCCCTGACGGATGAGGTCCGCCGGATTGCCCTTTTTCCAAACCAGGCGCGGGTCGCTCATCTTGACCGATTCGGTGACGGTCGAAAACTGCGGCGGCACAACGGACAGTTTTTCATAGGAAGGCCGCGTCATGATTTTCTCGGACACCGTCTTGAAGGACGGCTGACGCACTTCAAAGCGCACGCTGGCCTCTTTGGTCATCACGGATTCCTGACGGCTCTGCAGCTCGGGTTGCGTGACCGACAGCGTCTCATAGGGGGCCTGCGTCATCACCGTATGGCTTTGCGTGTCATACTGCGCAGGGATCATGACGCGCGCATAGCATTCGCCCGCCGTGGGCGTTGGCGGCAGGAGATCCGGCGTATAGCTCGGCCCCATTGCGGGCCCGGCCCAAGCCGTTCCGGTCGTCGCTGCGGTAAGGGCCAGCGCAATCGCGCCGCCCGTCAGTAAGGATAGTTTACGCATATTCATCTCCAGCTTTTTCCGCGATTAAACCGCAGGTTGTTTCGTCATTGCAGGCACTTTAAGACATTTTCAAGGTTTTGGCGCGTGCTCTCCCGTAACGGGCGAGTGCAGGCCACAGGTTTCCCAGATCTTCATCGCGGAAACAGACGTGCCAGCACAATTGCCGCAAGCAGTGCGCCCGCGCCATTGGCCGCCACATCCCCCAGAGAGGCTTCCCGTCCCAGCGCCATCATTGCCTGTGCAGCTTCCACGCCAATTCCCCAGATAACGGCAAGAAGAGCTGCGCCCCACACGTTTCGGGTCGCGATCCCGCCCAGTCCCGCGACCGTGCCATAAGCCAGAAAATGCACCACCTTGTCCTGCATCGCAAAGCCGCCCGCACCCGTCGGGGCCACCAGCGATTGCCAGGTGATCAGAACAAGTGCCGCGAAAAACAGCCCGCCTGCCAGCATCCGTAGATCGGACCGGTAAAGGGCCCGCCGCCACGCCGGGCTGAACGGTGGCGCGGTCGGCGGACCTCCGGGCCCCCATTGCCCCGGTTGCTTTTGCGGATGTTTCATAAGGTGTGAACTTCATGAACCGCTTGTGCATTGCAATCAGATAACGAAGCGATTGCGGCGGCTTTGTGGCAGGGTTAACCAGCACTTGGCGCAGGCCACGCTTTTTGCCAAGCGCTGTTGCAAACCCGCCACAGATGGAGCCACCCATGTCCAAGATCGACCGCAAGACCACCCACGACCCCAAGGACGCCGCCAAGGCGCTCGACGGCTGGACGGGCGGCGACGACTTCATCACCAAGGTCTTCCGCTTCGAGGACTTCTCCGAGGCCTGGGGCTTCATGTCCCGCATCGCCCTGCTGGCCGAAAAGCTCGACCACCATCCCGAATGGTTCAACGTCTATAACCGCGTGGACGTCACCCTCACCACGCACGACGCGGGCGGCGTGACCGAACTCGACCTCAAGATGGCCGAAGCCATGGAAGCTGCCGCAAGCCGATAGTGCCCCGCACCCTCCACATCCTCGCCACAGGCGGCACCATCGACAAGGTCTATTTCGATGCCCTCTCAGACTTCAAGGTTGGCGAGCCCGCTGTGCCCGCCATCCTGCGCGATGCGGGAATCGGCTACGACTTCCAGCTCACGAGCCTGATGCGCAAGGACTCCCTCGACCTGACGGATGCCGATCGCGAGACCATACGCCAGGCCGTGTGCGACAGCAGCGCATCCGCCATCATCGTCACCCACGGCACCGACACCATGGCCGAGACTGCCCGCCATGTCGGCGACATCGCGGACAAAACGGTCGTCTTCGTCGGCGCCATGCAACCCGCGACCTTGCGCGCCACCGACGCCGTCTTCAACTCCGGCTTCGCCCTCGCCTGCGCCCAGCTCCTCCCGCCCGGAACCTACCTCGCCATGAACGGCGAAGTCTTCCAACCGGATGCTGTCGTCAAGGATCGCGACAATGCAAGGTTCACGGCGAAGCAATAATTCCGAGTTCTCTACCCCTCTCCTTGGGGAGAGGGTGCCCGAAGGGCGGGTGAGGGGAAATCCGAACGAAAGTGAGGTCGTCGTGCAACGACGAAGTGCTGGCGCACTACGTCCCCTCATCCGCCGCTAACGCGGCACCTTCTCCCCAAGGAGAAGGGTAGACTTTTCATCAAGCCTTCCGCCAGACCGTCCCCTCCGGCCCATCCTCGAACACAATCCCGAGCGCCACCCCCTCATCCCGGATACGGTCGGCTTCGGCCCAGTCCTTCGCAGCGCGGGCAGCTGAGCGGGCGTCGGCGAGAGCGTCGAACTGCAAGCTCTCGTCGTCGGATGCGTTACCGCGGAACCAATCTTCGGGGTCGCGTTGGAGAAGCCCTAGAAGGTCCAAAACCTGGAGAAGGGTGACTTTAGAATTTAAAAGCTCTCTGGGATGAACACCAACTTCGTCAAGATATTCCAAAGATGGCTCATCATAAAGTGCCGCGACGCTTTCTTGATATAAGTAGTTTTCAGCCAAATCTTTTATATTTGAGTCGAGCTTCTTTGTTAGCTGATTTGCTTTGATGTCTTCGAAGATTTCAGTCCAAAATTGGGGGTTTGGCAATCCAGGGTCTGAATATGCCAACATAAATTTTGGGTCAGACATCTGTTCAAACCTTCTATACCACCCATCCAATTGCGCTTTACTTTCCTGTAACAATCTCTCGCTCCAGTTTAACTCCTTTCGATAGTGCGCTTTTAACAATGCAAGGCGAATTACCTCTCCATCCCAGTCTTCAAGAAGATCATGAACTAAAATTACGTTCCCTTCAGATTTCGACATCTTCTTACCGCCACGAGCAAGATTCAGAAACTCGTTGTGCACCCAAACCTTTGCGAAATCCGTCTCGTTTGCCGTCTCGCTCTGTGCAATTTCGTTCTCGTGGTGTGGAAACTTCAAGTCGATCCCGCCGCAATGAATATCGATCGTTTCGCCCAGCGTCGCCTTGGCCATGGCCGAGCATTCGATGTGCCAGCCCGGTCGCCCCGGCGCAGTAGCGAAAGGCCGGTTGCCGAACTGTTTCCAGTCCACGGAATAGTGGCTTGAGCTTTCCTGCTGGCTCCATCCCGGCTCGCCAGCTTTTGCGGGCTTCCACAACACGAAGTCCGCCGCATTCCGCTTCGCGCCCGCGACTTCCACCCGCGCGCCTGCCAGGTTATCCTCCAGCTTCCGCCCGCTTAGCTTTCCGTAATCTGCGTCCTTGGTGACATCGAAATAGATATGCCCTTCGGACTCATAGGCCGCATCTTTTTCCATCAGCGTCACGATGATGTCCGCCATCTGCTGGATATGCTCCGTCGCCTTCGGCTCATGCGTCGGCGGCAAGCAATTTAGCGCCGCCAGGTCCTCCTGATAGATTTTCGTGAACTTCTCCGTAATCTCACGCATCGGTACACCCTGCTCGGTCGCCGCCGCGATGATCTTGTCATCCACATCCGTTAGGTTCCGCGCATAGACCACCGCCTCCTCGCCATAGATGTGGCGCAGCACGCGGAACAGCACATCCGCCACCACCGCCGCCCGCGCATTGCCGATATGGGCGTAGGAATAGACCGTCGGCCCGCAATTATACATCGTCACGCGCGAGGCATCCTGCGGCACGAAGCGCTCCACCTTCCGCGTGAGCGAATTGTAGAGTTTGAGGGGGTGCTCTTGGTCTTCCATAGCGGCACTCCCTATATCCAACCGTGATGGACTGGAACCCCACACCCCAAGAAGAGTCGTCCGCGCCGGATTATTACGACCCCTACGAGGATTGGCACGCGCCCATCCCGCGCCGCCGCCGGCCGGTCGGGCTTATCATTGGCGGCCTCGTCGCGGCCATGCTGATGTGGGAAGCCTTCCAGCGCCCGCCCGATGGCGAAGGCCGCTTCCGCCTGATCGCCGAAGACAATATCGCCTATGCCTATGGCGGCACGGATTCTCAAAGCTATCTCGAGGTCGAGAAATGGCTCGACGCCAATCCGGCTATCGACACCATCGTCCTGCGCCACGTCCCCGGCACGGAAGACATGGCCCGCAATGTCGATATCGCCCGCCTCATTCGCGAGCGCGGCATCGCCACCCATCTCGAAAACGACAGCTTCATCGCCAGCGGCGGTGTCCACCTGTTCCTCGCCGGCGAGACCCGCTCCATGGAATGCGGTGCCGCCATCGGCGTGCACAGCTGGAAGAGTACGGACGGCTCCACCCCCGAAACCCTCGGTTTCGACCCCGCCGAGGACTACATGACCGACTTCCATACCGAAATGGGCGTCGATCCCAGCTTCTACGCCTTCTCCCGCGACGCCTCCCCGCATGAGGGCATCTACATCCTCCGCCCCGACGAAATCGTGCAATACGACCTCCTCAGCGAGCCTTGCGAAGATGTCAGCCTCTGGGCGAAGCTGACAGGCTAGGGATCAGGCCAGCGGATCCGCCATCCCATATTCCGCGAGGACCCGCGCGCGGTATTCGGCCCGGGTTTCCACGACCTCTTCGAAGACAAACTGGTAATACGCCCACGTTGCGATACGCGCCAGGATCATGGCCGGGATGATAGCGTAGATCCCGTCTTCCACACTCGGCGGCAAACTGGCCATCAGCGCTGCGACCTTCGCTGCCGTCTTGTAATAGATTAGGAAGCCGCCACCGCCGAGCATCATCAGCCCGGACAAGAACATCTTCTGGTACCGGTGGCTAAACCAACCCAGAAACCCGCCAAACGCCATCCCCGCGGCAATATACATCATGATCTATCCCTTCGACATTCTGGAACGGGTCTATCGCGTTTCTGCAAAATCTAGCTTAACCGGCAGGGTTAATGGATTTCACCGCACCGGTCGCCTAAATCGCGCTCATGCCCCGCCACCTCTCTTACCTCGCGCTCGTCCTCGCCGTCGCCATCCTCCTCATCGGAGCCCTCACCCAGCGCGACAATCCCGATCTCCTGCGCTTCGAGGTCGAGGGCACGCGCGCCTATGGCTTCGGCTTCACGGATGCGCGCTCGGTCGGCGTCGTGAACGATCTCCTGCGCGATCACCCAGATGTGGACACGCTCGTGTTGATGAACATGCCCGGCACGCGCGATCTTGTGCAGAATGACCGCCTCGCGCGGCGCATCCGGCGGGCGGGGCTGAATACCGCGCTGGCGGAAGACAGCTTTATCGCCAGCGGCGCGGTCAGCCTGTTCATCGCGGGTGTGGAGCGGACAGCCGAGTGCGGCGCGCGCATCGGCGTGCACGCATGGTCGAGCGTCGGTGTGGACGCCCAGAATACGCTCTGGGACAATTACGCGGACTTCAAGCGCGATTACCTCTCCGATATGGGCGTCTCACCTGACTTCTACGACTTCACCCGCGCCGCCGCCCCTGCCGAGGGCCTGCACATCATGAGCCCGGACGAGATTAACCGCTGGGGCCTCGTCACCCAGCCACTCAATTGCGCTGAATAGCACAGCGACAGCTTTGCGACTCGCGCTCGCGCGCCCAACCCCTATATATCCCCCATGAGCAAACCGACCCTCAAACCCGTCCCCTCCACCCAGCGCCCCTCGCAGGAGGACGCCATGGCGGCCGTGCGCACGCTGCTCGCCTGGGCCGGAGACGATCCCGACCGCGAAGGCCTGCGCGATACGCCCAAGCGCGTCGTCAACGCCTATCGCGAATGGTTTGCGGGCTATAATCAGGATGCGGGCGAGCACCTGTCCAAGACGTTCGCCGATATGAGCGGCTATGACGACATGGTCGTGCTCAAGGACATCGACGTGAACAGCCACTGCGAACACCACATCGCGCCCTTCATCGGCAAGTGCTGGCTGGCCTACCTCCCCACGGACTCGGTCGTAGGCATCTCCAAGCTGGTCAAAGTCGTCGATATGTTCTCGCGCCGCCTCCAAAGCCAGGAAGCGCTCTCGGCCCAGATTGCGGACGCTATCGAGGAACATCTCAAGCCCCGCGGCGTGGCCGTGATGATCGATGCCGCCCATGAATGCATGACCACGCGCGGTGTTGGCCACAAGGACGTCACCACGCTGACCACGCATTTCACCGGCGAGTTCCGCACAAACCCCGCTCTGCAGGACCGCTTCCTGCGCACTGTCGGAAAGTAGGCTCCGCGATGGGCCTGCCACCGGACACACTTCCTCTGGACGCAGAACGGGTCGCGCCCGTCGCACCCATGCTGCAACCCATCCGCCCGGCCCGCGCGCCAATTGACTGGGTAGTGGCGCTGACGTGCGTGTCGGTGGCAATCACCGCCCTCGTCATGGCCTCGGTACAGGTGTTTTTGTTCGCACAGACCGACGCCGTGACGTCTCAGCTCGGACAGGCGGGACTGCTTTTTTTCGGGGTGTCCTCTTTAGCCGCGATCCCCTTCGGCATCGTCGCGTGGTTTGCCTTCAAGACGCGGCCCAGACCCATTTTGACTACGCTCCTCATGCTGCCATGGATTGTGATCGGGGGAATGTGGATCGCCCTCTCGCGCTTTGACTGGATCATAGGGGCCGTACCCATGATTGTCGCCGTCCTCGCCATTGTCTGGGCTTGGCTGGCACGACGGCAACTTGCGACTCATTCCGCCGAAATTGAACCGGGCCTGAACCCGCCCCCTCCCCTGCAGTAGTCTTTTTGTGAACTGGATCGCCTTTGAAGCGTTCCGGATAATGACTATATCTTTATCACGACGCCACCCCAGACGCCCACGGAGAGGTATCTCTCCCGCGGCTAGAGGGACGGAAGGGACACGGTGTCGATGCATAACGGGGGCGATCCCCACACAGGAGATTAGCATGTCCAGACTATCGACCAAGACATTCAAGAATGTCGCACTTGCCACCGCGTCCGCCTTACTCATGGCAGCCTGCGCGAGCACTACACCTTTCCAGCCCGCCTCGAAACCCGGCGGCTTTGACGGCTATAGCCAGACCATGATCGAAAACGATCGCGCGCGCATTACCTTTGGCGGCAATTCGCTGACAGAGCGCGATACGGTCGAAAACTACCTCCTCTTCCGCACGGCCCAGGTCGCCAAGGAAAAGGGTTTCGATCATTTCACGCTTGAGCGCCGCGACACCGAACAGAATACGCGACTGCGCTCCTCGGGGCTCAACCGTGGCTATGGCGGCGGTTTCTACGACCCCTATTTCGGCTATAGTTTCTATCGTCCGAGCTTTGGTTGGTCGGGCTTTCACCCCTATTCGCGCTTTGGCTATGGCCGGTCGGGTTTCCGTCGCGGCTTCGGTCGATATGGTGGTTTCGGCGGCTTTGGCCATGATCCCTTCTTCAACGATTACGACGTTCGTGAAGTGACCAAATACCGCGCGACCGCAGAGGCGAAATTCGGTCGTGGCTTCGCACCGGACTCACCGGATACTTTTGATGCGGATGAGGTGATTGCCAATCTTGGGCCGACCATCCGCCTGCCGGAACAGGACGGCTAATCCGCAATAGATGAGTGAGAGAAGAGCCGCCTCCTAACCGGGGCGGCTTTTTTCATGCACATCGCGCGCTCACGCCGCTCGCACAAATTCCTCCGGCAGGTCCGCATCCACGACCTCCCAATGCCTTCGCACCTCCTCGGTCGTGAATGTGCCGTAAAGGTGTGGGAACAGCTCGCCCCCGCGGGAGGCTTCCCATTTCATGAAATCGATCAGCGGCGCGCACTCCACCTCCAGCAAAACCACGTCCTGCCCGTCAAAGTGCAGGCGCAAGGTCTCCGCCACCTGATTTTTGCGCGAAAAATGCACATAGCCGTCCCGTGCATCCACGCCCGATAGCTCATAATTGCCGGAGCTCTGCAGGGCCGTGAACTGCGCATGCGTGAGGAGTTTATAGACTGCGATATCGGGCATCACTTCGGCCATGGCTCGTCTCCGTCTCTTTGAGGGCACAGTCGATAACATCGCACACACACCCGATTGCACAAGCACAGTGCAAACGCCCACCGTTTCGGCACGCGCATTGTGCCATCCGTTGCAAAGCCCGTCTTTTCGCGCGTCCGGACTCCCGAAGTTCCAGCGCACCCGCCACGAGAGCTCTCTGTTAAAGGGAGCTTCGTTCATGTCACTCATCCGTATCGTCAGTGCCGCCGGCCTCGCCGCCGCGACGACGTCACCCGCTTTCGCCCAAGATGCAGTCGTCGCCGTCGATGCCGCAAATTCCACGCAATTCGTTTTCAACACGCTGCTCTTTCTCATCGGCGGCTTCCTCGTCATGTGGATGGCGGCAGGCTTTGCCATGCTGGAAGCGGGCCTGGTGCGTTCCAAGAACGTCTCCATGCAGTGCCTGAAGAACGTCATGCTCTATTCCGTCGCGGGGCTGATGTTCTGGTTGGTCGGCTATAATGTCATGTATGGCGTTGCAGAGGCCGGGATCATGGGCATGCCCGGGCCTTATGCTTTCGCGGACGACGATCTGGGCACAGGCTATTCATCCTATTCCGACTGGTTCTTCCAGATGGTGTTCTGCGCCACGACCGCGTCCATCGTCTCCGGCACGGTCGCAGAGCGCATCAAGTTCTGGCCGTTCGTCATCTTCGTCGTATTGTTGACAGGCTTCATCTACCCCATCGTCGGTGCCTGGGAATGGGGTGGCGGCATGTTGAACGGCGAGCGTTACGCCGCAATGTTCGGCTCGGAGTTCTCGGATTTTGCAGGCTCCACCCTTGTCCATTCCACGGGTGGCTGGGCCGCCTTGGTCGGTGCCGCCATTCTCGGCCCGCGCATGGGCAAGTATGTAGGGGGGCGCACCGTGCCCATCCTCGGCAGTTCCATTCCGCTTGCCACGCTTGGTATGTTCATCCTCTGGCTCGGCTGGTTCGGCTTCAATGGCGGCTCGCAGCTCGCTATGGGCACGATCAGCGACGCCGACGATGTGGCGCGCATATTCGTTAACACCAACACCGCCGCAGCAGCAGGTGTAGTTGCCGCCGTCATCTACATGCAGCTCCGTTACAAGAAGATGGACGTCACCCTCGCGCTGAACGGCGCGCTGGCAGGCCTGGTCGCCATTACCGCAGGCCCGCTCGACCCCAGCGTCCCGCAAGCCGCGCTGATCGGCGCCATCGGTTCCATCCTCGCCATGCTGAGCGTGCCGCTGCTCGACCGCCTCAAGATCGACGATGTGGTCGGCGCAATTCCGGTTCACCTCGTCGCGGGCATCTTCGGCACGCTGGTCGTCGCCTGGACAACACCGGACGTTGCCTTCCTTGCCCAGCTGATCGGCGTCCTGACGGTCGGCCTCTTTGTCAGCGTGGTCTCCGCCATCATTTGGTTTGCCATGAAGGCCACCATCGGCATCCGCGTCAGCGAAGAAGACGAGATGGCCGGCCTCGACATCGCCGATATTGGCGTGCCCGCCTATGCCGATTTTGTTACGACGAACTAGGCACCTTTTTCGTGCGGCCCTTCGGGCCTCCCGCGACCGCGCTCCCTTCCCCGGGCTTGCTTGTCCCTTTAGCAGCTCTCCTCGGAAACCGCGCGAGACACTCCCGGCCCTGCACACCATCTGTGTAGCGGCCGGTTTTTTTATGACGAGAGAAATCCCAAGACCCGGCGTGAGCTGGACTTGACGACGTGGGAATGTGTTCCTAACCCTTAGGCAGCCTTTTGCGACTCAAGGGTATCCATGTTCAGTCACACCGACATCTGGGCGGCCATCGACTATCTTGCCGAACGCTCTAACCTCAGCGCCTCGGCGCTCGCGCGGCAATCGGGCCTCGACGCTACCGCGTTCAACCGCTCCAAGCGCACCGCCCCCTCCGGCAAGGCCCGCTGGCCCTCGACCGAATCGCTCGCAAAAGTCCTCGATACCCTCGACGTCAGCTTCGAGGAGTTCGGCCACATCGCCCGCCACCGCCGCACCCGCATCACCACCGTCCACGTCATCGGCGCCGCGCAGGCGGGCAGCAGCGGCTTCTTCGACGATAGCGGCTTCCCCTGCGGCACGGGCTGGGAAGAAATCGCCCTCCCCGGCACCGATACTACCCGCGTCGACGAAAACACCTACGCCCTCGAAATCCAGGGCGAATCCATGGCCCCCGCCTACCGCCCCGGCGACAAGATCATCGTCAGCCCCAACACGGCCGCCAGACGCGGCGACCGCGTGGTGGTGAAAACGCGCGAGGGTGAGGTCATGGCGAAGGAATTAGGGCGGCATACGCCGGACGAGGTGGAGTTGATTAGCTTGAACCCGGAGTTTCCTAAGCGCGTGATGGCGAGGCACGATGTTGAATGGATTGCCCGGATTATGTGGGTGACGCAGTGATCGGTGCATCCGAAAATTCGATTGGCAATCGAATTTAACGGAGGAACCGACGCAAAAGCGTCGGCAACAATTATGACTTCCTTCCCCTTAATGGGGAAGGTGGACCGCACACGAAGCGTTCGGGTCGGATGGGGTGAAAGCAGATAAACGTGTCGTTTAATTCAATACCCACTCCCCTCACCCCTACCGACCTCACTGCGTTCGGCCATCTTCCCCATCAAGGGGAAGGAAGGTGAGACTTAAACACAATGCTATCCGTTTGCGTCATCGCATGACGGAACCCGAAATCCTGCTGTGGTCCGGCTTGAAGCATCTCCGTCGCAGCGGCGCGAAATTCAGGCGTCAAGTCGTTCTGGGAAACCACATCGTCGACTTCGCCTGTCACAAATCTCGGATCGTTGTCGAACTCGACGGGTCGCAACACAGCGAAGACGCGCATGCGGAAAGAGATAGCGTTCGTGACAGATATCTTGAAGGCAAAGGCTACAAAGTCATGCGGTTCTGGAACAACGAACTCTGGCCGCATTCCAGCAATGTGCTCAACCAAATCGCAAATGTTGTCGAAGAGCGTCTTCCTTCCCCTTGACGGGGAAGGTGGGTGAGCCGCAGGCGAGGCCGGAAGGGGTGAAAGGAGTGACTCCTCACCACAACCTAATCGCTATACCGCCTTCACCCCTTCCGACCCTGCGCTAGCGCGCAGCGCCACCTTCCCCATCAAGGGGAAGGAAGTTTCGCCTCAATCAGTTCCGCCGTCTTCGCCGCGCCGTAGATCGCCGCAAAGCTCCCCAGCCGCGGCCCTTGCGGTAGGCCGAACACCACCTCGTAGATCGCCTTGAAATGATCGCGAATATTGTCGAACTCCGCCGCCTTGCCCGCGTCGAAGGTTATGGTCTGCAAGCTGTCCGCGTCGGTCGCGTCCGTCTCGCGCAGGCGCTTGGCCAGGTCCGCAAGCGCGCCGCGCTCCTGCTCGGTCGGTTCGCGGAAGACCTTCTCGGCCTTTACGAAGTCGCGGTAGTAATTGATGGCGTACTCCGTAAGGCGGTCGAGCAGCGGATATGTCTCCGGGCTCGCGCCGGGCTCGTATTTCTCGATGAAGCCCCAGAGGATATCCTTGGTGGAGGCATCCGCCGCGCTGACGAGATTGAGGAGCAACGCAAAGCTGACGGGGCTGCCCGCCCCGACGGGCACGTCGCCGCCGTGAATGTGCCAGACAGGGTTCTCCGCCTGCTGCTTCGGCTCCTGCTCGGGATATTTTTCGAGGAAGGTCAGGTATTCATCTACCGCCTTGGGGATCACATCGAAATAGAGCTTCTTGGCCGTGCGCGGCTTCTGGAACTGATAGAGCGAAAGGCTTTCGGCGGGCGCATAGCGGAGCCATTCCTCCACGCTGATACCATTGCCCTTGGACTTGGAGATCTTCTGGCCCTGCTCGTCGAGGAAGAGCTCATAGACATATTGCACGGGCGGCTCACCGCCGACGATCCGGCAGATCCTGGAATAGATCGGCGCATTGTCCTGATGGTCCTTGCCGAACATCTCGAAGTCCACACCGAGCGCCGCCCAGCGCATGCCGAAATCCGGTTTCCACTGCAGCTTCACATTTCCGCCCGTGACCGGCGTCGTGACCTCGCTGCCGTCTTCATCCCGATAGGTGACCGTACCGGCCTCTGCATCGGTCGCGAGCATAGGCACGTAGAGCACACGCCCAGTGGACGGGCTGATGGGCAGGAAGGGCGAATAGGTCGCCCTGCGTTCTTCTCCGAGCGTCGGCAGCATGACATCCATGAGGGCATCGTAGTTTTCGAGCGCCTTGCGCAGCCACGGATCATAAGTGCCGTTGCGATAGAGCTCCGTCGCACTGGCAAATTCATAGTCGAAACCAAAACCGTCCAGGAACGCCCGCAGCCGGGCATTCATATGCGCGCCATAGCTGTCATGCGTGCCGAAGGGATCGGGCACGTCAGTCAGCGGCTTTTGCATATGCTCTTTCAGCGCATCTGCATTCGGCACGGTAGGTGGCACTTTCCGCATCCCGTCCATATCGTCGGACACGCAGATCAGCCGCGTCGCCACCTCGCCACCCGTTAGTGCAATAAATGCGTTGCGCACCATGGTCGTGCGCACGACCTCGCCGAACGTCCCGATATGCGGCAGGCCGGACGGGCCGTAACCCGTCTCGAAGACGACCGGACGGTCTCCCCGCGGCTCGCCCTTGCCGGCTTGCGCCTTGCGCTCGGCAATGAACAAACGCTTCTTGATCTCGCGCGCCTGCTCGAACGGCCACGCCTTGGATTTTTCCAACGTTTTAGGGTCGAGGATTTTGGGATCGAAACTCATGCGCTGCGGGTAAGCCTGCTAAGGTGCGGGGTCAATCGCGACGGCCCCGGCCATTAGAGCCCCTGTCGATACGCTGACTTTGGACAAACGTCTTGGAACCGCCATCCGGGCTGTGCTTTCCCTCTACAGTCCTGCGGCGTAGACTCCGCACGAATCGATACCCTTGGGGAGAGAGACCATGGCCGACGTATTTTCGCAGATGTTCAATTTCGAGGGGCTGTTCACGATCAATGCGCTGATCACGCTCCTTCTACTGTTCCTGCTGCAGGCCGTGCTAGGGTTCGACAACCTGCTCTACATCGCCATAGAGTCCAACAAGGTCGGCGATCCGGCGGATGCCAAGAAAGTCCGCACGTGGGGCATCATGCTGGCGGTCGTCTTCCGATTGGTGCTTCTGGTCATTCTCGTCGCGCTGATCGGGTTCCTGGGCAATCCGCTGTTCTCGATTCCCGAAAACGGCGTCATCAACGGCGAATTCACTTTTCAGGCCCTGATCACGTTCTTCGGCGGCGCGTTTATCATTTACACGGCAATCAAGGAGATAAACCATCTCCTGATCGTTGACCATGTCGAGCACTCAGAGGGTTCTGGCCGTCGCACCGTCATGGGGGCTATCGCGCTAATCGTTCTGATGAACATCATCTTTTCGTTCGACTCCATCCTGTCGGCCATGGCGATCGCGTCGGAGCAGACCGAGGTGAACGGCGTCCTGCAAAAGACCTATCAGGTGCCGTTGATGATGGTCGCGATCGTCGCTTCCGGCATCGCGATGATTTTGCTCGCAGACTACGTGACAGACTTCCTGAAAAAGAACCGCATGTATCAGGTGCTCGGCCTGTTCATCCTCTTCCTTGTGGGCGTGCTGCTCGTGACAGAGGGCGCGCATCTCGCCCATGTTGACATCTTCGGCTTCAAGATCGACGCCATGGCGAAATCGACTTTCTACCTCGTCATCGCGGTGCTGGTCGGCACGGACATCCTGTCCAACCGCTACCAGAAGCGGCTGTGGTTGCAGCGCGAGGCCGAACTGCTCGCCTCCGGGCGCGGTGGCCAGGAAGGTCTCGACGCGGTCAACGCCAGGAAAAAAGTGAAAGGCGAAGTCCTTCCCGCCGCCGCCATGCCGGGTGGTCTGGATCACACGACGCCTGCGGAATAGTCAGCCCGAATAGGCTATAGAAGAACCCCCTTCGCGCGCATCCGGCGCGCGAACCAGAGGGCGAAGATGGCCCCGAGGATGATCAGTCCCGTGAACCCGTAAGCTTCGGCCGCGCCCATATACTCCGCCTGCAGCGCGATGCCGCCATCGATCAGGGAATAGCCGAAATTGATGACCATGCTGACGAGGCTGACCAGAAAGGCTGCCACCGCAAAGCGCGACCGGGCGAGCATGAGCAGCCAGCCCAGCAGACCGCCCCAGACCGCCAGCGCCCAAAAGACCTCGAGCCATGCCGGCATACCGTACCAGTATTCGAGGAGTTCCGGCGGGAAGCTCGCCATATAGTCCGCATTCTCCGTCTGCGTCATGAGGTAGTCGAACGCGCCACCGCAGCTCCATAACACGCCCAGCACGCCGATTACCCAATACCACCACGGCGTCTTGGGCCGCGCGACCACGTCGATATCTGCCATAGGTCTTCCCCTCCTCTGCCAAATCATCTTGCCAAAATGTCGCGGTCGAGTCGATGCAGCGTTTGACGGCTCGCGCCCGTCGCCTAGTGTCGGCGCATGGATGCCTTTGCCGAATTCGCCATGCGTGGTCTGAACCTCTTGGGGTCGCTCTTTCTGCTCGTGATCGGGTTGCTCGTCTTGCTCGCGGTCGTGCTGTTTGTCATCGACCGCACGCAGAGCCGCAGTGCGATCCGGTACAATTACCCGGTCATCGGTCGATTCCGCGACCTGTTCTCGCATCTGGGTGAATTTTTTCGGCAGTATTTCTTTGCCCTCGACCGCGAGGAAATGCCGTTTAACCGGGCGCAGCGCGACTGGGTCAATGGCGTGTGCGAGGACGGCACAGACGTCGTGCCGTTCGGCTCGACCAAGCTGCTCTCGGAAGGCACGCCCGTTTTCGCCAATGGCCTGTTCCCGCACCTTGATGACGCGCCAGACACCAGCCCGCCCATCGTGATCGGGCCGGACACGCCCAACCCCTATTACCCGAAGTCCTGGTTCAATATCTCCGCCATGAGCTATGGATCTCTGTCCGCACCCGCTATCCGCGCGCTGAGCTTTGGTGCGGCAAAGGCCGGGTGCTACCTCAATACGGGCGAGGGTGGGATCAGCCCGCATCACCTCGAAGGCGGCTGCGATTTGGTCTATCAGCTCGGCACAGCGAAGTTCGGCTCGCGCAATGACGATGCGACGCTCGACGAACAAAAACTGCGCGACCATTGTCGCAACCCCAATGTAAAGATGATCGAGATCAAGCTGAGCCAGGGCGCAAAACCCGGCAAGGGCGGCATACTGCCCGGGGCCAAGGTCACGCGGGAGATCGCCGGCATTCGCGGCATCCCCGAGCTGGTTGACGCTTTGTCCCCCAACCGACACCTCGACGCCGGCACGAACGAAGAACTGCTCGACCTGATCGCGCAAGTGCGTCGGGTTAGCGAGAGACCGACGGGCATCAAGTTTTGCATGGGCGCACCGGCCCCCATCGCGTCATTCCTTGATGCGATCGTCACGCGCGGCGTGGACAGCGCGCCGGACTATATCGTGGTCGATGGCGGTAATGGCGGGACGGGGGCGGCGCCTATGCCGCTGATCGATTCCACGGGCCTGACCGTGCGGGAGTCCCTGCCCATGCTAACCGACATGCTAGAGGCGCGCGGCCTGCGAAAGCGAATCCGTGTGGTCGCATCCGGCAAGCTGATCACCTCGGCCGATGCCGCTTGGGCGCTCGCGGCGGGCGCGGACATGGTGAACAATGCGCGGGGTTTCATGTTCTCGCTCGGCTGCATCCAGGCGCTGAAGTGCCATACCAACACCTGCCCGAGCGGCGTCGCGACGCATGACAAATCGCTCCAGAAGGGACTCGATCCCATGCTAAAATCCAACCGAGTGGCCAATTACGTCAAGACGCTGCTGAAAGAGGTCGAGATGATCGCTCATGCCTGCGGCGCGTCCGGTCCGTCACAACTGTCGCGCGACCATATCCGCGTCATGGAAGCCGATGGTAGCTCGCGCCCCTTCTGGCTCGAAGGGATGGATGAAGAGCTTGAGCACAAACGCCTGCTCGGCGTGGCGGAATAGGCAGCGACGCATAGGGTAGCTGCGGAGTCTATATCCAGTCCGGCACGCTTTCCTGCGCGAGTATGTCCGCAACGCTCGGACGCCGACGCACCACGGCATATCTATCGCCGTCCACCAATACTTCCGGCACCATGGGCCGCGTATTGTACTGGCTCGCCTGAACCGCGCCGTAAGCGCCCGCCGAGTGGATGACGATGAGGTCGCCCGCCTTCACCGCGCGCATCTCGCGCTGTTTCGCGAAGGTATCGCCGCTCTCGCAGACCGGACCGACGACGTCATAAACCGTAGCTGCGCCGCCCTGCCCCACGGGTTCGATTTGGTGGTAGGCATCATAGAGCGCTGGCCGGATGAGGTCGTTCATGGCAGCGTCGAGGATGAGAAAGTTACGGCCCGGAGCCTCCTTCACGTAGACCACGCGCGACAGCAGCACGCCGGAATTGCCGGCGATCATCCGGCCCGGCTCGAAGATGAGCTTTACATCCATGTCGGCGGTCAGGCGCTTGACCATGGCGGCATAGGCGCTGGGGAGCGGCGGCGCATCATCCGTGTCGCCGTAAGGTATGCCGAGCCCGCCGCCGAGATCGAAGCTCTCGATGGAATGACCGTCCGCGCGGAGTTCGCCGATCAGCCCGCCGACCCGCTTTATGGCGGCCTCGAACGGGGCGAGGTCGTCGATCTGGCTGCCGATATGGACATCCACGCCGACGACGCGGATGCCGGGAAGGGTCGCGGCCAGCGCATAGGCGTCCCGCGCTGTTTCCCAGGCGATGCCGAACTTGTTCTGGGCCGTGCCGGTGGTGATTTTTTCGTGCCCGCCCGCGGCTACATCCGGGTTAACGCGGAAGGCGATGCGCGCGGTGAGGCCGAGGCTTTGGGCGACCTCGCTGAGCGCGTGGAGTTCCGGCAGGCTTTCGACGTTGAACACGCCGATATCGGCTTCGAGCGCCGCCCGCATTTCCGCGCGTGTTTTGCCCACGCCGGAAAACACGATCTTCTCCGCAGGCACACCCGACCGCAGCGCACGCTTCAGCTCTCCCGCGCTGACCACATCCGCGCCTGCGCCGAGGTCGGCAAGCACGCGCAAGACGGCGAGGTTGGAATTGGCCTTCACGCTATAGGCGACCAGCGTGTCGACATCGGAAAACGCGTCGGCGAAGACGGTGTAATGGCGGGTCAGGGTCGCGCGTGAATAGACATAGACGGGCGTGCCGACGTCATCCGCGATGGTATGGAGGCTGACATCCTCGGCCTGCAGCGCGCCCGCGACGCGGTGGAAATGGCGCACCTATTCCTCGCGGCCCGTAATGGGATCCTCGAAGTCGGGGCCGTAAAACGGCTCGGGGTCTTCCGCGCCGTCCTCCTCGACATCCGCAGCCAGGGGAGGCGTGGCCAGCACGGGGCTCTCGCCGAAGACGGGATCGGCAGGGACGAGGTCGCCCTTGATGCCGCAAGCCGATAGCAGAAGGGCCGCGAGGATGAGGAGTGAACGTGTCATGCCTGCCGCCTAGCCCACACGAAGCGATAGGGAAAGCGCCAGGCGGGCCGCGATCACGCACATATGGCCGCATTTTCATTTTGCATTCAGCGGCGAGCGCCTAGTCTGGCGCAAAGGGATTGATCCATGAAACACACGCTCGTTACCGCGCTCGCCACCACACTGGCCTGCGCCACATCCATCACGGCCCTTGCCGATGACAGCGAGGGCTTGCGCGAAGAAACGCAGTGCCAGGGCTTTTGGGACGCCGTGGAAGCGCTCGACAAGTTCGCCGATATCGACGCCGACCGCCGGGACGTCGTCGATATCCTGCCCCGCCCGCGCTTTGCGGATGCGGGCGACGTGCCGCAACCCGACCGGGTGTTCTTCAAGCTCGGCGAGGAGGAGCGCGACCTGGTCGTCACGTCCGATGGCGAGGTCGAAGGCGTGTTCGAGACCGCCCGCGCCATGGGCGAGGACGCGGAAATGTGCGTCACCGACACCCATTTCGCCGGCACGCCCAAATCCGAGCCCGGCCGCAATTTCTATGTCGGCATGATCCCCGAATTCAAGGCGGCCCCGGGTCGTCACACGCTGGCCGAGCTCGAAGAAGGCGGCAAGGACGGCAAGAAATTCTTCAAGAAGCTCGCCCCCGGCCCGCTCTCCATGTTCGTGCCGAGCCTCGACCATATCATGGTCAGCCACCCCTTCGACGACGTGGACGCCCTGCCCCGCGTCTATGCCCTGCGCGGCACGGAAGAGCTCGGGCAAGTCACCCTGGAGCCGCTCGACACCACGCAACTCCTGTCGCTTGAGACCCTCGAAGAGATGGGCGCGGACGCCATCCGCGTGGAGGGCGCCTATCGCCTCTTCCCCATGCCGGACGCCAAGACTATCCGCCGCTTTATGGACTAGCCCGAACGCGCTAAGCCTTCCGCATGACCCTCCAACTCGGCCCCGAAATCAAAAGCCCCTGCGTGCTCATCTGCCAGCTCGACCTCAAGAGTGGCCTCTGCGCGGGGTGCGGGCGGGACAAAGATGAGATACGCTACTGGCTGCGCTATACCGATGCGGAGCGGGAGGCGGTGATGGAGGAGCTGCCTGCGCGGATGGAGGCGGCGGGGTTGACGTAGACTGAGTTTACGACTCTTGAATGTTTTACCAATCATTGTTTTCATAGTACGATGGTTTTTAAAGGCACAGTTATGCTTACAACAATCGGATATGAACGCGCTGATCTTTCAGATTTTTTAAACACCCTGGAAGAAGCTGGTGTGGAAGTGTTAGCTGACATTCGAGATCGTGCGCAATCTAGGCGTAAAGGCTTCTCAAAAACTGCATTATCAAACGCTCTTGCAGAGCGTGGAATATCTTATGTCCATTTTAGAGATCTTGGAGACCCCAAAGAAGGGCGTGAAGCGGCACGGCGTGGCGACCTCGCGCGCTTCAGAAAAATCTTCTCACAAGTGATGGCTTCCCCGCAAGCACAAGATGCACTCGCTGAAGTTTCCAAGCTCTCTGAAGACAACAACGTGTGCTTGCTGTGTTACGAAAGAGATCACAGAGACTGTCATAGAGCTATAGTTGCGTCCGCTGTTAGCAAACAGTCGGGTATAAAGCCTTTGCACCTTAGGGTAAGGAAGTTTCCGCGTGCAGCTTAAAGATGACGAGTGCTTTAATTTAATTAAAGCAATCCCTCATCGCTCCAGCAACTATTTTGAGACTGTTTGCTGCGCTGGGGTAGGTCGAGATAGAAAGTGGCGTCGTCAGTATCCAGTTCCATTTAGGATATTAGGACCAGGACAGAAATTCTCTCGATGGGATTGGCTATCATATAAATATGTAGACCCCAAAAACGACAAGCGTTTTGAAAGTCAGAAGGTTGTTTCAGACACACTAAAGATTGGGCTGAAAGTCAAACCTCCTGAGCGAGCAAGCTTCTTGAGCCCATTGGTTCGTGGCTCTTTACAAGAAGCAAATGACAAGGGAGAATCACTGACTTTAGTACGCCCTTTAACCTTGAGGATCACCCATAAGGAGAAGACTCCCAAACTGCTGATTAGTGAGACTAGAAAACATGCTGCTATGGCAAGTCAACTGTCACTACTTGAGAACGACCACGAAGCCTTGCCACTAAAGCCATGCCCATACGAGTTTAAAGTCCACTGGACTGACCAATATGGAACAAAACACACTCATACGAGCGATGATTGGGAAACTTCCGCCGCTTTTTTCAACTTCCGCCGGCGATACATTAACGAGGAAGAGGCAATAGAGCGTCTAAAGGGAAAATATGCTGACTATCTTAAGCGCGGTTTAGTTCTAGGATTTAGTACACACAGCCTAAGAAATGTCACAAATAATACTTCTAATCAGTGGCTCTTAGTTGGAATGATACGCCTAGACGAAGAAGAACAAGGCAGTCTTTTGCTAAACTAGAAAACTTAATCATCCATCTTCAGCGCCGCGATGAACGCCTCTTGCGGGATATCCACGCGCCCGAACTGGCGCATGCGCTTCTTGCCCGCCTTCTGCTTGTCGAGCAGCTTGCGTTTGCGGCTCGCGTCGCCGCCATAGCATTTCGCGGTGACGTCTTTGCGCATAGCCGCAATTGTTTCGCGGGCGATAACCTTGCCGCCGATGGCGGCCTGGACGGGAATTTTGAAGAGGTGGCGCGGGATGAGGTCCTTGAGGCGTTCGCACATGGCGCGGCCGCGGTTTTCGGCGCGGGAGCGGTGGACGAGCATGGAGAGCGCGTCCACGGGCTCTCCATTGACGAGGATGCTCATCTTTACGAGGTCGCCCTCGCGCACGCCGATGGGTTGGTAGTCGAAGCTGGCATAGCCTTTGGAGACGCTCTTCAGGCGGTCGTAGAAATCGAACACCACCTCGTTGAGCGGGAGTTCGTATTCCACCATGGCACGCGGGCCGACATAGGTCAGCTTGGTCTGCACGCCGCGGCGGTCCTGGCAAAGTTTGAGGATGGGGCCGAGATGGTCGTCGGGGGTCAGGATGGTGGCCTTGATCCACGGCTCCTCAATGCTTTCGATCTTCATGACGTCGGGCATGTCGGCGGGGTTGTGGAGCTGCATATCGGTGCCATCGGCCATGTTGAGCGTATAGACCACGGAGGGAGCGGTCGTGATGAGTTCGAGGTTGAACTCACGCTCCAGCCGCTCCTGGATGATCTCGAGGTGAAGCAGGCCGAGGAAGCCGCAGCGGAAGCCGAAGCCGAGCGCGGCACTCGTTTCCATCTCCCAGGAAAAGCTCGCATCGTTCAGGCGAAGGCGGCCCATGGCGGCGCGTAGGTCTTCGAAATCGGCGGCGTCCACGGGGAAGATGCCGCAAAATACGACGGGCTGGGCGGGTTTGAAGCCCTCCAGCGCGGTCTCGGTCGGGCGGCGCTCATGGGTGATGGTGTCGCCGACGGCGGCGTCCGCGACTTCCTTGATGGAGCCGGTGAAAAAGCCGACCTCGCCGGGGCCGAGCTCTGGCAGGTTCGTCGCCTTGGGGGTGAAGACGCCCACATTGTCCACGGTGTAGGTCGCGTCCGTGTTCATCAGGCGGATTTTCTCGCCCTTCTTGATGGTGCCCTCGACGACGCGGAAGAGCACGACCACGCCCATATACTGGTCATACCAGGCATCGATGAGCAGCGCCTTGAGCGGGGCGTCCGGGTCGCCGTATTTGGGCGCGGGCAGGCGCGTGACGATGGCTTCCAGCGTTTCCTTGATGCCGATGCCGGTCTTGGCGGAGGTCAGCACGGCATCAGAGGCGTCGATGCCGATCACGTCCTCGATCTGGGCCTTGATGCGGTCGGGCTCGGCGGCGGGAAGGTCGATTTTGTTGAGCACCGGCACGATCTCGTGGTCGTGATCGATGGCCTGATAGACATTGGCGAGCGTCTGGGCCTCGACGCCCTGACTGGCGTCCACAACCAGCAACGAGCCCTCGCAGGCCGAGAGCGAGCGCGAGACTTCATAGGCGAAGTCGACGTGACCGGGTGTGTCCATGAGGTTGAGCACATAGGTCTCGCCATCATCGGCGGTGTAATCGAGACGCACGGTCTGGGCCTTGATGGTGATGCCGCGCTCGCGCTCGATATCCATGGAGTCGAGCACCTGCTCCTGCATCTCGCGATCGGTGAGCCCGCCCGTAAGGCTGATCAGGCGGTCGGCCAATGTGGACTTTCCGTGATCGATATGGGCGACGATGGAAAAGTTCCGGATGTTGGCCTGTTTGGTCATGGTGGGGATGTAGCGGTGCGCGCCCAAAAGGAAAGCGCGGGATGCGGTCGCAGCCCGCGCCCGCAAAGCCACGTTCGGGCAAGCTTTAACAGCCTGTTTACCCTGACGGCTAAGAGCATTTTCAGTTTTGCACACTATTAGCGTTAATGCGTGTCCGGACTGTCCGGGAACACCGGCAGGAGGGCTCAAGTGACAGCACGACAGTCCGCCTATCTGGATATGTTGCGGGTCGTTGCCGCACTGGTGGTCGTGATGGGCCATATTTCGCTCAAGCGGTTTTCCGGCGACACCCATGCGATCATGCGCGATCACGCCTTTGCAAGCGACGCCGTGATCGTCTTTTTCGTCCTGTCGGGCTTCATCATGGCGTTCGTTGTGGCGGAACGTAACCGCGGGGCGGCGAATTTCGCATTTTCGCGCGCGACACGGATATTCAGCGTGGCAATCCCCGCCTTGATCCTGACCATCATTATTGATGCAGTCGGCTATATGCAGGCACCGGACTTCTATGATCAGCATATCACTCCATCACCGGGCACGAATTGGGAGCGTGCAGTGAGAGCGCTTACATTTTCCACGCATTGGTGGGAGCTGCGCCTGCCGCCCGGAAGCAATGCGCCGTGGTGGTCGCTCAGCTATGAGGTTAGCTATTACGTCCTGTTCGGGATGTTTGTTTTTCTGCGCGGCTGGATGCGTTGGGTCTGCTTGACCCTGGGCGCGGTGATTGTGGGGCTGAACACGCTCTTGCTGATGCCGGCCTTCCTCATGGGCGTGGAGCTGTACCGGCAGATTGGTCGCGGAGGTGTGAAAGTCGGTATGGGTCAGTCTCCAGCGGGCAGAGCCATCACAATGGCGGTCGCCCCGCTTGTTGCCTATGCCGTGCTACACACCTTTGGTGTTCCGGCGTTTCTGGAAACACTGACGTCGGACTTCGCAAGACTTGTCGGTCTGAAACTTCAGTTTTCATATAACTTTTTCTGGGCGGCGATCGTTGCCTATCTGGTCTGCCTACACCTTAAGGGTATGTGGAGATTGCTCGCGACCGACCACACCTTGGGCCGGGTGGCGCGCGCGGGAAAATGGCTCGCGGGTGGGAGTTTCTCGCTCTACCTCGTGCATTTTCCTGTACTGCACATCCTCGAAGTCAGTGTTGCGAAGACGGGCACGCAGTGGCTTGATGACTTGGTGATGCTATTTGTAACGATCGGGATATGCTATGCATTTGCCGCCGTGTTCGAGCGCCCATTGGCGAGACTTCGCCGCGGTGTGCGCGCTGTGATGGACAGGTTGCGGCAACCGCGCATGACAACAGAACAGACCGTATAAAAAAACCCGCTGCAAGAGCGGGCTTTAGAAGCGTGAAGAGGTCGCGGTTTACGCAAAACCCTTGAACTTGTCCTTGAACTTGGACACGCGACCACGCTCGGAAATGCGGGCTTCGCCGCCGGTCCAGGCAGGGTGCGTCTTGGAGTCGATGTCGAGGGTCAGCGTGTCGCCCTCCTTGCCCCAGGTGGAGCGCGTCTCATAGGTGGAGCCATCGACCATTTTCACGGTGATGGTGTGGTATTCGGGGTGGATGTCTTTTTTCATGGATCTTGTCTCTGATTGACCACGGAGCACGTATTGGACGAGCGCTCCGCCGGGGTGGATGGCCGATAGTTTGACTATGCAAAATGGTCAAGGCAAACAATCAGAATGCAAGAACCGAGCACGGATGATAGGCATCACAACTGGAGTTGGTTTTTCGGTGCGACGGCTGGGGTCATCGGCTTTGGTATGTTTGTGTACTCGTCATTCATCTCTCAGATAACACAGTCGGTGACAGACCTTATTGAGAGACTTGAGGAAGTCGAAAGCAAGACAGCAAATGTGCGAGACTTGAACGGGGTCAAAGTGAAGACACCGGATCTCTTGGACGTCATTGCGAGCGTCGAGGACAATTTTGCGCCGATAACGGTGTCCATAGTAACGGATTCCGATGATCCTTATGGTCTGCAAATGGCTGAAGGTGGCAATGTCTCGGAAGCTTTAATGCAATGCATCGATGACACACACTGCTTGGAACGACCAAATGCGATGGCGTGGCTCTCCATTCTGGAAATTTCAAACTACCAGACATCTTCAATCAGCCTGTCCTTTCCCAAAGAAACTGTTGCTGAAGCTCTAAAGGGCAAACTGGACCAAGCTGATGACCGAAGCATTTTGCGGGAATGCATCGCACTTGAAAGACTATGCGAAGGGCAGTCTGACGCCGAACTATTTGAAAATGCCAAGCGCGTGCTTCGCGTCGCTGATGAACGCTTCACACGCACAATCGAACGCATGATGGAGTCCGCTGATCTCGACAGCCCAATCGCACAGAACGAATTGGGACACGCCTATATGAATGGCGAACTCGGTCTTCCTCGCAATTATAATCTTGCTGAAGGCTATCTGGTCAATGCAGTCGCAAAGAGAGACCCTTATGCCATGTTTGGACTTGCAAAAATGCTTAAGGACGAGCGGGCATCGGAGACGGTTGCTGAAAATTACTATATAGATGATTTGCTTCTTAGGGCTTTTGAGCAAGGCTATATCGATGTTGCCCCCATCATTGTGCACAGACACGACTCCAATGGGCCAAATATCGATGAAGCGGTTCGCATTGCTAGAGATGATCCAATGGCAAGGTCCACACTTCGTGAGTGGGACGAAGAACCGCCAACGTAAAACGAATTGCGCCATTAGGTATCTATCCGGTGCATGGCTGGAATTCAGGCGCGCGTCTTGATGGCGCAAGACAGAGTTCATAGTCTTGATCTAGAGGAGAGCCCCATGAGCCAGCCTGTGACCATTACCGATACCGTGCACCCCGACGCGCCGCTCGAGCAATATTTGGGGGCGCCGGCTTGGGCGAAGAATCCGGTGCGGCCGTTCAAGGCGCTCGGACATATGCGGAAGCTTATTGCGGACAAGGAAGCGACGGAGGAGGTGTTCTACATCCTGCGGGCGCTGAACGGGAATGTGTATGAGCGGCGCTTTCAGGAATTTGTTGCAAGCGAGGACGGGCAGGCGCGGATGCGGCAGGCGCGGGTCTTGCCGCCGCTGCTGGATGATCATGAGCGCTGGATGGCACTCCCGGACGGCTCGTTCGGGCGGGCCTATGTGGCCTTCATGCAGTGCGAAGGGCTGACGGCGGCGGGGCTGGTGGCCGAGAGCCAGAAGCCGACCGGCTCCAGGGCGTGGCGTGAAAAATCCGATCCGCTGCGCCTGTGGTGGGGCGATCGTTCACGCGACACGCATGATATGTATCATGTGCTGACGGGTTTGGGGCGGGATGCGCTGGGCGAGGCGTGTGTGTTGAGCTTTACCTATCCGCAGCATGGCGGTCGGGGGCTGAAGTTTATCGCGTGGCTGGCGGTGCTGGAGGCTCGAAAAGCCCTGCCGAAAGGTGCGCCGGCTTTTCGTGCGCTTCGGGAGTGCGAGCGGATGGGGCGCGAGGCCATCGATGTGGATGCGCAAGACTTGCTGGCGCTGTTTCCGCTGCCGCTAAGTGAAGTGCGCGAGCGTTTGAGGATCGGGACGCCGGAGGCCTATCACCGATGCCACGCGCTGTGCCGGGATGCGGGGATCGATCCGTATATGCTGATCTCGCCAGCCTGAATTCAGGCATTCGGGGTTAGACGTTCGGGAACACGGAGCGGTGAGTTGCCGTTGACCTCTCATGCGCTACGCTCCGCGTATATCGAGAGGACACACCATGAGACTTTTGACCACCACGGCTGTTTTTGCCGCAATGATTGTTAGCCCCGCCCTCAACCCCGCTTTCGCGCAGGATATGTCCGCGCAGACTGTCGAGGGCACGGACGGCTCGAGCGTCGAGATCACGCCGCTGGAAACCTTTGACGCGGCGTGGGCGATGACGTTCCTGCCGGATGGAACGGGCGTGGTGACGGAAAAGTCCGGCGACATCTGGCGCATCGACCGCAATGGCAAGAAGACGGGCCGCATCAATAATGCGCCCAAGGTCGTAGAGCGCGGCCAGGGCGGCATGGGGGATTTCATCGTCGCACCGGATTTCGCAGAGACCGGGACGGTCTATCTGTCCTATGTGGAGCGTGACGCAAAGAACGATCAGTTATCGGGAGCCGTGGTCGAACGCGCCACGCTGAACATGTCCGGCAGTGGCGGGCAGCTTTCCGAACGCGAGATCATCTGGACGCAAAGTCCCAAGGTAATGGGCAATGGCCATTACGGGCATCGCCTGACCATCAGTCCCGACAACGCGGAGATGGGGGCGGGCTACCTCGTCATCTCCTCCGGAGAGCGGCAGAAGTTCACGCCCGCGCAGAACATGGACATGAACCTGGGCAAGATGATCCGCATTAACACCGATGGCAGCGTGCCCGAAGACAATCCGTTTTTCGGTCAGGGTGGCGTGACGGAGGAGATCTGGAGTCTGGGTCACCGCAACCCGCTGGGTATCGACTTCGATGCAGACGGCGTGCTGTGGGAGCATGAGATGGGCCCGCGCCATGGCGACGAGCTGAACCGAATCGTGCGCGGCGAAAATTACGGCTATCCGGTCGTGTCAAATGGCGATCACTATTCGGGCAAGAAAATTCCGGATCATGCCGACTTCCCCATTTATGAGAAACCCGCCGAGTGGTGGGATCCGGCGATCAGCCCGGCCGGGTTCGTGATCTACAAGAACGACCGTATGCCGGACTTCACGGGCAATGGCTTTATCGGCGGGTTGTCGAGCCAGGCGCTGGTGCGGGTTGGGTTCGATGAAGACGGAGTCGAAGAGCTGGGTCGCTATGAATGGGACGCACGTATTCGCGAGGTCGAGGAAGGGCCGGACGGCTTCCTCTATGTGTTGGAAGACGGCGAGGATGGACGCTTGTTGCGCGTCGTCGCGAAGTAGCGCTTAGCGCCTGAGCCAGGCGCGGGCGGCAAGGATGACCGCGCTTTTGACGACGCCGCGGATCTGCGGACTGCGATGGCCGAGACCATGGGCGCTATTGGTGACGTGTTCGCAATTGTTGGTGACCAGGCAATAGCGCTCGCCCGCGCGGCGTTCGAGCTCGGCCAGTGTCGCGCGCGGGTGACGCGGGCCGGGGCCTTCGTTGAGGATGCGCCGTCCGCCCGAAAACTGTTCGGGGCTGACTTTTTTCATGCCGCCCTGCTTGAAGCTGTTGGCCCAGATATGGCCGTCTTCGGCAACGGTGCCAACATGGTCATAGAGACCGCAGCGCACACGCACGCGGTCGCCGGGGCGGAACGAGGATGACAGAAAGCTTCGGCTCATGAAGCAAGGGTAGGTGCGGGGGAAGCGGGGTGTCAATGTGATTGCGCTTCTGGAAAAGCCGTTGTGGACCGCCAAAACTCGTCAGAGCGAAAGGGCCATATAGCGCGAGCTATCGCCAAGAGGGTTGTCGTAATAGCTGGCAATATCGGTGAAGCCGAGACGCTCATAAACGGCATTGGCGTGTGTGAGTCCGGGATTGGTATCGAGATAAACGGTGGCGTAGCCGTGGTCGCGGGCGGCGGTCAGCGCCGCGCGGGTAAGAGCCTCGCCACATCCTTTTCCCCTGCCCTGTGGGCGGACGTAAAGGCGTTTCAGTTCGCAGATGGTGTCCCGAAAGGGCTTGATACCGCAAGCTCCCACAGGCGCGCCGCCAAGCGTTGCGAGAACAAGCGCGTCATAGATCTTTGGAAAGTCCGCGAATTCGGCCGCCGTGCCCTGAAAGTCGAGCGATGCGCCGAGGAAGTCTTCCACGAATCGGAGATAGTCCGTGAATATGGCTTTGACAGCGGAGATGTCGGACGGGGTGGTCGCCAAACATATCGTCAAATCGGGCTTAGGCGCCCGCATCGGATTCGAGCGCCATCAGAAGCGCGGCTGTCGCACGACCCGTTTCGGGGAGCGCGCGGGAGCGTTCATACTGAATGATGGCGTCGGCGGTCTTGGTACCCGTCAGGCCGTCCGGCGTGCCCGTATCAAAGCCGAGCTGGTTCAGCAGCGACTGTACCTGACGGACATTGTCGCGGGACAGGCCCGCCGTCTGGACGGGTGCCCAGGGCAGATCGCGGAAAATGCCGTTGGTGGCCTCGTCCATGGGCGTCACGCGGAAGGAAGCGATGCGGGATTCCGCCTCGGTGACCTGTTCGGCCGTTAGTTCGGATCGGAGGGAGCCCAGGCGCTCGCCCGCTTGCTGGTCGCCGTTTTCGGAAGCGATGGCATACCATGCATAGGCGCGGACAGGGTCGCGAGTGACGCCAAAGGCTTCACCGCGGTCGAGCAGATAGGCGAGATTGAACTGGCTATCGACTACGCCCATGCGCGAGGCCTTGTCGAACCATTCGATGGCACTGGGGCGGTCGGGCGTGCCGGTGACGAGTCCTTCGGCGTGGAAGAGCCCGATATCGTGCATGGCAATGCGGTGGCCTGCACGGGCCGCGAGCTCTGTCAGGCGGGAGGCTGTGGCGTAATCCTGCGTGACGCCCTGGCCTTGTTCATAGAATTTCGCGAGGCGATATTGCGCGGCGGGAAGACCGCTATCGGCGGCGCGGCGCACGAGCTCTATCCCTTCGGGGATGCGCCCTTCTTCGACGCGGATGAGGCCCATCTGGTACTGGGCAATAGGATTTCCAGCCTCGACGGCGTCCAGCAGCGACTGGCCTTGCGGGGATGAGGTATCGACACGCGGCACATCAAGGTCGGAGATGTCGCCAATGGGTGTTGTCGTGACGACCTGACCCGGTGTTGCGAAAGCCGCAGAGTCTTGCGTGACAGTCTGGGGCGCGCCGAGTTGGAGCGTGGGATCGGGCGGAGCGGGAAGATCGGTCGCTTCAACTGTGGCGGGGAAGCGGGGCGGAGCAATGGGTTCGCTATCGTTTCCGCTAAAGCTGTTCATGGCAATCAGGCCGATTAGTCCGACAGCGACGGCCGCCCCGGTGATGCGCACATTGCGGCCCTTGAGCGCGCTGAGCACAGCGGAGCCCGTCCCGCCTTCAGCGCCACCAATGCGGGAGCCAGTCTCGGACAGACCTGCCTCGGCATAACCTGGATTGATATAGGGGAGATCCGCATCGCCGATTGCGGGCACGATGGAGGGGTCAAAGCGGGCGGGCGCTGCCTGCGCGTCCAGAGGGTCGAGCGCGGCGAAGTCGGGTATGCTTGCAGACGTCGCCATTGGCGCGGGAACGTTTACAGGCATGTTCAAAGGCAGAGGTGCCGGCATGGGGGCATAGCCAGGCTGGGTCTGGGCCTGGGGCTGGGTCTGGGTCTGGGCCTGGGTCTGGGGATGCGTCTGGGGTGCGCTGTGGCCAAACGGCTCTGCAAATTGGGCGGAGCCGACGGCGTCATAGCCCTGTGTCGTATAGGGAGACGGCGCGACGGATGTCGCCTGCGTCGTCGCGGGTGGTACGAACTCGACGGGGAAATGGTCGGGGCGGTCGAAATTGTGGGAGGCCGCATTCGCGGACTCATAGACAACATCCGTGCGGGCATTGGCAATCGGGGCGGGCGTAAGGGCGTTGGACGCCATCCGGGGCGAGGCCATGGCCGGGCTGAGCTCGACAACATTGGACGGGGCGGGATGTTGCGGAGCCGGTGGGCTGGCGGCCTGTGAGGTGAGGGGGGCCTGAATGGGTTGGGAGACGGCATATTCGAGATTTTCGAGACGCGCGGTCAGAGCGGCGAGTGCGCTCTCCTGGCGGCGGGCCGATTCTGTCAGCTCGGAGCGTGTGACCTCGGAGCGGCGCTGTGTTGCTTCGACCTGGGAGGCGAGAGCGGCACGCACGGCGCCGATTTCCGTCGAGGTGCGGTCGGAAATCGACTCGAGCTTGTCGCCCATGGCGGCGACGGGCGCGGTGCGGGCGGCCTCTATGTCGCGGCGCAATCCGGTGGCGAGCTCGACCATGCGTTCGCCGATATCGCCGAGGCCCTGCGCCGTGTCGGCTTCGACGCTGTCGATACGCTGGGACAGCGCGGTCGTGGCGTCGCGGCCCTTGACCTGCGCCGCCTCGACACGTGCAAAGCGGGCATCCGTGGCGCGTGCGATGTCTGCAAGTTGCGAAGACAAGCGCGCGAGGCGGCCATGGCTGTCCCGCTCGGCCTCTTCGAGGCGGGCATCCACGCTGGACAACACGGCGCTCATCCGTTCGGCCCCGTCCGAGGCGAGCGCGGCTTTCAGGTCGTGGCGAACCTGTGCGCGGATGTCGGCAGACGCCATGGCAAGATCGGATTCCGCCTGTTTGATATGGCGGCGCATGGAAGTGCGATCGGCTTTCGTTTCTTTGAGGGCGGTCTCACCGAGGGCATCCATTGCGCTTTGCAGTGTGCGGATGCGGCGGGCGTGACGCTCGTCTGCGCGCGACAGCTTGGCCGCAATCTGTTCGAGCTGGGCATGAAGCGCGGGGATGGTGCGGGGCGCGGGCTTGGTTCGGGGCGCGGGCTTGGATTTCGACGCCGTTCTGGATTTCGACGCCGCTTTGGGTTTGGGCGCAGGTTTGGGCTTGGGAGAAGGTTTGGGCTTGGGCTGGCTTTTCGCTTTGGGTTGAGGCTGTGACTTGGCCTTGGTCGCGGATGTTTTTGCAGCCGATGTCGCTTCGACCGGAGCTTTTTTCGTTGCTGCGGTTTTTGCGGCCGCTTTTTTGGCGCGGGGTTTGCTCGTGCGAGGCTTACTGGCGCTCGGCTTACTGGCGGATGTCGGCGCAGCTTTAGCGGTCGCCTTCCGGGGGGAAGGGTCGGGCGTATTCGGCAATGCTGTTGTGTCAGCCATCTTGTCTGCCATGAATCCCCGCATAGGCGCAGCCCTCCTGCGATTGCAGGGAGTCCGCCTTGAATGGCGCAATCACGGTTAATTTGGCGTTAAAAGTTAACGCGACCTGTTAACCTTCTCTGCGAAAGCTCCTCACAGCTGCCAGGGTTGACGTTGACGTTAACGTCAATCTGTGTCACATGATGAGGGTGAGCACTGCCAAACCGATGATTTCTAAGCGCCTTGAACTCCGCCTTTCCAATGGCGAACGGGTGGCCGAGCCCTATCAGTGGTCGATCCGGGCCTTCGCCGACATGTTCGACACGACGCCGCGGGCGATACGATTTTATGAGAGCAAGGGTTTGCTGTCGCCTGCCCGCCAAGGAACTGGCAAGGGATCGGGCCGTGTTTTTGGCGCGGTGGAATTTGCGCGGCTGGAGCGCATACAGCGCGCCAAGCGTCTGGGCTTTACACTCGACGATATTCGCGAGGTGTTCGAGGTCATCGACGGCGAGGTAACCGAGCCGTCCGAGCTGATGCGCCGAAAGGCCAATTTCGAGACGGTTTTGCGAGGGCTCGCCCGCCGACGTTCCGATATCGATGCCGTGCGCGCCGACATGAATGCGCTGTGCGAGAAGATCGACAACTATGCCCGCGCGCCGCGCGAGAGCACCACCTTTTTCCGCTTTGCCAAAGCTTACGAAGACCGTCTCAGCCGGTCGCTCAGCCCATCCTAGGAGAAATTTATGCCCGTCTATCAGGCCCCCACACGCGACATGAAGTTCCTCATTCACGAGGTTCTGAACTATGCCGAGATGCAGAAATACCCGGCGTTCGAGGACTTCGATTCGGATCTGGTCGATGCGGTCATCGACGAAGCCGCGAAGTTTTCTGAGGAAGTCCTGCAACCGCTCAACGCCGTGGGCGACCATGAGGGCTGCACACGCCACGGGGACGGCAGCGTCACCACGCCAACGGGTTTCAAAGACGCTTACAAGCAGATGGTCGAAAATGGCTGGACGGGCCTGACGCAGCCGACCGAGTATGGCGGCCAGGGCATGCCCGGCATGATCGGCATCGCCGCCGGTGAGATGCAGTCCACGGCGAACATGGCCTTTGCCATGTATCCTGGCCTGACGGGTGGCGCGATCAAGGCGATCATCGTCGGCGGATCGGATGAACAAAAGCAGACCTTCCTGCCCAAGATGATTTCCGGCGAATGGACGGGCACGATGAACCTGACCGAGCCGCATTGCGGCACGGATCTGGGCATGCTGAAGACCAAGGCCGTTCCCAATGGCGACGGCACGTACAAGATTTCCGGGCAGAAGATCTTCATCTCCGCCGGTGAGCACGACATGGCCGACAACATCATCCACCTCGTGCTGGCCCGCATCGAAGGCGCACCCGAAGGCACGAAAGGGATTTCGCTGTTTATCGTGCCAAAGTTCAAACTCGACGCGGACGAGAACCCCGGCGAGCGAAATCCGGTCTCCTGCGGCTCTATCGAAGAGAAGATGGGCATTCACGGCAACTCGACCTGCGTCATGAATTATGACGAGGCCGAGGGTTATCTGATCGGCGAAGCCAATAAGGGCCTGCGGGTCATGTTCGTGATGATGAACGAAGCGCGGATCGGTGTTGGCATGCAGGGCCTTGGCCAATCCGAAGTCGCTTACCAGAACGCCGCTGCCTATGCGAAGGACCGTATTCAGGGTCGCGCGCTGACGGGTCCGCAAAACGAGGACAAGCAAGCCGACCCCATCATCGTTCACCCCGATGTGCGGCGCATGCTGCTGGAAACGCGCGCACTGAACGAGGCGGGCCGTGCCCTGCTCTATTGGGCGGCCATGCACGAGGACATCGAAAAGCACACGGATGACGACAAGCTTGCCGAGAAATGCGACGATTACCTCGGCCTGTTGACGCCGGTCATCAAAGGCTACCTCACGGACATGTCGATGAAGACGACGATCGATTGCCAGCAGGTTTTTGGCGGCCACGGCTATGTCGAGGAATGGGGCATGAGCCAGTTCGTGCGCGATAACCGCATCGCGCTGATTTATGAGGGTGCGAACGGCATTCAGGCGCTCGACCTGGTGGGGCGAAAACTTGCCCGCAATGGTGGCCGCGCGCTGATGACGCTCAATCAGGAACTCGACGCCTTCATGGGGTCCATGGAAGACGAGCGCCTGGACGACTTCAAGACGGGACTTGCCGATTCCAAGACCAAGCTGACAGACGCCACGATGTGGTTGATGCAGAACGGCATGACCAATCCGAACAATGCGGGCGCGGGCTCTGTCGATTACATGCACATGATGGGCCTGACGACACTTGCCTTCATGTGGGCCAAGATGGCGGTCGTGGCGCAGAAAAAGATCGATGAGGGCAGCAATGAGGAGTTCTATCCGAACAAGCTGACTGTGGGCCGCTATTTCCTCGCGCGCATGCTGCCGATGCTCGATGCCCACCTTGCAAAGATCAAGAGTGGTGCGGAGCCGATCATGGCACTGGAAGCGGCGGCGTTTTAATTCAACTTCCTTCCCCTTGATGGGGAAGGTGGCGCTGCGCGGAGCGCAGGGTCGGTAGGGGTGAAAGCGGAACGAGACTAGACAAGATGGCGATGGCACTGCCCTCACCCCTTCCGGCCTCGCTTCGCTCACCCACCTTCCCCATCAAGGGGAAGGAAGATATTTCAAGAGGACACACCATGAGCAGCGTAATCGATTTCAAGAATCCCGAATGGTTTGACGAGGAAGACATCAACATCTTCCGCGACGCCGTGCACAATTTTTACAAGGGCGAGATGGCGGAGCATTCCGAAAGCTTCCGCAAGAACAAGGTCGTGGACCGCAAATTCTGGAACCAGGCGGGCGAGTACGGCCTGCTGTGTGTCTCCATGCCGGAGGAATATGGCGGCGGCGGGGGCGATTACCGTCACGAGATGATCATCATGGAAGAGCTGATGCGCGCAGGCGTGGACGGGTTCGGCCTGAGCCTCCACAACGCGATCGTCGCGCCCTACATCCTGCATTACGGCACGGAAGAGCAGAAGAAGAAGTGGCTGCCACGCATGGCGTCCGGCGAACTGGTCGGCGCGATCTGCATGAGTGAGCCATCTACGGGATCCGACCTGCAGGCCGTGCGCACCAATGCCAAGAAGTCCGGCAATGGTTGGGTCATCAACGGCTCCAAGACCTTCATCACCAATGGCGGGACAGCGAACCTTTTGATTGTGGTGGCCGACACGTCCAAGGAAGACGGCAAGGAAGGCAAGCATTCCAAATCGCTGTTCATCGTGGAGACGGATGAGGTGGAAGGGTTCCGACGGGGGCGCATCCTCGAGAAAGCCGGCATGCCCGCGCAGGATACGGCGGAGCTGTTCTTCGACGATATGCAGGTGCCGGCAGACTCGCTGCTGGGCGACGATACGGGCGAGGGTTTTATCCAGCTGATGACGGAACTGCCGCAGGAGCGCCTGAACATCGCCGTGGACGGTGTGGCCGCGATGGAGGAGGCGCTGCGCCTGACCATCGAGTATTGCAAGGACCGCAAGGCGTTCGGCAAACCGATCCTCGCAAACCAGCACATTCAGTTCGAACTCGCGGAGTGCAAGACGCTGACCCATGTGGCCAAGGCGTTTGTCTATGACTGCGCCAAGAAGCATTTGGACGGAGAGCTCGACACGACGACGGCGAGCATGGCGAAATACTGGGTGACAGATCGTCAGTGCGAAGTGATGGATCGCTGCCTGCAACTGCATGGCGGTTACGGCTTCATGGACGAGTACAAGATTTCGCGCCTGTGGCGGGACAGCCGTGTGCAGCGAATCTATGGCGGCACGAATGAAATTATGAAAATGGTGATCGCGCGAAGCCTCTAGAACCCGCTTGAATTAATTAGCTCCCGCACTTGATGCGGGACCTCCCGCCTCCAAATACCAAACAACGATGGAGATCCCGGATCACGTCCGGGAACTTTGCTTTTCACTCCACGGAGACCCCCCATGCAAGACGCCTATATTTTCGACGCCATCCGCACGCCGCGGGGCAAGGGCAAAAAGAGCGGCTCGCTCCATGAAGTGACGGCGCTCGATCTGGTGCAACAGCAGCTGGAGGCGCTGCGCGATCGCAACGATTTGGACACGTCCAAGGTCGATGATATTATCCTGGGCTGTGTCTCGCCTGTGGGTGAACAGGGCGCGGATATTGCGCGCACGGGGGCGATTGCGGCGGGTTACGACCAAAGCGTGCCGGGTGTGCAGATCAACCGGTTTTGCGCGTCGGGCCTGGAAGCGTCCAACATGGCCGCAGTGAAAGTCATGAGCGGGATGAGCGACATGGTCGTTGGTGGCGGCGTGGAGGCCATGAGCCGCGTGCCCATGGGCTCTGACGGCGGTGCGCTGGTCGTGGATCCTACGCTTGCCTATGATCACGCTCTGGTGCCGCAGGGTATTTCGGCGGACCTGATTGCGACACTGAACGGGTTTTCGCGCGACGATGTCGATGCCTATGCGGTGGAGAGCCAAAAGCGGGCGGCCAAGGCTTGGGAAGAGGGGCGGTTTGAAAAGTCGATCGTGCCTGTGAAAGACCAGATCGGGGCGGTCATTTTGGATCATGACGAACATATGCGTCCACAGACGGATATGCAGAGCCTCGGCAGCTTGAACCCGGCCTTCAAGGGCATGGGCGAAGTCATGCCGGGCATGAACGGGGTGGCCATCCAGAAATATCCGCAGGTCGAAAAGATAAATCACGTCCACCATGCGGGCAATAGCTCCGGCATTGTGGATGGAGCGAGTGTTCTGCTGTTCGGCTCCAAGGAGGCGGGCGAAGCGCAAGGCCTGAAACCCCGCGCGCGGATCAAGGCGGTGGCGAGCATCGGATCGGAGCCGACCATCATGCTGACGGGCCCGGAATTTGTGACGCAGAAAGTTCTCAAGATGGCGGGCATGAGCGTGGACGACATCGATATCTACGAGCTGAACGAAGCCTTCGCATCCGTTGTGATGCGCATGATGAAGGCGCTCAAGATTGACCATGACAAGATGAACGTAAATGGTGGTGCGATCGCCATGGGCCACCCGCTGGGTGCGACCGGGGCAATGATCCTCGGCACCATGGTGGATGAGCTCGAGCGCTCCGACAAGGAAACGGCGCTGATCACGCTCTGCGTCGGTGGCGGCATGGGTACGGCGACCATCATCGAGCGGGTGTAAATTTACAAACTGACCTCCCGCCCTAGTCCTTCGAGACGCCGCTTCGCGGCTCCTCAGGATGAAGGGCTAACGGTATAGACGACAGAGAGCCTTCATCCTGAGGTGCGAGCGCAGCGAGCCTCGAAGGACGAAGGCGGGACCAAATAATTAAACAGGAGACCTCCAATGGCCCTTCCCGATATGCACCACTTCGATCTTTCGCTGGATGACGGCGTCTTGATTGCGACCTTCGACACGCCCGGGCGCAGCATGAATGTGCTGAGCGAGACGGCGGTCAAGGAATTCGGCGAGCTTGCCGACTATGTTGAAGGCGCGGAAAACGTGAAAGGGATGGTCATCACATCCGGCAAGGCGGCGTTCTGTGCGGGTGCAGACCTCGAGGAAATGGGCGATATGTTCGGCAATGCGCGCAAGCTCGCGGCCGAGGGGCCGGAGGGACGCAAGGAATTGTTTGAGCAGACGGTCACTCTGAACCTGGCTTTTCGCAAGCTCGAAACCTGTGGCAAGCCCGTCGCAGCAGCCGTCAATGGTCTCGCGCTCGGCGGCGGATTCGAGATCGTGCTGGCCTGCACGGGGCGCTTTGCGGCCAATGACAATCCGAAGCTGAAGTTTGGCTTGCCCGAAGCTATGATCGGTCTGCTGCCGGGTGCGGGCGGGACGCAGCGCCTGCCACGTATCGTGGGACTGATGAATGCGGCGCCTGTGCTGATCCAAGGCAAGCAGCTCAAGCCAGCGGAAGCGCTGAGCATGGGGATCCTGCATGGGCTGGCAGAGTCCGACAAACTGGTCGAGACGGCCAAGCAGTGGGTGCTGGATAATCCCAAAGCGGTGCAGCCTTGGGACAGTGACAAGTTCCGCTTTCCGGGCGGTGCGCCCTACACACCTAAGGGCCTGCCGATGTTTGCGGGTGCATCCGCCATGGTGCGCAAGGAAAGCTATGGCAATTATCCGGCGATGGGAAATATCCTCAAGGCCGTCTATGAGGGGAGCCAATTGCCAATGGAGGCCGCTCTGCGGGTCGAGAGCCGGTATTTTGCAGACCTTTTGATCCGGCCCGAGAGCCAGAACATGGTGCGCTCGCTGTTCCTGTCCAAACAGGCGCTGGAAAAAGGCGGTGCGCGGCCTGCGGGCACGGAGGCCAAGCCGGTCAAGAAGATCGGCGTGATCGGCGCGGGCTTCATGGGCGCGGGCATCGCGAATGTGTCGGCCAAGGCCGGGCTCGACGTCGTGCTGATCGACCGCGACGACGAAGGCACGGCGCGCGGGATGAAGCACATCACCGATTACTGGGAAAAGCGTCTCAAGCGTGGCCGCACGACCGAGGACAAGATGAAGGCGATCATCGACCGCGTCACGGCGACGACAGATTACAATGCGCTGGACGATGTCGACCTGGTCGTGGAAGCGGTGTTCGAGGATAGCGACCTGAAAAATAAAATCACAAAGATGGCCGAAGATGTGCTGCCCGAAACGGCGGTGTTCGGCACGAATACCTCGACCATTCCGATCAGCGATCTGGCCAAGGCGTCGAAGAATGCTGACAAGTTCGTGGGCATCCACTTCTTCAGTCCTGTCGAGAAGATGATGCTGGTGGAGATCATCCGGGGCGAGAAGACGTCGGACGAGACATTGTCGCGCGCGGTGGATTTCGTGACTGCGATCCGCAAGCTCCCCATCATCGTGGAAGACACGCGGGCGTTTTACGCCAACCGCTGCGTGCACCGCTTTATTACCGAAGGCATGGAAATGCTGAGCGAGGGCATTCCCGCCGCCATGATCGAGAATTGCGCCAAGATGGCGGGCATGCCCGTCGGGCCGCTCAGCCTGCAGGACGAGGTCGCAATCGATCTGGCCTATAAGGTGATGGTGCAGTCCAAAAAGGATCTCGGCAGCCAGTATAATGGCGGAAATGCCGAGCCGATCATCACGACCATGTTTGAGGCCGAACGCTTGGGACGCAAGAACGGCAAGGGCTTTTACGTCTATGAGGGTCGCGACAAGAGCCTGTGGCACGAGCTGGATCAGTTCGCCAAGGACGGCGTACTGGAAGGCGACGACCTGCCCGACCCGCGCGATGTGATGGACCGCATCCTTTATACCCAAGCCATCGAGGCGGCGCGCTGTTTCGCCGAAGGCGTCATCGACGATCCGCGTCAGGCCGATCTCGGCTCCATCTTCGGCTGGGGCTTCCCGCCATATACAGGTGGCGTGATCAGCTTCATCGACAATCAGGTGGGCGTGAGTGCCTTCGTGGAGCGGGCGGACGAGCTCGCCAAACATTACGGCCCGGCTTTCGAGGTGCCGCAGGCGCTCCGCGACATGGCCGCATCCGGCGAGACCTTTTACGGGCGCTGGATGGGTACCGCGAAGAAGGCCGCGTAGTTGCTGCCTTCGGAGGCCGAGATCAGTGATTTCATCATTTCTGAGGTCGGCTCTCGGCAGCGAAAGATAGCTTGGCTCATCGGCATGATGGTTCAAACGTATCGTGTGAATGAGTTCGTCGCAGCCGAAGAGATATATGCCCGAATCCATTCTGGAACACTTGTGTGTCATGGAGACATGAAAGACTGGCGCAGGTGTGAGATCAAAGTATCGAGAGACAAGACATGAGCAGCAAAGTCACCACCACAATCGACGGCAAGCTCGCCACCATCCGCATGGATGACGGCAAGGCCAATGCCTTCGACAACGCTATGTTCGATGCTGTGAATGCGGCGTTGGACGAGGCGGATGCGGCGAAAGCCGTGGTCGTGCTGCGCGGGAAAGAGGGGATCTTTTCGGGCGGGTATGATCTGAAGACGTTGATAAGCGGGCCGGAAGCGGCACGCCAGTTGGTCAAGCGTGGGTCGGAATTGGCTGTACGCTTTATGGAGCGGCGTCATCCGGTAATCTGCGTGTCCGATGGGCATTGCATTGCGCTGGCCGCGTTCCTGTTCATGGGAGCGGATTGGCGAATCGGGAAGTTGACCAAAGACGGGGACTCCAACTTCAAGGTTGGCCTGCCGGAGACGCCGAACAACCTGCCCATGCACAATTTCGGGCGTGAGATCGCGGCCTATCGCTTGAGTCCGCCGCTATTCGTGCGCGCGTTCCTGCATGGCGAAATGTTCCCGCCCGCTGATGCCGTGGATGCAGGCTATTACGACGTGGCGACCGATGACGTGGACGCAGCGATCGCGACGGCGGTGGCGGCGATGAGCCAGATCAACACGGCCGTTTATGCCAACAATAAGGCCATGGCATTCAAGACTGTGATGCCGACGCTTAAGCAAGCCATTGCGGATGACCTGGAGATGGGTGCCAATTTCGGATGATCGACGTGAGCGATCTGGAAGCGCTGGAATGGCGCATCGCGGATGCGGTCGCGGCGCGGACGGGGCTGCGGGTGGCGCGGGTGGACTATAAGCCGTCCGGGCGTGGCCGGGGCTTTCGTGACGACGTGAAGGTAAGCGTGATGATCGAGCATCAGGTTGCGGCAGTGACGGGCGAGCAGGGGCTGGGTGTGACAGATGCCGTGTTCGACACCATCCGCGAGGCTTTCGCGGGCGTCTATCCGGTCGTGTCATCGCATTTTGCGCACGGGCAGGAGGTCGCGGGATTTTAGGCCGGGACATGATCGCAACGGCCAAGGTGCTGGCAGGGCTGGACGCGCCGGGGCAAGCGGATTTGCGGCGGGCTGTCAGCACAGCCTATTACGGGATGTTCCACGCGTTGTGCGATTTGTGCGCAAGTGCGCTGCACGGGCCTGCGGGCCCGGACAGGGCGGAGCGGGCGTGGCGGCAGACCTATCGCGCGGTCAACCACAACACGGCCAATACGGCGTGCCGACAGGTCAATGATGCAGAGTTCGATTTTCCAGACGCGATCAAAGCGTTCGCGCGAACATTTGCGACCCTGCAAGCGCAGCGCCACCTGGCGGATTACGATCCGGCAGCGGAATTCTGGATTGAGGATGTGCGGGTGGAGATAGTGAAGGCGCAAGCCGCGATAGAGGCGCTGGACGGCGCGGATGCGAGCGATATGTCGGCTTTTGCGGCGCTGGTCTTTTTTCGCCAGCGGGACTGAGCGTGGAACGTCGCACCTATGACCTTCCCGCGCGTGGGGGCGCAGTAGCGGGCGTGCATTTCGGGCGGACGTCCAATCCGTTGAAGCTGGTGTTTCTGCACGCCAACGGGTTTTGCGCACAAAGCTATGCGAACGTATTGGAGCCGTTGGGCGTGCATGCGCTGGCGATCGATTTGCGCGGACATGGACGAACGACCCTGCCGGCCGATCCGGGCGACCTGAAAAGCTGGAACCTGTTCCGCGATGATGTTGTAACGTTCTTTGACGCGCATGTGGACGCACCGGTCATGCTGGCAGGTCACAGTCTTGGCGCGGTGACGGGGATTTTGGCGGCGCGCAAGCTCGGCAAGCATATCCATAGCTTTGTGGGATTTGATCCGGTGCTATTGCCGCGGGCGTGGCGATATGTGGCAAGGCTGCCGGGATACCGAGCCTATTCCAAACGTCGATTTTCTCTGGCACGCAATGCCGGGCGCAGACGGGATATTTTCGAAAGCCGCGAGGCGGCGTTCGCGCATTATCAGGGACGCGGCGCCTATAAGCGGTTTCCGGAGGCCGTGCTGCGGGATTATCTAGCGGGCGGTTTGAGGGCTGAAGGCGATCATTTCCGCTTGGCTTGCGCGCCAGCGTGGGAGCAGGCGATATTCATTGCGCAGACCCATGACGCGCTGGGGGCTGCACGGGCCCTGCCCCGTTTTTCGCGGATTGTGTTTGCAGGACGCGGCGCGCCACACACGCCGGGTTCGCGCAAGGCCATGGCCAAGGCGTTGGGGCCGGACCGGATTTCCCAGGATGTGGAGTTGGGACACTTATTCCCGTTCGAGCGGCCGGAGCTGGCGACAGAGGTACTGCGCGCTGCGCTGACGGAAGTGGGGTTTGCGCGACGATAAGATGTCCCCGCGCTGAGCGTAGGGAGAGCTGGGTGTGTCAGCTCGCCCGCAACGTATCGATGGCAAGCTGACGATTTCCGCTATCGCGGGGATCACGGTGCTTTGATGTCGTTGCCTAATCGTGGAAAAAAAGTGCCTGGCTGATGGCGGCCTTGACGTTGTTGGGCTGGAACGGTTTGCTGATGAGGTAGGTCGGCTCTGGCCGTTCGCCCGTCAGAAGGCGCTCTGGATAGGCCGTGATGAAAATGACGGGCACATTCATTTCGCCGAGGATGTCATGCACGGCGTCGATGCCGGAGCTCCCATCGGCGAGATGCACATCCGCGAGGACGAGGCCGGGTTTGGCCTTGGCGGCGGCGGCAACGGCCTCTGCATGGGTGGTCGCGATGTCGTTGACCTTGTGACCGAGCTCACCCACGAGGGCTTCGATATCGGCAGCGATGATGGGTTCATCCTCGATTATCAGCACATTGGTCGCGAGCGATTTCTCGATGTCGACATTGGCATCCTTGATCAGGTCGGTCACGGCATCGGCATCGATGCGAAGGATCTTTGCGATCTCGGCATTGGAAAACCCTTCCATTGATGAGAGCAGGAACGCCTGGCGATTGACCGGGGTGAGCTTTGGCACGGCGCCCGTCTCGAGCTTGGCACCGGTCGTGCTCCAGATTCCGAGAAACATCTGGTAGAGGGCAAGCTTGGGCGGGAGTTTGGCATCGACAGACGCTTCGCCCGTGGACAGACCTGTCAGGGCTGTGCGGACATAGGTGTCGCCATCTTTCTGATTACCTGTAAGGGCGCGGGCAAAGCGGCGCAGATAGGGCAGGTGCGGGCCGAAGGTTTCGACAAAGCTCATGACAGTCCTCTCGAGCGACCCCACGGGGTCAATATACGGAACAGGGAAAAGCCAGCGTTGTCGCCCTCCCCTCACTGCCCATCTGTCCGGGCAAACCTCCGCTTCACGTCATTAGTGCAAGGGGTGCGATTTGGTTCCGTAAAAAGTGAGTCTAAACCGGGTTTCGGCGGAACCCCTGTCGGGAAGGCGGCGTTAGGATGGATATTGCGGAAATATCTTGCGCGAGGGTGCAGCGGTATTTCCGGTTTCCGGACGTGATCCGGTATCGTCTCGAGGGGATTTTATGAGCGACGTGTCAAAGCATGAAGGTCGGCGTGGCCCGGATGCGTTTTCAAACGCACCACTCGGAGACAAGATCGGCGATATGCTGCGCAAAGACTATCAGGATGTGGTCGCGGAAGGGATTCCGGACGACTTCTTGGCCCTGTTGAAATCCGCCGACGACACGTCCGGAAAGCCCGCGTAATGGCCGCCAAAACCAAGATTCCGGTGGAAGATCAGCCCGTCCCGGAAGGCTATGACGAGGAAGAGTTCCGTCAGGAGCTGACCGCCCTGATCCCGCACTTGCGGGCCTTTGCGCGATCGCTTTGCGGAAATGCGACACTGGCCGATGACGTGGCGCAGGACGCGCTGCTGAAGGCGTGGAATGCGCGGATGAAATATACGCCCGGCACGAATTTGAAGGCGTGGACGTTCACGATCCTGCGTAACCAGTTCTATTCCATCAAGCGCCGGAGCTGGCGCGCGACATCGCTGGAGCCGGAAGTGGCCGAGCAGACCATTGTGGCCGTGGATGATGCCGAACAGGGCGTGCAACTGAACGAGCTGCGCAAGGCGCTCGGCGCGCTGTCCACCGATCAGCGCGAGGCGTTGATCCTGGTGGGAGCGTCGGGCCTGTCCTATGAGGAAGCGGCCGAGATTTGCGACTGTGCGACGGGCACGATCAAGAGCCGGGTCAGCCGGGCACGCAAGGCTTTGGCCGACATCATGGAGAAGGGCGATTACGACACCGATTATGACGGTGTGAGCGCCTTGGACGCTATCGATACGATCCTTGCCGAGGCCGACCAACTGGCTGACCGCTAGGCCCGCTTCGGCGTAGTCATGGCGATATCTTCGACACACTCCGGCAATCGGGCGGGCGAGTCCCCCATGTCGAGCTTGCGACAGACCGACCTGCGGTGGCGCTTCGGCACGGTCATGGCTGTGGCGTTAGCGCCCTTGCTGGCGTTCTCGGTCTGGCAGGCGCTTATCGACTATAATGCGGCCAAGGAACGCTCGATGCTGTTGACGACGGCTGCGAGCGATGTTGTGAGCCTTGGCGTCGAAAACACCGTGGTGGAAGCCGGGACGGCCTTGGCGGTACTTGGTGAGACGCTCGACCTTGGAGCGGGCCGCGATGCGTGCAGCCGCGAATTGGAACTGGCCGTTGACCAAGCGTCCGCGATCAGTGGGGTAGCGGTCCTGACCGAGGGCGGGCGATTGGCGTGCATGGCCGGGGTTCTGCCGCTTCGTGACGACCTGATGGGCCTGAACGCGACATTCACGACGGATGTGGCGACGGCGCGGACGTTCCGGTCACAGACCGGCGCGATGCGCGAACGCCACCTGATTGGGCAGCGGGATGCGGAGGGACGCACACTTATCGCGACACTTGACTGGGCCCAGATGTGGGAGAGCTATCGCGTGATGAAAGCGGATCTGCAGGCCGATGCGGCGCTGCTCAACGCGGATGGCAAATCGCTTTCAGGGTCGCGGCCGGATTTTCCGGCTTTGAAACCAAAGGATTTCGAGATTCTCCAGCCCGGGCAGGAGGCGCGGATCCGAACAACGACCGACCGCCGACGCATCGTCATGGTGCGCCCGACGTCTGTCGAAGGCCTCTATTCGGCGGTGGCACGGCCAGAGCCCTCGTTTTTCGGTTGGCAGCGTTTGAACCTGTTGACCGGAAGTCTGATCCCGGTTCTGGCTTGGCTTTTTGCTTTCGTGGCGATCTGGCTTGCCATGGATCGCATGATCCTTAGCCATTTGCGGCTCTTGCGCGAGGCCGCGCTGTATTTTGCGCAGGGCGATTTGGAGCGGCGTGTTGGCAGACTGCCGGATGCCCCGAGCCAGATCCAGCAATTGGGCGATACCTTCGACATCATGGCAACAAGCATTGGCGAGCGGGAAGCGCGCTTGACGGCGAGCCTGGAAGAGAAGTCCGTCTTGCTGCGGGAAATCCATCACCGCGTGAAGAACAACCTGCAGATCATCATAAGCTTGCTGAACATGCAGGCGCGCGAGCTCGATGATCCCGAAGGGCTGACCGCTATCGAGGATGCGCGTAATCGCGTCGGCGCGATCGCATTGGTGCACCGCTCGCTTTATGAGAGCGATGATCTGACAGAAGTGGACATGGAGCCCTTCCTGAAGACGCTGGTCACGGACATGTTCCGCTCGCTGGGGGGACAGGCGCGGGGAATCAGGCTGACAACCCAATTGGAGGCGGCGGAATTCGACCCCGAGATGGCCATACCCTTGGCGCTGTTCATCGTCGAAGCCTTGTCCAATGCGATCAAGCATGGCTGCCCGGAGGGTGGCACGATCACGGCAAGTTTTGTCAATCTTGCGACGATTCCCGGCAATCAGGAGTGCGAACCTTATAAGGGTCGGATGCTGGCCATCCGCGACTCCGGCACGGGTATGGATGAAGACGGACCGACCGCCACGGGCTGGCGCTTGATGCGCGGCTTCGCACGCCAAATGGGTGGGGTGTTGGAGACGGAAACATCTGCGGACGGTTTCGAAGTCCGGCTCTGTTTCTAGGTCGGATGTGACGTCAACCTAGACGGCCTCAACAGCCGCACTGTCGTTGACAGATACCAATAGAAAACGGGCTGTAACCTCGGTGAGGTGGCCCATGAAGTATCGGCTCCATCATGCTGATAGGGCGCACAAAAAAACGGGCCCGTGAGGGCCCGTTCTCAATTCCGGTATCGAGAAGACGCTTAGAACGTCGTCTTGATGTTCGCGAAGAACGTACGGCCATAGACGTCGTAGGTCGCGGGGAAGGTGTTGGCCTGCTCATCGTTCGAACCGATGATTGGGGGCAGGTCATCGAAGATGTTCCGGACACCCGCCGTGATGGCGAAGTTGTCGGACAGGTCAGCCGTGACGGAACCGTCGAAGTACGAACGGTCGCCAATCTTGTCGACGGACGAACCCTGCAGTGCAGGATCGTTTTCGCCGTTGATGTCGGCACCTTCCTCGACGGCGCCGATGTACTGCCAAACGAGTTGCGTGCTGAGCATGCCCTTGGACAGGCCGAGCGTCGTGTAGTGGCTGTATTCGGGGCGAGGCTCGCCACAGAAGTCACCGAAGCGGCCCGTACAATCGACGAGATCGGCTGCGGGGTTAGCGCGGCTGTCCGTCGAAAGGGTGTAAGTGCCGAGGTAGTTGACCGAGAGGTCACCAAGGAAACCATCCATCAGGAAGTCGGTGTTCGTGTTCGCCTGCAGCGCGAAGTCGATACCTTCTTTGCCGAGTTCGGCAATGTTGGTGGACTGCTGGCTGACTGAGAGGATCGAACCGCCCGGACGACGCTGGACGAGGTTACAGAACTGCGAACCTGCACCGCCTTGATCACCAAGGTAACAACCGCTGAGGATTGTGTTCACGCCGACTGTGCCAATGGCATTTTCGATGTCGATATTGAAGTAATCGACGGACATCGTGAAGCCATCAAAGAGATCGGGCGAGATAACGGCACCAAAGGTGATCGTCTCGGCTTCTTCCACTGCGAGGTTCGGGTTACCACCGGCGAGTGCACGGATTTGACCCGACACTGCGTCAAGACCGGCTGTAAACAGCGCGCCTGCTGGAACGCCTGTCGCTGTACAACGTGCAGCGAGCTGAGCGAAATCGACGCCCGAGTTAGCCGGGTTTGTACGGAAAGCGTCCGAACAGGGATCCTCACCACCGGGGAAGTTTTCGCCTTGTGCGGAGAAAAGCTCGCCGATGTTCGGAGCACGAACAGCCGTGTTGTAGTTACCGCGGAAGCGCAGGAGATCGTTGACACCCCATGTACCACCGACCTTGTAGTTATATTCGGTACCCGACGAGGAGTAATCCGATACCCGACCGGCAAGATCAAGATCGACGAACTCCGCAAAGGGAAGGTCTTCGAGCAGTGGCACCTGAAGTTCGCCGTAGAGCGAATACTGGTCGATCTCGCCTTCGAGTGGTGGGGAGCCGTTAAAGCCAGCAATCGTGGAGGCTGCAACGTCCTGCGATGGACGGAATGCATACTCGTTTTCGATGTATTCCGCACCGATCGCAACGCCGATGGGGCTATCCGTCAAGGACAGATCGCCGAAGTCACCGATGATGTTGGTTTGGAGGACACGCTGGATCGTCTGTTCTGTAGTCGATGCCGCAGTCCGGATAAAGTCGGCAGCTTCCTGGCTGATGTTGCCGGCACCGAAGATGTTCAGAGGCGAACAACCCACGAGACCGCCATTGGCGTTCGGGCTGGAACATGCCGTGCCGTCAGCGTTGAGCAGGAGAGCCTGGTCATAACGGCCACGGTTGACGTTACCCGTCTGGAAGGACGAGTTGTTGGTGCGGCCTTCGGAGAAGGAGAGATCGTATGAGAACTGATCCGAGAGGTCACCTTCGACACCGAGGAGCACCTGGAAGGTGTCACGGTTATCGGAGTTGAAACGCGGTCCGACTTCCACGAGGCGGCGGCGCAGGAATGCGGTGGCCGTGTCGTCGATGCCGTTACCGTTGGTATCGACGCCGTTACCAAAGCCTTGCGACAGCAGCTGCTGCGCTTCGGTGGTCAGGAACGGGTTGCCGTCAAGCGTGAATTCCGACGTTTGGAAAATCGGCGTCGGTGCCAGCTGGCTTTCAACGAGGTTCGAGCTGAAACGTGCTTCCACGAATGGCTTGAACATGTCGTTGATTTCATAGGACGCGTTTGCACCGATGGTGAAGCGTTCCTGTGGCAGCTGGATGTAGTTGGGTGGTGCGTAGTTGTAGAAGTCGTTAACCTGACCGGAGGTCACGAATTCACGGATCGACCCATCGGGTTCGAAGGTTACGCCGCCTGTGGAGGAGATACCGCCACCGAAGATAGCCGCGCCGGGGACACCGGACGAACCACCTGGCTCGAGACCGCCATTACCATCATCGAAGAGCGACACGGCTGCGAAGTCGCGGTCGCCCTGGAAAAGCTCATCACGGTTGGTGTAGCCGAGGGTGACGTTGGCGTTACCGCGACCGTCGTCAAAGCCGGCACCGAGCGTGACGTTGGCGGACAGGAGTCCTGCGTCGCCTTGATCGGTCATCTGGTAGCCGAGGTTGGCTTCCACGCCCTCGAAGTCATTTTTGAGGATGAAGTTGACAACACCGGAGACCGCATCGGCACCGTAAACGGAGGACGCGCCACCGGTCAGGACTTCAACCGACTCGATAAGTGCAGGCGAGATTGTATTGATGTCGACGATGCCGGAAGGGCCTGTTGGCTGTGTGCGGCGACCGTTGACGAGGACGAGGGTACGTGCAGCGCCGAGACCGCGAAGGTCGACCGTGGCCGTACCATTACCGGGGTTGTTCGACGAACGGTCGAGGCCGGGAATGGTCTGTGGCAGCGAGTTGAGGAGTTCCTCTGTGTTCACTGCGCCGACTTTTTCGAACTGGACGGCTTCGACGGTCGCGACGGGCGCGTTGGCGACGAAGTCCTGCGAACGTTGGATCCGCGAACCGGTAACGACGATTTCGTCATCGACGCCATCGCCAAGCTCGACCTGTGCAGTTGCGGTCGGCACGTAAAGCATTGCGGAGGTCAGCAGAGTGCCGAGCAGCAATGATGTTTTGTTGAGTTTTTTCACGAGTGAAACCCCTTCAAATGTGAATGTTAAAGCGCGATGTGTTTGCAAACAGCCACCCTGCGCTAGGACGACCTATCACTGCCGCCACTATTGGGAGTCGCAGCACGCCGCAAGCGGGGAAGCGTGTCCTGGCAGTGGATTCATTGCAGGTGTTGCATTTGCGCACCACCTGCGGGACAGGATGTGGTAAGGTTCGGAAGAGAGAGCGGAAAGGTTTTGGATATGCGCGTGTTTAGGAGTATATTCCTTTTTGGGATAATGGGTCTGGCCGTTTCGGCATTGGCCCAGGACGAGTCGCTCTCGGACTCTCCGATGGCCGCGCTTTATGCGTGTCAGGTCATTCCGGTCGCAGCGGACAAGCTCGCCTGTTTCGAGCGGGAGACAGCGAGCCTGCAGGCGCTGGAGACCGGGCAGGAACTGACCGTGGTCGATGTGGCGACGGCGACGGAGCTGAAAAAGGAGAGCTTTGGCTTTAACATGCCGAGCTTGCCGAAGCTGAAACTGCCCAAGCTTGGCGGGGACGGCGAGACCGACGAAGTGCGCCTTCCGATCAAGCGGGTGCGGAGTGTGGGGCGCGACTATGTTGTGGAGATGGAAAACGGTCAGGTTTGGCGGCAGGTCGGCGGGCGGCTGAACTATGTTCCACGCGAGAAGGACACGCCGCTCGAGGCGATCATCAGCTCGGCGGCGATGGGAAGCTACAAGATGAAGATCAGCAATGGGCGCGAAACCGTGCGGGGCTTGCGGGTCAAACGAGTCGAGTAATGGGCATTCCCTATCGGCGGGAGTTCGACTTTACCTATGGTGTGCCTGCCAAGGTGAGCGAGCGGGTGATACGGCTGGTTGCGGACAATCCGGGCCCGTTCACCTTTACGGGCACGGGGGTGTTCGTGATCGGGGCGGGAGACGAGGTCGCGGTGATCGATCCGGGCCCGGACAGGCCGGCGCACCGTGCGGCATTGTGGAAGGCGCTGAAGGGAAAGCGGGTGGTCGCGGTGTTGCTGACGCACCATCATCTCGATCACACGCCGCTCGCGGGGCCTTTGGCTCGGGCGCATGGGTGTCCGGTCTATGGGCGGAGTGTGGTGGGAGGTGCCGCGACCGAGAGCGAAGCTCTGTTGGACGAAGGTGTGGATGTGAGCTTTGCGCCGGATGTGGAGATCGCGGACGGGTATGTGGTACGGGGAGAGGGTTGGAGCCTGCGGGCGGTGTTCACGCCGGGGCATACCTCGAACCACACCTGCTACGCGCTGGAGGAGGAGAACGCCTTGTTCACGGGTGATCACATTATGGGGTGGAGCACCTCCGTGGTCGTGCCGCCGGACGGGGTGATGGCCGACTATATGGCGAGCCTCGCGAAAGTGCGGGACGGCGATTACGCCGTGCTCTACCCGACGCATGGCCCGGAAATCGACGAGCCGTACGCGTTCGTGGAGGACTATATCGCGCACCGCGAAGGGCGGGAGGCGCAGGCGTTAGCGGCGCTCTCGGATGCAGAGCGCAGCGTAATGGACATGGTCGCGGAAATTTATGCGGACGTTGACGAGAGGCTCCATCCGGCGGCGGCGCAGTCGCTACTTGCCCATCTCATCCATCTGGAAGGGCAAGGGCTTGCCACAAGATCGGAACGGGGCTGGAGGCTTTCGCTCCGGTCGAAGACGGGTTAGGTCGCTTACATGACACGCTTTCTCACACTCGCTTTTGCGGCAGGTTTCCTCGCTACTCCGGCAACGGCGCAAAGCTCCAGAAGCTTTCTCGACTGTTCGAGCATAACGGACAGTCTCGAGCGCCTGATCTGTTATGACGAAGCCGTTGGCAAGCTTCGCTCGGAAGCCATCATCTCGGGCGATACAGCGACCCTTTCTTCTGCCCCGCGCATTGTCGGCGGTGGAACCGGAGCCGGGTCATCCGCTCTCGCAGCGCCCAGCGTGACTGTGCCGATCCAGAGCCCCGAAGATTACGAGTCCGCGAACTCCGGAACCTATGGCGTCGCGGAGGCCAAACGCTTCGGCAATACCATCATGGTGCTGCTCGATAATGGCGCGGTCTGGCGTCAGATCGACGGCAAGGATTTCCGCCTGCCGTCGGGCGGGGTTCAAACCGCGACCGTCGTGCCCGCTTTCGAGAACTCCTACTTCCTCTCGATCTCCAAGGACGGAGCCGAACGCGTCCGGCAAATGCGCGTCCGAAGAGTCAGATAAACCGGGTCAGATACGGCTGTTCAGTTATGCCTGCCCCTACCCCTCGAAGCGCTCGACAAACGCCTCGATCCGCGCCGCATTCGCGCCAAGATCGCTGCCGCCGACCCGACTTATCGAGCGTAGGTCCACCACGGAACCGCCACCCGCTCCGGGCCGCACGCGAATGACCACATCATCCTCGAACCCGTACCAGAAGGTTGTCGCCGTCGCCTCGATCGCGCCCTCCACCGCGTCCGCATCCTTGACCTCCCAGCCCAGATCGCCCGCGATTTCGAGCGCCCGCGCATAGGCAATTTCGGGACTGTCCTGCGTGATGATCGGGCGCAGAGCCGGATAGCCCTTGGCCTGCAACACACTCACCAAGGTGCCGCCGCGATCGGTCTTGCCCACATAGTCGAGCGTATTGACGCCCTTGACGCCCGCGCGCTCATCGATAATGCGCCCCGCGAACACGGGCGGATTTTGCGTGTCCGTCGTCACATCGTGTATGAACGGCAGGTTCGTCGCCGTCGCCCGCACACTCGCGCCATACGCCAAACCTGCCAGCCCGACTGCAGTCGCCACGATTCCCGCCGCCAAGCCCCGCTTCAGCCGCGGTTTGATCACCACCGCCAGCAGCAGGCTCACCACACCCACCGCCAAGGTCGCAAACAACATATTCGTCCCGACCGTGCGCGTCAGCGTGCCCAGCCCGAACTGCCAACTCCACACCCCCAGCTTTGCCCCCAGCGCCGCTACCACAAAGACCAGCGGCGTCAGCACCGCCAGGGCCCATGCCGCCCGCGCGACCCAACGGCGCAAGACGTGGCGCCGCCCCGGCACGGGGACAATGTCATAGCCCTCGGAATTTGCGGTCACATTCGGCATAACTCTCTCCTCTCAAGGGTTCAGCCGCGTCCGCGACCAGCCCTCATTCTCGCGCACAAATAGCAGACGGTCATGCAGTCGGTAAGGCCGCGCGCGCCAGAACTCGATTTCGCGCGGCACCACCCGAAATCCATGCCAGTCCGCAGGTCGCGCAACGTCTTCGCCAAACTCCGCATCCAGGCGGGAGACCTCGCCCCGCAAAGCCTCCCAGCTTTCCAGCGGCGCGGACTGCTCGCTCGCCCACGCCCCGATCTGGCTGAGCCGCGCGCGGGAGGCGAAATAGGCATCCGCCTCTGCGCCCTCCACCGTCTCGACCGGTCCCCGCAAGCGCACCTGCCGCTCCAGCGACTTCCAGTGAAAACACATCGCCGCCTTGGGGTTAGCCAGCATCTGACGCCCCTTGGTTCCATCGCGGTGGCTGTAGAACACAAACCCTGCCTCACCGAAATCCTTTAGCAGCACGATCCGCACATCCGGCAGCCCGTCCGCATCGACGCTCGCCACCGCCACCGCATTGGGATCATTGATCTCTGCCTCGCCGGCCTCCGCCAGCCAATCCGCAAAGAGTCCCAACGGATCCGTGCGCGCAAAAATGTTCTCCAAGGCCTTGCCAGACGCATCCTTATACTCCGCCGCACTCGGCGTAGGCGGTATCAGGGGGGATAGTTCGGACATTTGCGAAGCTTTGGTCATGCCTCCGCTTACGCGCGCCAAAAGCGCCCCACAACCGCGACACATCCAGCCATTTTGACCGATCCGAACAAAAGTGCATTTTTTCGCATCTCCCATGCAACTCCCTTCGGAGTCCCGTGTTGTATGGATGTCAGGCAGCGGGTCCCTCCCCTTTGACCCGCCATGACACCGACCGGGACCTCCCCTTATTCCCGGGTAAAAAGATGCCGCAGGCGCCACGATAGCTCTCCCCTTTGCTGTCGTCCCGTCTGCGGCTTTTTTTGTGCGCTCCGGCCAAGCGTTGGAATTCGTAAACCGACATTAACCCTGCTTGCATACGCGCCCTTAACCTCGATCCTTTTGAAAGCCTTCAGACTTTCACAAAGGCCAGCCGTCTCATGACCCGACAATCCGCCCTCCTCACCCTCGGCCTGTCCATGAGCGCACGCGAAGCCGACATCCGCGCCGCCTGGCGCAAGAAAGCCAAGTTCCTGCACCCCGACTCCCCTTACGGCAATCAAGGTGCCTTCCTGCGCGCCAAGCTCGCCTATGAGACCCTCATCCCCCCGGCCCCCCAAGCCTTCCGCGTCCGCGCCGGCTCCCGCGCCTACTAGACAGCCGAAAGCCCCCGCACCCCGGCCGGAGCACGCCCTGCGGCCAGAGATGTCGTTCAGACAATCGGTGCGCATATCATGGCTCCCGTCGTCAAGCCGGGACCTCCCACGTCAGAGCCATTTACTCTTTTAGGACGCATCCCCGGATTTATTCCGGGGCCGCGAGCCCTCGCGCCATACCCGTCAGGCCCACCCTCCCGCGATCCCGGATATTTGGCAGAGCCAAATTCCGGGAATGCGTCTTCGCATGTATTTGTTTTGCTTTGTGCCTCCGGAGCCTCCCGCCACCACTCCCGCGCAAACCGCTCCGGCATCACCTCGCAAGGCCACACCGGGATCGGCGTCTCATATCTCGGCGCCGCTCGAACACTCCGCGTCGTCACTTTTCGTGTGCC